>Ga0224504_10000684_pt1 | contig 15140 bp, 16 predicted proteins | sample SF_Oct11_sed_USG_3_FD_170160 | JGI IMG/M metagenome (GOLD analysis project Ga0224504, IMG submission 170160) | Sediment microbial communities from San Francisco Bay, California, United States - SF_Oct11_sed_USGS_24 | ecosystem: Environmental > Aquatic > Marine > Sediment | place: USA... | reverse complement strand
TGAGGATGATGTCGCAACCCGTGCATTGATGGCGAGTACCCTGGAGAAGGCCGGCTGGACAGTATCGGAGGCCGGTAACGGCCAGCAGGCACTGGATATGTTGCCGGATGTCCAGCCGCATCTGATTTTGCTGGACTTGATGATGCCGGTGATGGACGGTTTTGGTTTTCTTGCAGCGATGCGTGCCAAACCGGAGTGGCAGCATATTCCTGTCATCGTGATTACCGCCAAGGATCTTACTGCTGAAGATCGTGGCAGGCTGGCTGGCAATGTCGAGGAAGTATTTGAGAAGAATTCCTGTACCCGCGAGCAGTTGTTGAAAAATGTGCGTGCTGCGGTTGCCTCGTGCAGTATACGTACGGGTACTTCGGACCCATAGGGGTACCTGTCCTGCGCCGTGCTGTCGAATATTTATATTAATTTCAGGGAAAATCCGTGAGCAAAATACTACTGGTTGAAGACAATGAAATGAATCGTGACATGCTGTCGCGCAGACTGGAGCGCAAGGGTTACGAGGTGGTCATTGCCGTTGACGGGCAGGCCGGCGTTGATATGGCTTCCAGCGCCAGTCCGGACCTCATCCTGATGGACCTCAGTCTGCCGGTTATGGATGGCTGGGAAGCGACACGTCGTATCAAGGCCGATGCCGCTACGCAGAATATTCCGGTGATCGCGCTGACCGCGCATGCCATGGCGGGTGATGAACAAAAGGCGCGTGAGGCCGGTTGTGATGACTATGATACCAAGCCTGTAGAACTCAACCGTTTGCTTGGTAAGATCGATAAACTACTATAGGAGAGGATCGCAGCCACGATTTATATTCGACAGGGTGGTGGATGTGATCCATCCTTCAGTAATAGACGTAACCGGGGATATTAGATGAGAGAAAAAATGAAAATACCAGGACTGATGTTTATGCTGTTGTTCATGTCTCTCGCGGTTAATACTGCGATGGCCATGGATGCGCAGGAAGGCGAAGCCAGTTATTACGCGGATACACTGGACGGGAACAAGACTGCCAGCGGTGCTGTTTATGACAAGGATGCCTTAACGGCTGCACATCGAACCTTGCCGTTCGGAACTCGGGTGAAAGTAACCTATTTAAAGACGGGAAACTCGGTGGAAGTCGTTATCAATGACCGCGGCCCGCGTGCGAAAAGCCGGATAATAGATCTTTCCGGCGCTGCCGCCAGCAAGGTCGGCATGATTGATGATGGTCATGGCAAGGTAAAGCTGGAAGTTCTCGAATAGAGATAATAATGCCTGGCTCCTGTAGCAGAGGGTCTCGTGTGTGATTACGGTGCTGAATAGGAAACCGCGGTAATAACGTATTCGCGCTTGCCTGCGGGTGTTTCTACCTGCACCTCGTCATCCAGGGTCTTCTTCAGCAGGGCCATGGCCATGGGTGAATCCATGCTGATCCAGCCGCTGGCCGGGTCGAATTCGTCTGCGCCAACAATGCGGTAAACCTTTTCCTCTGCATTCTCGTCTTCCAGTGTGACCCATGCGCCAAAGAAAACCTTTGCCGGGTCAGAGGGTGGGGCCGAAACTACCTTCAGATCTGGCAGGCGTTTTTGCAAATAGCGGATGCGGCGATCAATCTCACGCAGTTCTTTCTTGCGGTAAATATATTCAGCGTTCTCGGATCGGTCACCTTCAGCGGCTGCTGCAGTGAGTGCCCTGGTAACGCCGGCACGACGTTTCCAGAGTGCCTTCAATTCGGCAGCAAGTGCCTGGTAGCCATCCCGGGTGATGTAGGGAGAGGATGGCGGGGAGGGTGGTCGATAGCGTCCCATGGTCTAAGCGAAAAAAAACCCCGCCACATGGACGGGGTTTTTTTATTCGTGCAGATTCTCTGCCCTGTTATTGCCCTATAACGTTGACAGCCTGCAAACCTTTCGGTCCCTGCTCAACATCAAAGTTTACTGTTTGGCCTTCAGCCAGCGTTTTGAATCCGTCACCACTGATTGCAGAAAAATGTACGAATACATCTTCACCACCATCGGCAGGGGCGATAAAACCAAACCCTTTGGATTCATTGAACCATTTAACAGTACCTGTAGCCATGTAACACCTCTTGATTAAATATAAACGTATTCAATTGCAGATTAAGCAAGGAGAAAAACAGGAGTCTTTGGTGAGAATCTTCTGAGTGACCTTTAACAATTCGCAATCGTTCTGTTGAATCGAAACAGCAGGTAATTGTTCTGCTGCTAGGATTACCAAATGGATAATACAACAGATAAAATAAAAAAACCTTATATCAGGCAAACTTTTAGCAATAAACGCAGGTTTTTTTATCTAATTAGCACATTTATAACCTATTGAATATATTGAAATAATAATCATTCCGGCAGGTGTGCTGTGACGGCTTCACGCTGCTGCTCAATATGGGTGCAAATTCAGAAAACAAGTCGCTCCCAGGTCCAGTACAGGCCGGTGACGGCAATTGCCAGTGAACATGGTATCTCGATCACGTTCCGGTACCAGGGTTTGTTACGGAACCATAAGCCGATGGCAGCAAAGGCCAGCAGGATGACCATAAGCTGCCCCAATTCCACGCCGACGTTAAAACTGATCAGTGCGGTAAGAAAGGCGTCGGCCGGCATCCCGAAATCAGACAGCACGCTCGCAAAACCCATGCCGTGCAATAAACCAAAACAGAACACAATCACCAGGCGGCTTTTATGCAGCGAGTGTGCGGTTATATTTTCAATGCCGATGTAGGCGATCGACAGGGCAATCAGCGGTTCAACGATATTCGCCGGCAGGCTGATCATGCCCGCTATCGACAGTCCGAGCGTCAATGTGTGGGCAACCGTAAACATGGTGACCTGCCAGAGCAGCGGACGCAGATGGATGCTGAGCAGGAAGATGCCAAGGATAAACAGGATGTGATCCAGCCCCCTGGGCAGGATATGTTCAAAGCCGAGTACGACGTAGGTCTTGATGACAGCGGAGACCGGCTGTTGTGTGAATACCTCGGTGAGCGAGAAGGGCTCGCTGTGTGCATCGTTACGCAGCCATTGCCAGTCCGACCAGTGCCACTTCTCGTTATCCGCATCGATCTGGCGTACGCGCACGGCGTTGTCGCCAAAGCGTTGCGGGTAGTACCACGTCATACTGCTGACTGAGCGGTCGACCTTGCCTTCAAGGTATATGATGCTGATGCGCGGTACCTTGGGATAGCCGGCTTCCGGAATATCAAGCCGGGTGACGGTCAGGGGGATGCGCTCCGTGTCGAAATCCAGTTCTACCAGGTCGGTGAATTGCGCCTCAAAGGGTTTGAACGCCATAGCCAGCCTGGCTGGCTCCATGACGCGCAACTCGTCGTACGCCGCTGCATTGGGGGCCTCCCGTGTGTCCTTGTAGCGGCTATTGATGCCGGTGAGCAGGGCCTCGATACTGGCGCGCACCTCGATGCGGTAGGTGCCGTCGGTATTGACGCTGATTTCCACCAGCGCCGGTTTGACCACGTCGGCCAGTGCCGGGTTGCCATGCAGGCAAACAAGCATCAGCAATAACCGCAGCATGCCAGGTCTCCGACGTGCGGAGACTGCTGGTCTGGAGCGGGTCTTGTAGTGGCGGGCGATGCAGTGCACGAATATTAGTTAAATTTTAAAGGCTAATATAGGGATTGCTATTGTGACCGTTTGCCGCAGTGTTTACTATAATCGGCAATCTTTTTGGGGCTGTCATGGTGCCCCGGGAGAGTTGGCAGCCATGGTAAACCATGCATCTTCCTAAACGAAAAGTATTTTAATTTAAACAAAAACAGCACAGGTGACTTATGCCTCCATTTGACCGACGTGAATTTCTGAAAATCATTGGCGCCAGCGCAGCCGCGACTGCCGGACTGGCTGCTTGCGGCAAGAACGAACCAGCTGCGCCGGAAACCCCTGCCGCGAGTGCGCCGGCAGCGGTTGCTGGCGGAATGCCGGAAGGTTTCTATGACCTGCCGATGCAGGGTTCAGCACGAATACTGCACATTACAGATGTCCATGGGCAGTTAAAGCCGGTGTACTTCCGCGAACCGAATGTCAATCTGGGTGTGGGTGATGCGTTTGGCAGGCCGCCGCACCTGGTAGGTAAAAAACTGCTGGAAGCGAACGATTTGTCGGATAACACGCCGGAATCGTACGCATACACCTACCTGAATTTCGACAAGGCCGCGCACACCTACGGCAGGACCGGCGGTTTTGCCTACATCAAGACCCTGCTTGAAAACTTGCGCGATCAGGCCGGCGGCAAGCAGAACACGCTGACTATTGACGGCGGCGACCTGTGGCAGGGTTCCGGTACCTCGTTATGGACCCGCGGTGTCGATATGGTTGAGGCGTCGAACCTGCTGGGGCTGGATGTGATGGTCGGGCACTGGGAATTTACCTACCGTGAAAATGAAGTGCTGAGCAACGTGGCACTGTTCAAGGGCGATTTCATTGGTCAGAACGTTCGCGTCAAGGAAGATGCCCTGTTTGGTGACGAGTATGCGGCGCTGACTGAAAAATATGACGGTCGTGGCCTCTATGATGAAGACACCGGCCATGCTTTCCGTCCCTATGTGATCAAGGAAGTTAACGGTCTGCGTATTGCCGTGGTGGGCCAGGCATTTCCACGTACGGCTAATGCCAATCCACAGGAATTCTTTCCGGACTGGTCTTTTGGCCTGCGCGAAGATGACATGATCGAACTGGTCAAGGATATTCGCGCAACGGAAAAACCGGATGCCGTGGTGCTGTTATCCCATAACGGTATGGATGTGGACATCAAGATGGCCGAGCGGGTGCCGGGATTGAATGCTGTATTTGGCGGTCATACGCATGACGGTGTTCCCAAGCCGCTGGAAGTCAAGAATGTCGAAGGGCATACCTGCCTGGTTACCAACGCCGGTTCCAATGGCAAGTATGTTGGCGTGATGGATTTTGAAAAGAAAGACGGCAAGCTGGAACTGAGCTACAAGATGTTGCCAGTCATTACCGGCTGGCTTGATGAGGACAAAGAGATGAGTGCCTACATCAACCAGATGCGCCAGACAAAGTACGATGACAAGATCATCGAGAGTCGTGCGCCGGACCGTTTTTACAACAAGAGTCGCCTTGGCAAAACCTACGAGGAAATTCTCGGCGAGAAACTCGCCATTGCAGATCGCCTGTTGTACCGCCGCGGTAACTTCATGGGTACCTGGGACCAGCTTTTATGTAATGCGCTGCGCTATGAATTTGGTGCCGATGTGTCGATGTCTGCCGGTGTACGCTGGGGAACCAGCACGCTTGAAGGTGACTGGATCACCATGGAAGATGTCATGACGCAGTGTTCTATCACTTACGGTGAGACATACGTTACCGAAATGAAGGGCAAGGACCTGAAGGCGATTTTTGAAGGGGTGGCTGATAACCTGTTTGATCCTGATCCATACCTGCAGTCCGGTGGTGACATGGTGCGTATTGGTGGTCTGGATTACACCATTGATCCTTCGAAGACACTGGGTGAACGTATTACCAATATCGTGCTGGATGACGGGCGTACGCTGGAGATGGAAGAAACCTATACCGTCGCTGGCTGGGCCTCGGTGAATCGCACCCCTGAAGGTCCGTTGATGTGGGACGTTGTTCGCAGCTATATCCTCGACAACAGGGGAGAAGATAATGTCCTGAAACTGCCGAAGATTAACTACCCGGTACTGGTGGGCGTGGCGAGTAATCCGGGTATTGCGGATTATGGGGGCACCATGTCCTGAGGTAGAGGCAACTGTTGTGAAGAAGGCCCCTTTCGAGGGGCTTTTTTTATGAAGGTTCTGAATTTGATCCCCGGCCCCTCGCTTCGCTCTCCCCAACCCTCTCGGCTTCGGCTTCCTGCGTCGCTCTAGCGCCTGCATCCCTGCAGGCGTCCCGGAGGGAGAGGGGGCAGGTAGGGGTAAGGTTTCGTAGGGTCACTACATAGATAAATCGTATAGGCAGTGAATAAACCTGTTACATATAAAAAGAACTTTCACTCTCCCTCCGGGAGAGGGTCAGGGAGAGGGGGCTTCAATTAGATGGCTGTGTATTTGCTCAAGTACAGTCTCGGTATTCCGCAGAATTTCATGGTTCCAGAACCGTATGACCTTATAACCGAAAGATTCGAGAAATATCGTTCTTTTTGTATCTGAATCCAGCTGTTCCAGGTGTTGTCTGCCATCAGCCTCGACTATCAGTCTCGCCTCCAGGCACACGAAATCAACAATATAGGGCTCAATGACGACCTGACGCCTGAACTTGTAACCTGCCATTCGATGCGCACGTAAATATTTCCACAACATTCGTTCAGCATCGGTAGATTGTTGGCGCAATTTTTTTGCCAAAGAATCCATTCTTTATCCCCGGCCCCTCGCTTCGCTCTCCCCAGTCCTCACCTGGAGAGAGAGGAGGTAGTCGGCCCCGAATCTTAGCAATGGGTATGCGAGATTTCATTGGGGGTATTCACGTACACGAAGAATCCATATTATCTGACCAATACATCCTCTCTCCCTCCGGGACGCCGACATGGATGTCGGTGGTAGAGCACCAACAGTAGGCGCTTTAGGCGACGCATGGAGCAGTTGCCGAGAGGGCCAGGGAGAGGGGCCTGGATTGGAGAAAGACTGATCAAAAAAGGCTGGCAGAGCACCTGATCTTTGCCCATAATTGGTCGCCTTCTTCAGGAGGTGACATCCAATATGTGGTTCAAAAATCTTCAGCTGTACCGTCTGGGCCAACCGTTTGATTTGACACCGGAAGCGTTCGAGGAACGCCTGCGTGCCGACGAATTCAAGGGCTGTAACAGCATGGATATGCTGACTTATGGCTGGACAGCGCCGCTGGGACGTCATGGCCAGCAACTGATTCATGCCGCCAACGGCTACATCATGATCTGTGCCCGCAAGGAAGAGAAAATTATTCCCTCAGGCGTTGTAAAACAGCTGCTGGATGACAAGGTCGCCGGCATCGAGATGGCAGAGGCGCGTGAGCTCTACCGTCGTGAAAAGATGCGCATGAAAGAAGAAATTATCGTCGACCTGCTGCCGCGTGCCCTGACACGCATCACGAACCAGTTTGCCTATATAGACGTGCGCAATAACCTGCTGATTGTGGACAGTGCCTCTCCGGCAAAAGCCGAAGCCCTGATTAGCCAGCTGCGCAATACACTGGGGCGTTTCCCGGCAACGCCGGTGAAAACAAAGCAGTCGCTGTCAGCCCGTATGACACGCTGGTTGAACGGCGATTCCCTGCCGCGAGACTATGTGCTGGGTGGTGATTGCGAGTTAAAACACCCGGATCCGGAAGGTGGCGTGATCAGTTGTAAGCACCAGGACCTGGAAGCGGGTGAAGTCCGTAACCATATAAAAAACGGCAAGTTTGCAGTCAAGCTGGCGCTGCAGTGGAATGAGCGCCTGGCGTTTGTACTGCATGAGGATATGTCCATCAAGCGGCTGCGTTTTGAAGACATTATCAAGGAAGCCGAAAGCGAGGCCGAGGCTGATGATGCCGTGAGCCGATTCGACCTGGATTTTTCCCTGATGGCGCTGGAACTGGCCGCGTTCCTGCCGAACCTGCTGGAGGTGCTGGGTGGTGAAGACCTTCCGGAGGATGCGCCGGCGAAGCCGCTGGCAGCAGCAGTTGCCGATCAGCCAGCTGAAAGTGGTGAGCCGCTGGCTGCCGAAGCCGTGCCTGCCTAGACAGTCTGTTGGCCACGCTTCACCCGCAACTTGAAAATGATTGCCTGGTCCTTGGCAAGCTGGAACTGTGTCATGTGTTGCTGATGCGGGATGCCAATTACCCCTGGTGCATCCTGGTGCCTGATCGTGAAGACATCACGGAAATACATCACCTTAACGAGGCAGACCAGCTGCAGTTGATGCACGAGTCAGTGAGACTGTCGCATGCACTGGAATCGGTATTTTCTCCTGACAAACTCAACATCGCATCGCTCGGAAATGTCGTGCCGCAATGTCATGTCCATCATGTCGTTCGCTATCACTCTGATGTCGCGTGGCCGGCGCCGGTTTGGGGCAGGGTGCCTGCAAGGGAATATACAAGCGAGGCGCTGGCCGAGGTTGCAGCTTCAATCAAACAGGCGTTGTCGTTGTAATTGCCGATCACCCGGTTTCCTGCAGACAAAAAAAACAGCGACCAGAAGTCGCTGTTGGAAAAGTGTAAGGTTGTAACGTCTTCTTTGGTGATGCTTTTAACCGACTCGTTCAGCACGAACCTGCTGCTTGGTCATACGCGCGAGAACTTCAAATGATGATGTGCGTTCCGTGTCATATGAAACGAGCATCAGGTGCGGTCGTTTTTCATTGAAGTGTGCGTGCAACACTCCCCTGGTGGCGGTAATGGCTTTTTCGATGGTGCGGCGGGTATTTTCACCGAGGTAATTGTCAATATGCATAACCATGTCTGTTTTGTGCATGCTGTTTACTCCTCCAACTCTGGTTGTAATCATCTCTGGCGAGGTCTTCTTCTGGAGTCTTTTCACATCCTGTCGTGCAGACTCCAGTGGCTTGAACGTTAGATAATTACCACACAAAAGTCAATGAATTAATTTATAACCCTATGTAATTTATTAATAAAATACTTAAATACCACATTTTGTATATAGTTATTAATACCATACAAGATGTAGGTTTAATCAGCAGGCGAATATCTGCTGTCCGGGTTTCACGGGGGAATTGCCAGGGGAGATTATTTGCTCAGGCAGTGGCCGAACGCGACGAACGCTTGCGTTCATGCTCCAGCAGCAGCTTTTTGCGCAGCCGGATATGGTTGGGTGTGACCTCAACCAGTTCATCGTCGTCGATAAATTCCAGGGCCTGTTCGAGACTCATACGGATCGGTGGAGACAGCACAATGTTTTCATCAGTACCGGCTGCACGGACATTGGTCAATTGCTTGCCTTTTAACGGGTTGACGACCAGGTCGTTGTTACGCGAGTGAATGCCGATCAGGCTGCCTTCGTACACTTCTTCGCCATGACCAATAAACAAACGACCGCGTTCCTGCAAATTAAAAAGGGCATAGCCAAGTGCCTTGCCTGAACCGTTGGCAATCAGTACGCCGTTAATGCGTTGTCCGTAGTCGCCTGCCTTCATGGGACCATAGTGTGAAAATACACTGTAGATCAGTCCGGTTCCCTGGGTACCGGTAAGAAACTCGGTACGAAAACCGATCAGGCCGCGTGCCGGCATGAGGTAGTCGAGTCGTAAGCGCCCCTTGCCATCAGGAACCATGTCGGTGAGTTCGCCGCCACGCTCACCGAGTTTTTCCATGATGGTACCCTGGTGCTGGTCTTCTATATCAACGGTGACCTGTTCATAGGGTTCCTGTTGCTCGCCATCAATTTCACGAATGATGACTTCGGGTCTGGAAACACCCAGTTCGAATCCTTCGCGCCGCATGGTTTCAATCAGGATCGCCAGGTGCAGTTCGCCGCGACCCGAGACCTTGAATTTATCAGGATCCCCGGTCTCGTCAACGCGCAGCGCCACGTTGTGAATCAGTTCACGCTCAAGTCGTTCGCTGATGTTTCTCGAGGTGACGTATTTGCCGTCCTTGCCCGCAAAGGGTGAATTATTGACCTGAAAGGTCATGCTGACGGTTGGCTCGTCAACCGTCAGTGCCGGCAGAGCCTCGACATTGCCGGGATCACAGAGCGTATCCGAGATATTAAGTTTCTCAATACCGGTAAAAGCGATGATGTCACCGGCCTGTGCTTCATCAACCTCAATGCGATCCAGGCCCAGAAAACCATATACCAGGCCGAGCCGTGCATTGCGTTGTTTACCATCGCGGTCGACTAGCGAGATCGGCATGTTGGGCTTCAGCTTGCCGCGCTTGATGCGGCCGATGCCGATGACACCAACGTAACTGTTGTAGTCCAGCGTAATTACCTGCATCTGAAACGGTGCATCCAGATCGACTTGTGGAGGCGCAACGTGTTCCACAATCGCATCAAACAAGGCGGTCATGTCATCGCCAAGCTGGTCAGCTTCTACGCCGGCATAGCCCTGCAGTGCCGACGCATAGATGACCGGGAAGTCGAGCTGTTCATCGGTTGCTCCGAGGCGATCAAACAATTCAAACGTCTGGTCGAGTACCCAGTCAGGTCGTGAACCCGGGCGGTCAATCTTGTTGATAACGACAATCGGTTTCAAGCCGAGGTCGAATGCCTTCTGGGTGACAAAACGTGTTTGTGGCATCGGCCCTTCGACGGCATCAACCAGCAGCAATACGCTGTCCACCATCGACAGTACGCGTTCCACTTCGCCGCCGAAGTCGGCATGCCCGGGGGTGTCGACAATGTTGATGCGATAATCTTTCCAGCGGATAGCGGTGTTCTTCGATAGAATCGTGATGCCGCGTTCTTTTTCCAGCTCGTTGGAATCCATGACACGTTCCGGTGCAGCGGCCCGGTCACCGAGGGTGCCGGACTGGCTGAGAAGCTGGTCAACGAGGGTGGTTTTGCCATGGTCGACGTGCGCGATAATGGCGATATTTCGCAACTTACTGATCATAATGGTTTATTTATCCGCAATGGCGGGAAGGCCGTGAAAAGCCGGCAATTATACCGCTAACGCCGTTTGAAGCTATATATTCCGTCGTGGCAGCAGGCCGGGGCAGCACAGGGGACGCCAATATATGTTTGATAAGGATGAAATCAGCGTTATCAAGGCCCGCCTGTTGCAGATGCAGCAGGAGTTGCAGGGTCTGAAGGCAAGCGGTGACGAGGCGTCCGGGGTGGTGGAGCTTGACCAGACAGCGGTCGGCCGCTTGTCAAGGATGGATGCCATGCAAGGGCAGGCGATGTCACAGGAAGCCGGCCGTCGGCGGCAACTGCAGTTACAGAAGATAGCATCTGCGTTGCGGCGTATTGATAACGGTGATTACGGCTTTTGCCTGTCCTGTGATGAGCCGGTTGCAGCCGAACGCCTGGCGCTGGATCCTGCGGCAACCCTGTGTATTGGTTGTGCGCACAGAAATGAGCAATAGTTTTATCTTGCAGGCTTTGTCCTTTTCGACGAGAAGGTATTTTCCGGTACCGGAAATGCTATATTGGCACGGTATTGTTTATCAAAAGGTACGTATTAAAAATGAAATCACTGTTAGTTGTTGCGCACGGTAGTCGACGCGAGGAATCCAATGACGAGGTGCGTGATTTAACGGCGTGTCTTCGGGAACAAAGCGGTGATGCCTATGCGCAGGTTGAATGTGCCTTTCTGGAGCTGGCGGAGCCTTCGATACCGGACGGCATACGCAACGCAATTCTTGCCGGTGCAGAGCAGGTAACCGTAATGCCGTATTTTTTATCGGCGGGTCGACATGTGGTAAAAGATATTCCTGCCGAGATTGAGATTATCCGCCAGGAATCGCCGCAGGTGGATATAGTGCTGGCACCCTACCTGGGGGCAGCACCCGGATTGACGGGCATTTTACTCAAGCAGGCATTACAGGGCCAGGTTTAGGCGAGGTTGGCCGTCTTTAGCCGGTCGCACGCGCCCATACTGCATATACCGGATCAGAAAACGCCTGTTGGCGTGCATATTTGTCATCTTCAGGTCGGGGGCGTCCGCGTGCCGTCTCTGTCTCGATGTCGGTAAAGTTTCCGGCTGAACGGAAGTATTCCTGTACCAGCGCCAGCCTTTCAAACGGGTGTAGCGCGGTCCACAGTTCTATTACCTTGGTGGGAAACCAGCGGTCGGTAAAGGTGATGATGGCCGGCGCGCCGGGTTTTAGTACACGCCCGAGTTCGCGAAACACTGCCAGCGGCTCAGTCAGATACTCGACAGATGCGCTGCAGATAACGGCATCAAATTGCCGGTCATCAAATGGCAGGCTTGTTTGCAGGTTAATGTCCTGTATTACCTTGCTGGAGAGTCGCGGGTTCCTGGCCAGTTCGTCGGCGTTCATTCCCAGGCCGGTAACGTTAAGGTCGGTGACCGATTCAGGAATATGAGAGACCCAGCTGCTCATCAGGTCGAGTACCTGCATGCCGGGTTGAAGAAATCGGCCATGGATTTCGCTGACCTGATCAATGGCGGTACGATCGAGATGCTGGACCAGTCGTGCTGTTTCATAGAACAGGCTGTCTTCACGATCATCCATGCGGTTAAAGCTGCCATCTGACATGAAGCCTGTCTCGTCGGGCGGGTAGAGGGCTTCCAGGCCGATGCCGGCATTCAATGCATCCATAAGCACCTCGGTGCAACGACCGCCATGTTCCAGCCCGGCACCGAGATCGTTAACAATACGTGCAGAGACCGTAACCGGAGAACGCGACAGCGGATGGTTCAGGTCAATGGTTACGCTGTGCTCATCCAGCTCTGTAATTCGTAGCGGTTGCATATTGCCGTCAAAGATACCGGCGGTTCCGGCTGCGATAAGGCGCGGGTAATGCCGGCCACCTTGTATCCCGATCGCGGGTCCGTGCTTGCGATGCAATTTCAGGTCTTTGCGGTTGACTGTATGCAGGTGGTCCTGTGACCAGCGTGGTACCAGTTCACCGGGCGGAAATGTTTCGCTGACCCAGTTGCCGCCACTGTCCGGTAGTTTTAACGACAGACTGCCGGGAAATATGTCGCGCCAGAAACTGATTTTTTCGAAATACTCACGATTATGGTGACGACGGCCGTCGATTTCCCACTCAATAAGTAGTTCGATTGCAGCTTGTTGTGAACGGGTATCCATGGTGTCGCTACCGGGTTGTGAGCTGTCAATATTACCCAAGAACTGAAGTTATTCCGAATCTCCGCCCGATGGGTGAATGTCTGTGAATTTCAGTCTTGTCACCAGCCGCCATGTGACCGGGGTCTCAATCTCTTGTGTATATGTGGAAATCTGTGACGAAAATCCGTACCGGGCGTGTTTCTGTTCACGGATATCCTGTGGCTGGCTACATAAGATGGAACCATCGAAACAACAGATAGTAACGGAGAAAGACATGCACAAGCTGATTATTGGACTGATGGTGATTTTCTTTCTGGGTGACCCCGGTCTGCAAACGCTGGCGTGGCTTGGCGAAATAAAGCTGTATATCGTTGCTGCGGCCATCGCGCTTGTATCCATACCCTTTGTGACCTCTCAGCTCGACGGGTGACCCCGGCACACTGGCAGCCCGACACTGCCCGTGTATACACCCTGCGGCGGCCTTCGGGTCGCCGTTTTTGTTTGTGCAAAAGCTCAGAAAGTGGCCTGATTATACTGTGCACAAGAAGGAAAATTTATGAACTTTCCCTGACGAGGAACGGATTTTATGCCGTCCCGGGCTAGCCAGTGCGGCCCTGCAAGATACAGCAGGTGAGTCGCATTAAGTAACAGATATGATGGAGGGCTAACTGGTGTGATAGTCTTTACTGACGCTGCTGCCACTGGATTTCTGGTTCGGTGAGCGGCTTATTATTACTAATCAGGAAGAACTACAAAACGACATGAAATATCTATCTCATTCGCTGGTTATTATCTTTGCTGCAGTACTTGCCTGGTCACCTCAAATCCGTGCTGAGCAGGGGGGTCCCGGGACTGGCGAGATGAGCGATACCGAACTGGATGCACGTTTAAAGTTCATCGGAAACCGTATTGCCAGTCAAAGACCCGCTGCCAGGAACTGGCAATATGGCTGGACCGGTTTTCATGCGGCCAGCGCTGCGGGACAGGCACTTCTTGCAGTGGATGCGGATGATAGTGATGATGAAATCAACTACCTTGTGGGTGCGGCGAAATCGGCCGGTGCGCTGGCGCAGATGATGATCAAGCCGTTGCCGGTGGTTCAAGGTGCCATCGGATTTCACGACATGCCATCCCGGACCCGCGAAGAGCGGATTGCCAAACTCTCACAGGGAGAATCACTGCTGCGTCTGGGTGCTGAACGTGCTTCTAGCCGCACAGGCTGGAAACGTCACCTTATAGGTATCGGGGCCAATCTTTTAGGGGGCGGCATAATAGCTGCCTTCGGTGACGGTGGTGATGCTATTACGTCAACCCTGGTAGGAATAACGGTAGCTGAAGTCAATATCTGGACAGAGCCGTCACGTGCTGTTAATGACCTGGAGGACTATCAGAACAAGCGGTGGTCGAACGGTCAAAAGAGCCGGGTCAATTGGCAGATTATCCCCGCACACAACCGCCTGATGGTGAAGGTCACGTTTTAAAGTTGTAATTACAATAGTGGCCTGTCGGTCTTTAGTGCAAAAAAGCCCGGCGCAGTGGCCGGGCAATCATTGGTTGATCATCACCAGGGGCGTTTTCAATCAGGTCGGCATTCGCTGACTTCCCGTGATCGGATTATGGCCTGGATTAAGTCGTGGATGCAGGCCCAGCTGTTACCTTTACCGGACCAGACCCGTTCGAAGTGATCAAGATCCTCGTCAATTAGTAATCGCACTGCCGTGACATGGCCGGCTGTCCAGGGTACACCTGTGCGATAGACATTCATGAGTTTCCAGGCATCTTCTGTAGTCATCTTTCAGTTCCGTATTAATGCTGTTACAGGGACATTGCCGTAGCTGCAGGAGCCCTAACAGACAAAGAAGTAGCACAAAAAGGCAGTTATCTTATCGGCACCAGTTCAGCATGCTTTACGATCAGGGTTGTATTGCGGCGGGAACAGTGTCGCGACAAAGATCAGTAAACGAGATTGTATGGATATCCACTATCCTCAAGTTTCTGACCGGGTATTGCTGAGGAGGGATATTCAGGCGCTGAGTGAGACTCGGCAACCATCGATCCTTTTGAGACCTTCACGGTACGCTCCTGTGAGGTAAAGCTATATCACTGATATTCAGTTTTATTGATTAAGGTCATTTATCACTGCGGCCTCTGGTATTAGTTTTCGGAAGTGCTAATCAAGCCACAACGAGGCAGATCCAGCGATGAAGCGCAGACTTTTTCTGAAGAGCCTCGCTGAAGCCTCGCTGACAACAGCCGCGGTTATCCAATCTGGATAAGCTGTTGCGGATCTGGACCGCCTGGAACAAGAGATCCAGAAAGAAGGTCGTCGTCTTTAGATTATCCCTCGCATCCTGATGGCAGTCGTATGTCCGTAGTTACCCCGAACTCGGACGTAGGGACTGATTCTATATAAGTTTTCTCTAAAGGACCGGAGACGACCCTTTTAAGACCTACAATATTATT
>Ga0224504_10000682_pt1 | contig 15159 bp, 15 predicted proteins | sample SF_Oct11_sed_USG_3_FD_170160 | JGI IMG/M metagenome (GOLD analysis project Ga0224504, IMG submission 170160) | Sediment microbial communities from San Francisco Bay, California, United States - SF_Oct11_sed_USGS_24 | ecosystem: Environmental > Aquatic > Marine > Sediment | place: USA... | reverse complement strand
GGGTTGAAAGCAGGTAATCGACAATATCAAGCAACGCCGGTGTGGCTGAAGGTTCATCACCGTGCATCTGGGACCAAAACATGATCCTGTCGTCACCAACACCCAGTGTGAGCATTTGAATGGAGCGGCCCAAAAAGGACTTTCCAACCTCTTTCAGACGAATACCTTCCGGATACCTGGCAGCCAGCACTTCTAGCTTTTGCAACAGTTCTTCATGACGCAGGGATGGTGCAAGCGTGGTAACAAAGCGTTCTTCCGGCCAGGCATTCCAAAGTTCATCCGGTGTGAAACCCCTGAAAGAGCCGGACAATAAAGTACTCATCAAGCAAAACCCCCTGCATTAAACCCCACTTTGGGTCTGATTCTAAATTATTCACTACCCCGGCGTGACGTTTAGTTCCTTGTCCTCCCGGAGGTCTGTTAGTCTATACGCTTTTATGCTTTGGGTTTCCAACAATGAAATGCTTTTTCCCAACAGCCGCACTCATTCCGGTACTTCTACTCACGGCGGCATGTAGCAAGCCTGAGCACGATATCATTATCAGGGGTGGCAGCGTGTACGATGGCAGCGGCAGACCCGCTGAAGTTGCTGATGTAGCCATTGATGGGGACCGAATCACAAAGATCGGCGACCTCAAAGGGCACACAGGCCGTAAAGAAATCAATGCCAAAGGACTGGCTGTTGCACCCGGTTTTATCAATATGTTGAGTTGGGCCAATGAATCCCTCATCCAGGATGGCCGCTCACTCAGTGACATTTACCAGGGAGTAACACTCGAGGTGATGGGTGAAGGAATCTCGATGGGCCCGCTGAATGAAGAGATGAGGCAGCAGAGAATTAGCCGGCAAAATGACATCCGGTACGAAGTGCCATGGACCAGCCTGGGTGAGTATCTGCAGCACATGGAGGATAGCGGAATCTCGACCAATATCGCCTCGTTCGTAGGCGCGTCATCTGTACGTATCTTTGAGATGGGTTACGAGGACCGTGAACCCACCCACCAGGAACTGCAAAACATGAAGCAACATGTGCACCAGGCGATGCGTGAAGGTGCAATGGGGCTGGGTTCTTCCCTGCCCTACATACCGGCAGCGTTTTCTTCAACCAGTGAACTGATCGCGCTGACAGAAGTTGTTGCCGGGTATGACGGTATGTATATTTCCCATATCCGCAACGAGGGAGATGAAATCATCGCAGCGGTGGAAGAGTTGATCGACATCGTACGTGAAACCGGTGTACGTGGTGAGATTTACCACTTGAAGGTTTCCCATAAACGTAATTGGGGCAAGCTGGATGAAGTCATTGCCATGATTGAGGAGGCCCGCAGCGAAGGCCTGGCGGTAACAGCTGACATTTATACATACCATGCGAGTTCTACCGGCCTGAATTACGATTTACCCGACTGGGTCAAGGAAGGTGGCCTCGAAATGCTGGTAAAGCGTCTGAAAGACCCGGCCATTAAAAAGCACGTAATCGAAGAGACGGATATGATTCCGCCTGAAGATGTTCTGCTGGTAAGCTTCCGCAACAAGGACCTGCGTCACTATACCGGAAAAAGCCTGGCCCAAATTGCCGAAATGAGAGGTACAGAACCGGTGGAAACAGCACTGGATCTGATTGTCGAAGATAACAGCCGCATAGGCACCGTGCGCTTCACCATGAGTGAGGAAAACATTCGCAAAAAGGTCGCCCTGCCGTGGGTCAGTCTGTGCTCAGATTCCGGATCCATCGCCCCCGAAGCACCATTCACCAACTCACAACCGCACCCGCGTGCCTATGGTTCTTTTGCGCGTTTGCTTGGAAAATTTGTCCGTGAAGAGAAGATCATCACGCTTGAAGAAGCCATTCACCGGATGACCGGCCTGCCTGCCTCTAACCTGAAGCTCGACATGAGGGGGCTTCTTTCACCGGGCTTTTACGCAGATATTGTCGTATTCAATCCGGAGACCGTGGCTGACCTGGCAACATTCGAAGAACCGCACCAGCTGGCACAGGGCATGTACCATGTCTTCGTCAATGGCGAGCAGGTATTGCATGACGGTGAACACACAGGCGCAACTCCTGGCAGGTTTGTAAAAGGGCCTGGCTGGATAAACGAGTAAAACAAACCCATGAGCGAATATCGTTATAAAGCGTTTATCAGCTACAGCCATGCTGACGAGGCCTGGGCACGTTGGTTGCATCGCTCCATCGAGGCGTACAGGGTTCCACGTAAACTCGTCGGCACAACAACTGCCGTTGGCGAGGTACCGTCAAGAATAAAGCCGATATTCCGCGACCGGGATGAACTCTCATCTGCTACTGACCTGGGCAACACGGTAAAACAGGCATTGTTGGATTCTGAAAACCTGATCGTTGTCTGTTCCCCTGCCGGTGCAGCCTCCCTGTGGGTCAAGGAAGAGATTCGGGAGTTCGTCCGCCTGGGCCGGAAAGACAGAATTTTTTGTATTATTACTGATGGTGAAGCAGCAGCTGGCGGTTCCGTTGCTGCTGTTTTTCCTGACGCTATTGCTGAAGCCGGTATGCAGGAACCCCTGGCTGCCGATGTCCGCAAATGGGCAGATGGCAAACAACTGGCAAAACTGAAATTGATCTCCGGTTTACTCGGTTTACCACTGGACCAATTGCGGCGCCGGGAGTTACAAAAACGCAGGAAAATACTCGCACTCACGATTGCGGCCTCGATCGCCGTGATAGCGATATTGGTCATCGCAATCACCGCCAGGATGGTGGCTGAGCAGCGCCGGGATTCGGGTGAATTGCTGGTAGGTTACAAGCTGAATGAACTCCGAACCATGCTTAAGCAGGCCGGGGACCCGGAAAAGCTGGAGCGCCTGCAGGAGTGGAAAAAAGAAGAACTGGCGGTATTGATCAGTAGTGCTGGCCCTCAGACTGCAGACCTGACGGATACCGCGCGCCGTTTACGAGATGAAGGCATCGAACTTTGGGACAGTGGAGACATGATTTCGTCCATGGAAAAGTTCAAGACATCATGGGTCTTGTTCGCGGAAGCCTATGACCGGGACCGTGAAGACCAGACGATGTTTTTCGAATTGGGTCAGGCGGAATTCTGGATTGGCTATGTGTATCTTGACAGAGGTGAGCTCGAACTCGCCGAGGCGGCTTTTCTGTCGTATGCAGAGATCACGAGGCGCCTGATCCAGAAGCAGCCGGAGAACGCCGAGTGGGTTTTGGAAATGGCATATGCCCTTACCAACCTGGGTGCCGTCGAGAAGGCCCGGGAAGAGTCCAACCCCGAACGCAACCTTCAATATATGCAGTCTGCTCTGGAATACAACCAAATCGCGTTGGTGCTGGACCCGGAGAACAAATACTACCGTTCGGAGCTCGGGCAATCGCACGCCAATCTCGCGGATGCACAACGAAATGTCTGTGATCTCGATGGCGCATTACAATCGCGCCGCCAGGGCCTTGATCTGGAATCCGACCTTTTTCAGAACGACAGTGAAAACCCTGACAGGCAGGTGGACCTGGCACTCGCGCTGACGGGCTACGCCAGGGTTCAGGTACTGCTCGGGCGCAATGATGAGGCCAGGGCCAATCTTGAAAAATCACTACAGCTGGTTGAGCAACGTACCCTGCCGGGCGAGCCGTCCAGGACAACCAGGGATATCGTCGGGCGCAGGAACCTGGTCATCTGGCTGGATGCAATGAGCGGTCGAATAGATGAAGCATGGGCTGGATCAGAGAGTCAAGCTGATAACTGGCGGAGTCTTCTTGAGTCGGGACTGGATAATGTATACACCCTGAACACCTATACGACTTACCTGCTGGACCGCGCCTGGCTGGCGAAGGAAAGAGGTGACACCCAACAAGCTGCAGGCCTGGTTGAGCATGCCACAGCCCTTCTGGCATCGGAGGCAGGTGGACTACTAAGTAATAAAAAGGTCGGCAACACCCTCACCCTTGCTGCATACCGCTACTGGCAAATCAGGGGCAAACTGCCACCGGACCATATCCTTTCCCTGTTACCCGACTACAAGACAAACAGCGGTCGCACCCGTTCCTGCCTCGATGCAAGCCTTGCCGTCAGGAAAGAAGTCATGTTGGGAAGCCCCGCGAATGCAGATGACCTGGTGGCCTACCTGCTGGACAGCGGGTACAGGGAAACCGGCTTTATGCGAATTTGCGAGCTATACTATGAATGTTCAGGGGAGACGGATGCGAACTGATCAATAGTGAAAGTCCTAAAACTACCACAACATATGACTGAATCAGGAGAGAAGAAATGAAAAAGCGATTTAGAGTGAGCAAGATTTTACCGAGTGTACTGGCTTTTATCGGTGCGTTGACGATTGCATCAACTGCGTCAGCCAAAAACCCCAAAGAAGTAAAAATGACTATTAATAGCAACAAATTGGTCATAACGAGTCCAAAGAATGAAAATGATTGCCAATCGATTGCGGAAAATAATGAAGGGTGTATCAAGGTTAAAAAAAACAAGAAGTCAAAGATTTATTTCCAACTTACCGGCGACACGAAATGCAGCTTGGCCAACGGAACAAATTGGGAACTGAATGCCGTTTATCTTGGCGGGTATGATTCTCCCTCAAAACCCGGCAGCTTCGGCTTTGATAGTACATCCGACGACAACTGGAAAAAGGTGGAAAGCGATTTCACTGTTACCAACCGAACGTCCGGAGAGGTCAAAACCATCGAAAAGTCGGCAAAGAAGATCGGTATTAATAATGAAAACCAGAACGCCTATGTCGTCTGGTACAAAATTGAAGCGATATGTAAGAGGTCAGACGGAAATGCACCATATGTCACAACAAGTGACCCGCGTGTCAGAAACGATGGCACCGACTGATTCCAGCCAAATTGTTTCAGAAAACCTGCTCCCATCACGGGAGCAGGTTCCCTGATTTCAAATTCCCTGCCCGCACTATCGTTCCCCCATCACTGGCGCAAAGCACCTGACTGAGGCAAACTATCCGCTAATCATGACCGGATAACCGGCAACAGTAGCGTTTAGCCAGGAGAGGAACCTTGCGTATTGTCAATACAATCACGTTGATTTTTGCTTTGCTGTTTGGGTCAACACTTCCCGTACTCGTTCAAGCATCCCAATTCACCGAGCTCAAAGGCAGTCCTAAACTGCGCTCTGCTTCGGCACTTGTCATCAACGCCGAAGGCCAGGTTATTTATGGCAAGGACATCGATACGGTCCGTTCCATTGCTTCCATAACCAAGCTGATGACCGCCATGGTCATTCTCGATTCCGGTCTTGATCTCAATGAAAAAATCACTGTTACCAAGGCTGACCGCGACCTGGTTCAACTGACCGGTTCCCGTCTCGAGTATGGTGCCAGTCTTCCCCGCCGTGAGATGATCCTGCTGGCCATCATGTCGTCTGAAAACCGTGCTGCAACGGCCCTCGGCAGAACCTTCCCAGGCGGTATGACTGCATTTGTGAAGGCGATGAACACGAAGGCATTAGAACTTGGCATGAAGAACAGCCATTTTGCTGATCCTGCCGGTCTGAATGTCGATAATACATCCACGGCTCGTGATTTGATGAGAATGGTCACTGCCGCTGAAGATTACGCCCTGATAAGAAAAGCCAGCACAACAACCCGGATAGAGGTCCATCCCTATGCAAAGCGCGGCCCACTGGTTTACGGCAACACCAATCGCCTGTTGAAAAACAAGACCTGGGATATCGAATTGAGCAAAACCGGCTACATCAATGAATCCGGCCGCTGCCTGGTGATGCAGGCCAAAATAGAGGGTGAGCAGGTCTCCATTGTGCTACTGAATTCTTTTGGGAAGCTCACACCATTCGGTGATTCCAATCGCCTGCGTCAATGGATGCTGACCAGTAGCTGAGAGCACACTGAAAATGACCCTACAAAACTTACAACTGCGCTCATTGGTGAGTGAGGACAATACACTCGAACTCTCATTGGTCGAAACCGAGATGCCGGAACCCGCTCCCGATGAAGTGATCGTCAGCGTGGAAGCAACACCGCTCAATCCATCCGACCTGGCACTGTTGCTCGGGCCTGCAGATATCAGCAGCGCACGCGTTGTCGGTAGCACGGAACGTCCGGTGATAACGGCTGACATTCCAGAAAAGTTCATGAAAATGGTCTCAGCACGAATTGGTCAGTCCCTGCCCGTTGGCAACGAGGGTGCAGGTACCGTGATCGCAGCCGGTTCTTCAAATGCTGCCCAGGCGTTGTTGGGCAAAACAGTCGGTATGGCCGGCGGAGAAATGTACGCCCGTTACCGGTGCATGAAAGCCATGATGTGTTTGGAACTACCCGAAGGCACCAGCGCTGCCGACGGTGCATCCTGTTTTGTGAACCCGATGACCGCTTTGGGTATGGTTGAAACCATGCGTGCAGAAGGCCATACCGCGCTGGTACATACCGCAGCAGCCTCCAACCTTGGACAAATGCTCAATCGCCTTTGCATTGAAGAAGAGATTGAGCTGGTCAATATCGTGCGCAAACCGGAACAGGAAAAAACCCTGAGAGACCTGGGTGCCAAATACGTTTGTAACTCCAGCGCCGACTCTTTTTTCCGGGATCTCACCACTGCCCTGATTTCTACCGGTGCAACACTGGCTTTCGATGCCACCGGCGGTGGCAAACTGGCCACTACCATCCTCAGTAGCATGGAAACTGCTGCAGCACGGAACATGGCCGAATATAACCGCTACGGCTCCGAGGTGTATAAACAGGTCTATGTTTATGGCTTCCTCGACAGAAGCCCCACGACGCTGACCATTAACTACGGCTTTTCCTGGGGAATGGGTGGTTGGTTACTCACACATTTTCTACAAAAAGCCGGCATTCCAAAAATGATGGAAATGCGCGCCCGTGTTGCCGCCGGGCTTAAAACCACCTTTGCGAGTCATTACAGCAGGGAAATCTCCCTGGCAGAGGCCTTATCGGTGGAAACCATCACCCAATACGCCAGGCAGGCAACGGGCGAAAAGTTTCTGATCAAGCCCCAATGGTAACTCAATACCCGGAACTCGATGCAGCTACTGGCGCAGCATTACGGTGCATGCGTGCAAGATAATGATGCACGCCATAAATTACATCTACACAAAATAACTATATCTATCTGTATTTATTGACTATTTCTACATGGCCCTATTCTTGCATTTAAGGAAACCATGGCAGGCATCTCAACCCGGAGTTCCGCCTTGATTTCTACAAAATGGAGAGGACGAATGTTAAGAAAAGTAATTGGAACAGGAATAGTATTATTGGGTGTGCTGCACGTTCAAAATGCGGTAGCACAGGACTGGTCGGCAAACCTCGGCTTTAACAGTGAGTACATTTACCGAGGTATTCCACAGAAAACCTCATCTGCCTTTGGCGGCTTGGACTTTGCCGCTGGTGGTTTTTCAGCCGGAGCCTGGACTGCTGATGTAGGGGATGGTGTCGAAGTTGACCTTTATGGTGCTTACGGTTGGGAAGCAGGAGACTGGGGCTTCTCATTAGGCGGAACCTGGTATACCTATACAGGCGACTTTGATGATGACTACCTCGAGGCCAATGTTGGAGTCTCATGGAAATTCCTTTCATTTGCCGCAGCTTTTGGCAGGTATGACAGCGATCCAAGCCAGGACTACCAATTCTATTCAGTAACAGCCAGTCACAACGGTTTTTACGGCACGATAGGAACATTCGCTGATGATTTTGACGGCTCCTACTACGAGGCCGGCTATGGGAATGACTTAACCGTTAAAGATACTTACTTGTTCGACTATGGAATTTCGCTCATTTACAGTGATTCAACCTTGCTGGGCGGCGAATCCGATACGAACATCAACTTCCAGATTAAGCGAACCTTCTCATTTTGATCTATATTTAAAAAGGATGTTGGTGAAAGATTCACTGACAAGACCGACGGGGTGGGCTGGGAAGCCTACCCCGTTTTTTCTGCCACCCTGTTTGTTGACATGTCATTCAGCGGTCGGAAATCAGGCATTTCCCCTGCTCTTGAGCCTTGTCATTAGTTGTTATTTCTGTTCATTTCTTTGTTGATGCGGATCAATTGCGCAGGACTTTCTGCATGCTAGTGTAGTGTCATGACAAAATTGACCGGCAGATTGAAATCTGAACACAAGACCCTGGTAGGCATGACCTCCATCTATTGCGAGGACCACCATGGCAAACACCCGGATGGTTTATGCGAAAGCTGTTCTGAGCTGATGAGTTACTCGGAAGAGCGTCTGGCCAAATGCCCCTATGGTCAGGCCAAACCGACCTGTGCCAAGTGCCCCATCCATTGCTATAAGAAAGAGAAACGTGAACATGTACGCGAGGTGATGCGTTACGCTGGACCGCGTATGCCCTTAAGGCACCCATGGCAAGCGCTTACGCATGTATTCGACAAACTGCGGCGCGTGGTGCATCCGAAGGAGCTACGTCGTGCCCGTAATCGTAATCGCGCTCCAAAGTAGACGTTATAAATAACGCACCCTACTTAGGAAATTCCTGTTAACCCTTTTTAGAGTGAGCAGGTCATATCCTGTCCGCAACACAGCGGGGATTTGATCTTGCCGTGACCATTTGGACATTCAGAAATCTGGACTTCGGTGTTCTCATCAATTTTCAACATACCGTTTTCCAATGGTGCATCACATTTACCACAGGTTGCGTTAACGCTCATGCCGCAAACTTTACATTCATACGTAGCCATAATATTTCCTCGTTGCCTGGATGGTAGGTTCTTTAGTATACCTCGAAATTGTTTTCATAAGAATGCAGGTTTAGCCGGAAAAACAGAAGCGATACAACTCGACCTCTGCACACTGATCCCAATGACATTTGTATGCAACCGAGATTCTTTTCTGGTCTATAATCCCCGCCCACCATCGCTTCAGGATTTTACTTAATGTTTCGAAATTTACGTTTTTATCGTGTTACCAGCCCCTGGCCTGAAAGCGAGGAACTTCTATCAGAAATACTCTCTGAAAACGCGTTTACGCCCTGTGGTTCTTTCGCAGAACGCAGTGCCGGATGGGAGGCACCGGGCGGCAATGAAAACGACCCCTTGTGCCGTCGTCTGAATGGTGCTGACCTGTTGCAGCTTCGAACACAAAGCCGGGTACTGCCCGTAGCCGCAATCAATGAAGCCCTTGAGGAAAGACTGGCCGAGTTTCGTAGCCGAATGGAACTTGAACCCACACGTAGTGAAATACGACGACTCAAGGAGGAAACAAGGGACAAACTGTTACCGACATCACTGGTAAAATCAGAACGAAACCGGGCATGCTTTATCCATGCTGAATCTTTGCTGGTTATAGATGTTGGCACCGTCACCAAGGCCGAATGGGTAATTGACCAGCTAAGGGCCTGTTTCGATGAATTCTACTGCACACCCCTGACCTTCAATAACTCACCCGCTGACCTGTTGACCGGTATTTTTATGGGTGACTCTCCCTTGGGATTCTCACTGGGTCGTGAGTGCAGGATGCAGGATGTAAAAGACACCAAGTCGATTGTCACCTGGCGTGATTTCGAACTGTCAGACCACTCTATTCGCCAACACGTTGTGGAGGGGATGAGAATTACGCACCTGGGAGTAGGTTTTGACGAGGTAATGACCTGTGTCATGGATCAGGAAGGCGTCATCAGCAAGGTTAAGTTTATCGAAGGCGAAGTCGTTGAACAGTGGGGCGAAGACCCGAAAGCAAAAATGGATGCAGATTTCGTGCTGTTAACCGGCGCCGTTCGACGCCTGGTTGAAGACCTGAAAAAATTACTCGGTGGTTACGCACACAGTGCGTAACCATTGAACAGATTTAAGCGACGGCCTGCCGCAGGGCGGGCTCTTCTATACCCTGACTTCTTAAGTACTCATCGTAACTGCCCTTGAAGTCGTTCACGCCGTCGGCTGTAATTTCAATAATCCGGGTCGCAAGCGAGGAGATAAACTCACGGTCATGACTGACGAATAACAAGGTGCCAGGATAATTATCCAGTGCCAGATTCAGTGACTCGATGGACTCCATATCCAGGTGGTTGGTAGGTTCATCCATTAACATGATATTCGGTCTCTGCAGCATCAACCTGCCAAACAACATACGGCCCTGCTCTCCACCTGAGATCACCTTGACCGACTTTTCTATTTCATGCGAAGAGAACAATAAACGTCCCAACGTGCCGCGAATCACCTGTTCGTCATCGGTGGGCTGCGCACAATGCGCCATCCATGAGTAAAGATCCGACTCCTCTTCAAAATCGGCAGAATGGTCCTGCGCGTAATAACCGATATTCGCGTTCTCAGACCATTTGTGGCTGCCACTATCGGCGTCGAGGTCTCCCATGAGTGTACGCAGTAAAGTGGTTTTACCTATACCGCTGGAACCGATGATGGCCACCCTTTCACCTACTTCAATCTGCAGATCCAGACCGCTGAACACCGGCTCGCCATCATACCCCTTGCTCAGACTTTCAACTTCAAGCGCACGGCGATAAAGTTTCTTGTCCTGGTTAAAACGGATATAAGGGCTGACGCGACTGGAGGGTTTTACCTCTTCCAGCTGAATCTTATCAATCTGACGAGCCCTTGATGTTGCCTGCTTCGCCTTTGATGCGTTGGCGCTAAAACGACTGACAAACGCCTGTAACTCATTAATTTGTGTTTTCTTCTTGGCATTTTCTGATAACAGACGCTCACGTACGTGCGTAGATGCGGTCATGTACTCGTCGTAATTACCCGGATAAATACGCAGTTCACCAAAATCAAGATCCGCCATGTGCGTGCATACACTGTTCAGGAAGTGACGATCATGCGAAATGATGATCATTGTGCTACTGCGGGCATTGAGTTGTTCTTCCAACCAGCGGATCGTATTGATATCCAGGTTATTGGTTGGCTCATCGAGCAACAGGACATCGGGATCACCAAATAATGCCTGCGCCAGCAGCACCCTCAGTTTCCAGCCGGGTGCCACTTCACTCATGGGTCCAAAGTGCTGAGATTCCGGAATATCCAGCCCCAGCAGCAACTCGCCGGCCCGCGCCTCGGCGCTATAACCATCCAGTTCTGCAAACTCGACCTCAAGTTCAGCGACCTTCATTCCATCCTCTTCTGACATTTCAGCCAGGGAATAGATGCGGTCACGCTCCTGCTTAACCGTCCAGAGTTGCTCATATCCCATAATGACCGTATCGATGACCGAAAAGTCTTCAAATGCAAACTGATCCTGGCGCAACCTACCCAGACGTTCACCAACATCAACCTTCACATGCCCGACCGATGGCTCAAGCTCTCCACCCAGAATTTTCATCAGGGTAGTCTTACCACTGCCATTGGCTCCGATAAGACCATAGCGGTTGCCGTTGCCAAACTTGGCAGAGATATTTTCAAACAGCGGTTTAGCGCCGAATTGCATGGTGAGGTTAGCGGTGGTAATCACAATAGTATTCCGGTCATATCAACATCTTCCGGCCCTAAGCCGGAAAGACTGGGTAAAAAGGGGATCGCCAATTACCTCATTGGGGCAAGCGGCTATCAGGGAATTTCAAAAAACGAAATGGGGTCAGAGAACTATTTTCCTGCAATGGTCGTTAGTTCTCTGACCCCATTCATGCCGTGCGCATTCTAGAGAAAACATCCCGTGTGTTCAAGCAATGAAGACTAAATGAGTGATTATTCGACTCTTTTTGCGCAGTGTAGACTGCTGCGCTCCTATCAGGCCAAGACAAAACCAACGATAAATGGCAATAGCGCAAACGCCAGAAGCGTGGATAGCACCACCATCCCTGCCACCTCTCCCGGTTCACGTTGGTAGCGCAGCGCCAGCAGATAGTTGAAAACTGCCACCGGCATGGATGATTGCAAAATCAGAACACCACGGTCGACCCCCTCCAGTCTAAACAACTCTGCCACCAGCACGGCCAGACCAAAACCTCCCAGCACACGTATCAGACTGAACAACAGGCTGTGCTTCCATTGTGCGACTTTCAACTGAGCCAGTGAAACACCCAGGGTAATAAGCATCAGCGGTATTGTTGCACCACCGAGTATGCTGGTGGTGTTATCCAGCCAGCCAGGCAAAGAACTGCCGGTACTGACCAGCACCACCGCAATGGCTGTTGCCCAAAGCACAGGTTGCCCTATCAATCCCCGCAGGTTGCCACGCCCCGCCACCAATATGATTCCAAGCGACATCTGCAATGCAAAAATGACAAGAAATACGGTCAGTCCAAGGGCCAGTCCGGTTTCACCAAAGGCAAACAAACACAAAGGCAGACCCATGTTACCGATATTGGGAAACAGCAAAGAAGGCAAAAAGGTACCGATCTTCAATCCCATCATACGAATCAGGATGCCACCCAATGCCAGCATAACCAGAAGAATAACCACAACAGCAGCGGAAATTTCTGCCATCTTTCCAATATCAATGCCGGATTTGCTAAATGAAGAAACTATCAGGCAAGGCGCACCAATATTCATCACCAGGCGGGTGACAAAATCGACCGGATAATCGAGACCCTTTCGCGCCCAGCCGTAACCCAGACCAGCGCAGATCAGAATCGGTGCAATGACCGAAAATAGTTCGTTAAACATTGGCGAATGATAGATTATTCCATTTACAAATGCTGTCATTACAACAGAACGACAGCCGAAACCCTCACTATGCTAATATGAGCCCGCTCACTGATTGGGCCACGCGAATGAGGGAAAATCCGTCACAAGGCTATTTTCCGCAGAGAAATTTAACATGGCGAGAATACTTATCGTTGATGACTCACCGTTCACACGGCACCTATTGGGTATGATTGTGAAAATGGGTGGTCATGAGGTCGCTGGTGAGGCGGAAGATGGCAGTGAGGCATTCAAACAATATAAAACCCTCCGGCCAGACATAGTAACGCTGGACTGGATGATGCCTCATAAAAGCGGTGAGGCCGTCCTCAAGAAGATCATTCAGTTTCACCCTTACGCAAAAGCCATCATGATCACCGGCTGGGCCAACAAAAGCATTGAAGAAAGAGTTCTTAAAGCAGGGGCGAAAGCTTTCCTGGAGAAATCAAACGTGCAAAAAGAGCTCTTACAAGTGATTGATCAGGTGATGGCAGACTAAGACAAACAAGCCTGTACCTCTGCGAGCGAGGTGCGGTAATCCTGATAGTCATGCCTGATCGGGATAATTCTTGATTGATATTCCAGGACCAGTGAAGGAAAACTCCTCACCCTTAGTCGGTCACGCAACTGTAACTGTCGGGCCAACTCTGTCTCGGTTTGAGCCGAACCAAGGTCTTTTATGAACAGGGCCCGGTCCAATCCCAATTCATCCGCCAGCGAAGCAAGAATCAGTGGATCTGAAGGATTCAAAGCCCGCAGGTAATAAGCTGTCTGGATACTCTCAATCATGCGCTCTTCAGCATGCTGGTTTGAGGCCGCAATGACCGCACGACAGGCCTTGTAGGTATCCCGGCGAGGTTGGTTTTTTGTCCAGAAGTCAAAATTAAACTCTGTACCCAGAGTGGATTCAATCTGCCGCCAGTGGCTCTGGACCATCAGCCGGGTTTGCTCCGGCATCGGCTGATCACTATCGGGCGCAAGACCACCAAGCAGGTTCTGCCAATGGACCTCAGCCGCCAGGTTTTTGCGCAGCAGTAACATGTTAGGCCGGTAAGCCCAACACCAACTGCACATGGGGTCATGAACGTAATAAATCGTGGCTGAATAAACCGGCAAAACAGTCTGCTCTAAAGCATCATTTCGTATTGCAAGGCATCCACTCCATAAATATGGATAAGCGGCCCTTTTGTCATTCCCAGTTTTTCAGCAACCCGGATCGAGGCAATGTTTTCAGGAATGATCAATGCGATCAGTTTCTCTATTTTGAGATCGTCCCTGGCAAAACCGACACAGACCTCGGCCGCCTCGGTTCCGATCCCCCTGCCCCAGTACTCTTTCATATAGCGAAACCCAACCTCCGGCAAATCAATTTCAGACAAATACTTTATCCCGCAAAAACCAATCACCTTGCCCGTCTCCTTCAGTTCTACCGCAAAACGACCATATCCATATTTCTTGTAATCGGCTAAAGGCCCCTGCTCCAGGCGTTGTCGACATTCCTCCATATCTTTAACCGGTGTATCTGCATACTTGATGACATCGGGGTCGGTATTTAGGGTGTACATGACCGGCAGGTCATCATGGGTAAACAGGCGAAGTCTTAATCTTGTTGTTTCCAGTTGAGTTCGAATCATTACTCTGTGCACTCTTCAAGGCAGATTTCATCACCATTCAACGGAATCTTGCCGGTTTTGTCAAAAATGCCGGACATGCGGAGATTGGCGATGTCGACACCGTCCTGAGACACCGTCACGAGTGAAACATGATCTATCGCCATGGATTTGCCGGGGGTATGTGAACCGCCGGTGGTGCCAAGACGGATGTAGTCCCGTCCATGGCGTTGCTGGTGGAAATAGGAATGAACATGACCATGAAACACCGTGTAGGGTCGTCCACCCAGTGCATGCTCGATACGTGAGAAATTCGCTTCTTCAGGGCGCTCCCATGCAGGTTTGTGCATCAACACAAAGGTCCAGCGAACCTCCGGATGTTGCTTGATGACCTGCTCGAAATAGCTGGCCTGTTCTGCACTAACACGACCGCTTTTACGCTCCTCAAGCTGCCCGTATTCACTGTCATGGAACGCACCCCAGCCCTCTGATTTTTGAATATCAATTGCCTGCAGGCGGATTTCATGAATATATTGCTGGAATTCAGGCGGGTTATCCTCCGTATCGAGTACGAGGAAAAGCACGTTCTTGTAAATAAAATGGTAATACTTTGAACCGTAACGCTCATCCCAGATTTGCCTCAACCGGTTTCCAGTCAAATCATGGTTGCCACCGACATAAAAAACCGGTGCTTTGGAACGACTGGCCCGTTGGTCAAATGTGTCCCACTGCTGATTGAGCTGCTTATCATCCACGTCCCCTCCTTCAATTAAGTCACCCACATTGACGATCAACTCGGGGCGCAATAAACGCAATTGCTCAACAGCCACATCAAAAACACCATCACGCTCCCCGCCGGTTAAATCCGAGAACAATGCGAAAGTGAATTTGCCTTCTCTGTCATCAAAACCGGTATGCGTCCAGGGAACTGCTGTACCCGAAATATCATGCTCAAAAACTGCTTTC
>Ga0224504_10000681_pt1 | contig 15169 bp, 12 predicted proteins | sample SF_Oct11_sed_USG_3_FD_170160 | JGI IMG/M metagenome (GOLD analysis project Ga0224504, IMG submission 170160) | Sediment microbial communities from San Francisco Bay, California, United States - SF_Oct11_sed_USGS_24 | ecosystem: Environmental > Aquatic > Marine > Sediment | place: USA... | reverse complement strand
CTGTTGTTTTTCCGGATACCGGTCACTGGCGAAAACAGTACCTGTTTTCGGCTGCTGGAAGGGCTGTTGTTGTATTTCCTCGCAGCTGGAATTGCACTCGGCATCGAGAACAAGTCTGCCGGCAATATTTTTCCACAAGACCGCAAACCTCATGCCGTGACCTTGTGCCCGTTTGTGATCTTCGCACTGCCCGGCCTTATCTACCAGGTTGCGTTAAAGCACCAGTTTGCCGGTGCACGGCGCCATGCCAGCTGATTCTGCCTTGCTTTATCCCTGATTCGGGCCTGGTAGCAGACTTATTTCTCAATCGCCGCGATTCAGGCTTGAATTACCGCACCGCACTCGATACACTCCTCGGCCGTTGATGCGGGGTGGAGCAGTCTGGCAGCTCGTCGGGCTCATAACCCGAAGGTCGTAGGTTCAAATCCTACCCCCGCTACCATTTATTTGTACTTCGAATCGGTAGGCTATGCTCCAGCCTCAGGCCCGGCCCTGTCTTTAGCTGCTTCGATGGAAATACCCGGTCGGTTTTCACCGTACCGGTTCGCCAAAAAGCTCGCTTGAAACCGTCATCCAGGCGTCGTTCAATTCACAAATGCGATATCTCTGCTGGCATCGTTCTGACCTGTAAAGTCTTCTATACAGTGTCTGCATCACTTGTTTGCCGCGTCCGCGCCCGAGTTAATAGCGAATTTGCTGTTCTGACGCGGGGCAGGGTCGGTTGAGGGTGTCAGTTATATTTACATTAGCGCCAGTTGTTCATTTCTTGAATATATGCATCTAACTGTAATATATAGGTAAATATTTTATTCGGAATGTTTCTTGCAGTTTTTTTAGTGACTAGGTTGATCATATGGGTTTGTTTGTATGATGTTCAGGCGATTCATGGCGGGACTGGTATGGCTGTTACTGCTGATTGCAGTACCTGCGAGTGCGCTGGTGCCGCAGCCGGCTGACCTGCGTGACGAGGCGATTCGCTACAAGAACGGCGAGGGCGTTTCGCAGGATTACGGGCGTGCCTATGAGTTGTACTGCCTGGCGGCATTACAGGGTGATGGCGAGGCGGCCTATCACCTGGGTGCAATGCATTTGAATGGCTGGGGACGGGCGCCCGATGATGCGCTCGCTGCGGGCTGGTTCAGTCATGCGGAAAAGCGCGGTGATGTCAGTGCCAGCCTGATACTTCAGCAACATCTTGACGGAATATCAGATGCCGGTGATCCAGCCTGTCCACTGGTGGCATCCACGCCGGATCGTGAAACGATCACGACCTGGGTGCACCTGATTGCGCCTTACTATGACTTGAACCCGGAGCTGGTGCTATCGCTGATCCAGGTCGAGTCCAATTTTGATGCGCGTGCAAAATCATCGAAAAATGCGCGTGGACTGATGCAGTTGATGCCGGCCACTGCGAAACGCTTCGGTGTCACTGATATCCACAATCCGCTGCAGAACCTTCAGGGCGGCATGGCCTACCTGCATTGGCTGGACGACCACTTTCGCGGCAATATCAAACTGATGCTTGCCGGCTATAATGCCGGTGAGCATGCAGTAAAAAAATACAAGGGAATTCCTCCCTACAAGGAAACCCGCCTGTATGTAAAGCGCATTGTGCATATCTACGCGGATTACATTCGTGCCCGCAGGGGTATCAGCAAGTCATCAACAAGCCATGCCAGCAAAAAGAGCAAGAAACAGGCCGCATGGCAGCAAGCCAGGGCACGTAACGAACGCGCCCTTACCCGTGGCTACATATCACCCTCCAGCATCAAGTAGCCGTCGTCGACCGGCTTCACCTGTCTGCTCCACCGCACAGCCCCGGTTTTGTAATGTGATTATTTGACAAAATCCGGCCGGAATATTCCATAGAGAATCAGCAGTCCTGCCCCTATGGTAATAATCATGGAGAAAGACTTTAACGGAGGATCTGTCACGATGAAGCGAATACTGACTTCGCTATTAATGTTTTCCGCAATGTCAGCGCCGGCTGTATTGCTGTTGGTGCTGCAACTTTCAAGCACGCTGGTAAGGGCAGATATGGGGAAAAACGGCTACCAGCAACAGCTGACTGAACCGATAAATCCGCAATTACAGCAGCAAGCCTGCTGCCATGCTCATGATGACGGATACCCCGGTGTGGTGCGGGTAAAAAATGATGGTTGCTGAATTAAACAGGGCCTGTTCGTCAAGCGGGCCGCTACCGGGATGGTTTTTCCTAGTAGGCGTGTGGCAGCTTTTCGTTGATGATGAGCCGCCTGCCATCAATGGTGATGTAGTTGCCGGTCGTCAGGTCTTTAAGGATGCGCGCCACCATTTCACGCGAAGCGCCAATATGATTGGCAATATCCTGTTGTGTCGGACGCTTGTTGATGACCATTATTCCATCTTCTTCCTGTGCCATGTCCAGCAGAATTTTGGCAACCCGGCCATAGACATCCATCAGTGCGAGGGACCTTACATTGTCGCTCAGTAAACGCACACGTCGTGTCAATTCACGGATGAGGTTTAGTGAGAGGTCGGTATTTTTCGCCAGTACCTTATGGAAATCTTCCTTGGCGATGACACCGATGGTTGATTTTTCGGTGGTGATGACAGAGGCCGAACGCGGCGCGTCGTCAAGCAGTGCGAGCTCGCCAAAATGGTCACCCGCAAACTGCGCGTTGATGATAATTTCCTTGCCTTCTTCGTTGCTCAGGAAGACCTTTACAGCGCCTTTGATGATGATGAAGAATGAGTTGGCTTCATCGCCTTCGTTGATGATGATGGTATTTTTCTGGAAGGACCGCGTCACCATGTGGTGTTCGAGGAGTTCCAGGTCATCCTTGCTTAGCCCGGAAAAAATGGCGACATCTTCCAGCATGGTAAATATCCCTGGTAATTTTGATTCAATGTTGGCCAGCTACCCTGCAGCTTGCAGGGTAGTCGAGTGGCAAGTGTGTCATTTTCCTGTGATTGGCTGCAAGGGATGTCTAAAACTGCTATTTTCAAGGTCCAGATGATGATTAATGTGTTTGAGTGTGCGAATCAGGAGAAGGTCATGACAAGTCATCGATATGTGTTAAATGCGGGGCTGTTTATGATGGTGGCCGTGTTGCTGGCAGTTACCTCGGTGTGTATGCCAGCGGCCGGTGCAGACATGCAGGCCGGCAAGTCGGCCTTCGTCTATCAGCCTCCACAGCGAGGCGCGCCCCAGGCGAGGGTAGGCGGGGGAACCCGGGGTACCGGCGGGGATATGCCGGAATTGCAGGTACTGGCGCCTGATCACGTTGGTCTGACGACGAAAGCACAACCAAGACTCTACTGGTATGCGCATTCTCCGGTGGCTGCACACATAGAATTTGCCATCATCGACGATGCGGCGATTGACCCGTTGCTGGAGGTAGAGACGGGTGCGGTCAAGGTTTCCGGGGTCCAGCACCTGGACCTGGCCGATCACAATATCACGCTGCAACCGGGGGTACCTTATCAGTGGTCAGTGGCGCTGATCATGGATGAAAACAGCCGCTCAACGGATGTCATCGCCAGCGGTGTGGTTGAGCGCATCGAGCCGGACAAGGCAGCCAGCAGTCGTATTGCAGGCAGCCATGGCAAGGACCTGGTTGCCGTCTATGCCAATGAGGGCCTTTGGTATGACGCACTGGAAGCTATATCTGTGATGATTGAAGCGGCTCCGGCGGATTCCGGGCTGGTCGACATCCGCGCATCCTTGCTGGATCAGGTGGGCCTGCAGGCAGTGGCAGAAAAATAATATCCGGATGGTCATGCCGCAGTGGTTTCACTGCTTCAGTCGGCACATTGACGTAGTTATACATGTGTGTAAAATACCGGCCACTCCGGTAAATGTGGGTGTCTGGAGTGCCCATATTGCCTGGCTGAGTCCCGAATGCGGGGTTTTTTGTTCCCGGACAGGAAGTTCGACGCAGTATTGTCAGGGTGAAATTCTATAAGTAGCTGAATTTCAGGAATAAATTTCGGAGTGAATGGAGTGGGCCTTTGGCCCATTTTTTGTTTCCGGAGTACAGAATGAAGCAGGATCCGTTACAACTGGGCGATATGCTGGAACCGGGTATTACCTCCATGGGGTACGAACTCGTGGGTGTTGAGTTCCAGACCGGTGGCAAGGGTGGCGGCCTGTTACGTATTTATATTGATAATGAAGCAGGTATTACCGCGGACGATTGCCAGAAAGTGAGTTACCAGGTGAGCGGGGTGCTGGATGTTGAAGACCCGATTCCCGGTCATTACACGCTGGAAATATCGTCACCGGGGCTTGACCGGATGCTGTTTCGCAAGCAGGACTTTGATCGTTTTGCCGGACAGCTGATTAAACTGCGGACCGCTTACCCGATAGAGGGGCAGCGCAAGTTCAAGGGTCGCCTGCTGGGGTTGCAAGGCGAAAACGTAGTATTCGAGCAGGATGATATGGAAATCAGTCTGCCATTTGACCAGATAGAGCAGGCACGGCTGGTGCCGGAATACTGAAGAGCAGTCGGAGGATTCAGGAATGGACAGTAAAGAGATACTGATGGTCGTGGACGCGGTATCCAATGAAAAGGGCATCGATAAGGGAGTGATTTTCGAGGCCATTGAAATTGCACTGGCGACCGCTACTCGCAAGAATGTCAGCGGTGATATCGACGCGCGCGTTGCGATTAATCGTGATTCCGGTGAGTACGAAACCTTTCGCCGCTGGCAGGTGGTGGATGAATCCCTGGCTGAAAACGCAGATGAATCCGATGAAGATGAAGGCGTGCTGGTGTTTGATGCGCCGGAACGTCAGTTCACACTGGCGGCAGCGCAGGAAATGGATCCTGAACTGAAGCATGGTGATTATATTGAGGAACCGATAGATTCAGTCGGTTTTGGTCGTATCGGCGCGCAAACTGCCAAGCAGGTTATAGTGCAGAAAGTACGTGAAGCAGAGCGTGCCATGGTCGTTGAAGCCTATCAGGGCCGTGTCGGCGAACTGGTAACCGGTATTGTAAAGCGCGTTGAGCGTGGCAATGTCTATCTTGACCTGGGCGGCAATGCCGAGGCGATTATCCTGCGTGAGGAGATGATCCCGCGGGAGGCCGTGCGCCCCGGCGACCGCTTGCGTGGTTATCTGCGCGAAGTCAGTGCCGAACAGCGCGGGCCGCAGTTGTTTGTCAGCCGTGTTGCTCCTGAATTTTTGCTGGAACTGTTCAAGCTGGAAGTCCCGGAAGTTGGTCAGGACCTTATTGATATTCTTGCGGCTGCCCGTGATCCTGGCTTGCGTGCCAAGATTGCCGTGAAGAGTAATGATCCCCGTATCGATCCGGTCGGTGCCTGTGTCGGTATGCGCGGATCGCGTGTGCAGACGGTTTCAACCGAACTGTCCGGTGAGCGTGTCGATATCATTCTCTGGGATGACAACCCGGCGCAGTTTGTAATCAACGCCATGTCGCCAGCCGAAGTCGCTTCCATCGTGGTGGAGGAAGATACCCATACCATGGATGTCGCTGTCGCCGAGGATCAGCTGTCACAGGCTATCGGTCGAGGCGGGCAAAACGTGCGCCTGGCGAGTCAGCTGACCGGCTGGACGCTGAATGTCATGGATGAATCACAGGCGGAAGAAAAGAGCGAGTCCGAGGCCAACGAGTTAAAGAGACTGTTTACCGAACAGCTCGATGTGGATGAGGAAATTTCCGTGATCCTGGTGCAGGAAGGTTTTTCCTCCATCGAGGAAATCGTGTATGTGCCGAACAGCGAACTACTTGCCATCGAGGAATTTGACGAGGACATCGTTGAAGAGCTGCGTGGCCGTGCACGCGATGTACTGTTAACACAAGCCATCATGAAAGAGGAAAACATCGGCGATGCGGAGCCGGCGGCTGACCTGCTGGAGATGGACGGTATGGACAAGGACCTGGCCTATGAACTGGCTGGTCGTGGTGTGATTACCATGGAAGATCTGGCAGAGCAGGCGGTTGACGAGTTGCTGGATATTGACGGCCTGGACAAGGAACGGGCGGGTGCCCTGATCATGACGGCCCGGGCCCCCTGGTTTGCTGAAGAAGCAGCCGACTGATTGCTGCTAGAGGAGTGACACAGTTAATGTCAGATGTAACGGTAAAACAGTTTGCTGAGGTGGTGGGCGTGCCCACCGACAGACTGCTGGTGCAGTTGGGTGAGGCTGGTCTCACTGTCAGCGATGAAAATGCAACCATCTCCGATACCGAGAAAACCCAGTTGCTGGATTTTCTGCGGCAAAGTCACGGCAAGCGTGGACCGCTGTCTGCGGGCGGCAATAACAAGATTACACTGAAGAGAAAAACCCAGACTGAACTGCGCTCCAAGGTGCCGGCAGGGCGTGGACCGGCTGGCCGTGGCACCGAGCGTGTTCGTCCTGAATCGAAGACAGTTACCGTTGAGGTTCGCAAGAAGCGCACCTATGTGAAACGCGCTGACCTGATGGCTGAAGAGCAGCAGCGGCTGGAAGAAGAAGCGGCGGAGCAGGCGCGTATCAAGGCTGAAGCCGATGCAATTGATGAGGCTGCCAACAAGAAACGGGAAGAAGCCAGGCAAAAGGTTGCCGAAGAGAAAGCTGCCGAAGAACAACGCCTGCAGGCCGAGCGCGAAGCAAGAGAAAAAGCTGCTGAGGAAAAACGCCAGCAGGCGCAGGCTACCGAAGAGGCGCGTGCCAGTGCGGCCAAGCAGGAAGATACCCGTAGCAAGAAAGCAGATACAGATCGCAAGACACGCAAGGCTGCCGACAACAAGGACACCAAGTACGGTCGCAAGCAGTTACATGTAACCGCCGGCAAGGGTGGCCGTCGCAAGAAGAAAGCGAAGCCATCGCGTCGTATCACTATTGAATCAACGGGCGAACATGGTTTTGAACGGCCGACCGCCGCGGTTGTGCAGGAAGTTGCCATTCCAGAGAACATCCTGGTTTCCGAGCTGGCACGCAAGATGTCTGTCAAGGCAGCCGAGATCATCAAGGTGTTGATGCAGATGGGCGTGATGGCTGCAATCAACCAGTCGCTTGACCAGGATACCGCGACACTGGTGGTCGAGGAGATGGGGCACATTGCGATACCGGCACAGGAAAATGCCCTTGAGGAAGAACTCAAGCAGCAGGTCCAGGAAGTATCGGGTGAACGTCTGCCACGCCCGCCGGTTGTAACCATCATGGGACATGTCGATCACGGCAAGACCTCGCTGCTGGATTATATCCGGCGCACCAGGGTTGCCGATGCAGAAGCAGGTGGTATTACCCAGCATATTGGCGCCTACCACGTGGAAACATCAAAAGGCATGATCAGTTTTCTCGATACTCCGGGACATGCTGCATTTACTGCCATGCGCGCGCGCGGCGCGGGCGTTACGGATATTGTCATCCTGGTGGTGGCAGCCGATGACGGCGTCAAGCCGCAAACCAAAGAAGCTGTCACGCATGCCAGGGCAGCGGGCGTGCCGCTGATTATTGCGGTCAACAAGGTAGACAAGCCGGAGGCCGACCAGGAACGCGTCAAGAATGAAATGGCGGCGCTGGAAGTTATTCCCGAGGACTGGGGTGGCGATATTATGTTTTTGCCGGTTTCTGCAAAGACCGGTGAAGGTGTCGATGAACTACTGGATGCCGTGTTGCTGCAGGCTGAACTTCTCGAACTCACCGCGGTACATGAGTGCCCGGCCAACGGTGTGGTAGTCGAATCCAGCCTCGACAAGGGGCGTGGTGCGGTTGCTACCATCCTGGTGCAAAACGGCGTACTGAAAAAAGGCGACCTGGTGCTGACAGGTTCCGAGTATGGCCGGGTGCGTGCCATGTTTGACGAAAATGGCAAGCAGGTTAGTGCGGCCGGTCCTTCCATTCCGGTGCAGGTACTGGGCCTGTCGGCTGTTCCAAATGCGGGCGATGAGGTGATAGTCGTTGCTGATGAGCGCAAGGCGCGTGAGTTGGCGCAGTTGCGACAGGAGAAATCACGTGACCAGCGTCTTGCTGTGCAGCAACAGGCGCGACTTGAAGATGTGTTTTCATCGGTGCGTGACGGCCAGGTTCCTGCGGTTAACATCGTGCTCAAGGCAGATGTACAGGGCAGTTCCGAGGCGTTGAGGGAAGCGCTCACCAGCCTCACAGCTGATGAATCCGATGTGAAGGTGAAGGTGATTTCCAGCGGTGTCGGTGGTATCAATGAGTCGGATGTCAATCTGGCAGCTGCTTCCAATGCGATTATCATCGGCTTCAATGTACGTGCCGATGGTTCTTCGAGGCGTATGATCGAGGAAAACGGCATAGAGCTGAAGTACTACAGCGTGATCTATAATGCGATCGATGATGTCAAGGCGGCCGCCAGCGGCTTGATGGCGCCGGAGACCCGCGAACAGATTATCGGTCTGGCCGAGGTGAAGGAAGTATTCCGCTCACGCAAGCTGGGTGATATTGCCGGTAGCATCGTTACCGAGGGCAGCGTGCGCCGTAACAGCCCGATTCGTGTGCTGCGCGATAATGTCGTGGTATTCGAAGGCGAGCTGGAGTCCCTGCGTCGTTTCAAGGATGACGTCAACGAGGTCAAGGCAGGTACTGAATGCGGTATCGGCGTGAAGAACTACAGTGTTGCAGCTGGTGACCAGATTGAAGTGTTCGAACGTGTTGAGGTGGCGCGCTCGCTGTAGGATTTCCCCGGTTTTTCGGTGTATTCGATAAGCCGGATCCGGTCAGTGTGCGCTTGAGCGATGCCAAAAGAGTTTCCCCGAACCCGCCGTGTTGGCGAACAGATTCAGCGTGAGCTGGCTGACTTGATTCGAAATGAAATCAAGGATCCGCGCGTCGGGATGGTGAGTGTTACCGCCGTGATCGTTTCCCGCGATCTGTCCCATGCGAAAGTGTATGTCTCTGTACTGGGAAACGCAGAGCAGACCGATGCTTCAGTCAGGGTGTTGGGTAATGCCGCCGGGTTTTTGCGTCACAAGCTCGGCAAGATCCTGCATATCAGGATAATTCCCGAACTGCGCTTTTACCTTGACCGGTCGCTGGAAGAGGGCGCGCGTATGGGCGCATTGATCAACGAGGCGATTGCCAGCGATCAGGGCAATAGCGGCAGTGAAGAATAATTTGGTTATTTCCGGTTATGAAACCAGCAGTATTTGAAATGAGGTTGTCAGGCGATTATGGGTCGACGTCGTAGTCACGGTCATCAGAATCTGCGCCGTGTAAACGGTATTTTGTTGCTGGACAAGCCCGCCGGGCTGACCTCCAATGCAGCATTGCAGACGGTGAAGAAACTTTTTGCAGCCCGCAAGGCAGGGCATACCGGCAGCCTGGACCCGCTGGCGACCGGTTTGTTGCCGCTGTGTTTTGGTGAGGCAACCAAGGTGTCGGGGTTTCTGCTGGATGCCGACAAGCATTACCAGGTGACCTGTAAATTCGGTGAACAGACGTCTACCGGTGATGCAGAAGGCGAGGTTATCAACCAGCGTCCACTGGATGGCCTGAACGAGCAGCAATTACTCAAGGCGCTCGAGAGCTTTCGCGGCGATATTGAACAAATTCCTCCCATGTATTCGGCCCTCAAGCACAAGGGCGAGCGGCTCTACAAGCTGGCCCGTCAGGGTGTTGAAGTGGAGCGCGAGGCTCGCCAGGTGAGCATTTTTGAGCTGGAACTGGTGAGTTTCAAGTCGCCAGTGGCGCAGCTGCGGGTGCATTGCACAAAAGGCACCTATGTACGCACCCTGGTCGAGGATATTGGTGAACTGCTGGGCTGCGGAGCGCATGTTACCGGCCTGCGCCGTAATGGCGTGGGTCCCTTTGATGACACCAACATGATCGATATGGAAGGCCTGCAAGCGGTCGCCGCAGAGGGCCACTATGCGCTGGATAAGTTGTTGTTACCAATGGAAAGTGGCTTGTCACAGTGGCCGGATGTCCGGCTCACGGGCGACGCCGCCTTCTACCTGCGCCAGGGCCAGCCGGTGCTGGTTCCGAAGGCCCCGACAACTGGCTGGGTACGCCTGTATGAGGGCGAAAGCCTGTTTCTGGGCATGGGTGAAATACTGGATGACGGGCGTGTGGCGCCACGGCGGCTGATGATTGCCTCCTGATACCTCCACGGGAAGCTTGTAGCGGGTGGGCACGGGGGTTAGAATACGCCGCTCATTTGATTTTGATAGAGATTTAAGTAAATTTCAGGAGTTTTAGATGGCTTTAAGTGCCGAACAAAAAGGGCAGATCGTTGGGGCTCACAAACGTGGTGATGCTGATACCGGTTCCCCTGAAGTACAGGTTGCCTTGTTGACAGCCAACATTACAGAATTAACGGATCATTTTGCCGAACACAAGGGTGATCATCATTCACGTCAGGGTCTCCTGCGGATGGTCAACAAGCGTCGCAAGCTGCTGGACTACCTGAAAGGCAAGGACAGCAAGCGTTATCAGGATCTCATTACTTCGCTTGGCCTGCGCCGCTAACACTCGCGTTATTTCATTCGCTGTTAATCAACCACCTTATTCAGACTGGGGAATACACCTGTGACTGCTATTAAAAAAACCTTTCAGTATGGTGACCAGACGGTCACGCTAGAGACCGGGGAAATTGCCCGCCAGTGCAGTGCGGTAATCGTCAGCATGGGTGAGACGCAAGTACTTGCCACTGTCGTCGGTGACAAGAAGCCTATGGAAGGACGTGACTTCTTTCCGATGACCGTTGATTACCAGGAAAAGAGTTATGCAGCCGGTCAGATTCCGGGTAACTTTTTCCGTCGTGAAGGTCGGCCGAGTGAAGCAGAAACTTTACTGTGTCGCCTGGTTGATCGTCCGTTACGTCCGCTGTTCCCGAAAGGCTTTACACACGAAGTACAGGTGATACTCACTGTTATATCCTTCGACCCGCAAATCAATCCCGATATTCCTGCGCTGATTGGTGCCTCCGCCGCGATGTCTATATCCGGCCTGCCGTTCAGCGGCCCGGTGGGTGCAGCCCGTGTTGGTTATGTCGATGGAAACTATGTGATCAATCCGACGACTGAGCAGATGGAAGAATCATTGCTGGACCTGGTTGTTGCCGGTACTGACAGCGCTGTGCTGATGGTTGAGTCCGAGGCAAAGGAACTCTCGGAAGAGGTTATGCTGGGTTCGGTGGTGTACGGACATGAACAGCAGCAGGTTGTTATTAATGCTATTCGCGAGCTGGCCGCAGAAGTGAACACGCCGGCTATGGAATGGACTGCCCCGGAAGAAAACACCGCCCTGCTGGACGCTGTTGGGAAGGAAGGCAAGGAGGCTGTGGCCGCTGCTTACAAGATTGCCGACAAACAGGACCGTTATACCCTGTTGAGCAAGGTGCGCCAGGAAATCGTTGACAAGGTGGCAGATGATGAGGGTAAAGATGGCTTCACCGTTGACGCAGTCAAGGGCGCCATTGGCAAGCTTGAGAAGAAGACTGTGCGTGAGCGTGTCATTTCCGGTGAGCCGCGCATTGACGGACGTGATACTTCAACCGTCCGACCGATTGCCATTCGTACCGGCGTACTGCCGCGCGCGCACGGTTCTGCATTGTTTACCCGCGGTGAGACACAGGCGCTGGTTGTAACCACACTGGGTACCGAGCGTGATGCACAGTTGATCGATTCGCTGTCCGGTTCGTACAAAGAGCAGTTTATGCTGCATTACAATTTTCCGCCTTACTGTGTTGGTGAAACCGGCCGCGTCGGTGGCACCAAGCGTCGCGAAGTCGGCCACGGCAAACTGGCCAAGCGCGGCGTCAGTGCTGTTATGCCTGACAGTGAAGCTTTTCCCTATACCATCCGTATCGTTTCCGAGATTACCGAGTCAAACGGTTCCAGTTCCATGGCCAGTGTCTGCGGCAGCAGTCTGGCAATGATGGATGCCGGTGTACCGATCAGCGGTGCCGTTGCCGGTGTCGCGATGGGGCTGATCAAGGAAGATGCCGGTTATGCCGTGCTGACGGATATTCTCGGTGACGAGGATCATCTTGGCGATATGGACTTCAAGGTAGCGGGTACGACCACTGGTGTGACTGCACTGCAGATGGATATCAAGATACAGGGTATCACCAGGGAGATCATGGAGAAGGCACTGGCGCAGGCCAATGACGGACGTATGCATATCCTCGGTGAAATGGCCAAGGCCATTGAAACACCGCGTGAAGATGTTTCCGAGTATGCGCCGCGTTACATCACCCTGAAGATCAACCCGGACAAGATTCGTGACGTTATCGGCAAGGGCGGTGCAACCATACGCTCCATCCAGGAAGAGACCGGCGTCAAGATTGACATCGATGATAGTGGCAACGTAAAGATTGCCTCTGTTGACCTGGATGCCGGTAACGAGGCACGCCGCCGTGTTGAACAGATTACCGCTGACGTTGAAGTCGGTTCGATTTACGACGGCAAGGTTGCCAAACTGATGGATTTTGGTGCCTTCGTTACTATCCTGCCGGGCAAGGACGGTCTGGTACATATCTCGCAGATTTGTGAAGAACGTGTACAGAATGTCAGCGACAAGCTGTCTGAAGGCGATGTTGTCAGGGTCAAGGTACTGGAAGTCGACAAGCAGGGACGTATTCGTCTCAGCATGAAGGCGGTTGTTGAAGCCGAGGCCTGAGCATAGCTAACAGGAAGTTCAAAAAGGGGCCGCAAGGCCCTTTTTTTGTTGCGCTATTTGTTGTGCCTGGAATGTGAATTCTGTTCGCATACGAGACCTGTGCAGAAGATATCATCTGCTATAATTTCCGTTATGTGGAATAGCATTGATGCAGCTATGTCGCTACATTATTTCCATATTTTAAACAGGGGTTCTTACAAGAGGAGGCGAGTATGGACAGTTCAATGATCAAGGGCCTGGTGATAGGTGCGGTGGTGGTCACGGCGGGTGGTGCTATTGCCAACTACACACTGTTCGGTGAGAAGGCAGCCGGGTACGCCCAGGTAATTAATGTCGAAGAGATCAAGGAAACGGTGAATACACCCCGTGAAGAATGCAATGATGTTGCTGTCACCAGGAAGGCGCCGGTGAAGGATGAGCACAAGATAGCAGGCACTGCGACAGGCGCGGTTGTTGGCGGGTTGCTCGGCAACCAGATTGGCGGTGGTAAAGGCAAGAAACTCGCTACGGTGGCGGGTGCCGCAGCAGGCGGTTATGCCGGTAACAAGGTACAGGGTAACATGCAGGATAAAGACACCTACACCACCACCGAACGTCGTTGTAATACGGTGACCGACTCACATCAGAACGTGGTCGGTTACAACGTGACCTACATGATCGGTGACCAGGAAGGCAAGGTGCGCATGGACGAAAAACCGGGTAGTCGCATTCCGGTTGAGAATGGTCAGCTGCTGTTGAACTGATTAAATATCTGTAAACAATGAAATCTAAAAGGGGCCGCAAGGCCCCTTTTTTGTGCGCCAGGATTATATGTATGTAGGGCATGGCTTAAATCCGTGCAGGTGCGGGCTTACGATACAAGTCCTGTGTAAAAAATAAAAAATACAGGTGGTTGATTTGAATTAACTAGTTTCAGGCCGGTGGGGAAATAGTGCTGCAAAAAGGTTCTAAACAGGATCACTGTTTTGAATTCGCCTGGTTGAAAAAATAACAAGCCCCGATAGAGTTATGCCATCAACGCATTGTTGGCGACTTAACGAAATACGGGAGCAGGACATGGATGTCATTCTTCGCGGTCAATCTGCATTTGTAGTCAGGTCAGGCACCTTCAGTCGCATGACTGGATATGCCTCTGGTATGTGTTTTTCAGTGATTCCGGTTTTTCTATGGCGCACTGTTTTTACTCTTGCCATGGTTGTTGGGACTGTTTCGGTAGATGCATCCCGGCTTGTTCCACCGATACCTGCCAGCGATTGGGAGTATTCCTATGTTCGTTGCAATACATGGCAGGGTGCCTTCAGTAATGAGCTGGATGCAGCCATAACTGGCTTGAACAATATCTATGGTACCTGCGGTGACCAGTATATTTCTGACTGGGGCAGGTGGGGTACTCTTCAAGAGAAGGTGTCAGGTCCGTGTGGTTCGACGAAGTATCACCCGGATTCATTATGGGATTTCAAGAATGGCGTCGAAATTTTTAATACCCGCAAACTTAAAGCTACCTACTGTAATGGCCATCAAGATGGCTTTACCCTGAAGAGGGAGCGAACGGCTGGCTGTCCCGGTGGTTATTCATACAATGGATCCAGCTGCACATTAACAGGCACGAATTTGCTGAAGAATGCCGGACCTATGTGTCCTCTTGTCAGCAACCCGGTGTATCCGGGGACGGGTAATAAATATCAGCGGGAAGTAGACCAGCAAAGCAGTACAGGTGGTTCGGTAGGATTTATAAGGCACTATAACAGCCGGTTAGCCTATTCCAGTAAAAATCATACGATAAAAACAGGGGCGAACTGGAGTAATACCTATACCCGGCAGGTTACCCGTTTTTATAACAGGGGCATAGCGCTTGCGACGGTTGTTCGACCGGAAGGGCGTGCCTTTAATTACGTCCTGGATACGGTAAACACAATATGGATTCCGGATGAAGACGTTAAGGGCAGCCTGGAAGAGTTAACCGACAGCGATGATGTCAGAACAGGTTGGCGTTATAAAACTCCTGATGACGTGACTGAATTATATGATGCAAATGGTCGGCTTCTTTCAATTACGGATCTGCAGGGCAGGATTCAGACTCTGGCCTACAACAGCCAGGAAACGAATGAAGCCGTTGCTCTGAATCAGAGTTATCCGGCAAGGGTAGACAGCAATACTGGCGAATACCTGTTGTTTTCCTACAGTGCGCACCGCCTGGTATCAATGGAGGATCAGGCCGGGCGCACATGGGGTTATCGGTATGACAGCTCTGGCAACCTGGAATTTGTTGATAATCCGGACCAGACAACGCGACAGTACCACTATGAAGACGTAAACAATCCTAATGCGCTTACCGGGATCACGGATGAGAGAGGTAAACGGTATGCAACATTTGAATACAAGTCAGCTGCCCAGACAACAGCGAGCTACCATGGCCCGCAAACTGCTGAACCGACGGATCGAATTGAGGGTGTATCGATTGTCTACAACGCTGATGGTTCTCGTACATTAACGAACAGTAATGGCCAGGTTAGTACCTATAATACAAAACTGCGAAACGGTGTAAGGCTCGTTACAGATGTCTCAGGGCCGGGCTGTGCTAGCTGC
>Ga0224504_10000680_pt1 | contig 15173 bp, 12 predicted proteins | sample SF_Oct11_sed_USG_3_FD_170160 | JGI IMG/M metagenome (GOLD analysis project Ga0224504, IMG submission 170160) | Sediment microbial communities from San Francisco Bay, California, United States - SF_Oct11_sed_USGS_24 | ecosystem: Environmental > Aquatic > Marine > Sediment | place: USA... | reverse complement strand
GTGGACAGGCAGGTCGCGGCGGTTGGCCTCGGCCTGCCAGTCCATGGCGGCCGCGTGGGCCGAGACGAACTGCGCCGCCTGGATCCGCTCGGCGATGCCCGGGCCGGCGGGGTCCAACACCTCGCCGGCGAGGCCCGAGACGGCGGCCCGCGCGCCGGCCATCTCGCGGGCGTGCTGATCCACGCTCAGGCCCTCGGGCAGAGTGAGCCCGCGGGTCAGCAGCCCGCCCAGCCAGTCGGAAAGCCGCGCCCCCTCGTCGGCCAGCACGTCCCCCGGCTCGATCCGATCGCCCATGGCCCTTCTCCCCGTACGATTTCCGATATTAGGAAATATACCCTACTACAGCGCCATTGTCAAGAACAAAAAGGGAATTTTCGACATGTTTTTTCCCCGCCCGGTGTCTTCCCCCTACCGAGGGGCGAGGGGTTCCTGCGTGTCTTGTTCCCGCGGCTTACGCGGCGCCACCGGCGCCACGGTCCACGGGAACCTTGGTGGTTCACCCGTTGGTTTCTCCGTGCCCTCTGTGCCTCTGTGGTAAAATACCCTTGTTTTTCAATGATTTACGCCGCACGCGCCCGGCCCCCGAGGCGCCCTAACACCTTGAAAACACACGATCTTTTACCGTGCATGGGCTCGTTTGCTCACAAGGCCGGGGCGGTCGGGGCGGCTTGACCGTGCCGGGGGCCGGGCCGCAGACTGCGCCCATGCTGTTGCCCTGGAACGCGCCCGCAAATCCACGCCATAGGGACGCCATAGGCGCCCTAATCGTCGCGAGCGCCATCGTATTCGTTCTGCTGGTTCTCGCGCCCGGGCTGGCGTGGTGGATCTATCCGATCGTCTGGCTGATCGTCGGCGCCAGGATCCTCCAGGGCCTCGGCCGGCTCAGGCGGGCCGACGGGCGGACCCACGGCAAGGACCACCGCGCGGGGGCCTGAGCCGTTCGCGCGCCGGCCGGGCCGCGCGGCCCCGGTTTCGGCGGCCGCGGCGGCGTCCTTCAATAGATCCCGTTGGCCGCCTGGACCTCGCGGATGAATTCGACGATCAGCGCGGACTGGCCGCGCGTGACCTGCGGCTGGGCCGGCATGTCGCCGAAGCTCCAGTGGTGCTGGCGCACGCCGCGCCGGACCGCCAGGAAGAACGCGCCGTCGGAGTGATGCCCGGACTCGTAGATCTTGTGGACCAGCGGCGGGCCCTGGTCCGTTCCGCCGCCGCTTTCGCCGTGGCATTGGGCGCAGTTCGTCTCGAAGTGTTCCTCTCCCGCCTTCGCGCTTTTGGAAAGCTCGGGCATGGTCACGCTCACGCTGCCCGCGCCCGACCGGAACTGTGCGAACCAGATCCAGGCAGCGGCTATGGCGACGACGACACCCCCGAGGGCGATCCACTGAAGCGTCGGGGAAACGGCTGGTTTCTTCTTGCGGGCCATGGCCGGCTCCGGTGCGGCTGCGACATCGAAGGTCCACGAGGGTGTCTAGCCTCTGCTCCCTCGGTGCGCAAGACCGGCCCTGCTCCTTCCTTCGGGTCAGTTCCTCAGGAACAGGATCACCATCTTGATCAGGCTGAGGCCGATGAGCGCCCGGAACAGGAACACGAAGGTGGAGATCAGCAGGCTGTCGACGTTGTGCGTGATGGGCGTCGCCGAGAGGCCGTAGATCTCGGGCACGTCCCAGAAGATCACGCGGAAGATGTTGTCGATCGCGAAGACCGAGAAATCGATGATCGATGCGTTCGTCGTGTTGATGAAGAACCTCGGCTGGAACCCGTTCAACAGGTAGCAGATGGTGGCGAAGGAGAACACCAGCGCGAAGGGCGAGAAGATCTTGTAGTTGATCTCGTGATAGGGCGCATCGTGGATCCTCTGCTTCTGGGACGACGAGAAGGACACGTGGATGATCATGCCGGCGGCGATCAGGAAGATCACCGCCGCCGTCACGAGCGCCTCCCATTTGGGCAGCCAGAACAAGGCGACCGCCAGCATGCAGACGACGATCACGGCATAGAATATGAAATCGAAGACCTTGCCGATCAGCCGGACCTGCTTGCCCCTCTCTACCCGCTCCCCCTGGACATTGGGCTTGTTCCGATCGTCAGGTGTCGCCCGGCCGGCCGGCACCGCCCCGCTGTTCGGTATCGCCCGGCCGTTCGGCACCGTCTGGCCGCTCGGCACCGTTTGGCGGCTCGGCTTCCTTTGGCTGGCCGGTTTTCTTGGCTTCGTCTGCTCCATGGGCCCACTCTTCCCTTCCCCCGGATCGACCTTCGGACTCCCCGGACCACATGTCATACCGGTGAATTGGTAAAGATATTGTGCTGCCCGAGCCGAAGTCCCGCGGCTTGGGCTTGGGCTTGGGCTTGGGCTTGGGCTTGGGCCTCGACCCGACGCCGCCGGTTCAGCCGATCCGTTCCCAAATGGCCGTCTCGTCGTCCAGCCGCGCCTCTTCCCCGCCGAGGAAGTCGCGGCGGGAGACGACCGCCACCACCCTTCCCGCCGCAACCACCGGCAGATGGCGGTAGCCGCCGTCCTGCATGCGGCGCAGCGCGTCCAGGGCCGTGGTGTCGGGCGAGACGGTGTCGGGGTCCCGGGTCATCACCTCGCCCAGCGCCGTGCCGTCGAGGTCACGACCCTCCGCGACCACCCGATGGACCATGTCGCGCTCGGTGAAGATTCCCTCGAGCCGTCCGTCCTCCACGATCAAGACGGAGCCGACGTTGCGGTCGCGCATCAGCCTGGCCGCGGCGCGCACGCCTGCCGCGGCGGGCAAATGAACCGGCTGCGGATCGTGAATCACGTCGGGGATGATCTTGCGGAGCATTGCACAGCCTCCCTTTGCCGGATGTCCGACCCCGTTCCAGGAGCGGCGTCACCGCTATCTTGCCCCCGGCCCGAATCCCTGTCACGGGCTGATTCGAGGGGGCGCCCGGCTGTCGAGCGCGCCCGAGGGCCGCGACGTTCCAGTCCCTCATGGACGAAAGCCGGAGACCTCGCGGCCCCCGGCTTTCGGGAAGAGACGGTGCTGATGATAGTCAGCGCAGCGGTCAGCCGCCGTCGTGCTGGCCGGTCCAGCCGCCGTAGGAGGGCGAGCTGGGGGTGTTGCTGCTCTGATCTTTCATGCCCGAGGTGGCGGAAGCCCCGCCGGTATGCTCGACCATGAACGAGCGCTCGGCGATCACCGCGCCGCTGGCGTCCTGCAGCTTGACGCGCCAGTTGCCCGGCCGAAGGTTGATGCTGCTCCAAGTACGCCAGCCCCCGGAGGTGCCGATGTTCATGTCGATGGAGGCATGCATTTCGTCGCCATAGTACCAGACGAAGGAGACCTGGGTGGGGGACCCGTCATTGGCGATCCGGGCAAAGGCGTACCCGCGCTCGTCCGCGGACGCGAAGGTCTCTGTCGTGCCGACCGGCTCCCTCTCATAGATGCCGTGCGTCAGGACGAAATCGCGGATCACGATCGAGCTTTGGGCCGCAGCCGGCTGGGCCGTCAGGAAGGGGACCGCAAGGAGCGCCCCAAGAACCGCTCCGGCCACGCGGCTGCTGATTCTGGCAAAAGTCATCATAAAACTCCTACAAAATTCCTCTCGGTTTGATTTGTCGGCACCAAGACTCGCCTGTTCAAGAGAAAAGATTCGGCGGATATCCAAGCGCGTTCTCGGACAAGACAACAGTAAACGCTTAAGATTTGGTGTAGCCTAGAGAGACCACGGCGCGTTTCAGCCGACGGTAGCGGCACACACCCCCGGAACATGGGCCGCGCGGCCGGACACGCCCGAAATTTGACACGGAGCGGAGGCGCCCCGTTCCGGATCGCCGCGTCCGCGGGCCTGTCCCTCCGGGACCGGGTAAGGAACGGCCCTGCGCTGGACCGACGCGCCCGGCCGACGCGCTCGGCCGACGCGCTCGGCCGTCGGGCCCTTGATATTTACGAGACCTTCAGACTATACCGCCACCATACGAGCCGCTCTGCGCGGGCCGTCCTGCCCCGGGGGGCGGATCTCGGCGACGCCTCGGCCGCCGGAGCAAAGGGATCGAGCCAAGCTACCGATATGTCCCGCAAGCGTCGCACCCTGGCAAGCCGACTCCGATGGATCGTGTTCTGGACGCTGGGCACCGTCCTGATGGCGCCGGTCGCGCTCGCCCTGCTGTTCCGCGAGGTCCCGCCCCCCTTCACGCCCCTGATGGTGATCCGCATGTTCGAGGGCGAGGGCATCAAGAAGGACTGGGTGCCCTTGTCCGAGATTTCGCCCAACGTGGTCAACGCCGTGATCGCCCTGGAGGACAACAACTTTTGCGCCCATTCCGGGGTCGACTGGGGCCAGCTCTTCGAGGCCGTGTCCGACTACTACAAGGGCGAGCGCCTGCGCGGCGCCAGCACGATCTCCATGCAGACCGCCAAGAACCTCTACCTCTGGCCGGGCCGCGACTATGTGCGCAAGGTCGCCGAAGCGCCGCTGACCATTCTGCTGGAGGCCCTCTGGGACAAGCAGAGGATCCTCGAGGTTTATCTCAACATCGCCGAATGGGGGCCGGGCATCTACGGCATCGAAGCCGCCGCAAGGGCCAACTTCCACAAGCCCGCGTCCCTGCTGAACCGGCGCGAGGCGGCCTTGCTGGCCGCAGTCCTGCCCAATCCCCGTAAATGGTCGCCATCCAGACCGACCGCCTATATCCAGAGCCGTGTCCGAGCGACCCGTGACCGCATGACCTATCTCGGCCCGCTGCTGACCTGCACACGCGCCTGATCCGACGACGCCCGTCCGTTACCCGAAAACTTGGCTGGCAAAGGCGCGGGGCGCTGCACCTGCGCGCAGCCCGTCGATAGAAAGACGGGATGCGGCGGACTCGGACAAGAGGGCGGAACTCAAACCCGCGGCAGTCGTAGACCCAAGCCAGTGCCGCCGAACCTCACTAGCTTCCGCCCAGAACCGCCATAGCCCAATCCGGCGCGAAAATCACGAACAGGAGGTTGGCCGCAGCAGACAGCCCGATACAAAAGATGACCTTGGTGATAAACGACTTGCTGGGAATGACGAACATGAAAAAGCTGAACGCCACACCGAAAGCCAAGACATAGACTGGCATCGTTCCCTCCGCCGCCGATGCGGGTCGGTTTCGCGGCCGTACGCCTGCGCCGGGTCCGCGGAGACTACGTGGCCAGTCCTTCACCAACCCTTAACGGCCCTTCGCCGGCTTTCGCCATGCGATGCAGACGTCGCTCCTCGTCCAGAGCCCGGCCAAGCCTACGGTCTCTCGCGCCCCGACCTCTGGCGCGAGGGCGGGCTCCGATCACTCGCCGAACAGGCTGCGCAGGGCGTCATAGGCCCGGGAGTCCAGGGACGATCCGATCAGGGCCTTGCCCTTCTCCTGAACCGACTGCTGCAGGTCCCAGGCGTCCTGCTCCTCGGGAAGATGCAAATGATCCGAGGCCTTGCCGCCGTGTTGAATCGTTTCCAGCACGCGGTCCTGCGGCCGGCGGCGTGCGCCGAACAGGGAGTCGTACCAGCCGCGCGTCACGGGCAGCAGGTCATGGGGGAACTGGCTCCGGCGCTGGGCCGCGTACTGCACGATGGAGCCGGGCAGCCCCATGGTGTCGCGCAGGTCGCTCTCGGCAACGCCGGCCGCCGGGTCCGCGGGCTGGGCGCCGCAGGGCAGCGGAAATTGTTCCGCCAAGACCGCCTGGGCGCAGAGGTACCACTGCTCGCCGTGGCGCATCTCGTGGTAGACCATCGACACGGTGCGAAGCCAGGCTTCCCCGTCGTCGGTCGACCCCTCGACGAAGGCGTCGGCGACCTCCAGGCTCCAGTTGTTCCTGTCGCATCTCAGTTGTCCGTCCTGACCGGGCGGTAGGGCCCGGCAGATCACCTCCCAGCTGGGTTTCTGCACCGCGTTCGCGGCGCCGTCGACGGCCGCCTGCAGGCTCTGCCGTCGCTCGTGCGCGGCGAGCTTCCGCCAGGTTCGGTGAAGGTCGGCCACGGCCGACGCAAAGTCCTGTTGCACGCCCTCGTCGCGCAGGTTCGCCATCCAAGTTGCCCCTATCTCGATGCCCGGGAGCGGCGCCTCGACCCCTGCCCGGCCCGTCATCCGAAAGTACGAATTTATTTCATATTCATGGAAAAATTTACTTTTCGTTAATCAAACTGGATCAGTCTCTATCTGTCCTGGACGTTCAGGCGTCCCTGTACAGCAACCTCCCCTTCCCTGATCAGAGCGACCCCGCCGGAGCGACCCACCCGGCGGGGTCTTTCTTTCGGCGCGGCGGTTCCAGATGGGCCGCGCCTAAAGCCGGCGTGGGATGAAGCGGGCGTAGTAGGACAGGACCAGCAGGGCCGCGCCCCCCGCGGCGAAGACCGCCGGCAGCTCGAAGAACCTGAGCAGCACCGAGAAGATCCCGGGCGGCGCCAATTGCGCGGCGTCGCGGTAGGTCGCGAAGACCGTGGTCATTTCCGGGCGTTCCAGGGGGTGCACCGCGCGCAGGAACGGCAGGTTGCCGGCGCCGTCGATGCTGCCGGTGGCAAAGGCGGCCAGCAGCAGTGCCGCGGCGCCGAGCCAGGGCGCGCCGGCGATCGCCGCGACCGCCATCGTGGTCAGGCCGCCGGCGACGTAGCCACCCACCAGCAGGCGGCGCATGCCGAAGCGGCGGCCGAGCCGGCCCCACAGCGGCGCCAGGAAGACGCAGGCCGAGCCGGCCGAGACGATGGCGCCGCCGGCGATCTCGCCCAGGCCGGAAGTCACCGCATAGATCGGTGCGTAGATGAAGAACATGGACCACCAGGCCGAGCGGCCGACGGCAAGCACCCAGGCCAGGCGCAGCCGCGGCTGGCCGAAGAACCGCGGCAGGTAGACGAGCGGCTTGGGCGGCGGGCGCTTCATGGGCGCCACCACCGGGTTCTCGGTCAGGCGCAGGAACCAGAAGTATCCGAACAGAACCAGCGCCGCCAGAGCGGTCAAGGCGAAGGGCGCGCCGTGATCCAGGTGGCTCCGAACATAAACGCCGAGCCAGGGACCCAGCGTGAAGGCGCTGCCAGCGAAGAACACCCGGAGCGGCTCGAAGCGGTTCAGCTCCCGGCGCGGGACGTGATCCATCAGATAGAGGTTCAGCGAAATCTCGAGAGACGCCACAGCAAAGACGTGAAGCACCATGCCGGCGACGAAGACCGGAAAGGCCTGGAAAGTGAACAAAAGGGCGGCGCTGGCCATGCTGAGCGCACCCAGGCTGAACACCCAGCGCCGGCGTAGCCGATGCACCATCCAGGGGATCGACAGGCTGCCGCACAGGCCGACCAGGGAAACGCAGAGGTAGAGCACGCTGACCTTCTGGGCGCTGCCCAGAAAAGCCAACGCCTCGAGCGGCAGCACGGTAATCAGCAGGGTGCGCGGCAACACCGCCAGCGTGAACAGCGCGACGAAGGTGGCAGGCCGCGGCAGGGCGCGGGCGCCCAGCCAGACGGGTAGATGGATGTTGCGCAAGCTTCCTCGCCTGGCCCGTCGTGTCGCACCGGACTGGTTGCGGACCATACGATCCTAGACGAGGTCGCATCGGTTGAGACTTGCAGATTTCGCAGGCCTGACCTGGATTTTTCGGGGACCGGTGCGCTTCGGCGGACAGCTCGGGCCAGAGCGAACCCATGTGCCCCGCCGAGCGCCGGGCTATTCCAAGTGCAGCGGAACGACCTTGCTGTCCGGCGTCCGCGCTTCCGGCGCCGGACCGTCCGGCTCTATGATATCGCCGATGGTGCTGCCCTCTTCGAGCACCTCCTCGACGAGGTCGAGAAACTTGTAAACATCGAAGGGCTTCTCGAGGGTCCGAACGGCGCCCAAATCCCTCGCGAGTTTCAAGTGAAACGAAGCGTCGAAGCATCCGCCGCCCGAAATGGCGACGAGTTTGATATCCGGGTTTATCCGGCGGAAATAGGCCAGCGTCTCTATCCCCTCGACACCGGGCATGATGATATCCGTCACCACGAGGTCGAAATCGACCCCGGTCCGGCCTTCCAGAACCTGGGCACCGTCGTCAACGGCCGTGACCTCATGGTCCGTCCTCGCCAGGACCTTGCACAGCAGGTCCAGGAAGTCGGGTTCATCGTCGATAATCAGAATCTTGGCCATCAATCCCTCTCGCCGTCTTGTCCCAATTGCGCATCGGCAATCGAACACCCATAGCGCCGCCCGTGTAAGCGCTGTGATTCAGGTCCCGGCGAACACCGTGCCAATGATCGACCCGCTGTATTCGGTGCGGCGGTTTCGTGGCCATCGTGGACGGGCTATTCTACACGGCAATCCAGCCAAGTTCTACCTCTTTCAGCTAGTCTTTATAAGCTAGTTTGTGTTCAACGGTGCCCTTCTGCGATGTGCGACAACGCTCCGGCTCCGACCAAACCCGATACGGACGGATATCCTTCTAAATTCACCTTCTCCCTTCGATAGCATTTTCTTTGGTTTTTTCAATCAAAAACCAGGACCGTCGGCCGCCCGCTTAGGCCAGATACAGGAGAACACAGTTCTGAGGACCCGTGGCGAGACACCGAAGCGTCTCGACTCTTTCGCGGTCAATCCGGTTCGATCCAATCTGAGGCTATTCCCCGCGGACAGAATTCTCTGCTATAGAGACCTTCCTTTGGACGAGGCAGCAGACGCTAGTCTCTTTTAGCTAGCGATCAAGCTGCGATCGGATCCGGTCATATTGACCTGCGGAGAGGGCATTGCAGCATTCAACGGGCCCGACGAACCCACCGGCCCAAGGCACGCTTTCGGAGGATGCGCGCCGAAAGGCCAAGGCCGAGCGCAGGCAACGGATCCGCGGCGAGCAGTTACGGCTGCTGTTCAGGTCCCCCCTTCCACCCCTTGCAAATACCATCAACGCCGCAATCCTCGGCGCGGTCCTATGGAGCGATTTCCCGCATTCGCAGCTGATCGTTTGGGTGGCCCTGATGACCGCGATCACGGCTGTCCGCATCGGCCTCTGGGACCGTTACAAGCGGCTTCGACCGCCGCCGGAGCAGGCGTCGAAGTGGGTGCATCTCTACGTCGTCTGCACAGGCGTCACCGGCGCCCTGTGGGGCCTTGCGGCATGGGAGGTTCTGGTCGTCGATTCGATCCTCCACCATACCTTTCTGGCCTTTGTGATCGGAGGCATGGGGGCCGGGGCGGTTGCAGCCAGTTCCGTCTACCTGCCCGCTCTCTACGCATACTTGCTGCCGTCGTCCGGTCTCCTGGCGGTGTCGCTTTTGATCCATGGCGAACCCGTCTACCTGGCCATGGCGGCCATGGTCGCCCTGTTCATCGTCCTGCTCTCGATCATCGGGTGGTTCTTCAACAGGTCCCTGCTCGGCACCTTCAAGCTGCAAATCGACAATACGGACTTGATCGACCGCCTCTCGGCCGCGCGCGATTATGCCGAGAGCGTCGTGGCGACGATGCACCACCCAACCGCGATCCTCGATTCCGGGCTCAAGGTGGTCTCGGCCAACCCGGCGTTCCACGATCTCTTCCCGAAGACGCTCCGGACGACCGGGCAGCAGCCCTTGTTCGACCTCGCCGGCGATACCTGGGATCTTCTCGAGCTGCGCGGCCGGCTTGAGCAGGTGTTGTACGAGGGAAAGCCACTGGAGGGAGTCGAGGTTACACCGGACCTGCAAGGACGCGGCCCCTGCACATTCCTGATCGACGCCCGAAGCGTGCGCCAGTCGGAGGTCGGAGCCAGGCAGATTCTCCTGACTTTCACCAACATCACAGAACTCAGGCTGGCCAAGCGCGCCTTGAAGGAGGCCCACGGTACGCTGGAGCTGCGTGTTCAGGAACGGACTGCCGAGCTGCGCACGGCCAACGAGGCGTTGATACAGGAAATCGCCGAGCGAGTACGCGCCGAGGACGCGCTGCGCGAGAGCGAACGGCAGCGCCGCCTCGTGACCGACAACCTGCCTGTGCTGATCGCTCATGTCGACAAAGACCACCGCTATCTCTTCGCCAACAAGACGCACGAAAAATGGTTCGCGCGCCCGGTCTCGGACATTCAGGGAAAACACGCGTCCGAGGTCTTGGAGGAGAGCGTCTACCGGCAGATTCGTCCCAAGCTCGAAAAGGCCTTGGCCGGAGAACGGCAGAATTTCGAGGTCGTGACAGAGCATCCCGACGATGACCCGCGTCACTTCAGTTTGAATTTCGTCCCCCATGTAGAGGATGAGGGCGCGGTTCGTGGAATCTTCGCCCTGGTCCGGAACACAACGAAGCGAAAGCGCGCCGAGCAGGCATTGCGCGACAGCCGGGACCAGATCCGCGCCATCACGGACAATCTGCCCGTGCTGATTGCCTATATCGACTCCGACATACGTTACCGCTTCGTCAACCAGACCTGCGTGGAGTGGTATGGCCGTCCCGCCGAGAAGATCATCGGAAAGACCATCAAGGACATTCACGGAAGCCCATACGAAGAAGCTCGTCCGGACATCGAGGCGGTGCTTTCCGGCAAGGCGATGAATTTGGAAAAGACGATCGCCTACCCGGACGGCGTGGAGCGCAACGTCCGCATGCTCTACCTGCCCCACAGGGGGCCGAATTCGCAAATCCTGGGCTTCTTCGCCTTGGTCGAGGACATATCCGACTACAAACGCACCGAAGAGCAACTGCGCCAGGCCCAGAAGATGGAGGCGGTGGGCCATCTGACCGGCGGACTGGCGCACGACTTCAACAATCTGCTGGGCATCATCCTCGGCAACCTCCAGCTCCTGGAGGACTCGCTCAGAGTCGACGACCCGCGCCGGGACCTGTTGCGTCCGGCGTTGCGCGCTGTTACGCGCGGAGGGGATCTGACGCATCGCCTGCTGGCCTTCTCGCGGCGGCAGCCCCTGAAACCGGAAGTCACGGATCTGAACGCGCGGGTGTCCGACATGAGAGACCTGCTGCTGCGCACCCTGGGCGAGACAGTCAATATAGAAACGGCGCTCGGGAGCGATCTTTGGAATTCGACCATCGATCGGACCCAAATGGAATCCGCTTTGCTCAATCTCGCGGTGAACGCCAAGCATGCCATGCCGGAGGGTGGGACCCTGACCATCGAGACCGCGAACGTGCGACTCGACCGATGGTCCGCGCGGCGGTACCAGGTATCGCCCGGGTCCTATGTCGTGGCGTCGGTGACCGACACCGGCTGCGGCATGCCGCCCGAAGTCGTGGCGCAGGCCCTCCAGCCCTTTTTCACAACCAGGGACGTGGGACAGGGCAGCGGCTTGGGGCTTTCCATGGCCTACGGATTCGTCAAGCAGTCCGGCGGCGGGATCGCGATCGAAAGCGAAGTCGGGCGGGGCACGACGGTCAGGCTCTGCCTTCCGAAGGCGAAGGCCGAACAGGCCCGGGCCGCCGTGACCGAGTCCGTCCCGGGCGTCCCGAAAGGGTCCGGCGAGACGATCCTGGTCGTGGAGGACACCCCGACGTTCTGGAGGTCGCCACGACGCTGCTGTCCAGCCTGGGTTACCGGATCTTGACCGCGGAGGACGGTAGGGCGGCGCTCGCGGTCTTGGAGAAATCCCGGGAGGTCGAGCTGCTGTTTACCGACGTGGTGCTGCCGCACGGCATGAACGGCGTGGCGCTGGCGCAACAGGCGGCATCCCGCCATCCGGCGCTCAAGGTGCTCTACACCTCGGGCTATACGGATAGGGCCGACTTCGGCCAAGGCGTCCTGCAAGACGGCATCAACCTCCTGCGGAAGCCCTACGCGAAAGCGGTCCTGGCACAGCAGATCAGGCGGACCCTGGACGGCTCCGGCCCCTGACCGGCGGGCCGCCACGCGTTGTTTTTCCTGCGGACGAGCGGAAATTAGCTTTAGCCGACCGCTTCCTTGCACCTAAGATCGGCCCCCGGCGGCGGTCGGCCGCGGCAGGTGGAGGTGTTGCGGAATGTCCAGGCGCGGGACGGAGCGGGGCGGGGCCGAGGGACGGCGCGCAAAGCGCGATATCGGCAGGCTGAAACAGCTTCCGTTCCGGCAAGTCACAAACCCCTATCCGCCGATGGAGATTGTCTCGGCCGAGCAGATCGAGGCGATCCACCGGGCCTCGCTCGACGCCCTCCAAGAGATCGGCATGAACTTCCTGCTGCCCGAGGCGCGCGAGATCCTGAAGGCGGCGGGCGCCGAGGTCGCGGCCGACGGCCCACGGGTGCGCTTCGACCGGCATCTGATCGAGGAAAAGATCAAGACCGCCCCGGCGATGTTCCGGATGCACGCGCGCAACCCGGACCACGACCTCACCTTCGGCGGCAACCACATGAACTTCTGCTCGGTCGGCAGCCCGCCCAACGCCTCGGACATCGAGGGCGGCCGCCGCCCGGGCAACTTCGCCGACTATTGCGACCTGCTGCGCCTGACCCAGAGCCTCAACATCGCCCACCTTTCGGGCGGCTATCCGGTCGAGCCCACCGACATCGAGCCGGACATCCGCCACCTGCGGGCCGTCGGCACCCTGTTGAAGCTGACGGACAAGGTCGGCTTCGGCTATTCGCTGGGCCGCCGGCGCATCCTCGACGCCATCGAGATGACGCGCATCGCGCGCGGCATCTCCGAGGAGCGGATGCTGGCCGAGCCCAGCCTCTATACCGTGGTCAACGCCAACTCGCCCCTGCAGTACGACCGCCCGATGCTCTGGGGCATGATCGAGATGGCGAGGCGCAATCAGCCGATCGTGATCACGCCCTTCACCCTGGCCGGCGCCATGGCGCCGGTCACGATCGCGGGAGCGCTGGCGCAGCAGAACGCCGAGGCGCTGGCCGGCATCGCCTTCTGCCAGATCGTCAATCCGGGCGCGCCGGTGTTCTACGGCGGCTTCACCTCGAACGTGGACATGAAGACCGGGGCGCCGGCCTTCGGCACGCCGGAGTACGCCAAGGCGGTCCTGATCGGCGGGCAGCTCGCCCGGCGCTATGCCGTGCCCTACCGCTCGTCGAACGTGAACGCCTCCAACCATCCCGACGTCCAGGCGGCCTACGAATCGCAGATCTCGACCTGGGCGGTGATGCTGGCGCACACCCACATGGTCAAGCACGCCCTCGGCTGGCTCGAGGGCGGGCTCTGCGCCTCCTTCGAGAAGGTGATCATCGACGCCGAGATCCTGCAGAACGTCGCCGAGTTCCTGCGCCCGGTCGAGATCACCGACGCGACGCTCGGCCTCGAGGCCATGCGCGACGTCGGGCCCGCCGGCCACTACTTCGGCACGGCGCACACCCTCGAACGCTTCGAGACCGCGTTCTACCAGCCCATCCTCTCGGACTGGCGCAACTTCGAGACCTGGTCCGAGGACGGCGCGGTCGACGCGACCCACCGCGCGCACCGGATCTACAAGGAGATCCTGGCCGACTACCAGGAACCGCCCATGGACCCGGCCGTCGCCGAGGAGCTGGACGCCTTCGTCGAGCGCCGGATCCGCGATGGCGGCGCGACGGCGGAGGCGTGAGCGCCCGCCAACGTTGGGATCTTGAAATGCGAGTAGGTCGATAGGCAAGAAAAACAAAATTCACCACCAAGGCACGAAGGCACAAAGAACATGTTGAAATCCTTCGTGTCCTAGTGTCTTCGTGGTGAAGACTCCGCCATGAGCGGCGGGTGTTTACGGACGGAACAGGCCCCTGCCGGTAGCGGAGCTCCGCTTGGGAATAGATCCGACTCCGACACCATTTGACCGCACCGCGCAAAGGTCCCCGGTACCACGCTGCAGGACGGGCGACTAGGGAAATTTGCGCTACTGCACCAGCCAAGCCGGGTCGACCACGCCGATCGAGCCCGTGAGGTCCCTGGCCAAGCCGTTCATCTGCCAGATGACGGTGTCGCCCGTGGTGGTATTGCGCCAAAGAATGTCGGACTGGCCGCCACCGTCGTAGTCGCCCAGGCGGACGATCTGCCAGTCCGGGCCCGCCGCGCCGATCGAGGCCGAGTCCTCCTTGGTGAAGCCGTTCATCTGCCAGGCGACGACAGCGCCGGTGCCGGCGTTGCGCCACAGGATGTCGGACTTCCGGTCACCGGTGAAGTCGCCCAGGCCGGCGACCTGCCAGGCCAACGGAACCGTGCCGATCGAGGCCGAGGCCACCGTCGTGGTCCCGTCCATTTCCCAGATCAGGGCAGTCCCGGTCCCGGTATTACGCCACAGGATGTCGGCCTTGCCCTCGCCGGTGAAGTCGCCGACGCCGACGACCCGCCAGTCCGTCGGCACCGTGCCGATCGCGTTCGCGCTGTCCATGGCGAGGCCGGTCATCCGCCAGACGATAGCGGCCCCTGTGCTCGTGTTGCGCCACAGGATATCCGACATGCGGTCGCCGTCGAAATCGCCCAGTCCGGCGATTCGCCAGTCGGCGCTGGCCGAGCCGATCGAGGCCCAGGCCTCCCGCGTGAAGCCGTTCATCTGCCAGGCGATGACATTGCCCGTCCCGATGTCGCGCCACAGGATGTCGGCTGCGCCGCCGCCGTCGAAGTCACCCAGGTCCGCGACCTGCCAGTTCGTGCCGACCGCTCCGATCGAGGCGGTGTCCTCCTTGGTGAATCCGTTCATCTGCCAGATCATGGCGGTCCCGGTGCCGCTGTTGCGCCACAGGATGTCGGACATCAGGTCGGTGTTGAAGTCGCTCGCCACGGCATCGGGAACCGTGTCGAACTCGATGAAGCCGATGCCGCTGTCCGGCGGTAGGGCGGCGCTGGAGACGAGCGCCCCGGTCTGGGTGCTGACCCCGTAGAGCCGGAAGGGGGCGGCCGTGTCGCTCCGGACCTGTCCGACGAAGTAGAAGACGCCGGCCTCGGGATCGAGGGTCGAGCCACCGCCCCAGATCGCGCAGCAATCGGCAATGCTGCCGCCGACCGCCGTCAGCGCGCCGGTCGCCGGATCGAGCCGCGCGAGAGTCGCCGTAGCGGTGGAGCGGTCGAAGGTCATGGCGAAAAGCGTGTCCGACTTGGCATCGAACTCGATCGCGCCGATGCCGTCGTCCGCCGACAGCGTGGGGCTCGAAACGACGGTTCCGGTCTGCGTGCTGATCCCGTAGAGCCCGGTCGACGCCTCGACGTCCCGGCCGATGAAGTAGAGGACGCCGGCGTTGGGATCGAGGGCCGAGGCGCCGAACCTGACCGTGCAGCAGTTCGCAATGCCGCCACCGACCGCGGTCAGCGCCCCTGTCGCCGGATCGATCTCCTGGAGCGTCCCGGTCGAGAAGGTGATGG
>Ga0224504_10000679_pt1 | contig 15176 bp, 12 predicted proteins | sample SF_Oct11_sed_USG_3_FD_170160 | JGI IMG/M metagenome (GOLD analysis project Ga0224504, IMG submission 170160) | Sediment microbial communities from San Francisco Bay, California, United States - SF_Oct11_sed_USGS_24 | ecosystem: Environmental > Aquatic > Marine > Sediment | place: USA... | reverse complement strand
TCTCATCGATGCCATTGGTGCTGTCGATGCAGACGATGTTGAGCTTGGTTTCGTTGATGCAAACAGCAGTTGCGTGATCCGCAGTCCAGGCGATAAAACGGCAAAATTTGTTGTTATGCCGATGCGGCTTTAACTAGCCAGATAAGATCAATGGAAGATTCCGGTCTTCGCTTGCTCCGGATTGAGAATCTTCGCTGTCTCTCAAATGTTGAGATTAATGTTGATCCTCACCGGAATGTCATTTACGGCGCAAATGGGGCCGGAAAGACCAGTATCCTGGAAGCCATCTATTTCCTGAGTCGTGGAAAATCATTTCGTGCAGGAGATAACAGCAAACTCATAAAAAGCGCTGAACAGGACCTTACCGTGTTTGGTGAGGTTTTTACTGATGATCGAATCACCCGTCTTGGTATCAAAGCGTTTCGTGGTGGCACAGAGATTCATCTTGATGGCCAAAAGGGCACCAGGATTAGTGAGCTAGCCGCTGCTCTGCCTGTACAGGTCATAGACCCTGAGTCACACATGCTTATTCAGGGTGGCCCAGCCGTCAGGCGGCAGTTTCTCGATTGGGGTGTGTTTCACGTGGAACATGACTTTCTTCTGAACTGGCAGAAATATAAAAGACTTTTGCAGCAAAGAAATGCAGCTATCAAGCTAAAACAAGCGCGTGATATGGCTCAAATATGGGATAAAGAGCTCATATCGACGGCGTTGATGGTAGATCGAGCAAGAAGAGCCTATTTAGAGCAATTAATGCCTTTAATTGTCTCTATATGTAATGAATTGCTAGGAATTGATGTAAAATGTATCTATCGTCAAGGCTGGAGTGACGAAGATGTATTTGAAGAGGCGCTTAAAGAGAGTTGGGGTCGCGATTCTCTTATGGGTTTCACGCAGGTAGGACCACATCGTGCAGAAATTGCCATACAGGCTGATGGTATGGCCGCCAGGAACCGATTATCCAGGGGACAACAAAAATTATTGTCCATCGCCATGGTGTTGGCGCAAAGTCTGTTCGTTGCTCAATCTCAATCAAGAAAAGTTGTGCTGCTGGTCGATGAACCTGCGGCAGAACTCGATAAGGATCATCAGGAACGATTACTGGTTTCGCTCGATAAGCCAGAGCTTCAGTTATTTATTTCGGCGCTTGATGGTGACGGCGTCATCGCACAGTCCCCGGCTAAAATGTTTCACGTGAAACGTGGTGAAGTCTCTACTCTGATATAATCACTCGGTTCGCTTCCAGGAAAAAAAAATGGCAACTGAAGAGCAATATGGTTCCAGTAATATCAAGGTCTTAAAAGGCCTTGATGCGGTTCGTAAACGTCCTGGTATGTATATCGGAGACACCGATGACGGTACCGGTTTGCATCACATGGTTTTTGAGGTTGTTGATAATTCTATCGATGAAGCTTTAGCCGGTCATTGTTCAGAAATTACCGTCACTATTCATCAGGATGAGTCAGTGACCGTCGCCGACGACGGGCGCGGCATTCCTGTTGGAGAACATGAAGAAGGCCAATCTGCCGCAGAAGTTATTCTGACTGTTCTGCACGCTGGCGGAAAGTTTGATGATAATTCCTATAAGGTTTCTGGCGGCCTGCACGGCGTCGGCGTTTCAGTCGTTAATGCTTTATCCGAGACCTTGCACCTGACTGTATTCAGAGAAGGCAAAATACACGAGCAACGCTATTCACATGGTAATCCGATCGCACCACTCGAAATAACGGGTAAGTCAGAAAAAACCGGTACGGTTATCAGGTTTAAACCCAGCGCAGAAACCTTTACCAATATTGAGTTTCACTATGAGGTGCTGGCCAAGCGACTACGTGAACTGTCTTTTTTGAACTCCGGCGTTCGAATTCATTTGCTGGATGAGCGCAGTGAAAAAGAGGATATTTTTGAGTTTGAGGGCGGTATCAAAGCATTTGTAGAGCACCTGAACCGCAATAAATCTCCCATACATGAAACTGTTTTAAGTATGAAAGGAGAACAGGATGACGTTGTGGTAGAAACCTCTCTCCAGTGGAATGACGGCTATCAGGAAAATATGTTTTGCTTCACAAACAATATTCCGCAGCGTGATGGTGGCACGCATTTGGCCGGTTTTCGCAGTGCTTTAACTCGAACACTGAACTCTTATATTGAAAAAGAAGCATCAGGAAAGAAAGATAAATTTAACACCTCCGGGGATGATGCCCGCGAAGGTTTAACAGCGGTTTTGTCAGTAAAGGTTCCTGATCCCAAATTCTCATCTCAAACAAAAGACAAACTGGTTTCATCCGAGCTTAAAGGTATTGTCGAATCTCAGCTCAGCAGTGCGCTTGAAGATTTCCTCCTTGAGAACCCTCAAGAGGCCAAAATAATCGTCAACAAAATCATTGACGCATCACGTGCACGTGATGCCGCGCGTAAAGCGCGTGAGATGACAAGACGTAAAGGCGCGCTTGATATTGCAGGTTTGCCTGGAAAACTAGCTGACTGTCAGGAAAAAGATCCTGCGCTATCTGAAATATTCATAGTGGAGGGCGACTCCGCTGGCGGCTCTGCTAAACAGGGCCGCGATCGACGCACACAGGCGATCCTGCCACTAAAAGGTAAGATTCTAAATGTAGAGCGAGCCCGCTTCGACAAAATGCTGGCTTCTGCCGAGGTTGGTACGCTGATCACTGCTTTGGGTTGCGGTATTGGCCGCGCTGATTTTGATCCTGACAAACTTCGTTATCACAAAATCATCATCATGACTGATGCTGATGTTGATGGTTCACACATCCGTACGCTATTACTGACATTTTTCTATCGTCAAATGTTACCCCTCATTGAGCGGGGTCATATCTATATTGCGCAACCGCCACTTTATAAAGTTAAAAGAGGCAAACAGGAGCAGTATGTTAAGGATGATGCAGAACTAAATGCTTATTTGCTGAATGTCGCATTAGAAAACGCATCTTTGCATGTAACTGCGGATGCACCGCCTATAACGGGCCCTGCGTTGGCTTCTCTGTCATCGAAATACGTTAGCGTCATGAGCATTATTGATCGCTTGTCGCGCAGGCACGACAGACTGGTTCTTGAACAATTCGTTTATCTACCTGCATTAAAGTCCGATCAACTGGAAGATGAAAAGCACCTGAAATCCTGGTGTGAGCTGCTTGATGCATCGCTGCTGACAGCTGCAAATGGTTCCAATGCACAATATGCTTCAAGTGTTTTGAAATCTGATGAAGCTATTCAAGGACTGAGAATTACGCGGCGTCTGCACGGCGTTGATGAGCATAATGATATTTCTATTCACTTCTTTGAATCTCCTGAATATGAACACCTCGTTGATTTGGGTTCAGACGTTATTGATTTAATCGGTGAAGGCGCGTCTGTAAAACGCAATGAACAAGAACTTGAAGTTAGTTCATTTCGTGAAGCTGTAGAGTGGCTTTTGAAAGAAGCGCGCAAGGGTCAGATGATTCAGCGTTATAAAGGTTTGGGTGAAATGAACCCGGAGCAACTCTGGGATACAACAGTCAATCCTGAAACGCGGCGTCTTATGCAGGTAAGAATTGAAGATGCTGTATCTGCCGATGAAGTTTTCACCACGCTTATGGGTGATCAGGTAGAACCAAGGCGTGATTTCATTGAGTCTAATGCACTCACTGTAGAGAATCTGGACGTTTAACGGCTCTGTATTTCTTTAAGCCTGCTTTCTATCCATTCTTGTATTTCTTCGTTTACCTGCCGGGGGTCCCGTCCGGCAGGGTTTACAGCTTTGCCTATAGAGAATACGACATTGCCCGGCCGTTTTAGCCAGCCGCGCCGAGGCCAGTAATCACCAGCATTATGCGCGATAGGGAGAATGACGGTTCCCGCTTCCTGTGCCAGCAATGTCCCACTTATCCCATACCGGCGCGTCTGACCTGAAGGCATTCGGGTACCTTCCGGGAAAATCATAATGCATCGTCCTGCACTGAGTTGCTTTTTTCCCTTGTTGATCACCTGATTGACCGCCTGCTTTCCCGAGCCTCGATTAATGGCAATCGGGCTTAGACATGCCAGTGCCCACCCAAAAAATGGTGCCCACATTAATTCACGTTTCAGTACCCAGGTTTGTTCAGGCATAACGAGCCATTGAATGATCGTTTCGTACGCCGAAGAATGCTTCAAAAAAACAACGCAGGCCTGGTCCGGAATATTTTCCTGGCCTTCAATTGAAAATGAGAGTCCGCATAAAACCCGGCAACTCCAGTCAATAAAATGAGCCCAGCTTTTAGAAACGGTAGCACTTGCTTTAGTACCGAATATTCTGACCAGAATGACCAATAACGCGAATGGCGCTACACTGATAAACAAGACAATTGTAAAAACAATTGAACGAAGCATTTGCATGTTCAGAGTTATCCCTTGGTCAGGTAATGAGCGACTTCATTTAGATCGTTGAAGACATTGTTTAATTGATCGTTAGTCAGCTTTTTTTCTGTGTTCCTGCCATTGCCTGTTCTAACCAGAATAGCTTTAGCGCCAATAGCCCAGGCGGCCTCGAGGTCTCTGAGTGAGTCGCCAACCACCAGCAAATCATCGGGCGTGCAGGAATAATTATCCATTAATTGCCGTAACAAGCCTGGCAACGGCTTACGACAATCGCAATGGTCATCAGGATGATGCGGGCAATAAACGATCGTATCTATACGCGCGCCAACGAGTTTCGCTTCATCCAGCATTTTATTGTGAATATTAGCGAGCGCTTGCTGATCCAGTAATCCTCGGGCTATACCAGACTGGTTGGTTGCGACGGTGACCGTATACCCCGCCCTATTTAAGAAGGCAATTGCTTCAAGACTTTTGGGGAGAGCTACCCATTCCTCAGGCGTTTTAATAAAAGCATCCGAGTCGTAATTTATAACTCCGTCCCGGTCCAGCACGATCAGAGGTTTTTTACGCATGTTTGTGCCCGGCTTAACGTACGGGGATACAGGACAGATCAGTTACATCAAGAAAGAGCTGTCGTAGCCCGTTCAACATGGCTAAACGGTTTCTTCGCTTCTCGAGATCTTCAGCCATAACCAGGACGGTATCAAAATAAGCATCTACAGGCTCTTTCAGCTTAGCTAGTCGCTGAAGAATACGCCCATACTCACGGGCCTTAAGATCCTGTTCATGGTCAGCAGTAATTGCCTGAATCGCTTCATGAAGCTTCATTTCTTCATCAACATCGAACAATGCAGGATTCACTGAATGGCCAACATCGGCAGCGGCGGATTTCAAAATATTTGCGATTCTTTTGTTCGCACCTGAAAGGCTTTCAGCGGCTTCCAGTTCCATAAACTGACAAACAGCAAGCAGTCGCAGATGCATGTCGAACGGCGATGCCGGCATACACGCCCGAACAGATTCAAAAATTTCTGCTGTCACTGATCCCGCTTTCAATTTGGGAGCCTGTCCGTCCAGATAGTAACGACGTGCCCGGTCCATCAGAAATATATAAATGTCCTGAGCCAAGGCCGAATCACTTGATTGCGCAGGCTGCTGATCAACAGCCAGTTTGATTAAGTCGGTTAGATCCAGATCAATCCCGTCTTCGATCAAGATTCGCAAAAGCCCGAGAGCAGACCGCCGTAATCCAAATGGATCCTTGTTGCCGGACGGTTTTTTGCCGACAGAAAAAATACCGGCCAGCGTATCAAGGCGGTCAGCTACAGACAGAATTTTGCCCAAACCGGTTTCGGGTAATTCGCCACCTGCCTGGATCGGTCGATACTGCTCTTCTATAGCAGCTGCGACGCTATGATCCTCACCATCCAGTTCTGCATAGTATCTGCCTATGCGACCCTGCAATTTAGGGAATTCGCCAACCATTTCTGTTAATAAATCTGTTTTAGCAAGCCGAGCCGCACGCCGTGCCTTCACTTCGTCAGCCTGGGTATGCCGGGCAAGTACCGCGACCAGATCGGCGACCCTTTCTGACTTGGCGAGGACGCTCCCCAGGTCTTTCTGGAAAACGACGGTACTTAAAGCATCAAAGCGATCATCCAGACTGGTCTTGCGATCCTGGTCCCAGAAAAAAGCGGCATCAGCCAATCGCGGCTTAACAACTCTCTCATTACCTTCCTGAATCTTCTCAGGTGCAATGCTTTCCAGATTGCTCATAGAAATAAAATTGGCAATCAATTTTTTGTCTTCGCCACGCAGCGGGAAGTAGCGTTGATGATCTTGCAGGGTTGCGATTAATACTTCTTCAGGCAGCCTTAAGAAGGCCTCATCAAATTGACCTGTTACCGTTACAGGCCATTCAACCAGCGCAGTTACTTCGTCGAGGACATCGGGTTCAAGAATTACATGACCTCCGAGTTGAACGGCTGCGGAAGTGGCCAGATCTTCAATTTTTTGTCTTCGGGCCATGAAATCTGTGATGACACGCCCTTCAGATAGCAACGTTTCTTCGTAATGGGCAGGTTCACTGATGACGATCTTGCCTGGTGCATGAAACCTGTGCCCGCGCGTTTCATTACCTGCTTTTATATTCAGAATTTCAGCAGAGACGACATCTGTGCCGAGCAGCATGACAAGCCAGTGCACGGGACGAACGAATTCGACATCAGAATCGCCCCAGCGCATTCGTTTTGGCACGGGCAATTCTGACAGTGATGCCGAGACTATCTCAGGTAACAGTGCAGAGGCGTCCTGTCCGGCCTCTTCACCTCTATATACAAGCCACTCGCCTTTGTCAGTAGACAGTTTTTCGAGTGAATCAACAGAGACGCCAAGGCCCTCTGCAAAAGCAGAAGCTGCTTTGGTGGGCGCTCCAGCATCATCAAAAGCGATTCGTGTAGGTGGCCCTCGCTTTTCTATTTTTTGCGGCGGTTGATGTTTTTGCAGACTTTCGACGATGACAGCGAGTCGTCGCGGTGTTGCGAATGAGCGAATATTGCCCATGCTCAGGCCTGTTGCCTCAAGACGCGAAGTGATGCTGTTTTTTAAGGCTAATTCCAGACGGTGTAGGGCTTTTGGGGGTAATTCCTCAGTGCCTAATTCGACCAGGAAGTCTGCAGTTTCTGTCATCATCCAAACTCTTAACTGCCGATCCCGGCCTGTTGTTTCTGGTTAAGCATCGGAAAGTCCAATGCTTCCCGGCTCGCGTAATAGGCTTCTGCTACGGCACGAGCCATCCCGCGCACGCGTAAAATATAAGCCTGACGTTCTGTTACTGAAATAGCATGACGGGCATCAAGTAAGTTGAATGTGTGTGAAGCATCCAGAATTTGTTCATAAGCAGGCAGTGTCAGTTCCTGTTCAATAAGTTCCCGGCATATGCGTTCAGCGGCATCAAACCGCTCAAATAAAACTTTCGTATCGGCGGCATCAAAATTGTAACGGGACATTTCCACTTCATTTTGGTGAAACACATCGCCATACGTAATGGTGCCGTGAGGTCCGGTGTTCCATATGAGATCAAAGACGCTGTTAACGCCCTGCAAATACATGGCTATTCTTTCCAGGCCATAGGTGATCTCGCCTGTGACGGGCTTGCAATCGAGTCCCCCAACTTGCTGGAAATAAGTGAATTGCGTGACTTCCATGCCATTTAGCCAGACTTCCCAGCCTAATCCCCAGGCACCCAATGTCGGCGATTCCCAGTTGTCTTCTACAAAACGAATGTCATGAACCAGCGGATCAATACCCAGATGCTTCAGAGACCCCAGATAAAGATCCTGTATATCATCAGGAGAAGGCTTCAAGGCCACCTGAAACTGGTAGTAATGCTGCAGCCGGAAAGGGTTATCGCCATACCGGCCGTCTGTGGGTCGGCGACTCGGCTGCACATAGGCTGCATGCCAGGGCTCAGGGCCAATGGACCGCAGAAATGTTGCGGAATGAAAGGTGCCGGCACCCATGGGCATATCGTATGGCTGCAATACAACACAGCCCCGCTCGCCCCAATATTGCTGGAGCGAGAAAATCAGATCCTGAAAAGTTGCCGGGGTCGTTTCGGTACTCACGTTAAAGCCCTGTATGCGCTGGCGCGCAAGTATAGCGTCCTTTCTGTGATGCGCGACCCCGATTTGTGTGTATTGAGGTACCCGCCGTTTATGAGCAGACATGAGAGCCGCTTAGTTTCATGACTCAACAGGGTGCAAAAAAATGGCCCGATGCACTACAATAGTGCGGCCTTAGAGAAGGGGTTTTTAATAATACAATAATAATCAATTACTTGCTGGTCACATCAGGCTGGCATGATTTCTGCATTAGGATTTGACTGAATTTGAGTGACGGCATCGTCGTGCGATGTTGTCTTAGCTATGGACGGCCGCTTTTCAAGGGCCGGGCCACTGAAATTTCTAAAACCAAGAACACTCCGGAGGGTTTGTAATGACTGTCGCTGACGCACTCAGCCTTATAAAAGATAAAGAAGCCAAGTTTGTTGACCTGCGCTTCACCGATACCAAAGGTAAAGAACAGCACGTAACGGTGCCGGCGAAAGTTGTCGATGAAGATTTCTTCGAAGATGGCAAAATGTTCGACGGTTCATCGATCTCTGGCTGGAAGAGCATCAATGAATCAGACATGATTTTGATGCCCGATCCTTCAACGGCTGTTGTCGATATTTTTACCGACGATACGACAATCAACATCCGCTGTGATGTCGTCGAGCCTTCTACGGGTCAGGGTTACGGACGTGACCCGCGTTCTACGGCGCAGCGCGCAGAAGAATATTTGAAGTCTACAGGTATTGCTGACACCGCTTATTTCGGACCGGAAAATGAGTTCTTCATTTTTGATGACGTTCGATATAACCATGACATGCACGAGACTTTCTATCGTGTTGATTCATCTGAAGGTTCATGGAACACGGGCACCGATATGCCTGATAGCAACATCGGTCACCGTCCTGGCGTTAAGGGCGGTTACTTCCCCGTACCTCCCGTTGATTCAGGTCACGACATTCGTTCAGCGATGTGTCTGGCGCTTGAGGACATGGGTATTGAGGTAGAGGTTCATCACCATGAGGTGGCAACCGCTGGCCAGGCTGAGATTGGCGTTGCGTTCAACTCTCTGGTTAAGAAAGCCGATGAAGTACAGATCCTCAAATATGTTGTCCATAACGTCGCGCATGCCTACGGCAAGACATCAACGTTCATGCCGAAACCTTTGGTCGGTGATAACGGTAACGGAATGCACGTTCACCAGTCTTTGGCTAAAGACGGCAAAAACATCTTCACGGGTGATGCTTATGGTGGCCTGTCAGAAACAGCGCTGTTTTATATCGGCGGTATTCTGAAGCACGCCAAAGCGCTAAATGCTTTCACAAACCCGAGCACGAACAGTTACAAGCGTCTGGTTCCAGGTTTTGAAGCGCCAACACTGCTGGCTTATTCTGCAAAGAATCGTTCTGCTTCAATTCGTATTCCGCATATTCCTAACCCGAAGGCGCGTCGCCTGGAAGTGCGATTCCCGGATAGCACAGCGAACCCTTACTTCGCATTCACAGCGTTGCTGATGGCTGGCCTTGATGGTATTCAGAACAAGATTCATCCGGGCGATGCCATGGACAAGGATCTTTACGATCTGCCGCCTGAGGAAGAAGCACAAATCAGAACGGTTGCTTTCTCGCTGGATGAAGCGCTGAATGCGCTTGATGCCGACCGTGATTTCCTTCTGGCCGGTGATGTATTCAGCAATGATCTCATTGACGGTTACATCGCGCTTAAGATGGACGAAGTCACTCGTTTGCGCATGAGCACCCATCCGATTGAGTTTGAGATGTATTACAGCCTGTAAGATCTCAACATAATCATGGATAACAGTACGCCGCGAGGGATTCTCTCGCGGCGTACTGGTTCCTGAGGACCGGGCGCGCTATTCTTGGGCAACTATGCGAGCCTTAATACTGATACTGGTCTTAGTAACGACCAACCTTGCAGCAGCAGAAGTTTATCGCTGGGTCGATGATTCTGGTGTTACTCATTTTTCTGATCGTCCGCGCGAAGGCGCAGAGCGAATAACTATTAATCCGGCGCAAACATATTCAGCGCCGGAGGCGCGCGTTAGCAGATCAGAGCGTGATGAACCGAAAGAAGAAAAAGAAGAGACGACGGCCTACACAAGCGTAGCTATTTCAAGCCCGCAGGCCGGCCAGGCGATGACAAATACCGGAGGCCTGGTTCAGGTGGCTATACAGACTCAGCCGCCAATCAATGTGAACCATAAGGCGCGCGTCTATCTGGATGGGCGGGTTGCTGAAGAGCTGGCCGGAGGTCGTTCATCAACGCAACTAAAAGAAGTATCTCGCGGCGAGCATAATCTGCGAGTCGATATTCAGGATTCTACTGGCCGTACTTTAGGTCAGAGTGACACGGTGAAATTTTCGGTAATACAGCCATCAGTTTTAAATCGAAACAATCCGAACGCGCCGGTTCGACCGACACCCCTGCCGCCGAGGCCCACACCTCTGCCGGCGAGATAACTCGCACCAGCGCTTTTCCGGGCGCTGAAAATATATTCGAGAATCTTGCGACCGCAGTTATCGTGCTCGACGCAAACAAAACTGTGGTTGCCATGAATGCAGCGGCAGAAGATCTGTTTGGTGTCAGCAGGAAACAAATGGCTGGCCGCCTTTTTGAGGACTTATTGCCTGACTGGGCCGATGGGGATAAGTTGCTGCAGAGAGTGCTGGATACAGGTCAGTCATTTGGCAAGAGCGTCGATTTTTCTGTGCCTCAGCGTGACTTTGATGATGTCCATGCGTTTTGCAGGGTCAGTCTGTCCGGCGAATTATCATCGTGTCGACTGATTGTTGAATTATTTGAAATGACGCAATGGCGACAGTTTGATCGGGAAAAAGCACTCATCAAGCAACGTGGTGCGAGCCGGCGCATTATCAGACAGCTGGCGCATGAAATACGCAACCCACTGGGCGGATTGCGCGGTGCTGCACAGTTACTTGAGCGCGAACTCAAAACTCCTGAGCTTCGGGAATATACCCGCGTCATTATTAAGGAAGCTGATCGTCTTGCCGCGTTAACCAAAAATTTGCTGGGGCCAACGACGCAGCCATCTATGGCTCTGACTAACATTCATGAGTTGATTGAACATGTCTTTTTACTGATTGAAAGCGAAGCACCACAAGGTATTAATATTGTGCGTGACTATGATCCGAGCTTGCCTGATATTTCCCTGGATCGGGATCAGATTATTCAGTCGTTTTTAAATATAGCGAGAAATGCGGTGCAGTCTTTGGGTGATACGGGTACGTTAACCATAAGGACTCGTGTGCTCACGAATTTTATTATTGACTCAAAAAGACACCGCCTGGTCATTAGCGTCGAATTTGAAGATACGGGCCCTGGCATTGCTGATGAAATTGCTGATTCAATTTTTTACCCGCTTTTTACAGACAGGGAAGGCGGAACAGGTTTGGGGCTGCCGTTAGCGCAGGATCTGGTCAGTCGGCATGGCGGTTTAATTGAATTCGAATCCAGTCCGGGTCAGACCGTTTTCATGGTTCGATTACCAATAAATAGTTAGGGCATCAGTGGTGGCTGAAAAAGAAAAACAGGTTGTCTGGATCGTCGATGATGATTCGTCAGTGCGCTGGGTGCTTGAAAAAGCCCTGCAAAGTGATGGCATCAGAACACGCAGCTTTGAGCGCGCCAGCGCATTGCTGGATGCGTTTGCTCAGGAACAGCCCGATGTATTGATGACAGATATTCGCATGCCCGGAATTGATGGCATCGAAATGATGGAGCGTCTGAATCTTAAGGATAGGCCGCTACCGGTTATCGTGATGACAGCGCATGCCGATCTGGATAGTGCTGTAGCTGCTTTTCAGGGCGGCGCATTTGAGTATTTACCTAAACCGTTTGATATTGATTTGGCCGTATCTTTAGTGCGCAGAGCGAGCCAGATATCGGCCGCTAAAGCGGATAGTGAGCCTTCGACTATATCGTCCATATCTTCGATGATTGGTCAGGCACCAGCCATGCAGGATGTTTTCCGAACCATCGGACGGCTTTCCCGCGCGAGCATGAACGTCCTGATTACCGGCGAGTCCGGTACCGGCAAGGAGCTGGTTGCCCAAGCTTTGCATGAGCATAGTCCGCGAGCGAGCCAACCGTTTGTTGCCCTGAATACCACCGCTATAGCTGCAGATTTACTTGAATCTGAGCTTTTCGGGCATGAACGTGGTGCATTTACCGGTGCGGAAGCCCGGCGAATTGGCCGGTTCGAACAGGCACACGGAGGCACATTGTTTCTTGATGAAATTGGCGATATGTCGCTGGATCTTCAGACACGGTTACTGCGCGTTCTTGCAGAAGGTGAGTTTTACCGGGTAGGCGGGCAATCGTCTATTAAGGTCGATGTACGAATCGTGGCTGCAACCAACCAGAATCTGGCAACAGCTGTCGAACAAGGCAGGTTTAGAGAAGACCTTTTTCATCGGCTCAATGTCATTCATGTCCGCACACCACCATTGCGGGAACGGGCTGAAGATATTCCCCTGTTATTGCGACACTACATTGAAGTTGCAGCAGAAGAGCTGGGTGTTGAGCCCAAGCGCTTAACCCCTGAGGCGGAATCTTTACTTTGTGCTTTTGAATGGCCGGGCAATGTTCGTGAACTGGTAAATATTTGTCGTCGATTAATGGTGACAGCGCCAGGTACTGAGATTCGACCTGAAGACTTACCCGAAGACATTAGCGTTGAACAAATTAGTATCGATGAACAAGATTGGCAGCGTAAACTTTCGGTTTGGGCAGAACATCAGTTGGTCACGGGCATTGATGTACCACTGCTCGAAATCGCGATGCCCGAGTTTGAAAAAGCATTGATACGCGTAGCGCTTATGAGAGCTAAGGGCCGACGGCAGGAGGCAGCAAAGCTACTTGGCTGGGGCCGAAATACGCTAACGCGCAAAATAAAAGATCTGGATATAGATATTTAACGATTAGCCAAGTTCAAGTGACCCGGTTAACGCTGACACTGAGTCAATATTGTGTCTCTGCAGATAGTCTGTAATTCCGGTGTTAATTTTCTTACAGATCAACGGGTCATAAAAAAGCGCGGTGCCCACACCGACGGCACTGGCGCCTGCAATCAGGAATTCAAGAGCATCGGTTGCATTGGTGATGCCGCCCTGCCCTATGATCGGCACGTCATGTTTGCTGGCAACCTCATAGACCTGTTTAACTTTTAACAGGGCAATCGGTTTGATGGCGGGGCCTGACAGCCCAGCCTGCACATTGGCGATGACGGGTTTGCGCGCTTCGACATCGATAGCCATTCCGGTCATGGTATTAATGACTGCCAGACCATCACTGCCCGCTTCTATGCATCGCCTCGCGCTTTCACGGATGTCTGTTTGATTGGGTGAAAGCTTCGCAATCACCGGCTTGCTGGTTGCGCGTCGACAAGCCTCGATTACTTTTGCCGACATATCCGGGTCATTCCCAAACTGTACACCGCCCTGTTTGATGTTCGGGCATGAAATGTTGATCTCCATCGCATCAATCGGCGAATCATCAAAGCGTCTGCACACCGCTTCATAGTCTTCGATGGTGGAGCCACAAACATTTGCTATAAAACGGGTTTCAGAAAAATCGAGTGTCGGCAAGATTTTATCGACAACAACATCGACGCCGGGATTTTGTAGCCCTATGGCGTTCAGCATGCCCATCGGAGTTTCATAAACCCGGTGAGCCGGATTACCCAGACGCGGTTCTAGCGTTGTACCCTTGAGCGCGATGGCGCCGGCATCAGTATTACTGAACCCTTCAACCCGTGTATATTCCTCGCCGAAGCCGACACAGCCAGACAGCAGTACAATCGGTGAGTCGAAACGTAGTCCGCAAAATTCTAGCGACAACTTATTATTAGTGTTACTCAATGTTCAGTTTGATCCTGTTTGAACCGGAAATCCCGCCAAATACCGGCAATATCATACGCCTGTGCGCGAATACGGGTGCAATGTTACATCTGATTCGGCCGCTCGGGTTTGAGTTGGATGATAAAAAGTTGCGTCGTGCAGGCCTGGATTACCGGGAGTTTGCCGAAGTGACTCTGCATGACTCGCTTGATGACTGTCTGACCGAGCTTGATCATCCCCGAGTATTGGCAATTTCGACACGCGGGCATACGGTTTACAGCGATCACCAATTTGATCCGGAAGACGCGATTTTACTTGGGCCGGAAACCCGCGGATTACCTGCAGATCTGCTCGCATCGATGAATCCGGAACAGGTTTTGCGCATACCGATGCAGCCGGAGAGCCGCAGTCTGAATTTATCCAATGCAGCAGCATTAGTGCTTTATGAGGCCTGGCGTCAGCATTCATTCGGCAGCGGGATTTAGCTTTCCGGTTTAAGTGCCCGATTCATTAGCGCATCGACCACATCCGTCGTTGATGCATTTTCATGGAGCACCCTGTAAACCTGCTCGCAGATCGGCATTTCGACGCCCTCGCGTTTTGCGACGGTATGCACCGCCTGTGCTGCATAGACACCTTCAACAACCTGCCCGATTTCGCGGGCGACATCATCCGGATGCTTGCCTGCAGCCAGAGCCAAACCCATGCGTCTGTTGCGGGACTGGTTGTCCGTGCAGGTCAATACGAGATCGCCCATGCCAGATAAGCCCATGAATGTTTCCAGCTTGGCACCCAACTTGATGCCCAGCCTGGTCATTTCTGTCAGGCCCCGGTTGATCAAAGCAACCCGGGCATTGGCGCCGTAGCCAAAGCCATCAGACATACCTGCGGCAATCGCCAGTACATTTTTAACGGCACCACCTACTTCAACGCCGGTCAGATCAGAAGAGGTGTATGCGCGGAACTGTCGGTTGGATATGCGCGCAGCCAGAGCTTCGGCAAATTCATCGGTTGTCGCGGCAACCGTGATCGCTGTAGGCAATCCGGCGCCGACTTCTGTCGCAAACGTGGGGCCTGACAATACGGCCAGTGGGTATGCCGTGCCAAAAACTTCTATCGCAACCTGATGAGGTAATTTGCCGCTTTGTTGCTCAAAACCTTTCGTGGCCCATGAAATTCGCTTTGAGGTATCAAGATAGGGTTTGACCTCCTCAAGCACGCTGCGAAAAGCATGGCTCGGCACACAAATAAGAATATCGGTACTGTCGGCGATCGCTTTTTCCAGATTGCTCTCAATAGCCAGCGTGTCCGGAAAGCGCACATCAGG
>Ga0224504_10000678_pt1 | contig 15180 bp, 14 predicted proteins | sample SF_Oct11_sed_USG_3_FD_170160 | JGI IMG/M metagenome (GOLD analysis project Ga0224504, IMG submission 170160) | Sediment microbial communities from San Francisco Bay, California, United States - SF_Oct11_sed_USGS_24 | ecosystem: Environmental > Aquatic > Marine > Sediment | place: USA... | reverse complement strand
CAGGTAATCGATAATCTGCCCGGCGCTTTGCTCCATCCTCCCGTACAGCGCGGCCAGGTCGTTGCCCGCCTCCGTGAAGCGGATCGGCCAGATCACGATGTCGGCCGGATACTCGCGCTCCGACAACCCCTTGACCGTGACCGTGCGTTCGTATTCTTTGACGCGAATCGCCGCATCGCCCAGCAGGTAGCCCAGCGACGATAGACCGAGCAGGATGAACATGCCCAGTACCCAGAAAGCCGTGTTTTTTTGAAAACTCATGGGAAGCATGTTAGTCGCGGCAAAGGTCGCCAGGGTGGCTGAAAAAAGGCGTTTTTCGGGCAGGGGTGGTGGTGAGGTCTTTGATTCGGCTCAGATCACCATTCAAGAAAGAAGTGATTGCAGTTGTGTTCTATATCGAAAAAGAATAACGCTGTTCTAGATTGGATAAATGTGCCTCCATTCCAACCCCAAAACCCACCCCTCAACCTCCGCCACATGCCCATCCAAAACCCCCATCCCCCTCAGCGCCCGAGCCAACTCCACCACATACTCGCGATTACTCCCACTAGGCCCCACACAACGATTCATCTGCTTCGCTATTTCCTCCATCGGCGCAGGTCCTAAAAACGCCTCATTACTCTCGCTGGCCCGGTAAACCACCCCATCAACACTCCCTCCTTCGAACGCAATCTCCACCGCAACCCGCTCATACCCATTCTTCTCCCGGTGATCCAGATGCTCAAACACCTCGGGCTCAACCAGGAACGCCCGCCCATCACAATGCTCCCCTGGCGCCGCCACCAGCGTAACCACCCTTCCGGGATCTTCCTCCGTACCCCGATGATCATGCGACCCCTGCCAGAATCTTCGCGCCCAGCCAGTGATCCGGCCCGGCCTTGCTTCGATATACGGGAAATCCTGCTTCCAGATCAGCGATCCGTAGCCGAAGACCCAGGTGGGTTGGGTGGGGTGCAGATGAATCATGTGCGAAGCATAAACTATTGGCCCCGTTCTGCTAACCTATCGGGCCTGTACTCCAAGGAACACTCAACCGTGCCCATATCAACCGCCCGAAACTCGATTCTCATTGCGCTTTGCCTTATCGTGATTGCCCTTCCCGCTCAGGCAGAGACCCTTTACCTGAAAGCTGCGCACCTGGTCGACCCGATTGAGGGCAAGCTGCGCAGCAATCCGCTCGTTACCATCGTCGATGACCGCATCACCGAGGTGGCTTTCGGCGCCAGTGCTCCTGATGCGGCAACTGTCATCGACCTGGGCGATGCCACGCTGCTGCCCGGCCTGGCCGACATGCATACGCACCTGACTTTTTATACCTCTGACAACGGTTACGATTCCCTCGCGGTTTCCTATACCGACGAGGCCGTTCGCGGGGTGGTCAATGCACGCAAGACCCTGATGGCCGGGTTCACGGCGGCGCGTAACCTGGGCGCCGGGGGATTCTCCGACGTCTCTCTCCGCGATGCGATCAATTCCGGCCGGGTGCCGGGGCCGCGTTTGCAAGTGTCTGGTCCTTCTTTGGGCATTACTGGCGGGCACTGCGACAGCAATCTGCTACCCGAGCAATACGGCGTGAAGTCGCAGGGCGTGGCTGATGGGCCTTGGGCGGTGCGTGCGAAGGTGCGGGAAGTGAACAAGTACGGCGCTGATGTAGTTAAGTTCTGCGCCACCGGCGGGGTTCTGAGCAAAGGTACTTCGGTGGGCGCACGGCAGTACTCGATGGAAGAAATGCAGGCGATTGTCGATGAGGCGCATACGCGCGGCATGACCGTCGCAGCCCACGCACATGGCACTGAAGGTATCCGCTATGCCATCGAGGCGGGGGTGGATTCCATCGAGCACTCCAGCCTGATTGATGATGAAAGCATCAAGCTGGCGAAAGAAAAAGGCACCTGGCTGTCGATGAACATTTACGCCACGGAGTATTTGTTAGCTGAGGGAGAGAAAAATGGGCTCTTGCCGGAATCGATGGAGAAGGCAGCTTTTATTCATGAACGCCGGCGCGCCAGTTTCGCCCGGGCGGTCAAGGCGGGTGTGAACATGGTGTTTTCCACCGATTCCGCCGTTATCCCCCACGGCGACAATGCGATGCAGTTCTCGCGCATGGTGGATCTGGGCATGAGCCCGATGCAGGCGATCCAGGCGGCCACCACGCAGGCGGCGAAACTGCTGCGCTGGGAAGGGCAGACGGGTGGTGTGGCCCCGGGCTATTTTGCCGACATCATTGCGGTCAACGGCGACCCCTTGGAAGACATCTCTGAGCTGGAACGCGTCGTTTTTGTCATGAAAGGCGGCGAAGTGGTGCGTTGGGAGGAGCAGAGTCCTTGATGCTGCTATCGAGGGAAATTCTTCTGATAGTCCATCGATTGATGAAGCACTCTGATGATCACAACCAGACCAGTATCTTCCACTCTGTAGATGAGCAAGTGTCTTCCAACCGGGCGAGATAGTTGGTCAACTACCCAGTTCGGCGTCCAGTTCCCTGTTCAGACCTTCGAATGAAAAACTCTCATCTATCCCGGATGTAACACCACTCTCAATCGCCACCCGCATTGCCGAAATCTGTAATTCGCGCTCCTGATGCATGCGCAAACTCTCACGGATTATCTCACTCGCAGTACGATAGCGGCCACTTGCCAATTGCTCGGCAATGTATTGGTCGAAGTGCTCACCCAGGGCGATGCTAGTGTTCTTCATTTGAGCCTGTTGATTCAAGGACTGAATCCTATATTACCAAATATTGGTATTTATTTCACAAATATTGGTAGATCGATAGGGCGCAATTCTGAAAAACATGAAGGAAAAAGCCCTGGTCCCCATTCAAAGACTCTTAGCAGTCTCGACCTCCGCATGGGGGTCTGCGCCATGGCAATCGGTGCAACTGCTGCATTCGCTTTTCTCAAATTCACCCGTGACCAGTTCACCGCTGGCATGTGCGTTCAGTAATTGCGCCGCGTTTGCGCACCTGTTACCGCCACAGCCGCCAGACATGAATAACCGTATCCCAGGCCAGTAAAGCGCAGACAAACCCCAGCACGCCCCTGATGGCCTTTTCGGCCATCTGCAGTAAGTCCTGTGGCGGGCTAGCGGACTCACCCTGGATAGATAAAAGCTCGGGCTGGACGATGGCAAAGCCCAACAAGGCGATCCAGACCAGGTTTGAGGCTATGGTGGTTAATCGCAGCCGTGGCGACCAGAAATTCCGGGTCAGGCGGAACAGCGCATGGGCAATGTCAAAGACCAGCATCACGCCGACGACAATCCAGAACCAGTCCGGCAAATCAACCAGCCAGTAGCTGACTGAATTGCTATCCACATCAATGAAGGCCGGAACCTGGATGATGTCGACCAGCCACAGCAGGGCCAGCACCGCAATCCCCAGGTCAAACAGGGTATAACCCCTGGACATCGGTTTGTTGTCATCAATCTCTTCCAGGTCGGCTGCGGACCATTTGTCCAGCCAGCTGGCCCGCTCCCCGCTTTTTTCCAGCGCGACGAAAACCCCAAGGATCGACGCGCTGACCCACAAAAGCGTTATCGGGAAGCCGCTAAGTACGCGCAGCAAGGTGCCCAGGTGAAGCCCTGATGCTGCCGAATAGATAGCTGCCAGGGCAAGGTAGAACAACCCTGTCAGCGTAGCGCCGATTTTCAGCGTTGACAGGAAACTGAAGTAAAACTGCGGGCCTACCAGGTACGCTGAACCCTCGGCAGCAAGCCGGGTTGCGTACTTCATCGGGTGTTCCCGGTTGGCGTCGAGAAAGTCCGTCTCGCTTTTGCCGGGGTTCATTTCCTGCCAGTCCTGGCATTCCTCGCACAGCTCGTCGTAGATCTCCGCAAAAAGGTCATCCCTGGCTTTCTCGGGATGATAGGAAACCACCTGGTGTGCGTATGACTTCAGTACATTCATTTTCAGCTCTCCTCCAGTATGCGGTCGACGCTGGCGTTGAGTTTGCGCCACTCTTCGATAAGCAGTACCAGTACTTCTTCGCCAAGAGTGGAAATTCTGTAGAACCGTTTCTTGCGATTGTCTTCATGGCGCCATTCGCTCTCGAGCAGGCCTTGCTTTTCCAGGCGCCGGATCAGCGGATACAGGGTGCCCTCATCAATTTCCAGGCCCCTGGCGCCAATTTCTTTTCGCAATGAGTAGCCGTAGTGTTCCTGCCTTAGCTGTGCCAATACGGCCAGTGGCAGGCCTCCCCGGCGCAGTTCCAGTCTCAACTTTTCAAAAATTTCGCTGCTGTCCATCATTCATCCGCTATACTGTGTATCACATAGTATGTTGTATATACTGTATATCACACAGTATAGGATTGCAAATGAATTAAAAGGGCCTGGCTGGCCGTCAAATCGTTGAACTCTGTATGATGAACCTGAACACATCAGGCCTGCCGGAGGAAATCAAATGACCATCGAACAGCTAACCGTATTCCTGGGTTGGAGCACCGTGATTAATGCGGGCTTGATGTTGTGGGCCGTGATCGCGCTCGCCGTAATGCCTGATTTTGTTTACAGGATGCAGGGGCTGGTGACCAAACTGGGCCGCGAGGACCTGGAAAAGGCGATGTATCACTTTCTCGGCCTGTTCAAGCTGGGCATCATTTTTCTGAACGTTACACCCTACCTGGTATTGCGGCTGTTTTTTTAGTGCTGGCGAAGGGAATCTCCCCCTTCAAACACCTGCCCCATGCTGATGATCATCAAAAGTTGACGCAAATCTGGCACCGTCCAAACGGTCGGTAACTTCAATTTCGTTTTGCTTAGCGCTTAAGGCACAAAACAGGCACCAGGTCTGTACTCGACCTGGTGCCTATTGCAGGATTTACTCTCTACAGCAATACGTTACCGCTGGACAGCGGAATAAGTAGCGTGCCTTCTCACTCCTGGGGACTGTACCGCCAGACGTCGTTTTCAACCCGCAGGAAATTAGGCAGCAGAAATTCAGGGATCGGGAAAAATACCTCGCGGTCACCACCAAATGTGAAAATGGATGGTTTCATACCGCCTTTTCCACCTGAAACGGTCAACATGTCGAAATCATAACGGACGTTGTCACAAATCAAGTCGGGCGCCAGCGGGGGTGGCGGCGGAGGACACGCGAAAACATTTGAAAACGGGTTATTGTTCCACGGCGTGTCGCTCACTTTCGTCCAGTCTGCACCGTCTTTGCTCACCCAGATATCCGAGGGATTAAAAGGCGTACCGAAACCGCCCATGCAGACGAAGTGGTTTGCCACCACGGAACATTTGTGTCCCGGCCTCGGCGACCAGCGCTGCCCCTCAGCGCTCATCATAACTTCTTCCCAGTTCATTCCATCCTTTGTGCGCCAGACTTCATTGAAATAGTCGGTTTCTGCGACAAATCCTTTTTCGCCGCCCATGTAATAGAGCCAGCCACCCTTGACAACGGCTACTCCACCGGCCCGCGCTTCCCAGGGCGCGTCGTCCGTGGCGAGATGCCATTCCGACCCATCCTGTGAATACCAGACGTCATTGAAAAAGTCGCGGCAGTCGGCGCCGACGCCGCCAGGGATGAGGGAAGTATCGTCCCCCTGTGACCCGCCCAGGACCCAGAGCTTACCCTTGAAGCTGACCGCACTGAGGCCGGCGCGACCCTGGCTGACCGGCGGGCCAAAAGGCGCCGGACATTTTTCGGGGAACGTCGCCCACTCAGCATCGCTGGTCATCAGCTCCCAGTCCACGCCGTTTTTGCTGCGCCAGACATCTTTGAAAAACTCCGAGGGAAGAACGAACGGCGGCCCCGGAACGAAGGTCGTGAAGTTCTGACCGCCCATGATGTAGATGTAACCACCCTGGGTCACGGCCTCAAAATACGCCCTGTTTTTCCAAAGGCCGGCGCTTTGGGCGTCGTCAATTAACTCGAACCAGGTTTCACCGAGGTCGGAACTGACCCATACGTCGCCGTGTATCAGGCTGGCAAACGGGTTTTCTGCTGTGGGTTCCAATGGCGTCCGTCCACCAATCACAAACAGGTGGTTGTGAAGCTCGACGGCCTGCAGGCCGGCGCGCGGCTCCCAACGATCAGGCGTCAAAAAGTCTGTTTCGACTATTTCTGTCCACTGGTAGTCGCTGAAGGACGGCCCGCCCTTGGGCCCTTTTGCAATCGCGCTGGAATGAATGAATAAAAATGTGAGGCATAGGCATGCCGCTTTGAATGGACTCATATGTCACCCCCCAGGGTTGGTGTGTATTAACAATCCCATCCCTGGGGTATATCACGACTAACTCTAACAATAGCTGTTTGGGGAGATTTTTCAAGGGTCAAGTACAGGGGTCAGAGCCCTGTGCATGCGGTAGCGGGCTCTGTAATTATCTCCTAGAAAGGCTCGACCCCGACCGCCTGGTACAGCTCGTTCGGCTGGTAGATCGCACCGCCCTTCATCACCAGCACGCCTTGCCTGATCGCGCTGATGTCCTCCAGCGGGTTGCCGTCCAGCAGCACCAGGTCGGCGGCCTTGCCCACTTCAATCGAGCCGGTCTGGTCCGCCACACCTACAATACGGGCGGAATCCAGCGTTGCGATCTTCAGCACGTCGGCATTAGGGATGCCGGCCTGGGCGTAGAGCTCCAGCTCGCGGTGAATGGTGAAGCCGGGCATGTCGTCGCTGCCGGCCACCAGCTGGATGCCGTTGTCGTACAGCTTCTTGATCATCTCAGACTGCCTAACCGCGGTGTTGGCCCAGTCTTCGATGCGCTCCTCGCCGATTTCAAAGCTGGGGTTGTACAGCGAGCGTCTTACGGCCAGCGGCAGGTGGTCGGCCACCTTGGCGAAGCCGGTGGCCCGGCACCAGGTGTTGACGGAAACGTGGCACAGGGGTGAATTGCTCACCGTCGTCGGTAGAACGGCGTCGGGTTTGTATTCGCGGACCAGGTACTCACGGTTGGATGCGTAACGGTTGGCGGTGCCGCTGGGAAACGGCGTCACGCCGTACCACGCCATCAGTTCGTTGGTGATATTGCCGTAGGCCTTGCCCGCAACCAGCGTGATGATCGCGCAAGCCCCGTTCAGGCTGCCGCATACGGTACCCCAGCCGGAGATGCCGCCACCGCCGTAACGCATCATGTCGTGCGGGAACGTGGTGTAGGGATAGCCCACTTTTTCTATCAGCATCGACAGCAGGCCGCCGCTGGCGCCGTACATGCAACCGCCCTCGTAGTAGTACTTGTGGCCGCGCTTGCGGACCTGTTCTACATCCAGCCTGGTGTAAGGCCAGGGCCATTCCGGCGCTGTTGCGTCCTCGGTGTCATGCGCCTGCAGGATGCCGCCCAATCCCGCGGCCCCCACCATCATTCCGGTCGTCATCAATCCGGATTGTGCAAGAAATTTTCTTCGGGCAGTCCCATTACCATCAGTGCGCTTGCTGTCCATCACTATCTCCGCGTGTACCCATCACCTGTGTACACAAATAGCAGTGAAGACACATTGACTTGCGGCAGGTGCGCGAGCAGCGCGGGCCGCCCGGCTAAAGGTCGAATCGCTCCCGCAAAAACTGCGCAATCCCCTCTTCATCATGGTGTCCGATGACCGCCGTGGCAGCAGACTTGATCTCGTCGGTGGCGTTTTCCGGTGCGTAACTTTCATCGGCCGCCTCGAACATGCTGAGGTCGTTTTCGTTGTCGCCGAAACACACCACGCGCTCGATGCCCAGCAGCTCCTTCATTTCCTGGATGGCGCCGCCCTTGGTGGCATCGCTGTGATGCACGTCCAGCCAGCGCCATTGCCGGCCTTCCCAGGCGGTGCCGGAGTAGGCCACCAGGTACGGCTCGTCATTAACGTTGTGCAGTACCGCCTCGATGGCTTCGGCCTGGCTGATGGCGTTGACGTGGGTGATCGCGGCATCGGCGGGCAGTTCGTCCAGCGGGCGGGCCCGGATATTGCCCTCCAGCCCCAGGTTGCTGATCAGCCGCCGCTCGACTTCCGATTGCAGCGGCGGATGGTACACGGTGGCCTCCTGGCCATCTTCCAGCGTGAACACGAACGGCGTCACGCCCTGGTGGATGCAGGCCTGCACGATATGATCCAGCTCGTCCGTGGTCAGCAGGGCGCCGCTGGAGAAACGATTCTGCTGCGGGTGCCAGATCACCACTCCGTTCTTATAGGCCTGCGGCAGCAGGAACCGGTGCCCCTCGAGGATGGCCTTCGCGCTGTGCAGCGCCCGGCCGGTCGCGACGGTGTAGGCAATTTCTTTCTCGGCCAGCAGCTGGAGCGTTTCACTGGTGTAGTCCGAGATTTCAGACTCCCTGTTCAGCAGCGTGCCGTCGAGGTCAAAAACAATGAGTTCCACCTGGCCGGTCTCAGTCAGCGCGCGTGATCACCACGCTTTCTTTCAGTGGCGCCAGCTTCTCGCTGGGCTCAAGGTCGGTTGTGCAGGCCGCAGCGCGCGCCAGCAGGGTGATGACGATTTCGTCATTGAAGTTGTCGGTGGTGGCGTAGTACTGAACGTAAACCATCGGGCCGGTCGGCGCAAAACCATTGTCACGCAACCACTCCAGGTCGTGCTCGCCCTCGATTTCCGCGGCTGACACATCAATGCAGGTCGCCCCACTGAACCTGAACGAATTATCGGGCCATTTACTGCGCACCAGGTTTTCGTAGTTGGAGGCACCACTTTGATCGGCCACGCGCTCGGCATGGATCATGACCACGCCGTCATCCGAGAACAACGCCCCCAGCGATATTTCGTAGGGATTGCCACCGAACTGATCGGTGCGGTGCCTGGGGCCTTTGGCAACCATCTGGTCACTGGTGATGGTGTAGGCCAGCCCATGCGTTGTTTTAAACCCGCCATCCATGGTGACCAGGTGAGCGATTTCTGCCTGGTCGGTTTCGGCCTGGGCGGCGGTGGACAGCAGGGCTGATGCGAGGATCGCCGCGCTAAAGGCACGGCAACGCGTTAACAATTGGAATGTGGTCATGGCGAAACTTTAACAGTTACCCGGGCAGCAATTCGAGCCTTGTTATCGGAACCAGGGGTAAATCGTGCGACACGATTAGGTATGATGTGCGCCAAATCCGGAAAAATAAGCCGGGCAATGAGATTGGAGCTGCATCAACCTTGACCTTTTTCCAGGAACTCAAACGCCGCAACGTCTTCCGCGTGGGGATCGCCTACGTGGTCACCGCGTGGTTGTTGTTACAGGTGGCCGACGTGGTGCTGAACAACTTCGAGCTGCCGGGCTGGGTGTTCCGCACCACGCTGCTGGTGCTGGCCATCGGCCTGCCGGTGGCGCTGTTGCTGGCCTGGGCGTTCGAGCTCACCCCGGAGGGCATCCGCAAGGAAAAGGAGGTGGACCGCAGCCAGTCGATGACGGCCGCAACGGGCCGCAGGATGGACCGCCACATCATCATCGCGCTGACCCTGGCGCTGGGGCTGTTCGCGGTCGATAAGTTCTTATTGGACCCGGCCCGGGACAAGGAAATTGCCGAAGCGGCCGCCGAGCAGGCGCGCAACGAGGCCCCTGCTGCACGCGCGGCTGAAAACTCGATCGCGGTGCTGCCCTTTACCGACATGAGCGCATCCGGTGACCAGCAGTACTTCTCCGATGGCATCGCCGAGGAAATCCTCAACGCGCTGGTGCGGGTGGACGGCTTGAAGGTGGCGTCGCGTACGTCGGCCTTCGCCTTTCGCGGTGAAGAACAGAACTTGCGGGAGATTGCCGAAGCCCTGGAAGTCAGCCATATCCTGGAAGGCAGCGTACGGCGGGCCGGCAACCAGGTGCGTGTTACGGCGCAGCTGATCGACGCGCGCAGCGACCGGCACCTGTGGTCAGAGACCTTCGACCGCAACCTGGACGACATCCTGGCCATCCAGGACGAAATCGCCAACTCGATTGTCTCCTCGATGCGGGAAGAACTGGGCCTGGAGATCACCGGGCAGGTCGCCATCGCCTCGTCGACGGAAAACGTCGATGCTTACGATCTGTACCTGCAGGGACGTGCTCTGGTCATTGACCGGGCGGACATCAGCGAAGCCGTCGACCTGCTGAAACGGGCGGTGGCAGCGGACCCCGGTTTTGCCAAGGCCTGGGAAGTGCTCGGGGCGGCGTATTTTGTAGGCCCTTCATGGGGTTATGACCTGGGCGATGAGCCCAATGCACTGGCTATCGCCGCCAGCGAGCGGGCACTGGAGCTGGATGACAGCCTGGCGCTGCCCTGGTCTGTCATTGGAAGTGTAGATCAGTTGGCCAAAAGGTTCGGCCATGCGGAGGCCATGGATTACCATCAGCGCGCGATGGACGCCGACCCGTACAATGCCACCGTGCACCTTTGGGCTGCGCTTACCCAGGGAGAACTGGGGTTCATCGACAGGTCCATTTCCCTGCTGCAACGCTGCCTGGAAATTGACCCTGTCTACGGCAATTGCAAAATCCACCTTGCCGTCATGTTTATCGCCAATGGAAAAGAAGAACTCGCCATCAAATTGTTCCAGGAGGCGACCGAGGATGGTTTCGCCGGAAACCTGGCCACGTTCGTTCCGGTGATCCTGCGGCATCAGGGCCGTGCCTCTGCCAGCTACGTCTCCGTCCAGCTGACAAAAGGACGCGACTTTCCAGTGCGGGATTTGCTCGATAGCTTGCAGTTCCCGGAACGGGACCATTCAGCCGCGCAGCGACGCTACCGCGCCCGCGTGGATGAATTTAAATGGCACAACCTGATCAGCGATCCCGTCATCAGCGCGTATTTCAATTACTTCGAGCGCACCGCCATCCCCGTTGACGATAGTTACAACTGGATGTGGGGCCCTGACCTGAAACATTTTCGGCAGAGCCCGGAGTTCAAACAGCTGATCGAAGAATTGGGCTCGCAGGACTACTGGCGCAGCCGTGGCTTTCCACCCCAGTGCCGGCCGCTGGGTGAGGATGATTTTGAGTGTGATTAGCCACTACCAACAACAGCGACTCCCCAACCTCATAACAGTTAATTCAACACCAGGAAAAACCATATGCCACTAACTATTCGCCAATGGGGAACAGCGCTTTCCCTGACCCTGGGGCTGTTACTGCCCGCCATTGCCCTGGCTGAGAAGCTGACCGTAGAGCGGCTGTTTTCCGACCCCTCCATTCTTGGCAAAGCGCCATCGAGCCTGAAAATTTCGCCTGATGGTTCCCGGGTTACTTTCCTGCGGGGAAAGGATGAGGACTATCTGCAGCAGGACCTGTGGAGCTATGAGCTGGCTTCCGGAGAAACCAGCATGCTGGTGGATTCGCGGGCCCTCTACAGTGGCGACGAAAACCTGTCGGACGAGGAAAAGGCCCGTCGCGAACGCCAGAGAATCCAGGGCCAGGGCATTGTCGAGTATCACTGGTCAGAAGACGGCCAGGCCCTGGTGTTCCCGGTAAACGGGGACCTCTACTACTACGACCTGAAGGCGGAGCCCGGCCAGGCTACCCGTCGCCTGACCCAAACCGAAGCCTTCGAGACCGATGTGAAGTTCTCGCCCGGCGGCAACTACATTTCGTTTGTGCGGGATCAGAATCTATATGTGATTGACCTGGCAACCGGCACTGAAAAAGCCATGACCCTTGACGGCGGCGGACTGATCAAGAACGGCATGGCGGAATTTGTCGCCCAGGAAGAAATGAATCGGTTTACCGGCTACTGGTGGGCGGGCGATGACAGCCACATAGCCTTTGCGCGGGTGGATGAATCCCCGGTGGGCATCGAACAGCGCTACGAAATTGATGCCGAGTCGTTTTCTGTGTTCGAGCAACGCTATCCGCGAACCGGCACGCCCAATGTGAAAATCACCCTGGGTGTCGTCGAGGTGGGCAGCGGCAAAACCAGCTGGCTTGACCTGGGCGCAGAAGAAGACATCTACCTGGTGCGGGTCGATTGGCTGCGGGACAGCAAAACGGTGGCGATTCAGCGGATGGATCGCAGCCAGCGCCAGCTCGACCTGTTGTTCAGTAGCATCGAGACCGGTGACAGCCGCAAAGTGCTCAGTGAAACCAGTGATACCTGGATTAACCTGCACGACAACCTCCACTTCCTGGAGCATTCAGACCACTTCATCTGGTCATCAGAGCGCAGTGGCTACAATCATCTGTACCTTTATGACCTGGAAGGAACGCTGCAACGCCCGTTGACAGCGGGCGAGTGGGTGGTGGCTGAACTTAAAGGCGTTGACGAGGAGGGGGGGCTGGTTTATTTCGACGGCTTTGCCACCAGCACCTTCGAAAAACACCTGTACTCCGTACCATTGAGTGGTGAGTCTCCCGGCGAGGTCCGCAAAATCACGAGCCGGGAGGGCTGGCACAACGTGAAAATGGCCGGCGACTACAAAAACTTCGTGGACAGCTTCTCCACCATCCATTCACCGTCGCAGGTCAGCCTGAACGACAGCGACGGAACGTTCGTCACCTGGCTGGAGGAGAATCGCCTGGATGAGAGCCACCCCTACCATCCGTACATGGACAGCCACAGCACACCGGAATTCGGCAGGATTCCCGCCGTGGATGGGCAGATGCTGGACTACATGATCATCAAGCCCGTTGGCTTCGACCCGCAAAAACGCTACCCCGTGGTGCTTGCCCCGTACGGTGGTCCGCATGGGCACATGGTGACCAAAAGCTGGGGTAGCGGCTGGCACCAGGTATTGGCGGGCGAAGGCTACGTGGTCTTTGTAATGGATAACCGGGGCTCCGATCACCGGGGAAAGGCTTTTGAGGACGTCATCTATCGCCAGATGGGCGAGGTGGAAATCATAGACCAGATGAGCGGTGTGGAATACCTGAAGCAACTGCCTTACGTGGACCCGGAAAAAATCGGAATCTTCGGTTGGAGCTACGGCGGCTACATGGCGCTGATGGCCCAGTTCAAAAACCCGGAGTTGATCCGGGCCGCGGTTGCCGTGGCGCCTGTCACGCAATGGGAACTCTACGACACGTTCTACACAGAACGATATCTGGACCGGCCACAGGATAACCCCGAAGGCTACCTGGCCAGCAGCGTATTCCCCTACATAGAACAACAGGCCAACCCCTTGCTGGTGATCCACGGGATGGCGGACGATAACGTGCTGTTTCTCAATTCCACCAAGTTATTCAAAACGCTGCAGGACAAGGTGATCCCTTTCGAGATGATGACCTACCCGGGTGGCAAGCACGGGATCCGCGGTAAAGAGACCCGTAAGCACCTGTTTAACACGGTTTTGAATTTCCTGGATCGTAACCTGAAGAATCCCGCAATGGATTAAAAGCCTGGTTCGATGCTCAGAGGTTGGTAAGGACAGCGGCGTAGATTTCGATGGCGTCCCAGAGGTTTTGTAGCCTCAGGTTTTCGTCTTTGCCATGCTGGTTGTTGTCGTGATTGGCAATCGGCAGGATTACGACCGGGGTTCCGGTGACCTGCTCGATCAGGTAGATCGGCAGGCTGCCGCCCATCGAGGGCATGCGCACCAGGGGTTGATCACTCAATTCATCCATGACCCCGGCGATTTGCTGGATCATCGGCAAATCGAAGTCAGACCGGTAGGCCGGATAGCCGGACTCATTCCAGTCGAGCCTGGCAATGCGCTCATGCGCTGTGCGGTCTTTGGAGCCAGGTTCCTGGTACACAATGTGATAACCCTGTTTGCGTACGTGCTGCTCAACCGCTTCGCGCGCGAACTCAGGAGTCAGGTCCGGCACCAGGCGCAGGCCAATCGAGGCAGTGGCCGAGGGCTGGATGGCATTGCGCGCCTGGCTGCCGACGTCACCGGAGTGGATGCCCCGAACGTTCAGGGCGGGGCGCATGATGGCCAGTTCGAGGCGGTCTTCCGTTTCCGGGCGGCCGATGCCGAGCTCGCGGACCAGGCCCGCATCGACGGACGGCGCGGCATCGATGGCTTCCATTTCGCTCAGCGAGGGTGGCACCACCTGGTCCATGTATCCGTCGATCAGGATGGCGCCGTCCGGGGCCCGCATGCTGGCGATCAGGTCGATCAGCAACATGATGGGGTTTGGCGCCCAGTTACCGTAATGGCCACTGTGCAGCGGGCGGTTCGGGCCATACACGGTGACGCCAAAACCGAAGCTGCCACGAACGCCATTGACCAGTTGCCACTGCCGGCTCTGGTGGGCGGGGCCGTCGCAGAACAGCCACAGGTCTGCATCCAGCTTGTCCTTGTGACGGCTCAGCATGTCTTCCAGGTGAGGGGATCCCTGTTCTTCTTCCCCTTCGAAAAACACCTTCAGGTTTACCGACAGCGGAATGCCGGCCTGGTCGAGCGCATCCAGCGCGGCGTTCAGGGCAATGATCGGCCCCTTGTCATCACCGGCCGATCGTCCGAAGATGCGCCATTCGGGATCAAACGGCGCCTTCATTGGCACTTGCCGGCCGCCGTGTTCGACCATGCCGTCGCGCATGACCGGCGTCCAGGGGTCCGATGCCCAATCGGCCGCATTGACGGGCTGGCCGTCATAATGCACGTAAATCATCAGGGTTTTCTCGGCGCCGGGGCTTAGCCGTTCGGCGAACACAACCGGCGGACTGCCCGGCGCCTCCAGCAGCTCAACCTGGAATTTCCGGGGCCGGAGTAAATCAGCGATGTACTCCGCGTTTTTCCGGATAGCAGCTTCGTCCGTGGCTACATTGGGCATGCTCAGCAAAGCGGCAAATTCGTCGACCAGCTGCTGCTCATGGGCCTGGCGATATTCGCGGGCAACCATCGCGCTGCCACTGGGGTCAGCCGAAGCCTGGACTGAAATTAAGGCTAGCGTGGTGTAGAAAACGAGTTTCAGTACTGTGTGTTTATTCATGTTTGAAAGAGTCAAGGTTGCGGCCGCTTCAGCAGAAAATTTGAAAGTAAGTATACTTCGCAGGCGAGTCGGGGATGACCCCGACCACATGAGGAGAGTCATACAATAAAGAAATTTATACTTTTTTCCACCCTGGCAATGTTTTTGTCAGTGCCGTTCCTGGCATCCGCCGATAACCATGAAGAGAAAAGCGACACGTTCATCTATGCCACCTATTATTACTGCAAAGCTTCCGGTGAAGAAAAAGCGGATGAGTTGGTCATGAAAAACACGGCACCGGTTTTTGACGCAGCAGTCGCTGATGGAACGATCATGTCCTGGGGCTGGCTGTCTCATCACACGGGCGGCAAATGGCGCCGTATTCAATACCATGTATCAGACAGCGTCGAGGGTTTGTTTGCGGCACAGGAAACCATTGCCAAG
>Ga0224504_10000675_pt1 | contig 15204 bp, 11 predicted proteins | sample SF_Oct11_sed_USG_3_FD_170160 | JGI IMG/M metagenome (GOLD analysis project Ga0224504, IMG submission 170160) | Sediment microbial communities from San Francisco Bay, California, United States - SF_Oct11_sed_USGS_24 | ecosystem: Environmental > Aquatic > Marine > Sediment | place: USA... | reverse complement strand
ACACAAATGTTGGACATGCAGAGCAATCTGACGCGAACTTGCGGTATGTCATTCCACCAGATTCCGGTAGCGCTAAACTACCCTGGTGTAGAAGCGGTGTGATCGGTTTGACGATTCTGAATATGAAGCTCAGAAATGGAATCTGACAATACAGAATTATTGGAGCATTGAATGTACATCGAAAATAATGATGACATGTACAGTGGGCTTATAAACCAGGTTGAGACGGTGATCGACCTGAATCGACCGGGCATCGAGTTGCTTAAAACTGACCGTTCGAAGTATGGCGTCACCAATTATCCAAAGTGCCACATCCACGACATCTTGATTTTAAGTATTGATGGCAACTTGTTTTACGCCAAGGGCGAAGATGTTTACTTGCGGATATCTAGTCGCTACTCATTGAGTTATAAAAATTTTCTTGATTTTTCAATGTCCCTCTTTCAGTTTGATGAATGTTCTGTTCCCGAAAGAACATTTTGTTTTTTTGATGAGCCCGAGGTGGCCGAAGTCAATTTTGAACGAGAAGTCATTCAACGGCAGTTGTCTGCCATCGGATCGATTACCGATGATACACAGCCCGGTAACATCCAGGATCCGAAATTAAGGGAGTTGTTCATTTTTTACCTCTCCAGAAAAGAAAAGCTCGTTGAAAAAGATGGTTCTGTTTTTGACGATGTCTTCAATCACCATGGCAGAGATGTTATTCACGAGGTTTTGGCATCGGCGTTCGGGCAGTTGCTGGGGGTGCCGGTTCCACACAATTACTTTGGGTATAAGAATTCCCGGTTCAACCTGGCATTCAGCGATGGAAAACAACTTGCCGACCCTGATCATCACCGCTATGTGCTATCGAGATCTGTGCAGGAAACGCACCCCTCTCCCTTCCTGGTGGATGTGCTCAATAAGAAGTTCAGAGAGCTGAACATTACCTGGGGCCTGTCTCTGTTCCGGGAAGACTCAAATCCTTTGAATTTGCAGTTTTTCCAGAATAGAGAGTCCTCTGATTCACAGAGTTTTGGCAATTTGATTATCGCTCACTGCAGCAATTATGCCGATTTGATTCTCTCGGACTTTCTGGATCAGTTATTTGGCGGTGCGAAAGACCGCAAGCCCTATGATTATCTCCTGCCACAGGGTCTGCAGGGTCCGATCTTCACGGTGGATTTTGGAGAGATGTTGTTTCCTGAACTTATGTTCGAATCCGATGAATCGCACTATCTCGCTCAAAAAGAGGTGAGAGCATCAGCACTCAGGGATTATTTCAGACAGATCGCAGAGTTGGCCCCTGATAACCTGTACCGTATAACTATTGCCAATCTTGTGCTGAAGGTCAGAAAAACTGATTTGAATGTTATTAGCCGCCTTGTTCGCGCGATACCGGAAAAATTCCTCATGGACCATTTTGAAAGTGGTCAGTATTGCTACCAACCGGCAACGATAATAGATTTCCTGGAAAATCAGTTCACAATAATCATGGAACAGAACACCATTTAATATAGGATCGTATCAATGAGCACCGTAAACGAACGATCAACATACAGAATCCCTCCCGGAACGAAATTAATTATCGTTGACGCCCATGACACAATTTTTCAGCCGGATTTAAGTCGGACACAAGCTGATATCTTCAAGGACCCGATGAAGAAGGAGCGTATTACCTGGATGCTTCGGTATGGGTTCCTTAATTTTATCGAGTATTTTGCAGTTCAGAAAAATCTAGAGATCGTGATTAGTTCTGACGGTCAGAAAACGCGCTTGACCAGAATTGCCAAACGATTCGGAATCTTAAATAAATTAAAGGCGATTTATGGTGCGGAGCATATCGACAAGTGGGACTATTTGAAGCGACTTGATACGATTTTAGACCATTGTCAGGTTGAAGCTAAGGAAGCGGTCTTTATCGGAGACAGCCAGGTAGACCAGTTTTCAGCCGAAAAATATGGCATACCCTTTATCCAGGTACCCAATACCGTCTCCGAACGTGCCTTTTCTTTCAACTCCTTTCTTGAGATCGAATTTGGTAGCGGAGACTATGGTCTTGATTTGATCAATCTTCATGGAATCAAGCAGGTCTCCCACAACTTATCGACGCCCAGGCTCGTTGAAGAGATCGTCCGGCGGGGTGAAGGCGTACTGGCCCATCTTGGGCCGGTCGTGATCAACAAGGTTGAGTTTGAGTCTGCTGCCGATATTGGGGTATACCTTGTCAGGGAACCCTCCAGTGAAAATGATATCCATTGGAGCGATGTGGTAACGCCCGTTGAGATAGAGGACTACCACTGCATTTTTGATAGTCTGAAAGATTTGCTTAAAGATCAATCGGTCTATATCCAGGACTGTTATGCCGGATCGGAAGCATCCTGCCGTATTCCACTGCGTATTATCACCCAGGATGCATGGCCCAATCTTTTTGCAAGGCACATGTTTCGTCATGTGAGCAGTGAGGAGATGGAGTCGTTCTTCCCTGAATACACGCTGATTCATGTTCCCGAGTTCAAAGCCGGCGCAGGCGTCGAAGAGAATATGATCCTGATTAACCTCCTCAAGAAGCTGATCCTGATCGTTGGTGCAAACTCTTCAAATGCAATTCGAAAGGCTGTCTTTTTTACCTTGAGCTTTGTCCTGCCAAAGAATGACATGATACCCGTACGTTGCTCCTCTATTAAGGGTGACGATGGCAGCTTATCCGTCTTTTTTGGAAGAGATCAGGCACTGAAAAATAGTCTCTGTCTCAATACCAATTACGCATTTTTCGGGGACGACTGCCATGGCTGGACCCAAAACGATTTCACCAATATGGAGTGGGGGTGCCGAACCCTGGTCGATGGGCTTGATGAAATTATGGATCCGAGGATTTATTCGGCTACACGAAAATTTGCAACTATCCTGGAAAATGCTGATATCGATGAAAAGCGACATATTATTTTTGAGAGAAAAAATCCCAAATATCATTCGGTTGCATCCTTCCCTATCGCCCATTTACAACATGCCGACAGAAGCGGGGTGTCCGCTTTTCCAAAACATGTTTTTATTATCGTAAAGGATTCGATGGGCGTGCTGCCGGCAATGGGAAAATTGACCCGGGAGCAAGCTGCAATTTTTCTGTTGCTGGGTTATGAATCGAAGTGGAACCTTTCCCAACCCGAAGAGTTCCCCACTATCTCTTATTTACCCTTTTACACCAGCGATCTTGCCTTTTACCGTGAGCCTTTTTATGCCGGACTTTTATACGAGAAACTTGAACGCGCACAAAGCCAATGCTGGATATTGAACGCAATTCCGATCGGGCCCCGTAAAAACGATACCGCTGTGGTCAACCTCACTTTACTGCGGAGATTTGTCTCTGCAATTCAGAGTGATAAGGTACACCAATTCAAGTGGCATATGGACAACAACTGGAAGTATCAATCAGTATGCGGTTTTGCAGGCTATCCGGAGGCGATGCTGAATCCGGAAATAGCGTGGGAAGGTGACCATGATCGCTTTGTAGCGGTAAATCAAATGTTGAAAAACTCCTTCTCAAACCGATTAAGCAACTATGAAGACGATTTGTCCCCGGCGATAAAAAGCGCGATGAACTGGTTTGAAGATTGAGAGCATATGACAGTATGCACTGGTATCATCACTCTTGGGAAGATTCTCAGCTGTGCATTTTTTGTTGATTTCGGTCAATACCTGGTAACAATTCATGCCGTATCCTGACCGTATCTATTTACAAGTGATTGCTGATAATTATTTCAGACGAGTACTATTGAATTGGGGTGCGCTACAAAAAATAACTCTAATATTAACAAATAGATATACTTTATTAATTTTGACTAAAGCTAGAAATGGGAGTTTCCAAAAATGAGTGCGGTAAATCTGGATCTGAGTAAATATGGCATCACTGACGTACAGGAAATAGTCTACAACCCTTCGTATGAGAAGTTATTCGAAGAGGAGACGAAACCAGAACTGGAAGGCTTTGAAAAAGGTGTTGTTACAGAGTATGGCGCTGTCAATGTGATGACGGGTGAATTTACCGGTCGCTCTCCCAAAGATAAATATATCGTCATGGACGATGTCACCCGTGACACCATCTGGTGGACATCACCCAAGGCGCCAAACGACAACAAACCAACAACTCCGGAAGTCTGGGCCGATCTCAAGGCGCTGACGACCAAACAACTCTCCGGCAAGCGCTTGTTCGTTATCGATGCCTTCTGCGGTACCAATGCTGATACACGGTTGAAAGTACGGTTTATTATGGAAGTTGCGTGGCAGGCACACTTTGTCAAAAACATGTTCCTGCGCCCAACCGAGGAGGAGCTGGAGAATTTCGGTGAGCCTGACTTTATTGTCATGAACGGCTCTAAGACAAGCAACCAGAAATGGAAAGAACATGGTCTCAATTCCGAGGTCTATACCGTTTTCAACCTGACAGAAAAAATGCAGGTGATCGGCGGTACCTGGTACGGCGGTGAGATGAAGAAGGGTATGTTCTCGATGATGAACTATTTCCTTCCGTTACGTGGCATGGCTGCCATGCACTGCTCCGCCAACGTCGGCGAGGATGGCAGCACTGCAATCTTTTTCGGTCTTTCAGGTACCGGCAAGACAACGCTTTCCACTGATCCCAAGCGCGCACTTATTGGCGACGACGAACATGGCTGGGACGACAACGGCGTGTTCAACTTTGAAGGCGGTTGCTACGCCAAGACCATCCATTTGAGCGAAGAGGCCGAACCGGATATCTTCCATGCCGTGAAACGCGATGCTTTGTTGGAGAATGTCACGGTAGAAGATGACGGAACTGTCGATTATGACGACAATTCAACGACTGAAAACACCCGCGTCTCCTACCCGATCTACCATATCGAAAATATCGTCAAACCCGTATCCAAGGGCGGTCACGCAAATAAAGTCATCTTTCTGACAGCGGATGCTTTCGGTGTTTTGCCTCCGGTATCCAAACTAACACCCGGCCAGACAAAGTATCACTTCCTCTCTGGTTTTACCGCAAAACTGGCAGGGACAGAGCGGGGTATCACCGAGCCAACACCAGCTTTCTCAGCCTGTTTCGGCAAGGCGTTCCTGAGTTTGCATCCGACCCAGTACGGTGAGCAGTTGGTGAAACGGATGGAAGCATGTGGTGCTGATGCCTATTTGGTCAATACCGGCTGGAACGGGACCGGCAGGCGTATCTCGATTCAGGATACCCGAGGTATTATCGACAACATTCTCGATGGCTCGATCGAAAAGGCAGAAACCAGGATGTTACCGATTTTTAACCTGGAGATTCCACTGGCGTTACCTGGCGTCGATAGCAGCATTTTGGATCCGCGTGATACCTATGAGTATGTGTCAGAATGGCAGGCCAAGGCAGAGAAGCTGGGCAAGCTGTTTATAGACAACTTTGCAGGGTTTACCGATAACGAAGAAGGTCGCTCATTGGTCGCTTCAGGTCCACAATTAGACCGAATCAATTAATCGTAACTCTAAATTTAAAGGGCCGGATACATTTTTGAAAAACGTATCCGGCCCTTCAATTTTAGTCGACCTGAATATTTTGAATTATATCAACCTGCCGGGGCAAGCAAACGGTGTTTAAGTCATAATTATCTATCACCGTTTGACGAGCATTTTTTCCAATCATTTGCCGCTTGTTTTTATCATTAAGTAACTCAGTTACTTTGCTTGCGATCGCTGGTGGAGAGAAGAAGTCGACTAAAACGCCATTGTAGCCATCCTCTATCACCTCGGTGACTGGAGTGGTATTGGAACCGACTATACAGCCTTCTAAACTCATGACTTCTAACATGGACCAAGACAATATAAAGGGCGCGGTTAAATAGACATGGACAGTTGAAAGCTCTATTACTGATTTATAAGAAGCGTAATCTAACCAGTCTAAAAAGTGTACTTTGTTGTAATCAATGCTATCGCCCAATTCTTGTAGCATGTGTTGTTTAAAACTACCGGCCGATAATTTTTTATAGTTACCATACACGGTCACATCTTTCCCCATAATAATAATATGGGCTTGCGGGTTTTGTTGCTGCAATAGCGGGATACAACGCATAAATTGATGGAACCCTCGCCTTGGCTCTAAGCCTCTATTGGCAAAAGTAATAACATCATCTTGTTTTGTTAAGGTTAACTCCCCCCTAAATTTTATCTTTATGTTTGGGTTTTTAACCAGCTTATGCGTGGGTATGCCATCATGAATAACATTCATTTTATTGTGGTAAGCACTGGGGTGATTGTTTTTCTGAAACTCTGTTGGGCAAATGGCGGCATCACACTCTTCCAGGCTCAACAGTCTAATGGCATTATTTGTTTTGGCGCCGCAGTGATTAAATAAAGTGGTGTCGGCAAATTCGGGATCAAAAATAGCATCAGTATTTTCTTTTTGATAATAGTGCTCTGCGAATATGATAATTTTTGTGTTCGGGAATACTTCTCGAACAAATAAAGCCTCCCCCCAATCCGGATGTACGTAAACCACATCAGGAATAAAATCGTGTTGAGCGAGTCTTTGGCATTCGTTCAGGACAACTTCTGCACGGATATATTTTTCTTCTGTGCCAGTTAACCATGGGTGAATACCTTTGGTTCCTTTGCGCTCTCTCTGGTACCGAATAACATCAACGTTAGCGGTTGGAAAACGGGGCTGATCTTCGGTCAGAGCTTTCACTTCGTGCCCTAGTGCTGCGAGTTTAGGGGCAAGGTGACGAAATTGGCCAGGAAAGGCATGATGGATAAAGAGTATTTTCATGGGCTAACAGGCTTTCGTTTCTCAGGGGAATTAGGCGCAATGGGTAATTCAGTCTTGGTCTAACTTAAACTGATAGGCTGGGCAATGCTATTGACTTAATTACCTTTTTAATTCTTAAGCGTAGACTTATTTTATTGTCGGGTCAATTTAACATTGAACTGTCGACTATGACGGCAATTCACTGACTGAAAATATCCGTGTCTCCTGGCCGATCTAACATATCGACACCATTTTCGATGGCTCGAGCGACAAAGCAGAGAACAGGTTGTGTCAGAATTAAAGGCCAAGCTCTCACCCCGTTGGAATCGTCAACACCGGATTATTATCGTCCCCACCGTTACTGGTGAGTGTTGTCAGAAAGAGCATCAGTGTAAAAACCCGCTTGGAGGGCAAATCGGTCGGATCGATCCAGTACCAGTAACCACCATAATTGATTGAAGCAAAACTATATCCGGGTTTGTCCGGCCCTGAATGCACATAGAAAGGGCGCTCCATCCCTGATGGTACTTCGTAACCCTTATATGTCTCAGCGGCCTTACTTTCCGGGACATCGACAAACCCGGACATGGCGCTCATGATTTGCAGGATTGAACGGGTCTGAATGGCGAGAACGTCATCTTCAAATGCGAAAGGAGAATAGACCACGCGGAACTTCTCCCGCTCCGTACTCAAGCCAACCACTTCCCTCGCCCGTTTTCCTTCCTCCAGCTCATCTTCCGAAGCCGAGACATCTCTGAAAAATACAATGACGTTATTCTTTGTGGCAGGATCAGTGCTCTGCTCAAACGCGATCCCCCCGCTGGTCTGCAATTTGGTCAAGCGGTCTAAAAACTCATAGAACTCAGGGTCCGGGTTTCTCTTACCTAAGGCACTTACCGAATAATTCTGTAGGCCATTAATCGCTTCTACTGCCCAGGTGAACAGCAGCCTGGCATCATATCCGGATTGAATCAGCGCGAGTAAACTTGAAGGTTTAATCGGCTTTAGCATACTGGTTAGGTAGTCGGTACCGGTTTTTGGTGTGTATGTGATGGTGGGACGATCGGTGAACCTGCCACCTGCACCGAGGCTACCGGTGTTAGTGGAATCAAAAGCGGTGCCAAAACCCAGACCACCTGAGACTTGCGTCTCCAGCGAGTAGCCTGCCACGACTTGCCCAACATCCAGAAAAATCGGCATATCTCCAAAACGTATTCGAACCAGGTTGGCGAGCATCTGGTTTTTCCAGTTCTGGCCAATACTTTGACCATAATCCAACTGGTCCCTGTCAATGGACTTTGGCCCAACGCTGGAACAGGCTGTGAACAAGGCGGTCAATAACATGACACTTAAAAAGCGTGCGAAAACTCTGTAGGTGGCTTTTGCAGACTTCATATTCTGACCTCCAAAATCAGATCACGGCTCTAGAATAGCATTTTAAAGTAAAGAGTCTCTGTAGCCATCAAAAATTAGTCTTTTCACATTGGATCCAGGCTGAGATGCGCTACTTGGAGAACCGTGGTTGTCGCCCGCATAACATTACTACGGGTTGAGCCGGCCAAGCGTTTCCGATGGTAGTTCTCCGAATTGCTTTCGGTAATCAGATGCAAAATTTCCCATATGCCAAAAGCCCCACCGATTGGCAATATCGCTAATAACAGCTTGGCTCCCTTCCCTGATTAACTCAGCCTGAACCGCTGCAAGACGTCTTGATTTGATATAGGAACTCGGGGTAACACCAAATTCATCGGCAAATGCTCGTTGAAGGGTCGCCCAACTTGTGCCAGCCATCGTGCAAAGGGCCTCAATATTGATAGGGAACTGGCTGCAGTTTCGCAAAATCTCCATTACACGGTTCATCGCGGCGACCCGGAAGCCAGGTCCTGCTAACCGTGGTGACAGGCTGTCCCTTGCGAGGGTGCTTACCATGAGGCTGGCCAGGTCTGAGTTGAATACATTTGTCCAGCGGGCAAGCCCTTCATCACCATCATCAGCAGCCACTTTTACCAAGGCGTAAAGCGCCTGGCGCAAATGATCACTATCATGTTTTTCCGGATTCCAAAACCGATGGGCACTGATGTTATTAACCAGCTCCGCACCGTAACCTAACTCTGCAGAGGCAGTACGTAATATCTCTTCTTTAAAAGAGAGAACAAAACCACCAAAAGGGGCCGGACTGACACAATCCAGATTCTTGTCAAAGGTAAAATTGATTAACACACCTGGCGGGGTTTCAACCCCATTCCATCTCAAGGTACCAATCTTCTTATCAGGAAGTCCAAACGTAATGAAACCGGGAGGGGGGCTTCCAATCTGGTGAAAGCTGCGATCAAATTCCACACGAGTAACCATTAGTTCTGCATGACCGAACAACATGACCCACGCACGAAGAGGACCATGGTCAATTTGTCGAAAATCCAGCCTCCAGTTAACCGCTCTGCTTAAAAGCTCGATGTCTCTGAAGGTTTGATTGACAAGTATTCTTGGGTCTGAAATGTGCTTCATCTTTTCTTACCGACCTGATGCTGCAACGCTATTCATACTGTCAATAAGTCAATATTTACAATAGCTTAAAAGAATGAAGACTCATAAGGGTGAAGGTTACTCTTCAGGGATTAACGTCGCAATTACATGTGTCATATAGGCTTCAAACTCCTCTGAACTCAGACTGGGGGTCTGATGCTGCTGCTGTAACTGCAAGAAACCGAGGTAGGCCGAGTATGTCAATCGTGCACGATGTGATGCTTCTTTCGGATCAAAACCAATTTCTTCAAACGCCTTTTCAATATGCTTCATGCGACGCTCTGCCACTCTTTCCAATAGAGGTTCAACCTGCGGGTGATCAGAAGCCGTACATAATGAACTGTAGACATTGTGGGTCAGTTTTTCGCGTCCGGTACGTCTGAAAAACGATCTGAGCCGCTCACGGGGATCTTCAATTGCACTCAGAGACGTTTGTAGATTGGCCGCATCGTGTTTTTCCCAGCGAATCAGGGATTGCTCCAGCAGGGACTCACGATTATTAAAGTGCCAGTAAAAGCTTCCCTTGGTAACACCCATACGTCTTGCAAGTGACTCTACTGCAACCGCCCGGATACCCTTCTCTGCGATGAGTATCAGTGCCTGCTGCTCCCAGTCGCCCGCACTAAGAGTGGATCGTTCTTTCTTTTTTGCTGTTGATTGATTCACTGACACAAACCGGCGTTATTGAATTGTAATGTAGAGCATAACCGACAATGACGTTTCAATATAGCTTCGATAGCAGTTGACTCCGGCCAAAGCATTTACCATACTCGTACGTATGGAAACGTATTTTTAATGATATAGTCCAATCCTATACGGTCGATTCTTCGACAAAGGCCGTATCAGGAAAATGTTATTAGCATTCTCGGAGGGTAGTAGCAATGTTCTGGGTTCTGATTTTAAGTTTGCTGGGTGTCTCAATCATCGCAGCCTATCGTGGTTTCAACCTTCGTAACTGGACCATAAGTATGGCCCTGGTACTGGTTGGATTTGGCATTTTTACCAATATTTCAACAGTGGCGGTCATCGTTCTGTCAGTATTGTTCGCAGCGATCGCTGTTCCATTAAACTTCACACCGTTTCGGCGCAAGTGGCTCAGTGCACCGTTTCTTGAGGTCTACCGCAAGATGCTGCCTACGCTTTCTGACACAGAAAAGGTTGCCCTGGAAGCAGGAACTGTTGGTTGGGAAGGTGAGCTTTTTGCCGGCAATCCAAATTGGGATTCACTGCTGGAGGAGTACTGGCCTCAATTGAGTAAGGAAGAGCAGGCTTTTGTGGATGGACCGGTTGAAGAACTGTGCCAAATGCTCAGCCCCTGGGAAAATTCACACGAACTGGCTGATCTGCCACCCGAAGTCTGGACATTTCTGAAGGAAAACAAGTTTTTCGGAATGATTATTCCAAAAGAATTTGGCGGTCTGGGTTTTTCGGCATTAGCGCACCGTGCAGTGTTACAAAAAATTAGCTCGGTTTGTGCAGTTACAGGCAGTACCGTGGCTGTCCCCAACTCACTGGGCCCTGCAGAGTTACTGGTCCATTACGGAACAGATGAACAAAAGAACCACTACCTGCCGCGTCTTGCCAAGGGCGAGGAAATCCCCTGTTTCGGCCTGACCGGTCCTACTGCCGGTTCGGATGCCACCTCCATTCCAGATACAGGAATTATTTGTAAAGGCACATACAAAGGCAAAAAGGTTCTGGGTATGCGCCTCAACTTTGATAAGCGGTATATTACCCTGGCACCGGTAGCAACGATCGTTGGCCTGGCCTTCAGATTGTATGATCCCGATGGGCTTGTGGGTGATAAAAAGGATATCGGTATCAGTGTAGCCCTGGTCCCCAGGGAAACTCCGGGAATGGAAATCGGCGCGCGTCATTTGCCATTGAACGTACCATTCCACAACGGTCCTGTACGCGGTAAGGATGTATTTGTTCCACTGGATACACTGGTTGGCGGTATTGAAATGGCCGGCAATGGTTGGCGCATGCTGATCGAGCTTCTGGCTGTTGGCCGCGCTATTACACTGCCGTCTTCATCGTCCGGAGGTGTTAAATTATGCGCATTGACAACCGGTGCATACGGGCGAATCCGCAAGCAGTTCAATTTACCAATAGGCCGTTTTGAAGGCGTAGAGGCAGCAATGTGCCGTCTGGCTGCGTACACCTATTCAATCTCTGCCCTCTCACGTATGACCGCGACTGCGGTGGACCTTGGTCAGAAACCCTCCGTACCCTCGGCGATTGCCAAGTACCATGCCACTGAAATGGGCCGCCAGGTGATCACCGATGCCATGGATGTTCACGGTGGCAAGGGCATTATCATGGGACCGCGCAACTACCTTGGCAGGGGCTGGCAGGGGTCACCCATCTGGATTACCGTTGAAGGTGCCAATATTCTAACGCGCAGTATGATGATTTTCGGTCAGGGCGCGATCCGCTGCCATCCGTATGTACTCAAAGAGATGCAGGCGGCCAGGATGGAAGATCGGGAGGAAGGTCTTGCTGAATTTGACCGTCAATTGTTTGGTCATATTGGCTATAGCATAGGCAACGCTGTTCGCAGCATGGTATTGGGCTTGAGCTTCGCCCGCTTTGCCGCCGTACCCACGGACCGGAAAACTGCGCGTTATTACCGAAAACTTACACGATATTCCGCAGCGCTCGCGTTTGCATCTGATGTCGCCATGCTAATGCTGGGTGGCAAGCTGAAACATAAAGAGCGCATTTCCGGTCGTCTCGGTGACGTGTTGAGTCAGTTATACATATGCTCGGCAATGCTGAAACGGTTTGAGATCCAGGGTCGTCCCGCCGCCGATCAACCAATACTGGCATGGGCATTCCACGACTCCATTCACAAGATACAGAATGCCCTTGGATTGGTTGTGGACAATTTCCCCAGTCGCGCCGTACGTATTCTTCTGAGTGTATTTATTTTCCCGCTTGGACGGCATGAGCTCCAACCTGGCGATCGTTTAGGCCACAAGGTATCTCAACTACTCATGCATCCTTCAGAGACGCGTAAACGCCTGACAGATGGAATCTTCATCTCTGATAAGGCCAGCAACCCTGTCGGTATTTTGGAACTGGCACTACCCCGTGTGATTGCAGCTGAACCACTGGAACGTCGTCTTCATAAAGCTGAAGCTTCAGGCAAGTTCACTGAAATTGATAAACAGGCTCAATTGGAACAAGCTGTTGAACTATCCATCATTACTGCCGATGAGGCAGATGAACTGAAAGCTGTCAGAGCAATGGTGGCAGAAATCATCGCGGTAGACGAGTTCGAAAGCGATTACCTGAGGATGGGATCACACGGTCAAGCCGGACCGGTTACAGAGCAGGCAGCCTGACCCCGTGTAGGGTGCGTAACTTGTTACGCACCCTACAGCATACCGGTTTCTAGCCTGGCGGCTTCGGACATCATCTGGTAGTTCCACGGCGGCTCAAACGTCAGTTCGACATCCACCTTCGAGATCGTGGGGATGATCTGAATCTTGCTGCGAACATCCTCAACAATAATGTCACCCATACCGCAGCCCGGAGCGGTCAATGTCATGGTGACATCAACCTCTCTTTCTCCCTGGTCGTTTTGTTTCAGTTCACATGAATACACCAGGCCAAGTTCTACGATGTTGACTGGGATTTCAGGGTCATAAACGGTTTTCATCTGCGACCAGACCAGTTTCTCCACGTCATCATCGCTGGCGTTCTCCGGTAGTTCCGGTGGCAAAACCGGTTCTTTGCCAATTGCATCAGCATCAATTCCGGCAACCCTGAACAGGTTTCCATCGACAAAAACGGTGAAACTACCGCCAAGTGACTGGGTAATATACCCAACAGTACCTGCCGGCATGGTCAGTTCATCACCGGCGGGTATCATAACGACGGCACAGTCCCTTTCGAACTGGCATGGTTGACTGGTATGGCTAAACATGAGTTATGAAATCAACCCATCTTGGCTTGCAGGTAGTTTTCGATACCCATTTTGTCAATTAGAATCAATTGGGTCTCAAGCCAGTCTACATGTTCCTCTTCGGAGGCGAGAATGGAATCAAACAGGTCCCGACTGACGAAATCACGGCATTCTTCACACCAGGCAATGGCGTCTTTTAGCTCCGGCAATGCATCCATCTCCAGCGCCAAATCACATTCAATCATTTCACGCGGTGCTTCCCCGATTCTCAGCTTGCCAATATCCTGCATATTGGGAAGACCCTCCAGAAACAAGATACGTTCGATTAACTGATCCGCATGTTTCATTTCGTCCAGAGATTCACCATGTTCATGATCGGCCAGTTCCTTCAGGCCCATATCTTTATACATACGCGAATGCAAAAAGTACTGGTTAATTGCCACCAATTCATTCTTTAACACCGCGTTGAGAAAACCAATAACCTTACCGTCGCCTTTCATTGTGCCGGACTCCTTTAGAAACTCTGATTTTAAATAGACAGGGGCACCATCCGAACCATTCGGCCATCGGATAATACGCAAAATTTAATAGATTTTAGCAGGTGTTGAGCTAACCCGCATCTTACATGAGAGTTTCGAAATCAGGCCATTTGCATGACAGGAAGCTGTAGCTTGGATTGCCTGGCCTCAGCCAGAGACTGTTGCAGAACTTCAGCAGCCATTTCTTTACAACAACCACATTTACTACCGCAACCGGTCGAATGCTTCAGTTGTCTCATATTGCATACACCATCGAGTACCGCATCGCGAATATCAGAATCGGTGACCGAGTTGCAAATACAGACGTACATAGCGCTTTCCTGTTTTTGTTAAAAACATTCTAAATCTAAATGAGAATGATTGTCAATTAGATTTAGAAAGCTACGGAAAAGCTATTCGGATGGATCTACCGCCCCAAAATCAACCATGCTATTTGCAGTCACGTAAAGAAATGTGACCCAGGCAGCCAGATTTTGGCGCAGGTTATCCGGGTTGACCTTGTCCAGCGTGTCATTGGCAGTATGGTGTAAATCGAAATACCGGCTGGCATCCTGATTCAGGTCGATAACCGGTAGTCCAATTTTCCTCATCTGCCCGACATCGGCACCACCGCCTGCCAATTCGGTGGTTTCCTGTTCAATACCGAGGCTATTCAAATGCCTGGCTAATATATTGATGACAGGTTCAGCCTCTGCCGGAACACGGGATGTAAAACTGTAAATGCGGCCTGCTCCAAGATCCGATTCAGCCCCGATAAGGTGGCTGTTCAAATCCGCCTCATGTAATTTTGCATAAGCTTTTCCACCGTATACGCCCTGCTCTTCATTGGCGTAAAGCACAACACGGGTCCCATACCGAGGGCGCGTGGGCAAATCGGCGACCAGCTTGGCGGCAGCCATTACAATCGCAACACCAGCTCCGTCATCAACCGCTCCAGTGCCTAGATCCCATGAGTCAAGGTGCGCCCCCAACAGGATGTTCCGCTTGAGGTCTTCACTTCCATCGAACTCTCCCACCACGTTATAGGAACTCGCTTCTCCATTGAAACCAACATCCAGATCGAGACGGACACGCACGGGCAATCCCCGGTTGAGAATGATCATCAGGTTATCTGCATCCGGATTGGATACTGCAGCTGAAGGCACGGGGTCGCCTTGCTCGGAACCTGACATCATACCGGTATGCGGTAAACGGTCGCTGTCCGTTCCCATAGAACGTATCAACAGGGCGGATGCACCCTTTTGTGAGGCCACAAACGGACCCCGGCTGCGATTGACCACAGTCTCTCCATAACCAGAGCCTTCGCGGTCTTTTTTCATACGTGTTGAAAGAAATACAATTTTCCCTTGAACATCCTCGATAGCTGCCGCCTCCAGGGCCGCAAGCGTATCAAACTGAACCAACTCTCCATCAAGCGGCCCACCGGTCGTGGGGCTGCCACCAATCGCCGTCACTGCCAGATTCTGAGCCATGGGCGCCAATACCGATGC
>Ga0224504_10000674_pt1 | contig 15213 bp, 12 predicted proteins | sample SF_Oct11_sed_USG_3_FD_170160 | JGI IMG/M metagenome (GOLD analysis project Ga0224504, IMG submission 170160) | Sediment microbial communities from San Francisco Bay, California, United States - SF_Oct11_sed_USGS_24 | ecosystem: Environmental > Aquatic > Marine > Sediment | place: USA... | reverse complement strand
AGACACCTTCTATCGCCTTGCCGACATTCAGACCCACGCCTACATAGACGATACGTTCACGGTCATCATAAGGCTGGGAAGATTTGTAGTCGCCGTAGCCACGTGAGTAATAGCCTATATGTAGTTCGAGGTAGCGGAGCGGAGAATCCGCAATTATTTCAAAGCCGTCGGCCTTGAGCGCGAGGAGATATTTGTGATGTTCGTAGTCGGTGATGACATCAGATTCGAAATTGCTCAGGCTCGGCGCATACTCAAGACGCAAATCAAGACGCCTCTGCCACCCAGGATGTGAACCCAGCCAGTAACCGGCAGCCGCACCAACGCAGTTCATAATCATGTCTTCGTAAGAAAACCCGTAGTCACTGAAGGAATCACCCAGTTCCATAACGGTCATGGTCCCAAGGGCTGAGAATGAGCCGAGGCGCAGGGCTTCCTCTCGGGGATAATCCCAGCTGTCGTAAATCGAAGCAAAAAGATGGCTCAACGCATAGGTGGTGTAGAGATGGCCAAGCTTGTCAGCACCGCCGTCGTCTGTCTCTCGACCGAACCAGTCTTCACTATTTGCTTGAGGCGATTGCTGAAAATAGTCCCAGTTGATAATTCCCCAGCCGAGGGTCGCTCCAGCAGCGAGGAGGTTGAGATTGCGGACCTTTGTTTCCCGCGGCAAATCGTCATCGAAGAGCAGAGCAGACGACGGTGAGGCAATGAGAAGGAACATCACCAGAAAAAACAGGAGACTAAATGAGATGATGCGGGAGGCTGAGAGTTTTTTTTGCGTCATGTACTTATCACCATGTGAGGTAATATCAAGACCAACAATAGCAGCTTTACAGTGGACTACAAGAACGCTCGGTATGGTTTAAAACCGAAGCCCCAAAAACCCTGCGGTGCAAATAATTCGGCAGGATAAATCAGCGAGCAAAACAAAAGCCCCATCAAATAAATGATGAGGCCTTGAAACAATCTATGCTTGCGAAGATTACAGGATAATCAATTCGTGATTGGCAAAAGTCAGATGCTTCAGGCCCTCTGGCCCGACCCAGAAAGTATCTTCAACGCCGACCGCTCCCAAACCCGGATAGACCACCTTGGGTTCAAAAGCAAAGACCATATTCTCTTCTAATTCGTAATCGTTAAAGCCCTTGGCAATAAAAGGGTATTCATCCAGTTCCACACCAACACCGTGACCGATAAAAGACACCTGAGCACCCTTCGAGCCCATGAAGTGGTCCTGGTAACCCATATCGCAAGCCATCTGCAAGCATTCGTCGTAGACGCCGCCCCAGGTCGCGCCTGGCTTAGCTATTTTTTTGGCATGGTTCAGGATAAGAACCATGTCGACGTACGCCTTCGAGAGTTTATCCGGCAACTCACCGATACTGAACATCCGGGTTTGATCAACAATGTAACCGTCAAAGACTCCAGAGAAATCAACGGTTACAGGCTCATTCTTGCGTACGCTTTTATAACTGGCGCCCTGGGGAAAGGAGGGGTTGAGGCCAACTCCACCTAGGGGGGTGTCAGAATAGGTCGGTACGGCGCTATCGGACCCGGAGAATGCGTGACCGTAAAACAACTCGTTATTGAAGCCCCGCATACGCACTAACCCTTGATGGCCTTCTTTTCTGGCGACAAACTCAAGCTCTGCCGTCAGCTCTAGATCTGTCATACCTTCCCTGAGAATCTCTGAAACCCTTTTACAGACCTTGTCGACAATCAGTGCGGCATCCTTCAGAATACCGAGTTCATAATCCGACTTAACAGCCCGCACCTTGCGAATCATTGGAGTTGCGTCACTGATATTGCAGCCTCCGAGACCTTTGCGAAACCTGTTCATCACGGAAACAGGCACGACGTCCAGTTCCATGCCGATTGTGTCCGGAAACGCATAACCGAAATCAGCGAGGACACCGGGGATATCTCTTGGGCTACTGAAAGGAATGACTTCCTTCAGACCCGACTCCATCCTGGCACGCGCGTAGTCCTTGCGCACCAGGTAGAGGGCTTCCCCTTCTAACGGCACGTACAAGGCTCCCTGCTGGATGGCACCGGTAAAGTAAAAGAGATCTGCATTCTGCAGCACGAGAATCGCTCCCAGGCTGTGGACAGCCATCTCTTTCTGTAGTTTTTCTATACGATTTTTCAGTTCTGTAGCTGGTGTAATGCGCATACTTTACTCTCCAGGGACAATACCGGCAAAAGTGGAGTTAAAAGGGACAACAAGTACTTTAGATTAGAAGTCAGAACCTATTGATTTATAAAGCACAAGTCTCAAGCAAAGACACTTCATTCCATAAAAAAGGGTAGAAGATTTCAAGCCCTGCGACATATCACGACAACGGAATAACTTACTGTTATTTATAGGCTTTTTAAATACCACAACGATTCATGCAAGGCAATCAAAATTAGAAAGCAGTCTGTCACAGTTATGTGATAACAGCATCACAGATATCTCCCTTTTTTGGAAATGTAGAAGAAATATTCAACCTGATTTAGTCATGCTTTATTTCTGTGCAAAAGGCTAAAAAGTCATACGGCTAAAGTGTTTCACCTTTCCCCATTCGCTCTTTCCACAAATCTATCCACAGGCATCTGTGGACTGTATACAACCACTCACAAAAATCTCACAAAAAAAACCGGCCGGACTATTGCCCGACCGGTTACGTTTCTCATACTGCGAAGTTATTATTTCACATCCTGCTGATAACGCTCCTTGTAGTAGGCCTTCATCTCCTCGACCTTCTTGGGATCGAAGCCCTTGGTGTACCACTCGTGCTCTTTACGTCCGTCGATGTATTTTGCAATAATTTCTTTGTAAACTTCCGGCTTGCCGGCTTTTTCACACGCATCACTGGCTTCCGGAAGGAGCTCTGTATAAAAATTCTTGGCAACATCGTAGATACCATGCCACCACGCATAGTCAGGGCCACTCATAGCCGCGCCATGACGGGCACGACGACCTTCATGATGCCAGAGCTCCCAGTAGATCCAGTCGATCTTGTCATCAAAATTCCCTTTAGAGATAACCTCATTCTCCATCAGGATTTCACGGATCTCTTTCGCCGGGATTGCAAACTTATCGTTATAAAGGGCGACAAAGCTGTCAAGTTGCTGGTAAAACCCTTCAACAAAAGACGAGCTGTGGCAGGCAGAGCAGACATCCTGCATATCTGCCAGCTTCTGTTCCCAGTTCTCGGTACGCTTGGAAACCGGCGCACGCAGGTTCCACGCCAGTCGAGTACCAACATCATGGGTCACAGACTGGTTAGGTGTGGCGCTCATATGGCAAGTTGCGCACGTTGGCGCATCATAGTAATCCTGACCGGCAACCCACTTCGGCTTGTCCATGTTCAGATTATCTTCGAAAGCACGATAGAGGATGCCATGCTTGGACTCCTCGTAAACCTCTTTCTGTGGATGGTCAGGGCCAAGGTGACATTTACCGCAGGTCTCAGGCTTACGGGCCTGTTCTTTGCTGAAACGATGTCGGCTATGGCAGGCAGAACAGGTGCCTTTGGATCCATCCGGATTGACACGACCGATACCTGTATTAGGCCAGGTGTTGGTGTCGAGAGAACCATCCTCGTTAACTTTGACAATTGAACCGTGACACTGACGACAACCGACAGCAACTGCCGGCTCACCACCGATAGTCTGGCCGAGCATACCATCCTGGGAGTTAAGGATATCTCCGGCCTTGGCGTGGTGACTGGCCTCCTGCTCTGCAGTTTCCCCGGGATGGCACTGGCCACAATCACGAGGGGAAACAATAATTGCAACGGAGAAGCCGTTATGATCAATGGCATCGATATCACCTGGCTCTGCCTTGTGACATTCGTAACAACCGACGCCCGCATTCCAGTGTGCGCTGTCTTCCCACTGGCTGACGATACCTGGCATACCTTCATGACAGCCAAGACAATCCTTCGTCTCTGCCGAAAGACGATCGGATGCTGCCAGGGAAAAACCCGCTGTCAGCAGAACCAACAAAATCGCCAAAATCCCTTGCAAACCCAAAGTCCTACTCATGCTTAAACCTCCCCATCTGAATAATGGCCACGAATGGCCTTAAAAAAGCGACTCACCAACAAACCAAAACATCACGGATGTAAATTAAAGAAGAGATTAAAAGATAACTAAAATGAAAGTTTTCTCAAGTTGTTGACTGAACACTTTATAAACATTCCAAGCAACTCAAGCCCAAGAAATAGAAACATGAACAGAACCATGGCAAAAAAAGAGCCGGAGAGTGATAACTCTCCGGCTCTTGACGCATTTTCATCATGTTCTTTTTAGCTAAAAATACTTGATTTCATGCCCAGTGCGAACATTTTCAACCAGAGCCACCATCAATTTATTCTTCAGCTCAGATTCAATTTCCTGCCTGGCCTGTTTTTCTGAATCGATTTGATTCTTTTTCATGTAAGCATCGACATCCTCAGGCGAGACATTGACCTTGTCCTGCACCTCAACTTTGAGCAGTGTCGTAAGGTACATGACATCTTCATCGACACTACGAGCGTTGTGATTTGTAACAATGGCATCCTTCTTGTTCACAGTCTTTCTGGCATACTCAAGCAGAAGTGTCCGATTAATGTAAAAATCAGCCAGTTTTCGCAAACCTTCCTTATCGCGCAGCCACGACTCGTATTTATCACCGGCAACATCTTGTACATAGGTTGCCAACATCTCAACTGATATTTTCTCATCGTCAAGACTAGCGACAATCTCTTCGTTGGAGGAATAAGCTACTGTAGAGAAGATAATAGTCGTGAGCAGAACTAGCATTACGCCAAGCGTATTTTTCATCATATAACCTGCACTCCCATACGTGGATCAAGCTGATTTTCAGTTGCAGACAAATAACGCGGGAGAGCCAAAACTCTCCCGCGCTGTGTCTTTGAACGTCCTGCTATTTACTTGATTTTCTCTTCAGCAGGGCTTGGTGACGGCAGGCCAATCTTGATGGCCTGGCTCAAGGGTGAATTCGGGTCTTTCAGATTCAACTCCTTGTCTTTGCGTTCTTCATAAGGCGCATGTAGTGGATGAGAACCGTACTTGGATCCATCGTAATGAGCCTTGTTGTTGTAGCGCTCCATCCAGCGGTTCCAGGCAACCTCGGTGAGGAAACCCTTCTTATACGCCTGCTCTACGTTAGCTTTAACCTTCTCCCAGTAGTCGGGAATGTACTGTTGGGCTGTGTTGACGGCCTGCGGCTCTTTTGTGGAGATGCCATAGACACCGCCCGGAAAATCGTAGAGCTTGTAGGTGAAGAACTTCGCCGGCGTATCAGCTTCGTAAATCTTCTTGGCTTCCTCGACGCCATGCTCAGCACCCCAGGCAATCATTTCCTGCATATCATGCTGCAGTTCCCAGACACCGTGCCACTGGACATAGTCAGCACCACCCATGGCGGCACCGTGACGGAAGCGACGACCTTCATGATGCCAACCGTTGTACATCAAGTGCGAAGCGGTAGTGTACCATCCTGCGTTGATGACCAGTTGCGATTGCGGTCTTTCCTTGCCGTCGTTAAAGGTCTCTTTGAGTGGCTTGATCAGACCTTTTTCAACATAGAGCTTAACCCATTTGAGAAACTCGCGACGCATTTCGTTGTACTGCAGGTTGACCAGATCATATGCGAGGAAATGATCTTTAATGAAAGTCGGAGCATGGCAATTCGCACAAACATCCTGCATCCTCTGGTTTTTGTCCTGCCAGCTGCCCAGTTCTTCTTCGAACCAGACTGTGCGATAGGACCATGGAGCCTGAGATTCCCAGCCAAGACGCTCAGAGACGTTATGGGTCGACTTCAGTTCTCCGGCAGCGTCCATATGGCAAGTAGTACAAACAGGAGCTTCAATCGGAATGTTTTTCTGATCTTCCGAACGATAAGAGAGGTCCCATTTATCGCCTTCTGCAGCGAAGATGTTGCCATGCTTTGACTCATTGTAGATTTCAATATGAGGATGATCAGGTCCAAGGTGGCACTCGCCACAGGTTTGCGGCTCACGGGCAACCTCAATAGAGAAGCTGTGCTTAGGATGGCACGCATCACACTCACCGACCGAGCCATCTGGCCACGGATTAGAGATATTGTGACAAGCTTCACAGCCTTGTTTGGTACCAACAATCGGCTCAAAGATTGCCCGGTCAGCGGGAGCATAGAGCCAGAACTGATAAGCATGCTTCGACTTGGTGTGCTCGGTCACTTCTTTTTCGTGACACTGAGAGCAATCTTTCGGTGTCGGGTAGAGTCCAACAGTGAAGCCATTGTGCTCAAAGGCATCAAAGTCGTCCTTTTCAGCCTGGTGACAGGAAAGACAACCGACACCATTTTCTGCATGCTTCGAGTTTTCCCACATCTCGATCATTTTCGGTGCCATCCCTTTAGCGAGATGACAGGTAATGCATTGCTTTGTCTCCTTGTCTACTTCAACGGCCGCGAAAGCACTGCTACAGAGCAGCACGGCCAGAGCCATGGACAATAAGACAGCTGTAAACTTGAGCTTGTTCATGAAACACCTCCATCGGTTAGAGTGGGCAAAAACCCCAAATAAAAGACTGGATATCGGTACAAAGCTTAAATATTTTTCGCGCAAGCCACCGACTATTAACCCTGACCAATTAACTGAAACAGGTTTATAGAAGTTGTCAAGAATGAGCGTGAGCTTACTGCCATGTCATGCTTTGATTAAGTTAGGACAGCCTTAACTTTATATCTTTGACCCAAGTCAAAAACCACTTGATCGATTTTAAAAGAGAAGAAAGCAGGTTCACCGAAAGAGGCTTAAATTGATGTTGTACCGGATAAGAACGACATGAGGGATCTCCAAAAACTGGGTGCTGGAAAACGGCCAGGCCCCTTGATAGCAACTGTTTGTTTCAAGCTTGTTGCATCAGAAGCCTGCAGGGGGATTTGCATGCACTAAAATCAGATTAGAGTTTCCGTTGAAAGGGAGTCCTTCGTATTGGCAACGACCAGGAAGGTTCCAACTCGTTATATGTAGGAATCGGGACTTGATTAGACAGACAGTATCTGGTTTCATCCTGCAGTCCCCCAGACTAAATATCCTCAGATAATGTAAGAATGAGTTGCAACAGGATTTATAGAAAAGCCCCGAGCCTAGAAATAGGTTGGGGCTTTATTTTACTGGTAATCGTGACATTTAAGAAAGTAACAATGGTGTGACTTTTAAGCCATTAAACTCGCATCACTCGTTCCATAAATCATTGTTCCTAACGGCACCCGGCATTCACTTAAACGGGGGTCAAATTAAACAGAGGGCATAGTCATCTTTGACTCTTTATTGTAATGGGCCACAAAGGTTGACAACGCTAATAAATTATCAAGCGAAAGGTCTTCAAACTGTAAACCTACACCATATGGTATTTCCGGTTTCCGTTGATTTACAGCGAAGTTGGTCCACGCTACACTTGCTTCGCACGAAACTACTTTTTCTTGCCCTGGCAGAGGAAAGGTCACCTTTAATACTTCATTAAGGTCTAACAAAAGATTTGTCCTGAGGTAAAGTCCACCAACGCTTAAATCATCACTCAAGCCAGAAAGAGCCATTTCATGGCAGGGTTCATAGTGAACCGTTGTCGCAACTTTTATACGGCTGCCGAATGGTTTTATAATTGGCATCCCACAATCTTTAGTTATCAGCATTAATATAAAACTCCACAAGATTACTGCTTAGTACAGGATCAAACTAAGTCGAAAAGGACTCACACTAAGATCATTTTTGATATCGAATTTCGGTGATTTACCTTCGATAAAAAAATGAGGATTATTCACTATTGAAGTTATAACTTTCGTCAAATCTCCCCCGACTACCTCTACACCGACGGTCCTGCGTCCACGCATCCAAGGAGCCGAATATTCTTTTTGTAACTCTACTTTGAAACCATTCTGCCCACAAGCCTCAACGATCGCTTCAGCTAATTTGATGTCCAAGGTTCTACTCCTTAATTTCTATTGATTTCATCAGACTTGTTTCCTTCAAAATTAGCACATAATCTTCTTCCGAAGATGAGCGCTTCTTGTATTCCCTGAATTACGTAGACCAAAGAAACGGGTTCACCTCCTCGGCAACCCGGCTATCTTGTTAATCAGGACCCATGGCTTTTCGTCACCAGGTCTATCTGGCTTTTATCGATCGGAGCTATATCGTTATTGAAGAAAGTTTGGTTGATGGTCTTGAACTCAGTACGGCGATTCATTGCCCAGGCAGATTCAGTCATCGCTGAGTCTGCGGGCAATTCTTCCCCGTAGGAGATAGTTTCAAAGCGATCCGATCCAATACCCAGCGAAACCAGATAGTTTTTGACGACATGAGCACGACGTTCACCAAGGGCTAGATTGTATTCATCTGAACCGCGAGAATCACAATGGCCCTCGATACTTACCTTCAAGGCAGGATAAGATTTCAATATTATTGCATTGGCATCCAAGACCCTTCGAGCCTCGTTGGTCAAGGCAAACTGGTCAAACGGAAAATATACACGCTCCAGTCCAACGTTAATGACTGTTGTCTTATCCAGAATATCTGCGTCATCTACATTCTGCGAGGCTTGCTTCTTTTGTACTGCCTCATTTTGTGCTTCGGCATCTATGGTTTCCACTACAAGGTCTTTAGCGCATCCTGCAATTACAACGACACAAAGCAGGGTGACAACTGTTAAAAGTAGCATGATGAAATTTTTCATTGTTTCGACTCCTCACTGTTAGAATTAAGGCCCTCAGCTATTGATAAATACTCACTTTTGTTTAAAAAACACCCCAGGGAACAGCAAAACCTGAAGAACAAAGTTTTTTACAGGAGGCGAAAAAAACTTTAGAGCTGCCCCTGGGGTCAAGTTTGGCGAACTTTAAGAAGTTAAAGCCTTTGTATGTGAGTCTTTGCATAAAAACAAAAGAAGCGCCCAATCTTCTACCGAAGATGAGCGCTTCTTGTATTCCTTAGAATAGCGGAGACTGAAGAAACGTGATTCATCTCTTCGGCAACCCGGCTATCCTGAATGTCAGGATCCGTGGCTTTGCGTCACCAGATCTCTCTGGCTTTGCCCGTTCGGAGTCTTTTTTTAAAACTAAAGTACTGTGTTTGAATTATTTCTATTATGTATTCACCAAATATCATTTGTAAAGTTTTTTTTAAACTTCAACCGAAAAAAGTGCAAGGTGTCTAATTTATTGTGTTTTAGATTTCTGCAACTCAAACGCACCTGATCACATCTCTAGCATGGGTCTGTAAAGCAGATTATTCAAAGAATCTACCGGACAATAAGTTGCTCAAGATACTCAGGCATAGATTGCGGTCAAGGAAGAGGGGTTTTTTATATTACTATATTGTTGTGGGAAACTCAGTTTGCTGAAATGCAAATTATTACTGACCCCGCATTCCAGTAAAAAAAGTCACCAAGGCATAAACCCTGGTGATCATAATTTTGTGTATTAAAGAGTTTACTGAATACCTCTATCAATAAGAATCCGTTTTTCGTCTCACAAGTCGTGATCTACGATAAAGAGAGAGAAAGATAAAGAGGGAGGTTACCAGCTTCAAACGGCTTCCTCCAGCGCAATGCAAGGTTCTTCCTCGCACTTAATCACTTCAATGGTGATATGTTTGAGTTGATCGAAACCCGCCAGCAATTTCTTGTACTCACCTGAAGATCGAGGATAGTGGGTGACTAGCGTCAATAGAGCCGCGAGGTGATGTGGTCCCACTTTCCAGACATGGATATCCGTAACACGGTTATCTGCATCCGCTTCGACAAGATCTTTAATCTCTTCCCGAACCTCTCTTTTAACGCCTGCGTCAAGGAGTATTGCGCTGCTTTCCTTGAGTAGACCCCATGCCCAACGGGTAATCACTAAGGCACCAACAATTCCCATTCCCGGGTCCAATGCCCACCAGCCGAACAGACTGCCAAATAGCAACGCAACGATCGCCAGAACAGACGTCAACGCATCGGCGAGGACATGAAAGTAGGCAGCCTTCAGGTTATGGTCTTCATGATGATTCTCATGGCCGTGACTATGCCCATGGTGATGGTCGTGTCCATGGCTGCCATGCAGTAAAAAAGCGCTGACGACATTGACCACAAGGCCGACCACGGCAACCAATATCGACTGCCCGTAATGGATTTCCACAGGTGAGAAGAAACGTCCAACCGACTCGACGGCCATGATCAAGGCAACCACTGCAAGAGCGACCGCACTTGCAAAACCACCAAGTACGTTGATCTTGCCTGGGCCAAAGGTAAAGTCAGGATTATTGGCGTTCTTTCGTGAATAGCTATAGGCAAACAGGGTGATCAGGAAGGCTGCTACATGGGTGCCCATATGCCAGCCATCAGCTAGTAGCGCCATCGAACCGAAAGCAACCCCGGCGACAATCTCGATGACCATAGTGACCGCCGTCAAACCCATTACCTTTTGAGTATTCTTCTCGTTCTGCTCACGATGCACAAAGAAATTGTGTCCATGTTGCCATTGCTCAAGTTTGTGAATATGCATAATAGTCCTGTACCATCAGCCTATTGCAGCCACTCGTAAATTTCTTTGGCATGCGTACCACAGTCGCCGCAGCATCCACCACTGTTGCAGCTCTCGTCCTGATGAAGTCGTACCCTGCCTTTTCTGATCCAATGGCCAAGCAGACCACGTACGGCATCTGGTTCCATGTCAAAGTGCACGGCAATATCAATCAAAGGAGCGACCTTGCGTTTTGCCAGGTAACGTTTTACCTCACTGGGAGTCATGACTCCTCCTTCTTGTCCAATCTTTCCAAATCAAAAAAATTAGCCTTTAACAGGCACAATGATTCCTGAACCATCCGACTCTTTACCGAGGAAACGCATCACCAGGAAAACGCTAATAAAGATGAGCGAGCAGCCTGCCAGCCATGCCGCCGAAAAGACCGGATGACGGGCAAAGGTTGCAACCTGGTAAAATCCGGTCGCCGACACATAAGCCAGACCAGTGGTCCAAGCGGCAATAAAGAGTGTCCAACGCAGGTTGGTTTCACGGTACACAGCGGCCATCGCAGCAACACATGGGAAATACATGAGAATAAACAGCATATAGGCAATGGCGCCGACCTTGCCATCAAACAGCTTGCCCATGGCACCAAAGGTTCCGGCGCTGACCGCCAATCCTTCAGCGGCGGCATCAATGGAGCTGGTATCGCCGATACTTAAACCGAGAGGGTCCGTCAGAGTATCGGCAACTCCGGATAGATTGTCCGGTATCGTTTGGACTGCCTCCCGCAACGCAGCACTCAGGCTGAAAGCTTCATCCTCTTCACCTGCGGCCAGATTTTCCTGTGTTTCATTTTGCAAGTAGATGGCATCAAGAGTTCCGACGACTGCCTCTTTGGCGAACACCCCAGTGAAGATGCCAACGGTTGCTGGCCAATTATCCTGTTCAATCCCCATCGGTGCAAAGATCGGAGTGACCGTACGACTGAGTGAGGCGAGCAGTGAATCTTTACTGTCGTCATGGCCAATTGATCCATCCATCGACATGGTATTAAGCAGTGCCAGCAGCGCCACCATCGGAACCAGGATACGAGTAGCTTTAAGCAGGAAGGACTTCAGCCGATCCCACGTACGTAGAAGAACGGATTTAACCGTCGGCACATGATAGGGCGGCAACTCCATAACAAAGGGGGTAATGTTTCCCTTGAGCAGTGTGTACTTGAGAATCAGGCCCGTTAATACGGCAAAACCGATTCCAGCCAGATAGAGCAGGAAAACCACATTCTGTCCGCCGACCGGGAAAAAGGCAGCGGCAAATAGCGCATAAACCGGAAGACGCGCACCGCAACTCATAAAGGGATTCATCATGATGGTCAGGGTGCGGTCACGTTGGTTCTCCAAGGTTCTAGTCGCCATGATCGCCGGAACGTTACAGCCAAAACCGACCAGCAGCGGCACAAAAGACTTGCCCGGAAGGCCAAGCATACGCATGAAACGATCCATAACGAAAGCGGCTCGTGCCATGTAACCCGAGCCTTCAAGAACAGCCAGAGCCAGAAACATAAATCCAATCGGAGGAATAAAGGTCGCTACCGTTTGAATGCCGCCGCCAACACCGGTCGCCAAAACCCCGATCAACCAGGCCGGTGCATTGAGACCATTCAGCAGTGCGGTCATGCCATCAACAAATACAGCTCCTACAGCAATGTCGAAGAAATCGATAAATGCTCCGCCAACATTGATCGTAAACATAAAAGTCAGATACATCATCAACAGAAAGATCGGCAGACCGAGAACACGGTTGAGGACAACTTTGTCAATCTTGTCGGTCAACGTCTTACCCAGCTTGCTTGCGTGCGTCACAGCATTTGCCGTGAGCCAGTTGATAAAACCATAACGGGCGTCTGCAATGGCAATATCAGCATCTTCTTCTAGTTGATTAACAAGCCTCTGTTGTCGCTTCACTAAGTCTTCGGCAGCTTTGTTGTCAAGCAAAGCGACATACTCAAGATCATCTTCAAGAAGCTTCATTGCCAACCAATCTGCCTTGAGATTGTTCTCAGCGGCAATTTTGCCAAGCTGTGCAGTCAATGTCATGGCTGCTTCCTGAATTTCAACCGGGTAAATGATGTCTGCTTCCGAGATCGGATTATACTCAGCACACTGGTGAACGGCCTTCTTGAGCTGTGTTAAGCCGCTACGTTTTGAAGCAGCAATCGGAACGACCGGTATTCCCAGGCGGTCGGACAGTTCTTCAGTATTAATGAGGATCTGTCGTGACTTGGCAACATCCATTTTGTTAAGGACGACAATCATCGGCACACGCATTTCCAGCAACTGAGTGGTCAGATAAAGGTTCCTCTCAATATTGGCTGCGTCCACGATATTCACGATCAGGTCGTAATCTTCGGACAGCAAGTAGTCTCGGGCAACTTTTTCATCGCTGGAATGGGCGGAAAGTGCGTAGATGCCGGGAATGTCGACAAGCTCAAAATCGTGGCCTTCAAAAGCATAAAAACCGGTCTTACGATCAACTGTGACACCCGGCCAGTTACCAACCATTTGTCTTGAACCAGTCAGTTCATTAAATAGTGTGGTCTTGCCGCAATTAGGGTTGCCAGCGACCGCTATTCTGAGGCGTTTCTTTTGTAGTGACATTAGTCCTTCTCCACCAAGACAACAGAGGCTTCTTCTTTGCGAAGGCTCAACGAAAACCCTCGGATACTGATTTCCAGAGGGTCTCCCAACGGGGCAACGCGAGTCAGTTCCAGCTCGATTCCTTTGGTCAGGCCCATAGCTAGAAGCTTTGAACGATACTCTTTCTGCCCTTCTACAAAGCCTGTAATAATAGCTTTTTCACCAACAGACAATTGCCCAAGATGTTTCTGCATAGTCATACTCCCTTACTGGCCTGATGAATGGCCAACCTACCATTATTGAATCAAGTTGTGTCTTTATGGGTAGAATCGAATGATTAGGATGCTTTGTGCGATATTGAAATTCGTTTTCAAAATAATGAGATTGGTGCCACCTGTCAAGAAAAAAAATAGGAGAGTGTGGCAAGAGACAATTAATCACGCCTTTCGCAAAAGGTCCGCCGAGATAGCATCAGAAATCCTGAACGTACTGTTTGTCTTGAGTTTTAAGAACGAATTTTCAAACAGATAGGGAGCTTAATTCTTGCGGGTGATATTTACTATTTACCCTACTACATTTTTTTGACGTACTCAGATTCACCAAAATGAAAAATTCTTACTACCCCTGACAGATAAGAATGATTTGCCAAGTTAGAACTTTGAACAGGACATAATCTTACACTGAGCATCATATCAGATTTGAACTACTACACGTTATATTCCAAAAAAGCTCTATGTCTTCAGCCAACAGGATCTTCTTATCACTCTCCATAATAAGTTCTCTGAGGGCGAATCATTATAGTCACACAGGGCTCTTGCCCTTAACCAGCTTCGACTCTATACTGCACTATCTAAAAGCAGGAGTGACTCCTGCTTCCCACTAAACCATACCCTCTGGAGACACTGAATGTCTGAACAATGGTGGCACGTACTCTTTGCCGGAAGTTTTGCGGGCGCCGCAACCTTTGCCGGAATGTCTCTGGTTCTGCTCAAAGAGAATTGGAGCCGTCGTCATTCTTCGTCTCTGGTTTCTTTCTCGGCTGGTGTTCTGCTCGGTGTCGGGGTTTTACATATCCTCCCTGAAGCCATGGAGATGACCGTAAAAGCCCCTCTCTTCATCCTGCTGGCCTTCGTGCTCTTCTACTTCTTTGAACACCACCTGTTGATTCATGCCGGCCATGAAGAGCAGCACCACGTTAACCTGGAGGTCGCAGACTGTCATGGTGACTGCTGCTCCCGCCCCCATCCCATGGGTTGGGTTGCCTTCATCGGCATGGGTCTGCACTCGGTGATCGACGGCATGATTATCGGTACAGGCTTTGAAGTCAGTCACGATCTCGGTTTACTTGCCGCGCTTGGTGTAATCGCTCACGAAGTTCCGGAGGGGATTGCCATGATCGCAATCTTGCTGCACTACGGCTGGCATCGTAAGAAGGCGATTCAACTCACCTCCTTTGTCGCCCTGGCAACCCCAGGGGCGGCGATTCTGACCTTTACACTGGTCAATAATCTGTCCCAATCGGTCCTCGGCGCCCTTCTTGCGACAGCAGGCGGCTCCTTCGTCTATATTGCGGCTTCCGATCTGATCCCGGAATCTCATCGCAGTCGCGGCTTCTCAGCCACACTGGCCCTCTGTGGCGGCATTCTGCTCGCCTGGATCGCTGGCTTTCTTGCCCATTAGGGCTGGGTCTGGAGGCTGGATTAAAGCTTAGTGCCTTTGCCAGTCCCCAACCCCTAGCCCCCAGCCTCCGCCTCTAAGCACAATCAGAAGGATCGCCGGTTAACTTGGCCAGGGCATGGGGTAAAGCCGGCAACAAGGTTTCCAGATTCTCTCTGGCCGCCTTGGGGCTCCCCGGCAGATTGATGATCATCGTCTGTTTGCGGACACCGACAACGGCGCGAGATACCATAGCATGAGGCGTCTTCCGCAGACTTTGCGTGCGCATCGCTTCCGCCATCCCCGGAATTTCATAATCAATCACCTGCAAGGTTGCCTGAGGGGTCACATCCCTGGGGCTCAAGCCTGTGCCGCCGGTGGTTACGATAAGGTCTAATTTTCCCTGATCCGTCCATGCAATCAGCAGAGTGGCAA
>Ga0224504_10000673_pt1 | contig 15222 bp, 14 predicted proteins | sample SF_Oct11_sed_USG_3_FD_170160 | JGI IMG/M metagenome (GOLD analysis project Ga0224504, IMG submission 170160) | Sediment microbial communities from San Francisco Bay, California, United States - SF_Oct11_sed_USGS_24 | ecosystem: Environmental > Aquatic > Marine > Sediment | place: USA... | reverse complement strand
GAGGTACTCTGTCCCTCGGCATGCACTCGGAGTTTCGCGACCCACGTCGAAGCCATGTCACCCCCGTGTGCCGTGTAGTGTAGGGCCTGTTCGCACAATTACAATGCGATCTGGTCATATTTCCCAGGAAAAAATAGAATAAACTACTTTAAGTCTAGATTGTAAGATTTTGATTATAAACTAATGTTTAAGAATCCTTTCCTTTTGACGTTGCCAGTCGCGATCTTTCTTATCGGTGCGTTTATCGTGTTGCTTCTTGCCCTTGGCGAGACCGAGATTCAGCTTGGCGCGGCCTTTGAACCAGTGAAGGTCCAGCGGCACGAGGGCATACCCCTTGCGTTCCACGGCGCCGGTTAGCCGGTCCAGTTCATAACGATGCAACAGTAGCTTTCGGGCTCGGGTCGGCACCGCTTTGACATGGGAGGAGGTTGTCTTGAGCGGTGAGAAATGGGCCCCCACCAGCCACGCTTCACCGTTCTTGAGGTGGACATAGGCCTCAGTCAGCTGGGCATTGCCCGCGCGCAGACTCTTCACTTCCCACCCTTCGAGTTCCAGGCCGGCCTCGAAACGGTCTTCGATGAAGTAGTCGTGACGTGCACGTCGATTGACGGCAATGATGTCACCCGCTGGTTTTTTTGTTTTCTTCTTACCCATACTTGCCTGGCTGATGCCCACGTTTGCGAGCGGATTATACGGGCAAAGCGTTGTATGGCACGGGGATTTGTATAAGAATCGCCCGAATACCCGGGGAATAGAGAACCAGCATGCTTAGCAATCAGGCCGGCGACGGCAAACGCAGCTCGTTGCACGGCAACTGGTCGTCCAGAATGGCGTTTGTTCTCGCCGTCACGGGGTCCGCCGTCGGTCTTGGCAATATCTGGAAATTCCCCTACATCGCGGGACAAAACGGTGGTGGCGCATTTGTTCTGGTCTATCTGGCCTGCGTCGTGCTGATCGGTATGCCCGTCATGATGTCGGAAATACTCATCGGACGGCGCGGACGGCGTAACCCTGTACGGACCATGCAGATTCTCGGTGAGGAAGAGGGCGGCTCTCTTCGTTGGGGTTGGGTAGGCGCCATTGGCGTTATTGCCGGAATTCTGATCCTCTCGTACTACAGTGTCATCGCGGGCTGGACCCTGGCGTACATCGTGAAGAGCGTGAGCGGCGTATTTGTCGACGCCTCGGCGACCGCGGTAGGTGCCGAATTCGACAGTTATGTAGGCGACTGGCGCAAGGTCGGTCTGACGCACACGATCTTTATGGCCCTGTCGGTATTCGTCGTTGCCCGTGGCGTCGAGCGCGGCCTGGAGCAGGCCGTTCGCTTCATGGTTCCGGCGCTCCTGGTCCTGATGCTGGTCCTGCTGGTCTACTCCATCAACTCGGGCTATTTCGGCCAGGGCGTGGCGTTCATGTTCACGCCGGACTTCGAAAAGCTGACGCAGGACAGCGTGTTGGCAGCCCTCGGACAGGCCTTTTTTACATTGAGTATCGGTATGGGTGCCATCATGGCTTACGGCGCCTACCTCCCTGAGGAAACCTCTATCACAGGCGCGTCCGCCGCCGTTGTTGTCGCCGACACCGCGATCGCCATCCTCGCTGGCCTTGCAATCTTCCCGCTGGTGTTCGCGAACGGACTGACCCCCGCTGATGGTCCGGGCCTTGTATTCAACACACTGCCCCTGGCGTTCGGCCAAATGCAGGGCGGCGTATTTCTCTCGACGATCTTCTTCCTGCTGCTGTCATTTGCGGCGTGGACCTCCGCCATCGGCCTCATGGAGCCTGCCGTGGCCTGGATTGTCGAGCGCTTTAACAAGACGCGGGCGCAGGCCACGATCATGATCGGCCTGCTGATCTGGCTACTCGGTTTCGGCACCGTATTGTCGTTCAATGAATTGTCCGAAACCAAATTTCTGGCCGGAACGATCTTCAGTAATGTCGATTACGTGACCAGCAACATCATGCTGCCACTTGGTGGCCTGTTGATCGTGTGGTTCACCGGCTGGGTCATGTGCCGTAATTCCACGTCTGACGAGCTCGGCGATTCGGGAACCTTGTTCAGGGTCTGGCGGTTCTCAGCACGTTTCATTGCGCCGGTCGGAATTCTGTTCGTGTTGCTCAATGCGGTTGGCTTGATCGACTGGATTCGCGACCGCCTGGCCTGAGGATAGCCGTCTAGCAATGCGCAAAGTCAGCCGCAGCGCACTGGTGCCGTACTCAGCGATGCAGATGTACGAACTCGTCAAGGATGTGGAGTCATACCCTTCCTTCCTGCCCTGGTGCAATGAGGCCGAGGTCCATATTCGAGGCGAAGATTTCATAGAGGCCTCGCTGGGACTGCATCGGGGCCGCATCAGTAAGAAATTCAGGACACGGAACCTGTTCAGGGAAGGCGAGTCGCTCGACATTGCGCTGGTCGGTGGCCCATTTCGCCATATGGCAGGCAGGTGGACATTCCATCAGCTCGGAAACTCTGGCAGCAAAGTCGCGCTGAATTTGGAATTTGAGTTTGAGAGCCGGGCTACCGACGTCATTCTCGGGCGGTTTTTTGAGAACACCTGCAACGCGCTGGTTGACTCATTCACCCAGCAGGCGGCGAAGATCTATGCGAGTTGAGGTCGTTTTTGCATTGCCCGAGCGCCAGGTGCTGCTGACGGTCACCCTGAGCGACGGCGCGACGGTAGCTGATGCCATTGAGGTTAGTCGTATCGCAAGGCAATTCCCTGAGGAAGATCTGGACGTGCTGCAGGCGGGTCTGTGGGGTCAGCCGGTCGCGAGGGACCGGCAGGTCAGGGACGGTGATCGAGTTGAGCTATTCCGCCCGCTGGCAATGGATCCGCGAGAGGCACGACGCCTAAAGGCCGGGGTTTAGTTCCTGGTCCCGGCGAATTTCGCTGACCACGTCGTTCTCGAAAAACACGGAAACCCAGCGCTTGAACGTGGCGTCATCACGACGCAGTTTCAGGTAGTAGATATAGTCCCACCGCTCCTTGCTGAACGGATCGTCTATCATCGGAGTACCAAGCAGAAACCGGACCTGGTTCTTGGTCATGCCCAATTCGAGTTGCACCAGGTTCTCTTCTTTTATGAGATTTCCCTGCGAAATAGACGCTCGATAGACACAGCCGCTACCGGTCGCCAGCGCGAATGTCATCAAAAGAAGAACGATCCAGTTGCGGTTAGTCATAGAGTCCGGCTGCCACCTGCGTCATAATAGGCGCGCATCATACCTTGAAAGAGTTTGTTCATGCAGCAACGAAAAGAACTTCGCAAAGCCGGGCTGAAAATCACTCTGCCGCGACTGAAAATTCTCGAAATCCTCGAGGGGACGCGGTCTCGTCACATGAGCGCTGAGGATATCTACAAGCAGCTGCTGCAGGCGGGTGAAGATATTGGCCTGGCCACGGTCTACCGTGTCCTGACGCAGTTCGAGGCCGCCGGCCTTGTTACGCGCCACAATTTCGAGGGTGGACATTCGATCTTCGAGCTCGACGATGGCGATCACCACGACCATATGGTCTGTGTCGAAACCGGGGACGTGGTTGAATTTGTGAGCGAAGAGATCGAGCGACTGCAACACGAGATAGCCGAGAAATATGGCTACGAACTCATCGATCACAGCCTCGTGCTGTATGTGAAAAACAAGGACAGTGACGACGTCAGCTAGGCCCTAGGCGCGTTTTCGCCGGGCCCCGGCGAGCATTTCGGCCGCGTGCTCCAGTGTTTTACGTGTGATCTCCACACCGCCCAGCATTCGGGCAAGTTCCTCAATGCGTTCGTCCTGGCCGAGCCCTTGCACCCGCGTTCGGGTGGACTTGCCATCCGTGACCTTGCTGATACGAAAGTGCTGGTCCGCGAGGCTGGCTACCTGCGGCAGGTGAGTTACGCACAGAACCTGCCGGCTCGCGCCAAGTTCCTGCAGTCTGCGGCCGACCATCTCGGCCACGCCGCCGCCGACGCCACTGTCTACCTCATCGAACACCATTGTCGGAATGGCGCTGCCGTCGCTCGCGATGACCTGAATCGAGAGGCTCATCCGGGACAATTCGCCGCCCGACGCGATTCTGGCCAGTGACTGCGGGCCCTGGCCCGGGTTGGCGCTGATCAAAAACTCGATGTTGTCGATACCCCAGGGTCTCGCGTCATCGTCGGCCAACGTTGTGACCGCTACTTTAAAAACGCCACCGGGCATACCCAGACCGTGCATTGCTTCAGTGACAGCAGCCTCGAAACCCGCAGCCGCTTGATGTCGACCTTTGGATAAGGCACTGGCTCGTTTCAGGAATTCAGCCCTGGCCACCGCAGCCCGCTCTTCCAGTTCCCGGCCGCGCTCCTCCGCATGACTGAGTTCGTCATGCTCCGACCGCAGCCTGTCCGACAACTCCGGAAGCTCGTCCGCCTTTACCCGGTGTTTGCGGGAAATCGTCTGGATGGCGTCGAGACGCTCCTCGACCCAGTCACGTCGCGCCGGATCCATGTCGAGCGCCTCGCCGTAGCGGCGCAGGGTATCTGCCGCCTCGGCCACCTGGATGCTGGCGCTATTGAGCATTTCGAGTACAGGTTCCAGCGCCGCGTCGATCTCCGCCAGCGGTTCAATGACCCGCAGCGCGTCAGCCACAAGGCTATTTGCATTTCCCGCATCGTTGTCGAACAGGCCTTCCAGCGCAGAGCTTGCGCCTTCCGCCAGGCGACCACTGTTTTTCAGCTTTTGCCGTTCGCTGTTGAGTTCAGCGATTTCATCGGCTCGGAGCGCCAGCGAGTCGAGTTCCTGCAGTTGAAAGGTGAGCAGGTCGAGTCGTGAGGCACGATCGGCCTCCGCGTTGGCCAGTTCTTCAGACCGCTCTGCGAGCGATTTCCATTCAATGAAATGCGTTGCGGCTGCGGCGCGCTGATCGAGCAGCCCGCCGAAATGATCGAGCAGGTCGCGCTGGATCTCGCGCCGGCCCAGCGACTGGTGAAAGTGCTGACCGTGAATATCGAGCAGCAGTTCGCCGATTGCCTTGAGTTGTGACAGGGGTACGGAGTTGCCGTTAATGAACGCTCGGGACCGGCCGTCTGCGTTGATCACGCGTCGCAACAGGCACTCGCCATCAAGATCGAGCGCCTGCTCTTCGAGCCATGCAGCCACCGCGGGCAGGGAGGACACATCGAACTCAGCGGCAAACTCTGCGCGCTTGGCACCGTCGCGGACCAGCTGTGCGTTCCCGCGTTCGCCGAGGACCAGTCCAAGTGCATCGACGAGAATTGATTTACCTGCGCCGGTTTCGCCGGTCAGCACCGTCATACCGGGCTCGAACTCGATATCGATGCGGTCAACGATCGCGAAATCGCGTACTTGCAGGTTCATTATCATGGCAGGGGCCTGTTCATACTATGAGGTCTCTATGCCGCGCTTACGGCTGTCGCGCCCCCAGAAAAGCTTTGAACGCAGTATGCCGTAGAAATCATGGCCGGGCGGGTGCAGCAACGTGATGCGCTGACTGGCAGCCGCGACCTTCAGCCTGTCTCCCGGGCCCAGCGTTCCGATATGACCCCCATCGACGGTAATTTCGGCGCGTGAATCATCGCGCTCGAGCAGCAGGATTTCGATCTCCTGGCTTGCCGGGATCACGATTGGGCGGTCGGTCAGCGTGTGCGGGCAGATCGGAACAAGTGCCACGGCGTCAAGCTGGGGCTCGATGATCGGACCGCCGCAACTCAGCGCATAGGCTGTCGAGCCCGTCGGTGTTGCGCAAATCAGTCCGTCGCCGGAGTGTGTGTTGACATATCGACCCGCCACGCTGGTCGAAAAATCGACCATGCCGCCGCTACCGCGGCGCTGTACAACTACATCGTTGAGCCCGTACTGCACCACTTCATCGCCTGCCTCGGTTCTCAGGCTGGCCTTTAGTAACAGGCGCGAGTCCTTGAGGTACCTGCCGGCCAGAACCTGGTCCACGCTGGCGATCATTGCGTCCGGCGTGATGTCGGCCAGAAAGCCCAGACGGCCGCGGTTAACGCCGAGGATTGGTGTCCCGCTTGTCCTTGCAAGGCGACTTGCGTACAGCATTGTGCCATCGCCACCGATTGCGATGACGAGATTGGCGTTGTCGCAGAGCTGCTCTTCGGGCATGTGCGTAACGTGAAGGTCGAGCGCCAGCGCCTCAGCGGCCGTCACATTGATCCCGGCTTTCGTCAAATAATCGGCCAGTACCCGCATTGGTTCTGCAACGCGCGCATCAGACTGTCTGCCCACCAGGGCAATGTTCCGGAATTCAGTGTCCATACCTTGATTGTTGCAGACCCTTGACCGACCGCCAACCCGTTGCTAGCGTTTCTTGCGAATGACAGCAGATGCGTCCAAAGCCTTACCCAGCGATCGCGGCCAACACTTGTTGCGCGTGTTGATCCAGCGGTATATCCGCGACGGGCAGCCGGTAGGCTCACAAACCTTGTCCAAAGACTCGGGGCTGGATCTCAGTCCGGCCACGATCCGCAACGTGATGTCTGATCTTGAGGATATGGGCCTCGTATCCGCGCCACATACCTCGGCGGGCCGGGTACCAACGCCGCAGGGTTACCGTATGTTTGTCGACACGCTGGTCCGTTACAGGCAGCCGGTCGACAGGGATGTGCAACGCATTCGCAAGCAGCTGGGAGGCGAGTACGAGACTCCGGGGGCTCTCGTCAGCACGGTGTCCAGCATGCTGTCCGAGTTCACCAGCATGGCAGGTGTCGTTACAGTGCCGCGCGCCCCCAAAGTGGCATTGCGCCAGATCGAATTCCTGCCATTGTCAGAACAGCGCATCCTGGTGATCCTGGTGATCAACGACACCGAGGTGCAAAACCGAATCCTGCACACCGATCGCAACTACACAGCGAGCGAACTTCAGCACGCGCAGAACTTCATAAATCAGCACTATGCGGGCACAGACCTGCACACGGTGCGCGAAAAACTGCTCAAGGACCTGGACAAGACCCGCGATTCGATGAACCAGGCAATGCACGACATCATCTCTGTCGCGCATGCGGCGATGGACAAAGCAGAACACCCTGACGAAGAGTATGTGCTGGCGGGTGAGACCAACCTGATGAGCTTCGCAGAATTGTCCGATGTCGATACGCTGCGCCGCCTGTTCGATGCGTTTTCGCACAAGCGCCTGATACTTGATCTTCTGGACCGCAGTATTAATGCGGACGGCGTGCGTATCTTTATCGGTGAAGAATCCGGCTACGGCATCCTTGACGACTGCAGTGTGGTAACCGCGCCTTACCGGGTCGACGACGACACAATCGGCGTCCTGGGCGTCATCGGACCGACGCGCATGGCCTATGACCGGGTTGTCCCGATCGTGGATGTCACGGCAAGACTACTTGAGACGGCGCTCGGCCACGGGCACCTAAAGTAAGCAAAAAAATCCCGCGCATGGCTTGATATTTCCGCGCTGGTCCCCAAACTGCGCACATCTGATTTTGACGTCTAGCGACGCAAGCTGCCCAAAACGCGGCTAACTCATTGATTTGGAGTACTAAATGAACACGGAACGCCCGGAAGAGTTCGTCGAAGAGGCGGCCGCAGACGCGCAAACCGAAGTCCCGGAGCCTGAACCTGAGGGTGTCGCGGAGGACCTCGACCCCGAAGCGGCGCTCGCTGAAGTGCAGGCCAAGGCGGACGAGAACTGGGAACGATACGTTCGGGCCCTGGCCGAGGCGGATAATATTCGCAAGCGCGCTGGCAGAGATGTCGAGCATGCCCACAAGTTTGCGCTGGAGCGCTTTGGCAAGGAGTTGCTCGGAGTCAAGGACACACTTGAGATGGGGCTGGCCGTTGAAGGCGCCAGCGTCGAGAGCCTGCTTGAGGGCAGCAATGCAACGCTGAAGTTGCTGGCCAGCACGCTGGAGCGCTTTGGTATTGTTGAGGTCGATCCAGCCGGCGAGCCTTTCGACCCGGACTTCCATGAAGCGATCAGCATGCAGCCTTCGGACGACGTCGAGCCCGGCTCGGTTGTCACCGTGGTGCAGAAGGGCTACACGCTCAACGGACGCCTGTTAAGGCCTGCGATGGTGATTGTGGCCGCCGAATAGGCAGCTGAATGATTTCATTCAGAAAAAACCAGGGCCAAAACGCTTGAAAGGGCCGAACACGGCCCCACCTAACAGCCAGTTTTACGAAATTCCAACAGATTTTGGAGCAGAGAATCATGGGTAAAGTTATCGGTATCGACCTTGGTACCACCAACTCCTGCGTAGCAGTGATGGAAGGCGATACGCCCAAGGTCATAGAGAACAGTGAAGGCGATCGCACGACGCCGTCGATCGTTGCGTTCACAAAAGACGACCAGGTGCTCGTTGGCCAGTCAGCCAAGCGCCAGGCCGTGACGAATCCGTCGAATACGTTATATGCGATCAAGCGCCTGATTGGCCGCCGTTTCGAAGACGACGTGGTGCAGCGCGACATCAAGATGGTGCCCTACACAATTGCGAAGGCGGACAACGGTGACGCCTGGGTCGAGGCCCAGGGCAAAAAGATGGCGCCGCCCGAGATCTCCGCGCGCGTCCTCATGAAAATGAAGAAAACAGCCGAGGATTATCTCGGTGAAGAGGTCAAGGAAGCCGTGGTCACGGTGCCTGCCTACTTCAACGATTCGCAGCGCCAGGCCACCAAGGACGCTGGCAAAATTGCTGGCCTCGATGTCAAACGCATCATCAACGAGCCGACTGCTGCTGCACTTGCGTATGGCATGGATAAGAAGCGCGGCGATGCCAAAATCGCGGTCTTTGACCTCGGTGGCGGTACCTTTGACGTCTCGATTATCGAGATTGCCGAAGTCGATGGTGAGCACCAATTCGAAGTACTGGCCACAAACGGCGATACGTTTCTTGGCGGTGAAGACTTCGATATGCGCGTTATCGAATACCTCACGTCTGAGTTCGAGCGCGAGAGTGGTGTGGACATCACCTCGGACCCACTGGCCATGCAGCGAGTTAAGGAAGCGGCGGAGAAGGCGAAGATCGAGCTCAGCTCCCAGCAGCAGACCGAAGTCAACCTGCCGTATGTTACGGCAGACGCCTCAGGTCCAAAGCATCTGAATATCAAGCTTACACGCGCCAAGCTCGAGTCACTGGTTGAGGAACTGGTCACGCGTACGATCGGGCCGTGCCGGGTCGCGCTCAAGGATGCCGGTCTCAAGGTTAATGAAATTGACGATGTCATCCTCGTGGGTGGCCAGACACGTATGCCGAAGGTATTTGAGGAAGTACAGAACTTCTTTGGCAAGGAGCCGCGTCGCGACGTGAACCCTGACGAGGCCGTTGCGTTAGGCGCCGCTATCCAGGGTGGTGTGCTGGCCGGTGACGTCAAGGATGTTCTCTTGCTGGATGTTACGCCGCTGTCGCTCGGGATCGAGACGCTTGGCGGTGTCATGACCAAGTTGATTGAAAAGAACACGACGATTCCGGCCAACGCTGAGCAGGTGTTCTCAACGGCTGACGACAACCAGACAGCGGTGACGATTCACGTACTGCAGGGTGAGCGCGAGCGCTCTTTGGATAACAAGTCGCTGGGTCGCTTCGACCTGACCGACATTCCGTCCGCGCCGCGTGGCTTGCCGCAAATCGAGGTCACGTTCGATATTGACGCGAACGGCATCCTCAACGTGTCTGCGAAGGACAAGGCAACCGGCAAGAGCCAGAACATCGTGATCAAGGCCTCGAGCGGCCTGTCTGACGACGAGATCGAAACGATGGTCTCCGATGCCGAGAGTCATGCCGAGGAGGATCGTAAGTTCCGTGAGCTCGTGGACGTACGCAACCAGGCCGACGGCCTCATTCACGCGGCCGAGAAGACGCTCAGTGAAATGGGCGAAAAGGCGACATCGGAGGAACGTCTTGCCATCGAAAACGCGATTGCGGACGTGAAGACGGCCCTCGAAGGCGACGACAAGGAGCAGATCGAGACGAAGACGGCGGCACTGGGCGAAGCATCCGGCAGCCTGGCGCAGAAGCTTTACGCTGAGCAGGCGGCACAGGGTGCCGAAGGCGAATCGGGCGGGGCCGCAGCTGACGACGATGTTGTCGATGCCGAGTTTGAAGAGGTCGACAAGGACGATAAGTCCAAGTCAGAGTAATTTGGGCTTAATCTAGAGGTAATGCGCGGGCGCTCTTCGGGGCGCCCGACCTACAGGAAAACATGGCAAAACGCGATTATTACGAAATCCTGGGTGTCTCGAAATCGGCTTCGGCTGACGAGATCAAGAAGGCCTATCGCCGTCTTGCCATGAAGCACCATCCGGACCGCAACAAGGATGATTCCAAGGCGTCTGAGGAGAAGTTCAAGGAAGCCAAGGAAGCCTACGAGATTCTGAAGGACTCGGAGAAGCGCGCGGCCTATGACCAGTTTGGTCACGACGCGGTTCGTGGCGGCCCGGGTGGACCTGGTGGGGCCGGCGGTTTCAGCGGCGAAGGCTTCGGCGACATCTTTGGCGATGTTTTCGGTGATATTTTCGGTGGTGGCCGCCGTGGCGGTGGTGGTGGTCCGCAGGTATTCCGCGGTGCGGATCTTGGGTATGAGCTGAAACTCGATCTCGAAACTGCGGTCACCGGTGACGGCGTAACCATTGACGTTCCCACCCAGGTGTCGTGCGATACCTGTAATGGCAGCGGTGCCCGCAAGGGCAGCGAGCCGGTCAAGTGCACCACTTGTGGCGGTGTCGGCCAGGTTCGAATGCAACAGGGTTTCTTTTCTATTCAACAGTCCTGTCCGGCCTGTAAAGGTGCCGGCACGGTGATATCTGATCCGTGTGACGACTGTCATGGTCGTGGTCGCGTGCGCAAGACACGCACGCTGTCGGTGAAGGTTCCGGCAGGTGTGGATGACGGCGACCGAATTCGTCTCTCCGGCGAGGGTGAGGCTGGGCGCAACGGCGGACCGGCCGGCGATCTTTATGTCGAAATTCGCGTCAATCCACACAAGATTTTTGAGCGTGAGGGCGCGAATCTCGCCTGTGAAATCCCGGTCAGCATTGCGACCGCGACACTGGGTGGCGAAGTGGAGTTGCCCACGCTGGATGGCAATGTGTCGTTGAAGGTACCGTCTGGCACCCAGTCCGGAAAGGTATTCCGGCTGCGCGGCAAGGGTGTTACCACGGTTCGCGATCCGCGGCGGGGCGATTTGTTCGCTACGGTGGTCGTCGAGACCCCGGTTAACCTGAACAGCGAGCAAAAAGAGCTGCTTGAGAAATTCGACCAGTCGGTTCGCGAGGGTGGCGAGACGCACAGCCCGCGTGCCGATGGCTGGCTCGACACCGTCAAACGCTTTTTCGAGCGCATAAGTCAGTGATCCGCGTCGCCATCGCCGGCGCGGGACGTATGGGGCAGGCCATCGCTGCCGCCCTTAAGAAACAGGATGACATGGAACTGGTTGGTTTGTGGGGCCGCGGGGATGACCTCGCGCCACTGCTGGAGGCTGCCGATGTGGTCATTGATTTCAGCCTTCCCGCCGGTACGGAACAGGTACTGGCTGCCGTTGCACGGCTCGGTACGCCGCTGGTGTGTGGCGTGAGTGGCCTGAGCGATGAACAAATGACCGCACTCGACCACGCGGCCGCTTTCGCCCCGATCGTCTACGATCGCAATATGAGCCTCGGGGTTGCCGTACTCGAGCATTCGGTTCGTGAGGCCGCCCAATCGCTTGGTATGGACTTCGCGGTCGAAATCAAGGAGGTTCACCACGTTCACAAGAAAGACGCACCTTCCGGCACGGCGCTAATGTTGGGCGAGGCCGTGGCCGAAGCGCGTGGTGAGCAGGGCACCGGGTCCGTGACATTCGAGAGTGAGCGCCGCGGCGAAGTACCAGGCGACCACGAAGTCGTCATGCGTTCGCCGACCGAGACGCTGACCTTTGGCCACAGTGTCACCACGCGGCAGGTTTTCGCTGACGGCGCCATCCGCGCGGCCCGCTGGGTCGTCCGCAAGCCCGCCGGCCGCTTCCTGATGCGCGATGTTTTGTTCGATAACTGAATTTAATTGCACTTCAGAGACAAAAAACGCCTCTCGAAGTATGGCGCAGGCAACAGACCTTCAGTAAACTATGCCGGATCGCTGGGTCGGTCAGCGAAAGCAGGAGCGGAAGGCCATGTCCTTCCGCTTTGTTGCATCTAAAACAGACGCAACAGCGCTGGCCCGCAAGTGGTCGCCATCAGATTGACTATGAGGGTCGCGCTTGAGCACTCCAGCGATACTTGCACTACAGGACGGCACCGTTTTTCACGGTACCTCGATCGGCGCCGAAGGACAGACGATCGGCGAGGTCGTGTTCAATACCGCCATGACCGGATATCAGGAAATCCTGACGGATCCTTCCTACTGTCGTCAGATTGTCACCCTGACTTATCCGCACGTCGGCAACACCGGCACCAACAGTGACGACATGGAGTCTTCGAAGATCCACGCGTCGGGCCTGGTGATCCGCGATAATACGATGTTGACCAGTAGCTGGCGGGCGGAGCGTTCGCTCAGCGAATTTCTGCGGCAAGGCAACACCGTCGCAATCGCGGATATCGATACTCGCAAGCTGACACGGATCATCCGTGAAAAGGGAGCGCAGTCCAGCTGCATCATGACCGGTGACCAGGCGATCGAAACTGCGATCAGCCATGCACGCAAGTTCCCGGGTATTGCCGGCATGGACCTGGCCAGGTTTGTAACCACCGATGAGCCATACCAGTGGTGCCACGGCACGACGTTTGGCAAACCACAGCGCATCATAAGTCGCCGCATCGCGCCGTACCACGTGATTGCCTATGATTTTGGCGTCAAACGCAACATTCTGAGGCTGCTTTCCGATCTCGAGTGCCGGCTGACGGTTGTTCCCGCGACAACCAGTGCCGAGGAAGTGCTGGCTCTGTCTCCGGATGGTGTGTTTCTCTCGAACGGACCCGGCGATCCGGAGCCTTGTGATTATGCCGTCACGGCTATCAGGCAGTTCCTTGATAAAGGTATTCCGCTGTTCGGTATTTGCCTCGGCCACCAGCTGCTGGCCCTGGCCGCCGGCGCCAAAACCGAGAAGATGAAATTCGGCCATCACGGGGCAAATCATCCGGTTCAGGATCTGGGGACCGGCAAGGTGATGATCACCAGCCAGAATCACGGCTTTGCCGTGGATGAGTCGACGCTGCCCGACAATGTCGAGACCACGCATCGCTCTTTGTTCGATGGGACCTTGCAGGGCATCGCGTTTACCGACCGGCCGGCATTCAGCTTCCAGGGGCACCCGGAAGCCAGTCCGGGTCCTCACGATCTGTTGCCGTTGTTCGATCGCTTCATTCAGTACATGGACGCACAAAAGAAGGTCGGCCTGAGAGCGATGCTTTCAACCTGAGCTTGAGATAGACATACAGAACATGCCAAAACGCACAGACATAGACAGCATCCTGATCATTGGCGCCGGCCCGATCATTATCGGCCAGGCCTGCGAGTTCGATTACTCGGGTGCGCAAGCCTGCAAGGCACTACGCGAGGAGGGGTACCGGGTAATTCTGGTGAACTCGAATCCTGCGACGATCATGACGGACCCTGAGACCGCAGATGCCGTCTATATCGAGCCCATCCACTGGAAAGCGATCGACCGCATTATCGAAAAGGAACGTCCGGACGCGTTGCTGCCAACGATGGGCGGACAAACCGGCCTCAACTGCGCCCTGGACCTCGTGCGGCACGGCGTCCTCGAGAAATACAATGTCGAAATGATCGCTGCGTCTCGCGAAGCGATCGACATGGCAGAAGATCGTGACTTGTTCCGGAAGGCCATGAGCGAGATCGGTCTTGAGAGCCCGCGAGCCGACATTGCGCATTCGCTTGAAGAGGCGTTGGAGAAACAAAAAGCCATCGGCTTCCCCACGATCATTCGTCCATCGTTCACGCTGGGCGGCACCGGTGGGGGAATCGCCTATAACAGGGAAGAGTTCGAGCGTATCATCGCGCACGGCCTTGAGATGTCGCCGACGACCGAAGTGCTTATCGAAGAGTCAGTTATCGGCTGGAAAGAATTTGAGATGGAGGTCGTTCGCGACCGCAACGATAACTGCATCATTGTGTGTGCGATTGAGAATTTCGATCCGATGGGCGTGCACACCGGCGACTCTATTACGGTCGCACCGGCGCAAACGCTTACCGACAAGGAATACCAGCGGTTACGCAATGCATCTATCGATGTGCTGCGTAAGATCGGGGTCGAGACAGGTGGATCGAATGTGCAATTCGCAATTTGCCCGAATACCGGGCGTGTGCTCATCATTGAGATGAATCCGCGTGTTTCACGCTCGTCCGCGCTGGCATCAAAGGCGACGGGTTTCCCGATTGCCAAGGTCGCCGCCAAGCTTGCCGTTGGTTACACGCTGGATGAACTCAAGAACGACATCACGGGTGGCCTTACACCAGCGTCGTTCGAGCCGGCGATCGACTACGTCGTCACCAAGCTACCGCGCTTTACGTTCGAAAAGTTTCCCGGCGCGAATAACCGTCTGACAACGCAAATGAAGTCGGTCGGTGAAGTGATGGCCATTGGGCGTAATTTCCAGGAGTCTCTGCAAAAGGCGCTGCGAGGCCTGGAGACGGGTGTCACGGGCCTGAACGAAATTTGCGGGCCGATTGCTACTGATCTGGATCGTGACCACCTGCGGCAGGAGCTGCGTATTCCGGGACCGGAGCGCATCCTGTATGTGGCTGACGCGCTGCGACATGGTTACTCCTATGAGGATGTCGCCAACGTCACGGGTATCGATCCCTGGTTCCTGATACAGATTGCCGATCTCGTCAATATTGAAAACCAAATACGTGAGTCGGGTTTGCCTGGTATCAATGAAAAGCTGATGCGTGCCATTAAGCGCAAGGGCTTTTCGGATGCGCGGATTGCAGATCTCATTGGGTGTGCCGAAGCAGCCGTGCGACGGCGGCGCATTGAAATGGGTGTCCGTCCGGTCTTCAAACGTGTTGATACCTGCGCTGCCGAATTCGCAACGACAACGGCCTACATGTACTCGACCTATGATGAAGAGTGCGAGGCCGAGCCGACCGACAACGCGAAGATCATGATTCTCGGTGGCGGTCCCAATCGAATCGGACAGGGCATCGAGTTTGACTACTGTTGCGTGCATGCCGCACTGGCACTCAAGGAATCGGGATACGAGACCATCATGGTCAACTGCAACCCCGAGACTGTGTCCACCGACTATGACACCTCGGATC
>Ga0224504_10000671_pt1 | contig 15248 bp, 17 predicted proteins | sample SF_Oct11_sed_USG_3_FD_170160 | JGI IMG/M metagenome (GOLD analysis project Ga0224504, IMG submission 170160) | Sediment microbial communities from San Francisco Bay, California, United States - SF_Oct11_sed_USGS_24 | ecosystem: Environmental > Aquatic > Marine > Sediment | place: USA... | reverse complement strand
CGGTCACACCAGGTCATCCTGGCAACCGGCGGTTATGGCAGAGCCTATTTCTCCTGCACGTCGGCCCACACGTGCACGGGTGACGGCAGCGCGATGGTCATCCGCGCCGGACTGCCGGTGCAGGACATGGAGTTCGTGCAGTTCCACCCGACGGGGATCTATGGCGCTGGTTGCCTGATCACCGAGGGCGTGCGCGGCGAAGGCGGCTACCTGACCAACTCGGACGGCGAGCGCTTTATGGAGCGCTATGCCCCGAACGCCAAGGATCTTGCGTCGCGCGATGTTGTCAGCCGCTCGATGACCGTGGAAATTCGCGAAGGCCGCGGCGTCGGAAAGGAGCAGGATCACATCCACCTGCACCTCGAGCACCTCGGGCCCGAGGTCATCGAGGAACGCCTGCCGGGCATCGCTGAATCGGCGCGCATCTTCGCCGGCGTTGACGTGACGAAAGAGCCGATCCCGGTTCTGCCGACGGTGCACTACAACATGGGCGGCATCCCGGCCAACTTCCATGGCCAGGTTCTCACCAGGAAGGACGGCGATCCCGAGACGATTGTGCCGGGCCTGATGGCCGTCGGAGAGGCGGCCTGCGTGTCCGTCCACGGCGCAAACCGCCTGGGTTCGAACTCGTTGCTCGACCTCGTCGTGTTCGGCCGCGCGGCGGCGCACTTCTGCAAGGAATCGATGATGCCGGATGCGCGCCACAAACCGCTGGCGCCGGACGCCGGGCAGAACAGCGTCGAACGCATCGACAGGTTGCGCAATGCTGACGGCAGCCGGTCTACGGCCGAGATCCGCCTCGAGATGCAGAAGGTCATGCAGAACCACGCGGCGGTATTCCGCACCGGTGAGTCGCTGGCAGAGGGTGTCGAGCTCCTCCGGAAGACGTTCGCGTCATTCTCGGATGTCCGGGTTTCCGACCGCTCATTGATCTGGAACACGGATCTCGTCGAGACAATGGAACTCGAGAACCTGCTGCTCAATGCAGCGGCAACCATCGAATCTGCCGCCAATCGCCTCGAGAGTCGAGGCGCGCAGGCGCGTGAGGACTACCCGGAACGCGATGACGAAAACTGGATGAAACACACCCTTGCATGGGTGAGCGACAAGGGCGAGGTAAGTTTCGATTACCGCCCGGTTCACCAGGATACGCTGACCGACGAAGTCGAGGCAGTGCCGCCCAAGGCACGCGTGTACTAGGAGTAGGAGATCCCCTTGGCCGAGTTCAGACTGCCACCCAATTCGAGAATCAGGAAGGGCAAGCACTTTCCGGCGCCGGCCGGCGCCGGCGCCATAAAGCGCTTCGCCGTCTATCGCTACGATCCGGACAGCGGCCAGAACCCGCGCATCGATACCTACGAAGTCGATCTCGACAGCTGCGGACCCATGGTGCTCGACGCCCTGATCAAGATAAAGAACGAGATTGATCCGACGCTGACATTTCGGCGCTCCTGTCGCGAGGGCATTTGCGGCTCCTGCGCCATGAACATCGACGGCGGCAATACGCTGGCGTGTACGCGGGCGATCGACGGCGTGAAGGGCGACGTTAGAATCTATCCTCTGCCGCACATGCCGGTCGTAAAGGACCTGGTGCCGGACCTCACCAATTTCTATGCGCAGTACGCCTCGATCAAGCCCTGGCTGCAGACGCGTACGCCGCCGCCCCCGGATCGCGAGCGGTTACAGAGCAAGGAAGACCAGGAACTCATCAACGAGCCGGCGGCCTGCATACTCTGTGCCTGCTGCTCGACGAGTTGCCCGAGCTACTGGTGGAACAGCGATCGCTATCTCGGGCCGGCTGCGCTGCTGGCCGCATACCGTTGGCTCGTCGACAGCCGTGACGAGGCGACCGGCGAGCGCCTCGACCAGCTCGAGGATCCGTTTCGTCTGTATCGCTGCCACACGATCATGAACTGCACACAGACTTGCCCGAAGGAATTGAATCCGGCAAAAGCCATTGCCGAGACCAAGAAGATGCTCGCGGAGCGGCGGCATTAACAAGGCGCGGCTGCGCTGGCAGTGCCGGCGGGGCATGAAGGAGCTCGATCAGCTGCTGACGAGCTATCTCGACGACGGCTACGATGCGGCTCCTGAGGACGATAAAGCCTCGTTTTGTGCGCTTTTGGAGCTTTCCGACCCGGAACTCGTAGGGTATCTGTTGCAACACAGGGAGCCCGGGTCGGAGATCATTGCACGCGGCATCGACATCATACTCGGCCGAGATCGCGCCTGATCCGCGATTGCGCCGCCTCGTGCTGCTGGTCGGTGCAGTGCTGTGCCTGGCCGGTCTCGGTTTCGTGCCCTTGCTGCCCGTTTCCGTCGAGCTGAAGGCTGTGCTTGCCGCGGCATGGCTCGGCCTGTGTGGCTATGAGTGGCACGCACTGTTGCGGGGTTATGCCCGCAGCGGCAGCCTGCGCATCGCCGCAGGCGGTCACGTCGAGCGCCAACGCCGCGACGGTTCCTGGCAGCCGGCCAGGCTGTGCGCGGGGAGTATGGTTCTGCCGCGCTTCGCGTGGCTGCGTATCGATTCCCCGGATATGCGACCCTATGCGGAACCCGTCTGCGGCGATTGTGGCAAAAGCGAGGACTGGCGCCGCCTCCAGGTGATCTGGCGGCACATTGGAGCTGTCTGACGAAGCTGCTACCATGCCGAAGCTGTGGAATCGACGAGCGACAATCGCCGGTGGCAGCGGACCGGCATCACATATTCAAATAAATTCGCAATATGACCGCTGAAATATCAGAACTTTTGAGGGCCCTGCCGGTCTATCCGGACATCGAACAGCTACGCCCCGAGACCCACAGGACGCGACCGAATGTCGAGTGAATCGACGGACGCCAAACTGGTCAAACGGGTCCAGAAAGGCGACAAAGGCGCGTTCGACCTGCTGGTCCTCAAGTACCAGCACAAGATTGTAAACCTGGTGATGCGGTATGTGCGTGACCCGGAGCAGGCGCTGGACATAACCCAGGAGGCTTTTATAAAGGCCTACCGGGCTCTGCCGCGGTTTCGCGGCGACAGCGCGTTTTATACCTGGCTGTACCGGATTGCAGTAAATACCGCCAAAAATCACCTGGCAGCGCAGCGTCGGCGGCCGATGGACGTCGAGCTGGATCTGCAGGATCCGGAGCAGTACGACCTGCACGCGCGCCTGAAGGAGACGGACACTCCGGAAGGTGTCACGCAGAGCCAGGAGCTGCAGCGGGCGGTAGAAAAGGCTATCGCAGCGCTTCCGGATGATCTGCGGACTGCGATCATCCTGCGAGAACTGGATGGTATGAGTTATGAAGAAATCGCACAGACGATGGAGTGTCCCGTCGGAACCGTGCGGTCGAGAATATTCAGGGCGCGCGACGCCATTAGCAAGAAAGTCGGTGCGCTGATACGTTAATGCGAGGGGCTTTGTCCCGGCGGGTGAAAAATGAATGAAGCAATAAGAATGCAGGTTTCGGCCTTCGTCGACGGAGAACTGCCGGATAACGAGGCAGATCTGCTGGTACGACGCCTGAGCCAGGATGCCGACCTGCGCCAGCAGGTTTCGGAATACCTGGCGATCGGCCGCGTCATGCGAGGTGAATACACCGTGCAGGGCGGTAATGCTCTGCGTGAGCGAGTCGCGGCGGAGCTCGAGGAGAGGCCGCTGCAGGAACCTGCGGATACAGTGGTTGCCAAACAGCCGTCGCGGTATGTTCGCCCGGTCGCGGGTGCTGCAATCGCCGCGACCGTCGCGCTTGCCGCAATTTTCGGCCTCGGCCAGGTTGCAGACGTTGACAACGCGATGCCGGAAACGGCTATCGTTGCCGACGAGACCGTGTCGGAAACGGTCCCGACTATGAATGATGACGACCTGCACCAGTACCTAATTTTGCACGGCTATGATTCCAACAGTTTCTCGACACGTGTGACATCGCTGCAGATCCGGGCAGATGAACTCTCCGGGGAGGCTGCCGCCGAGGACCCGGAGGCAGAAGATGAGGTTGAAGTGACCGAGCCGGTGACCAGTCAGCCCTGATGCTCACTCATATGCACACAAACAAAGCCGCAGCATGCCTGGTGTTCTGCGGCTTTTTCACTGCTTCGCAGGTTCTCGCCGACGCTGCGGCGACACCGCAGGACTGGATCGATCGCATGGGAAACGCGGTCCAGGCCACCAGTTACGAAGGCACGGTCGTCCGCGTGCGCGAGGGCAAAGTCGAAACTTTCAAAGTCGTGCACACGATGACGGACGGCATCGTCCGGGAGAAGGTCATCATCCAGGACGGCAACGGACTCGAAATCATCCGCAACGGCAACGAGGTGCACTGCATTCTGCCGGACCGGGAGTCGGTGCTGGTCGAGGAGTGGAACAACCAGAGCACGCTGTTTTCGACGTTACCTTCGAGCGACATACGTTTCGGCAGCGAATACGACGTACTCATCAAGGACTTCGAACGCGTCGCCGGCCGGAAGGCAGCGATGCTTGCAATCCTGCCGCATGATAATTACCGCTATGGATACCGCATCTGGCTCGATACGGAAACCGGGTTTCCGCTGCAGACCCAGTTGATCGGCGAAGACAATAATCCGCTCGAGCACGTCAAGTTCGCCGACATCAGTATTCAGGAGAACATCTTGGCCAGCACGCTGGCGCCGTCGTACAGCACGGACAACTGGAAGTGGTATACCGAACCCCGCCAGACGGTGAAGCACGAGGTCGAGAGCGACTGGATAGCCGACAAGGTCCCACCCGGATTCCGCGTGGTGTCGACGCTGCAGAAAACTCTGCCGGATGCCGCCGATCCGCTGACCCACATCATCTACAGCGACGGGCTGGTGACTGTGTCGGTATTCGTAGCGCCGGTTACGGACGAGAAAAAGGCCGGTCGTTCCAGTGTCGGTGCTTCGAACTCCTACAGCACGGTCATCGATGATTACCGCGTGACGGTGGTTGGGCAGGTACCGCAGATCACCGTGGAACAGATCGCAAAATCGATGCGGCGCAGCCGCTAGGCAAGTCGAGTCGTCGAGTCATGACCCGGTTGGGTCGCTAATTCGTCATGAATAATCCACAGGGCACCATTGTCGCAATAGTCCGGGATGCCGGCGGCGCTCGTGCGATCGTCGAGGTCGAGGCCGCGGCCGTGTGCGCGCGCTGCGCTGCCGGGCGCGGTTGCGGAGCGGGAACCTTCTCGAGCCGGGCGGGCAACACGCGCCTGGAAGTGGCGCTCGGACCGGACCTCGAACTGGCCGAGGGCGATGCTGTGGGCATTGAAATGGCGCCGGGGAATGTCCTGCGGGCTGCGCTGATCGTCTACGGCCTGCCGTTGGCCGGTGCTGCATGCGGTGCGGCGCTTGCCTATCTGAATGCTCTTGGTGATGGCGGCGCGGCGGCGCTGGCGATCGCCGGGCTCTGCGCCGGTGCATTGATCAGCCGGCGCCGGCTCAGGGGCGATGCCTGCCTTGCCCGCTTTACACCCGCCATCTCACGTTGCGTCGCGCCGGACCTGTGACCCCGACCCTGTACGTGTACAGTCGCCGCGGCTGCCATCTCTGCGATGTCCTCGTCGAGGCATTGCTGCCGCTCGTGCGCGGCCGACTCGCGGTCGAGGTGCGCGACATCGACAGCCGGGACGACTGGAGAGAACGATATGACGTTCAGGTCCCGGTCGTGGAGTTCGACGGCGAAGTCGTCTGCCGGTACCGGCTGGACCGGCCGTCCATCGAAGCCCTGCTGGCGAAACTGGGCGGTACAGGCGACGGGCAATAATACGGGCCCATCAACCGGAAACCGGTATACTTCGCCGGTTTACGTGGCGGCCACGAAGCCAGCAATTCATGGATCAGATTCGAAATTTCTCAATAATCGCCCATATCGATCACGGCAAGTCGACGCTTGCGGACCGGTTTATCCAATTCTGTGGCGGGCTTGAGGAACGCGAGATGGCCGAACAGGTGCTCGACTCGATGGATCTCGAGCGGGAACGGGGCATCACTATCAAGGCCCAGAGCGTCTCGCTCGACTACACGGCTGCCGACGGCAAGATCTACCAGCTGAATTTCATCGATACACCCGGGCACGTGGATTTCTCCTACGAGGTTTCCCGGTCACTCGCGGCATGCGAGGGCGCGCTGCTCGTCGTTGACGCTGCGCAGGGCGTCGAGGCGCAGAGCGTTGCCAACTGCGTGACCGCCATCGACCAGGGACTCGAGGTACTGCCGGTACTCAACAAGATCGACCTGCCAGCGGCCGAACCCGATCGCGTCATGGCGGAGATCGAGGACATCATCGGCATCGATGCGCAGGATTCGGTCCGGACGAGCGCCAAGACCGGCGAAGGTGTCGCCGAGTTGCTCGAGGCAATCGTGCAGCGGGTACCTCCGCCTCAGGGTAATCCGGAGGCACCGCTGCAGGCACTGATCATCGATTCCTGGTTCGACAATTATGTCGGCGTCGTCTCGCTCGTGCGCGTGATGAACGGCACCCTGCCCAAGGGTGGCAAGATAACGGTGATGTCGACGGGTGCATCCTACAATGCTGATCGCGTCGGCAACTTCACTCCCAAGATGAATGACAAGGATGCACTCCGCACCGGGGAAGTGGGTTTCGTTATCGCCGGCATCAAGGATATCTTCGGTGCGCCGGTCGGCGATACGCTGACGATGATGCGAAACCCGTGCGACGAGCCATTGCCGGGATTCAAGCAGGTTCAGCCACGCGTATTTGCGGGGCTGTTTCCGATACAGTCGGACGACTATGAAAATTTTCGCGAAGCGCTGCACAAACTCCGGCTCAATGACGCCGCACTGCATTTCGAGCCTGAAACTTCGGCAGCACTGGGTTTCGGGTTTCGCTGCGGATTTCTCGGAATGCTGCATATGGAGATCGTCCAGGAACGGCTCGAGCGTGAGTACAACCTGGAACTGATTACCACAGCGCCGACCGTGGTATTTGAAGTTGTCGATACGTCGAACAACGTGACCATGGTCGACAACCCGTCCAGGCTCCCGCCGCAGAACGAAATCGAGGAACTGCGCGAGCCTATAATCACGGCGAACATCCTGGTTCCCGACGAGCATGTCGGCTCGGTCATCAAACTGTGTGTCGAGAAGCGCGGCGTGCAAAAGCACATCCGCTATCTCGGCAGCCAGGTCTCCATCGAATACGAGATGCCGCTCGCCGAGGTGGTAATGGATTTCTTCGATCGGCTGAAGTCGGTAAGCCGGGGATATGCGTCTTTCGATTATCATTTCGAACGATTCGAGGCGGCGCAGCTCGCGCGGCTCGACATCCTGATCAACAAGGAGCGTGTCGATGCGTTGTCGATTATCGTACATCGCGACAAGGCGACCGTTCGGGGCCGAGAGCTCGTCGAGAAAATGCGGGAACTTATTCCGCGGCAGATGTTCGACGTTGCTATACAGGCCGCGGTGGGCAGCCAGGTCATTGCGCGCAGCAACGTCAAGGCGCTGCGCAAGAACGTGACGGCGAAATGCTACGGCGGCGACGTATCGCGAAAACGCAAGTTGCTGGAGAAGCAAAAGGCCGGTAAAAGACGTATGAAGCAACTGGGCTCGGTCGAGATACCCCAGGAAGCGTTTCTTGCCGTTCTGAAAGTAGAAAAGTAATCCGAGGTTCCATTGAGCATTAACCTGGCATTGATTCTGACGCTGTTGACGGCACTGACCGGCATCGTCTACCTGCTCGACGTTTTCGTCTGGCACGACTCGAAACGCGGTAGCGAGGAGCCGCGAGGCGGCCGGCAGACGCTGGTCGAATACTCGCGCTCTTTTTTCCCTGTGCTGCTTATTGTGCTCGTAATACGATCGTTCGTGTTCGAGCCTTTTCGCATTCCTTCGGGATCGATGATGCCGACCCTGCTGCAGGGCGATTTTATTTTCGTGAAGAAGTTTTCCTATGGCTTGCGTTTGCCGGTCACGGAAACCAAGCTCCTCGAGACCGGTTCGCCCGAGCGCGGCGACGTTGTCGTATTTCGGTTGCCACAGGACCCGAGTATCAATTACATCAAGCGAGTGGTTGGACTCCCCGGTGATACCGTGGTCTATGAAGAGCACCGCCTTACGATCAATGGCGAGCTGATAGAACTCGAAAGAAGCCCGGACGCAATGCCCAGCGAGCCCGTGTATATTGAATATCTCGACGGCCGCAGGCACGAGATCCTGATAACGAACTCCTATTCTGTACGCGACGACGTTTACACGGTGCCTGAGGGCCACTACTTCGTCATGGGAGACAACCGCGATAACAGCAAGGACAGCCGTTTCATCGAGGCAATTCCGGAGTCACATCTCGTCGGCGAAGCAGTCCGCGTCTGGATGCACATGGATGGCCTGAGCTGGCCTCGCTGGGACCGAATCGGCACGAAGATTCAATAATGTGGTGCCAGTCACTGATTTGGCCGCTAGAATCGCGCTAGCCTTATGTAAATCGCGCTAATGCGGCGCGATGTAGTTGCTTGAGCAGAAATCGCGGAGTTTTGGTGATGTGCGCCAGTTCACACATTCAGGGTAGTAAGGTCTTCCGGCCGGCCGGCGGCCGATCGGCATTGCGACGCGAGGGCGGCATGACGACCGTTGGCCTGATAATCCTCGTCGCGTTCGTCGGTCTTTTCGCATTCGCCGGACTTCGGCTGACGCCCGTCTACCTCAATTACATGAAAGTCCTGGGCGTGATCAATGGCGTACAGGAGGAATTCGACGGCGCCAATGCATCGCGCGCCGCGATTCGCAGTTCCATATCTCGTCGTTTTGACGTCGAAAGCGTGGGCGAAATTACGGCACGCGAGATAACCGTGACCTCCGTGGACGGTGGTTTCGAGGTTCGCGCGCAGTACCCCCACGTGGCGCCGTTCATCGCTAACGTCTCATTCTACGTCGAGTTTGACAAAGCGGTGCTGGTGCGGCGATAACAACAAGCCGTTGAGTACGGCAGGAGACGTTGCGTCACGAGGTGGCGCGACGATGCAGAGCGATCATTTTGGACAATGCCGAACGCTGGCTGAGCGAAACCCTGGGTTACAGTTTCAGTGACGTCGCCCTGCTGCGGCAGGCGCTGACGCACAGGAGTGCGCCCGGCCGCAGCAACGAACGCCTGGAGTTTCTCGGCGACGCGGTACTCGACATTGTGGTTTCCGAGGCACTGTTCCATTCGTTACCCGACGCGCCCGAGGGCGACCTGAGCCGTTTGCGTGCATCGCTCGTGCGCGACACGTCTCTGGCCGATATCGCGGCGGGTCTCGGGCTTGGCGAGCACCTGATCCTCGGCAGCGGCGAACGCAAGACAGGCGGGCACAGGCGCCAGTCGATACTCGCGGATGGGCTGGAAGCGCTGTTTGGTGCCGTGTATCTCGACAGCGATTTCGAAACGGCGGCAGATCTGATTCGGCGCGTTCTCGGGGAGAAACTCGAAGACCTTCCGCATGCTGATGAACTACGCGATCCCAAGACTCGGCTGCAGGAATGGCTGCAGGCCAGAGGCGCGGCGCCGCCGGATTACGAGCTTGTCAACGTGACCGGTAAGGCTCACCAACAGCGCTTCGAAGTGCGCTGCCTCGTGCCGGAGCAGGATCCGACCACGGGCGAAGGCCATTCTCGGCGCAGCGCCGAGCAGCAATCCGCCCGGCGCATGCTGGAGCGGCTGACGGAAGATGACAGGCATGGCTGACGAAACGTTTCGTTGCGGCTTCGTTGCAGTCGTAGGCAGGCCGAATGTCGGCAAGTCGACGTTTGTAAACGCGGTCATGGGCAGGAAGGTGAGTATCGTCACTTCGAAGCCACAGACGACCCGGCACAGGATTCTTGCCGTGCAGACGGGAGACAACGAGCAGATTGTATTTGTCGACACACCGGGCCTTCACCGCAATGCCGGCCGCGCGATGAACCGGCTCATGAACCGGGCCGCGATAAGTGCTCTTGCCGATGCAGATCTCGCGTTGTTCGTCGTCGAGGCGGCACGCTGGACCGAGGAAGACGAGGACGTTCTCGAACGCATCAAGTCGTCGCAGGTCCCGTGTATCGCATTGCTCAACAAGATCGATGCGGTACATCCGAAGCAACGCCTGCTTGCGGCGATCGACGCGATGTCGAGGCGCCATGACTTCATCGAAATCATCCCGGTATCGGCGCGCAAGCGGGACAACCTGGACGTCGTTACAGCCAGTATTCGAGGTCGCCTGCCGGAGTCGCCACCGCTGTTCCCGGCCGATATGCAGACCGATCGCAGCCCGGAATTTCACGCAGCAGAGGTAATACGCGAACGTCTCACGGTGCATTTGCGCGAAGAATTGCCTTACGGCCTTACCGTCCAGGTCGAGCAGTACTCGCAAGACCGCGATCGGCTGACCATACATGCGGTCATCTGGGTGGAACGCGATAGCCAGAAAGGCATCGTCGTCGGCAAGGGCGGTCAGATGCTCAAAAAGATCGGCCAGGAAGCTCGCCTCGCGCTGGTGAAGCAACTGCACCAGCCCGTCCACCTCGAATTGTGGGTCAAGGTCAAGGACAACTGGGCGGACAGCGAACAGGATCTCATGAACCTCGGCTACGAATCACCGTGAAGCAATGACAGCAACGCGTCGAGTTCAGCAGCAGCTCGCCTACATACTGCATCACCGGCCGTTCCGTGACACCAGCCAGCTGCTTGACGTGATCAGCCGCGAGCACGGCAAGGTCACGCTCGTCGCACGTGGAAGCCGCTCGGCGAAATCGAAGCTCCGCGGCATACTGCGGCCGTTCCAGCCGCTGCGCCTCTCATGGTTCGCGCGATCCGACCTCGGTACGCTGACCGGGGCGGAGACAGACTCGGCACCGTTGTCACTCGGCGGGGATGCGCTTATTTCAGCGTACTACGTCAATGAGCTGGTACTTAGCTTCCTGCACCGTCACGATCCACAGCCGGAGATCTTCGACGCTTACGCGCAAACCCTGTCGGCACTCGCGGGCAGTGAAGAACTTGCCGCCAATCTGCGCGTTTTCGAAATGGAGTTGCTGAGGCTGCTCGGCTACGCACTGAATCTGGAATATGACGCAAACGTGCACGAGCCCATCGATGAGCAACGACATTACGAATACAGGGTCGAGCAGGGTCCTGTGGGCGTGACGCGCAGCGAGGGTCCCATGGTCTTCCAGGGAGCACGTTTGCGCGGCATTGCGGGCGCAGCGTTCGATGATCCGGCGGTACTGCGTGATGCAGGACGCTTGTTGCGCGAAGTGATACGGCATCACCTCGACGGCAGGGAGCTGAAGAGCCGCAAGGTGCTGCTGGATCTGCATCGCGCTAGAATGCCGAAAAACAGTCCAGCGGAATGAGGCCGAATGCCGGATACCAGACCCATACATCTAGGCGTGAATATCGATCACGTCGCGACGCTGAGGCAGGCGCGCGGAACTCCGTACCCGCGGCCAGCCGATGCGGTGGTGATTGCCGAGGGTGCGGGAGCAGACAGCATCACCGTGCATCTGCGTGAGGATCGCCGCCATATCCAGGATGCCGACCTGGCCGAGATTGCGACGGTGATGCAAACTCACATGAACCTGGAACTCGCGGTCACGGACGAAATGCTCGATATCGCGTGTGAGTTTGCGCCGAGCGATTGCTGCCTCGTACCCGAGCGACGCGAGGAACTGACCACGGAAGGTGGTCTGGACGTGGCCGGCCAGGCGGATCGCGTGCAGGAAGCTTGCGCCCGGCTCGCGGAGGCGGGTATCCGGGTGTCGCTTTTCATTGATCCCGACGAGCGGCAACTCGAGGCGGCTGCCGCTTGTGGCGCGCCCGTCGTCGAGCTGCATACCGGGGCTTTCGCGGACGCCGGTGAGGACCGGCGCGCGGCCGAGTTGCAGAGAATCGTCGACGCCGCTGCGTTCGGCGATCGTCTCGGTCTCGTAATCAATGCCGGGCACGGCCTGAACTACGACAACGTCGGCGAGATCGCCGTAATTCCGCAGATCATCGAACTCAATATCGGCCACGCGATCGTCTCCCGCGCCGTGTTCGACGGCCTCGCGCTGGCGGTTTCCGAAATGAAACGGCTCATGACGGAGGCACGTAGCGGGTGATCTTCGGAGTAGGGACGGACGTCGTCGAGTTATCACGCATACAGTCCACTTACGATCGCTTCGGTGAGCATTTCGTCCGGCGCGTGCTCATGGAAGAGGAACTCGCGCTGTTCCGCAAGACGAAATGGCCGATCCGTTTTCTTGCCATGCGCTTCGCGGGCAAGGAAGCGACCGTCAAAGCAATGGGCACCGGATTCGCTCATGGCGTATGGTTGCGGGACGTGGGCATTACGAACAACGAGTGGGGCCGCCCGCTCGTCATCTGGTCCGAGCGCGGCCGGCGCGTATGCGACCGTCTCGGCATTGGCGCGGGCCACGTCAGCCTCACTGACGACGCCGGTCTCGTGATTGCGTTCGCCGTAGTAGAGAAGGCCTGATATGCATTGTTTTTCCTTCGACATCGAGACCGTCCCGGACGTGGAATTCGGGCGCCGGATGTGGGGCCTCGAGGGTTTGCCCGACGATGAAGTCGGAACCGCGATGACCTTCCTGCGCCAGCAGCAGACCGGCAGCGATTTCCTGCCGCTGCACCAGCATTGCGTCGTCGCGATATCCGTGGCCCTGCGCAGCGGCGACAGTTTCAGGGTGTGGAGTCTCGGCGACGAGGAATCCAGCGAGGCGGAAATCGTCGGTCGGTTTTTCGATGGCATCGAGCGCTACGCGCCGGACCTGGTGTCCTGGAACGGCAGCGGCTTTGACCTTCCCGTGCTCCACTACCGCGCGCTCAGACACGGCATACAGGCGCCGCGTTACTGGGAGGTCGGTGACAGTGACAGGGAGTACAAGTGGAACAACTACCTCGGCCGGTTTCATTGGCGACACGTCGACCTGATGGATGTCCTGTCGGGTTACCAGCTCAGGGGGCGTGCGAGCCTGGATCAGACTGCGGTTTTGCTCGGGTTTCCCGGCAAGCTCGGCATGAGCGGGGACAAGGTCCGGGAGCGGTGGCTGAGTGGCGGTATTAGCGAGATTCGCGACTATTGCGAAACCGATGTGCTCAATACCTGGTTGATCTACCTGCGATTCGAATTCATGCGCGGAAACCTGGATGCCACCGGACTGGAGCGCGAGTTCGCGCTGGTCCGAGAAACTCTCGCAGGTATGAACGTGCCACACCTCAATGAATTTCTCGATGCCTGGCCAGAGCCAGGGTGACCTGTGGGCAAGGCGCGCGGTAAGCGGCAGCCGGAGACGGCAACAATTTCGTCCGTCACTCACGATGGGCGAGGCATCGCGGATGCGAGCGGCAAGAAGGTCTTCGTCGCAGGGGCCCTCAGCGGCGAGGAAGTACGATTCGTGCGACGCAAGTCGCGCCGTAATTTCGACGAAGCAGAATTACTCGAGGTTATCACCGCCTCACCCGAGCGCGTGGCTGCAAGATGCGCTGTATTCGGCCGCTGCGGCGGCTGCGCTCTGCAGCACGTCAGCATCGACCAGCAGCGCGCCATCAAGTCCGACACGCTGAGGGACAACCTGGAACGCATCGGTCGCGTCGAGCCGGGCCGCTGGCTCGAACCGGTCACCGGCCCGGAATGGAATTACCGCCGTCGCGCGCGGCTTGCCGTCAAGGACGTCAGTGCGAAGGGCCGGGTGCTGGTCGGTTTTCGTGAGCGGCACGCGCCATTCATTACTGACATGCATCGCTGCGAGGTGCTTGTGGCCCCCGTCGACGGGCTCATCGACCCGCTGAGCGAATCGATCGGCCGACTGTCGATACGCGCGCGCATTCCGCAGATCGAAGTCGCCGTGGCGGACAATGCCACAGCCCTGGTTTTCCGGGTGCTCGACCCGCCGACAGGGGGAGATCTGGACGAGTTGCGCCGCTTCGGCGACCAGCACGGCGTACGCATCTACCTGCAGCCGGGCGGTCTCGATTCGGTAAGCCTGTTGCATCCGGACGTCGAGCACGAACCGTTGCACTACACGATTCCCGAGTTTGACGTGCGCATCGAGTTCGAGCCCGTCGATTTCGTGCAGGTCAACGGCGAAATAAACCGGGCCATGGTCAGCAAGGCGCTCGAATTGCTCGAACCGGAACAGCAGGACAGGGTGCTCGATCTCTTTTGCGGCATCGGCAACTTTTCCCTGCCGCTCGCGCGGCGCTGCGGCAGTGTGCTGGGCGTGGAGGGCGAGGCAACACTGGTGCGTCGAGCTGCGGCAAACGCGGCGGGCAATGCGCTCGCGAACGCCGAATTCCGCCAGGCCGACCTGGCCGCCGTCGACGGCACGGAAAAGTGGCTGCAAGGCCCGTGGGACGGGCTGCTCCTGGATCCGGCCCGCAGCGGAGCGGCGGAAGTCGTAAGATACATCGGGCGGATCGATCCGGCGCGAATCGTCTACGTCTCCTGCCATCCCGGCACACTCGCGCGCGACGCGGGTGTGCTGGTGAACGAGGCAGGCTATACGCTCGCTGCGGCTGGCATTATCGACATGTTCCCGCATACGGCGCATGTCGAGTCAATTGCTGTTTTCAGAAAATAGTTAATAATCAGGGCCTGTTATGGAGGTTCTGTTCTTGGGGGGCAGTGCATGTCACTCGGACCGGTGATGCTGGACATCGATGGTCTCAGCCTGAGTCCGGCTGATCGTGAGCTATTGCGCGAACCCGCCGTTGGCGGACTGATTCTTTTCAGTCGCAATTACGAATCGCCACAACAGATCACCGACCTCGTGGACGAAGTGCGAGCTCTCAGAAGTCCGTCGCCGATCATTGCCGTGGACCACGAAGGCGGCCGTGTACAACGTTTCCGGGACGGATTTACTGCGATCCCGCCGATGCGGGTTATCGGCCGCCAGTACAGTACGGACCCGAAGGGCGCTCTGACACTTGCCAGGCAGGCTGGCTGGCTGACGGCCGCCGAGCTGAGGTCTTGCGGCATCGACCTGTGCTTTGCGCCTTGCGTCGATCTCGACTGGGGCGTGAGCGAGATTATTGGCGACCGGGCTTTTCACGCGAGGCCGGAAGTCGTGGCGGAGCTGGCTGCCGAGTTCTCGCGAGGTCTGCGCAGTGCAGGGATGGCCGCGGTTGCGAAGCATTTCCCTGGTCACGGCGCGGTCGTTGCGGATTCGCACGAGCAGCTGCCGGTGGATCGACGCGAATACGGCGACCTGCTGGACGACATGCGGCCCTACGACAAGCTGATCAGTAACGGGCTCATCGCCGGCGTCATGATGGCTCATACCGTGTCCCCCGAGA
>Ga0224504_10000670_pt1 | contig 15255 bp, 10 predicted proteins | sample SF_Oct11_sed_USG_3_FD_170160 | JGI IMG/M metagenome (GOLD analysis project Ga0224504, IMG submission 170160) | Sediment microbial communities from San Francisco Bay, California, United States - SF_Oct11_sed_USGS_24 | ecosystem: Environmental > Aquatic > Marine > Sediment | place: USA... | reverse complement strand
CATCTGCAACTGACCAGAGTCTGACCAACCGATCTCCGTCACTGACAGCCATTAACTTGCCATTAGGGTCGGCTGCTACAAGATCAGCAACGCCGCCGGTGATCAGCTGCCCCGTTTCAACTACCTCAGTCATGTCCCAAACAGACAGCGCGTTATCACCTGCTTCAAGCACGGTATCAATAATCAAATGACGACCATTGCCGGAAAGCACCGGCTCAAATGCAGGCCCAATCAATATCCGCTTGCGCAATTCGGATGTTTCAATATCCCAAAGTTCGACCGCGCTTCCGGCAATCATGAATACACCGGAATGACCCAGCATGAAACTGGCCGAAGAAAAACCAGCAGACCGGGGAATGCGCGCAATCACTTCACCATTCCCTATATCCCAGACAAGAATATCGCCACGCACCAACTCATCCGCAGGCCAGGTTAAAGCCCGCCTGCCATCTGGTGAAAGCACACTGCGAATGGTTCGTGCAACGCGAGGCTCGGGTATGACGCTGACCTCAGAAATGTAACCAGCCGGGGCGATGGCTACCTTGCCATCAATGCTCATCTCCCAATCCACAAGATTACCGACTATCCCCTGGGCATTGTCTGAGAAACGCGCTGTCCAGGTACCGTTAATATTTTCATCCAGCAACGTTCGCAACCGGGCATCATTCCGTGAATCAAAGCGGTAAATACCCTGCGCATCAGATAAATCGTTGGGCGATAGCGCCAGCGCCACTTCGCGGCCGGAGGGTGATCTCAATTCCAGTAATACATCTGCCGGACGTGGATGAGCAACCTGTGCCGTCAAAATTAATCTTTTGCCAGTTCCGGCACCCTCAACGATCACTCGTCGTTGTAGCGGAACAACCTCTTCGGCCAGCAAAGACAGTCGCTGAATGCGTTGCGGCCCTGAATCCGTCAAATGAAAAACTTCTACCCGATGCTGATCATCCAGCGTGGCGATGACACCTGACACCGTATCGAGCTCCAGCGCCTGCAGAGGCTTAGCTGTCCGCACAGTCCCATATAACTTATCGAGATCATTGCCTAATAATTCTGCAACCAGATTGCGCCCACCAGCTTCAGAAGCATCCAGCGTACGCAGCGCATAAATGAGCGCAGAATCACGCTCTCCCCTGCGCATTGATGTGATGGTGCGACGCGACCAATACTCATCCCGCAACCCTTCACCCGCCGTTTCCCAGCCTGGAATGTCGGTCAGACTTTCACCCAATCGTTCAACTTCGGCAATTCGGCGGGCGCGCCTGCTTTGGCTCACCAGATAATCAGCAAACAACTGATCAGCTTCCGCCTCAAAACCTGGCAGAAAACTCATGCGCCGATAAGACTCAAGCGCAGATACGTAATCTTCAGCAGGATCAGACAGCGACTGTCGATAAGCTTTTGGCAAATATTGGGTATACCAGACAGGTCCCGCAATAAACACGACTGCCAGAGTCGCTGCAATAGCAGCAGCACGCCAACCCAGCGGCTGGTTATGACGCACCCAACTGTTAGTAAACACAGCAGAATAAACGCGATTGCGGATACAAAACTGTCCGTCTTCATCGATGCTGACAATGCCTGAACGCAATAGATCACGATGCACATCCATGGCCCGATCAGCCAAAACTTTTCGCCCGCGTCGAATACGCCGATACAAACTCAGTCGTGCTGAGTATCCTGAAGTTTCGCGCAATACATCTTTTGCAACAGCAGATAAATGGGGTTCTTCCCGAGTGCTGGCAGGCCCGAGAAACAGGGCTTCGACTACCTGATCAACCACTTGTTGAGTCAGCGAAGCGCTCTTGCGTCGCGCGAGGGCACGATAAATCTTCTGACAGAGATAAGGCTGCCCACCTGTCCAGTCCCACACGGCCTCTGCTATCTGTTCAGTGACCAATGAATCAAGATGCAAACCTGCAGCCAGGCGCCGCACTTCGTCAGGCTCGAAATCATTAAGTTTAACGGGCTGACTGATATCGAATGGTGAATCATGGCCGCGGGGGATGCGCTGACCGACTGCAACCGAACCGAGTAAGGCAAATGTCAGACGCTGATAGGCAGGCTCGGTTGCACGCGTGTCATAACAGGCCCGAATAGCTGCCAGCAGCTGGTCAGCAAATTCCTGCCCGAGCGCTGCCTCCATACCATCAATAAAAATTACGACGGGCTCGTCCGTATCATGCAAAACAACTTCGAGAAAGAATTCCCGCAACCGCTGCATGATTGTCAGCCCACTGCGCTCCTGCCACCAGCTTTGCATATCCGAACGTATACGAAGCTCGCGGACGATGCGATAAGCAAAACTGTAGTACCAGCGCCCAACATCATCCTGAATTTCACGACTGCTGATTTGTGCGAGATCAATCGTGGCCACCCGCACACCATCATCACGCAACCTGCCAGCCGTCTGCGCCATCAGCGTAGTTTTGCCCTCATGACTGGGCGCCAGAACATGACAATATTCACCCTCGGTCAAACGCGCATATAACGTTGCGTCGGCATCGCGCAGCACATGGCATTCGCGACCCGGTTGAACCGGCCCGCCCACGACGTAGAACTTGCCATTACTTTTATTTATGGTCACTTTGAGCCTATCAGCCTGTTGACATTCAGCGGCTATTCGGTCGCAATAGGGACAGAAAGTCAACTTTAGCCAAAATCACAGCACCATCAATATGCTCAGCAATCCACATAATCTTGTTGCAGAAACTCAATCTGCTGAAAAGCGTTACGGCATCCGGGCAAGCATTCCTGCCAGCGACCCTTTCTCACGGCTGGTTGATGAGAAATGGGAGATGCTGCACTGGTTCGCGGAAAAAGCTGAGCGAGATGAAGCCCTTGAAGACATGCGCCGACGTCATGAATTTTCGCGCATGGGTGACGCCCCAACTGTAATCTACGAGCCGTTTCAGCAATAAATCTGGCGAGGTCGATGAGCAGCCTCATGATGACACCTTCTGTGTCAGCCAAAGATCATCGCACTACAAGAACATCTCTCTTTACCGCATTACTGGGTGTGTTTCTGCTTCTGTTGCCAGTCATTACTTTTTCAGCGCAACCTGATCAGGAAGAAGTCGTTGTTACAGCGAACAAAACTGAAACAAACTTTACTGACCTGATCGGTAATACGGACAGCCTGTCAACAGAACGAATACAGCTGATCAATCCCCAACACATTTACGAACTGGGTACACAAACCTCAGGGGTATGGCTGTCAAGAGGTAGCGGTCAGGAATCATTGCCCGCCATTAGATCCCAGGTCTTTACGGGGCCCGGGGCATGCGGGAACTTTCTGTTCATGGAAAATGGCATCCCATCTAGGCCTACGGGTTTTTGTAACGTCAACGAACTATTTGAACTGCCTAATGAACTGGCGGATTCGATTGAAATCATCAGGGGTCCGTCAAACGCACTTTATGGTTCTAATGGCCTGCATGGCGTCATTAATATTCTTTTGCCGACTCCAACGAATGAACCCAGATGGGACATCGGTGCAACACTCGGGCCTGATGACTTTGTTCGCGGCAAAGCGAACTGGAGTGGCGCGATCGGACAATCAGCGCTGGCAGCCGGTGGACTCGTCGATCACTATGACGGCTTTAGGGACGACACCGGCTACGACCAGCAGAAAGGTTACTTGCGCCTGACTCGTGAACTGGATGGTAACAGTGGCACGCTGGATACCTTCTTCAGTGCACAGCACCTGGATCAGGATACTGGTGGCTATATCCTGGGAGAAGATGCCTATAAAGACAAAGCGGTGCGCACAACCAACCCTAACCCGGAAGCCTTCAGAAAAGCAGACAGCCAGCGGCTATCAACCAGCTGGACATCAGCCCCTGACAGCAGCGGCATATCGAACGAAGCGAGGTTTTATCTTCGCAATTCAGATATGAAATTCCTGATGCACTTTCTGCCAGGTCAACCGTTAGAAAAAAACGGACAAACCAGTGGCGGTGTGCTGCTGACACAATTCAGACCCATCGGAAACGCTAGCCTGACAACCGGTTTTGATTTTGAGTACATGGATGGATACATCAAACAGTTTCAAGCTGAACCCACAGACAGCGGGAGCGCATTTTTAGATGAAGTGCTTCCGCAAGGTGCTCAATATGATTTTGACGTCAACAGCATTATGGCCGCCTCTTACGCGCAAATTGAAGTCCCCGTGCAGGAAAACTGGCAGTTGGTCGCGGGACTAAGGCTTGAATATCTTTACTATAACTACGATAACAATTTGCTAGATGGCAATACACGTGATGATGGCACCGACTGTGGCTTTGGCGGATGTCGTTACAATCGTCCTGCAGATCGCGATGATGACTTCTTGAATATCGCACCCAATATTGGTGCCAGGTATCGCCTGACCAATAACACTGCTTTGTATGCAACCTTGATGCGCGGTTTTCGGGCACCACAAGTGACCGAGCTTTACCGCCTGCAAAATAATCAGACCGTCGCAGACCTGGATAGCGTTGAAATGGACAGCCTTGAAATTGGTATTCATAGCGAAAGCGATAATTACCGCATTGAAGCCAGCGGTTTCGCCATGCGCAAGAAAAATGACATTTTTCAGGATGCCAACAGGACCAATATCAGCAATGGCAAGACCAAACATGTCGGGGTCGAAATACAGGGGATCGCTCAGGCAGATTCCGGCCTATATGCCGGGCTGGCCGGCACATGGGCCAAACACACATATGATTTTGACGCGACTACGGTGGGCGACTCGATCACTTCCGGTGATGACATTGATACGGCCCCGCGAACACTTGGCAGCGTGCGCGTTGGCTGGGAACTGGAGCGAGGACTCATTGAAGTAGAAGGCTTGCATCAAGGGTCTTATTATTTGGACGCCGCAAATGAGCGAAAATATAACGGACACAATCTGCTTAATCTGCGTAGCCAGTGGCAGGTAAGCGATAACTGGCAAGTTGCTGCACGTCTTAATAATGTTACCGATGAACTCTATGCGGATCGGGCAGACTTCGCTTTTGGTAATTATCGATATTTTCCGGGCAGAACGCGTGAGTTCTTTATTGAATTAACCTGGTTCAGCCGATAGTAAATAAATGCAATCGCCAACGAATCTATTTCGCGCATTGCCCAGAGCCGCCAAACTCATGATAATAGCCCATCACTGAACGCGCAGATTTAAACAAGAACGAGCGATCTTTAATGGAGCTGAAAATGTCGAATACCATCAAATTAATTTCCACATTGATTGCACTGACCTGCCTGATCAGTATCAGCACTGCCGTTTCTGCTGCAGACACTAAGCGGGTTGCCCGTGTTGCTGGTGGCCAGCAAGTAGAACTCGCCAAGCCCGAGAAAAGTGACACTGAGCTCGCCGCTGAACGCCCGGAATACGAAAAACTAAAACCCAAAAAGCGCTAGCCCGAAACTGGGCAAAACCTATATAGGCTTATATTTCGGGCTTATATACTGAGCCGGCCGATTTCCCGCAAATAACGACGCTCTTCCTCGTCCGCGCGAGCGGAATCCCAGCCAATATGACGGCGCATGATAGCCAGCGCCTTTGGCAAGGCCGCTCTGCCCTGATCAGGTGACAACCCAATCATGGTTCGGCGCAGTAATACATCTGCCAATGTCGTGGGCATTTCATACTGGTACGCAAACAATATTTCTGCGGCGACTGCATGACTGTGAGGACAAATTTCATCCCCTAATTCCGGATAGGTATTAATCATGTCCCGAATTAATACCGAGCGACTGCCATAAACATTAAGCAAATGTACCCGTGATTCAGGCGACAAAAAATCGCAACGGTCCAATTCATCGACAACCAGATTCTTTTGCATCACTGCACCCGGTAAAGGCGAGCGGGCCGTACTGCACTTCTCACCTTTGTACTTGAGTCGACGCACCACTTTGTCTGTGACTTCTTCAGCGAGATTACGATACGTAGTGAGCTTACCGCCAATAACCGAATACATGCCTTTGGCAACCTGGCGGTGATGCTTGATCATATGTCGACGGGTAATATCACCCTCAGCTTTTTTACCCTTGCGCGGCAATGGACGCACGCCGGTATATCGATAGTGAATATTATGACTATTCAGATTCGCATCCGGAAAGACCCGATTAGTCTCTTCAAGCAAGTAATCAACTTCATCATCCCCAGCTGAAACTTCACCGGGGTTTCCGTCATAGCGGATATCGGTGGTTCCGATAAGGAGCATGTCATTCCATGGAATGATGAAAAATGGTCGGCCATCGGTCTCTGCTTCAAGATAGCAGGCGATCCTGGGCTGCCCCGGGAATCCCGGCACAATAATATGTGTCCCTTTCGTGCCACCCATAAAACGCCGCGGCTCAGGTGATTTCTTCAGCACCTGATCAACCCATGGCCCTGCCGCGTTTACAACGACTGGCGCCGTCACATCGAACTGCTTGTCCGAACGCAAATCTGTATAGCGCACACCCGTCACGCATTGATCCTTAACCAACATGTGATCAACCCGGCTATAAGTGCAGATTTTGCCGCCCGCCTGCTTTGCAGCAAGCGCATTCTCGATCACAAGCCGTTCGGCATAAGTCACCTGTGCATCATAGTAAGTTGCCGCGCCGAGCAAACCCTCAGGATTTAGCATGGGCAATAATTCGAGTGCTTCGGGGGCATCAAACATTTGATGTCGGGGCACCGACTTACCCATCGACAACAAATCATAGAGCCACATACCCAGAGAGATGATCAGCCGTCCACGCCGGCTTGTTTCGAAAATAGGAATAAGCAACTGCAACGGAACAACCAAATGCGGCGCTATACGCAATAAAGTCTCGCGCTCATGCAAAGACTCGTAAACCAGACTGAACTCGGCATGCTCCAGATAACGAAGACCACCATGAATGAGTCGACTGGACCAGCGCGTCGTGCCGTTACAAAGATCGCCCTGCTCAAGCAGACAAACCCGCAATCCTCTTAATGCAGCATCTCGGGCAATACCCACCCCATTGATGCCACCACCGACAATGATCAAATCGTAGTCAGTCGCTGCAGTCACCTTGCAAGAATCAGGGTCGGGTCTGTCCCGTGCCGCGCACGAGATACTTGAAACTGGTTAATTGCTCGGCACCGACAGGACCGCGCGCATGAATGCGCCCGGTTGCAATGCCGATTTCTGCGCCCATACCAAACTCACCACCATCGGCAAATTGCGTCGATGCATTGTGCAGCAGAATAGCGCTATCGAGGTCATGGAAAAATCGTTCGACCACATTTTGATCTTCAGCGCATATCGCTTCCGTATGGCCAGAACCATATTTGGAAATATGTGCGATGGCCTGATCTACGCCATCAACAACCCGTACCGACAAAATGGCATCCAGATACTCAGTCGTCCAGTCATCCTCTGTCGCAGGGTGCGCGCGCTCATCAATCGCGCAAATGGTCTTATCGCCGCGTAGCTCACAACCAGCCGCAATCAGTCCATCTGCGATGACAGGAAAATGTGTCGCCAGCGCACTGCGATCAATCAACAATGTTTCAGCAGATCCGCATATACCCGTGCGACGCATTTTTGCATTTAAAACAACTTCCGAAGCCAATTGAACATCGGCAGATTCATGCACATAAACATGACACAAGCCTTCAAGATGACCAATGACCGGCACACGCGCATCTGACTGCACCCGGGCAATCAGATTCTTGCCGCCGCGCGGGACGATGACATCAACGCTGCCATTCAACCCTGCCAACATTAAACCAACGGCATCACGGCTTCGAGTCGGCACCATCTGAATCGCTGACGCAGGCAAACCGGCGCTGATCAAACCCTTGGTCAGGCACTGATGAATTGCTGAGCTGGAAGCGAAACTTTCCGAACCACCTCTTAAGATCACAGCATTTCCAGACTTAAGACACAGCGCGCCTGCATCGGCCGTCACATTGGGTCGACTCTCATAAATAATCCCGATGACACCGAGTGGCACTCTGACACGCTGGATGACCAGCCCATTGGGCCGGTCCCATTCAGACATCACTTGCCCGATAGGATCATCCAGTTCACGGATCGACTCTATACCTGCAGCCATCGATTCAATCCGATCCTCATCAAGCAGCAAGCGGTCGAGCATGGATTTCGATAAACCACGTTCAGCTGCTGCAGACATGTCTTTAGCGTTGGCGCTTAATATGTTCGACTTGTTTGCCCGGATGGCATCGGCCGCAGCCTGCAGCGCTGCATTTTTTTGCTCAGGCGTTGATCTCGCAAGATCGCGCGCTGCAGCCCTGGCATCCGAACCAATCTGCAGCATGATCGCAGCGATATCCTGCTCGACAGTTTCTGTCATTGCACTCATTGTTAAATTAGCTCTTTCATTGATCTAAGCGTCCAGTAATGCGAGATCATCACGGTGAATAATGACGTCACGACCAGCATAACCCAGCAAGTCTTCAATCTCGTCACTGCGCCTGCCGGATATGATCTTTGCATCAGCACTGGAATACGCGGCCAGCCCGCGTGCCAGCTCCCGGCCATTGCTGTCTGCCACTGTAATGGCATCGCCACGCTCAAATTCACCCTCAACACCAACAACGCCGACCGGCAATAAACTGCTGCCTTTTGCCAGCGCCTGCGCAGCACCCGCATCAATGACAAGCCGCCCCAGTGAGGTCAGGCTTCCGCCTATCCACTGTTTGCGAGCAGCGCGGGGTGTTTTTTTCGGGATAAACCAGGTTGCGGGACCACCCTCTTCAACAGCCTGAATCGGCAGCAGCTGGCCACCATTGGCAATCAAGGTCGCACAACCGGCCGCAACCGCAATCCTGGCAGCCGCAATTTTAGTGATCATGCCGCCGGAACCGAAAGCTGTGCTCGCTGCACCGGCCAGCGCCTCAATTTCAGGCGTGATTTCTGCCACTTCAGGAATCAACACCGCTTCAGCATTGCGGGTCGGATCCGCATCATATAAACCATCAACGTCTGACAACAAAGCCAGGCAATCGGCGCTGATCATTTCAGCAACACGGGCGCCAAGCCGATCATTATCGCCATAACGAATCTCTTGGGTCGCGACCGTGTCGTTCTCATTTATAACCGGAACAACACCGAGTCGAAGTAAAGTTTCAAGCGTACTGCGTGCATTAAGATAACGTCGCCGATTCTCTGTGTCATCCAACGTCAGCAGCACTTGAGCGATACGCACGTTACGCTGATCCAGCAAATCCTTATACGCATGGGCCAGCAACACTTGCCCGGCGGCGGCGGCGGCCTGATGGTCTTCAAGTCGCCGCTGCTCTGAAGACATCCCCAGATACTTGCGCCCCAGTGCAATTGCACCTGAAGACACGATCAATACCTGCTGTCCTCGGTCACGCAGCCGCACAACTTCATCAGCCAGAGACTCCAGCCAGGCACGGTTCAGATTCCCCGACGCATGATCGATAAGTAGTGATGACCCGATCTTGATAACCACGCGTGAAGCGTCTGCCAGATCAGGCTTTCTATTGCCTTGCTGATGAGAAGTCATTGGACGAGACCCGGGAATCAGCTGGCTGCGCTCAGCACCTGCTGCCCGCGCGCAACTGACAAGGGACCGCTGCGAACCACAGCCATAATCTGAGCATGCTCAATAACGCGATCAATAAACTCATCAAGATGACCGCTGCTGCCCGTCAATTCCAGCGTGTAATTGGCGAGCGCATCATCGAGCACCCGCACATCCTGTTTATTAGCAAGATCCGTGACGATTCTCAGTGAAGCGTCATCCGGGATCGTCAGCTTGATCAGCATCAATTCACGTTCGATATGATCGCCCATCGTCATATCCGCGATATTGACGACATCGACCAGCTTAAACAGCTGATGAGTAATCTGGTTGATCACCTGATCAGAGCCAATGGAAACAAGGGTAAGCCTTGAAACCTGAGGGTCTTCTGTCGGTGCAACACTTAAGGACTCAATGTTGTAGCCGCGCGTCGAGAACAAAGAAGCAACGCGTGACAATGCGCCTGCCTCATTCTGCAGCAAAATAGATATTACGTGGCGCATGACTAAAATCCGTCCGAGATTCGGAAAAAACCCTTAAGTTCCAAACGACTGGCAATACTCGCCTAGAACGTTCGCTATTGCAATGAAAGAACATTTGTTCGACACTCGCTGATAAATAAGAAATTACCTGAATTATGGCCTCGCTGGCCAGTGATCCTGATTTTATGGCAACTGCATCTCCAACAATTGATAACTCGCCGCACCCGCTGGCGGGTAAACGCATGTCCGGCGCAGAAATTATCGTCCAGGTTCTGGCCGATGAAGGCGTCGACACCATCTTTGGCTACAGTGGCGGTGCAATCCTGCCAACCTATGACGCTGTGTTTCGCTACAACGATGACCGGCGGGACGAGAGTGGCGACGTGCCCATGCCTTTGATCGTGCCTGCCAATGAGCAGGGCGCTGGATTCATGGCTGCAGGCTACGCCCGCGCCAGTGGCAAGGTCGGCGTAGTCATGGTCACCTCAGGACCCGGCGCTACGAATACGGTTACGCCGGTTCGGGACTGCATGGCTGACTCGATCCCTATCGTGGTGATCTGCGGACAGGTTCCGACCAATGCAATTGGCACCGACGCCTTTCAGGAAGCACCCATCTCTGCCGTCATGGGCTCAGCCGTTGCCAAACACGTCTTTCTGGTAACCGAGTCTAATAAGCTGGAATCAACAGTGCGGACCGCATTTGAGATTGCGCGAACCGGCCGTCCCGGGCCTGTCGTCATTGATATCCCTAAAGATGTTCAAAACTGGGTTGGCGAGTTTCAGGGTGAAGGCCTGCTTTCCATCAGCGGCTATCGCCGGCGCATGCAATCTGTCGAAGACAATGTGCTGACAGCTGGCGCGGCCAAAGCTTTTTTCGATACGCTGAAACAATCGAAACGCCCCCTGATTTATGCGGGCGGCGGTGTTGTAAACAGCGAGTCATCCGCAACACTGCGTGCGTTTGCAGATCGATTCCAGATACCGATCACAACCACATTGATGGGGATCGGCGCGCAAGACACGACTGCACCTCTTTCACTGCATATGCTCGGTATGCATGGCGCCGCTTATGCCAATTATGCCGTCGAAGATTGTGACTTTCTGATCGCTGTCGGCGCTCGCTTCGATGATCGTGTAGCCGCCGTCCCTGAACAATTTGCACCCAATGCCAAGAAAATTGCCCATTTCGATGTTGACCCGTCAGAGATCGGCAAGGTCAAGGATGTTGACTGGCACCACATTGGTCTGTTGAACCGCGATATCCGGGCGCTAATCTCCTATGGGGACCGGCATGACATTCAGCTCGATCTCAGCACCTGGCATCAGGAAATAGCCGCCCTGAAGCGCGACTATGCCCATAACTATGATCGGGACAGCGACCTGATTCAGCCTCATTACATAATTGAGGAGCTGAACAAGCGCACCAAAGGCGAAGCCATTATCTCTACAGGCGTTGGCCAGCATCAGATGTGGGCCGCGCAATACTTTGACTTCAAAGAACCGCGTCTCTGGCTGACCTCTGGCAGCATGGGTACGATGGGCTTCGGACTGCCAGCGGCCGTGGGCGCGCAATTTGCAAAACCTGATCGAATGGTCATTGATATTGATGGTGATGCCAGCATCCGAATGAATCTGGGTGAACTGGAAACAGTTACAACCTACAACCTGCCGGTGAAAGTTGTTGTTCTGAATAATTATGGCGACGGCATGGTTCGTCAATGGCAGAAGCTGTATTACAAGGCGCGCTTTTCTGCGACAGACAAGTCACTTCATCGAAAAGATTTCATTAAGGCTGCACAAGCTGACGGGTTTGAGTATGCCGTCCGGCTTGATCAAAAGTCAGATGTTGAAAGAGTCATCAAGGAATTTATCGAATTTGATGGCCCCGCTTTCCTCGAGGTCATCATCGACACTGAGGCGCTCGTGTATCCGATGGTTGGCCCGGGCATGTCCTACGATCGCATGATCACCGGCGACTTTATTAACAGCCGCAATGGTGATGACGACAAAGACAGCGAGCTCGATCAGTCCTCTATGTTCTGACGCAACAGGCGTTCATCAACAGCGTCCAGTCCCTTCGCCTCATCTTGACGAATGAGTAAAGCCTTCCGGCGCATGAACCGGGTCAATCCGATCGGGCCCATGCGCCCGGAGCCCATGCCGGACAGGCCGAATGAATCATGCGCCGCATCATGAACTTCAGTGGTCAGGCCACCATCGTTGATACTGATTGCACCGGCATTCAAGCGTCGACCGACCTCAATGGCAGCCTCTGCATCTTTGCCGATGACCGATGCTGACAAACCATAATCAGTGTCATTGGCGAGCGCCACCGCCTCATCAACCGTCTTGTAGGGCATCACTGGCATCACCGGGCCAAACGTTTCATCTTTCATAACCTGCATCGAATGATCGACTCCGCTTAACACCGTCGGTCGAATCCATAATCCGCCACCCAGCGTCTCAACAACGCCACCGCAACGAAGACTCGCACCTTTGCTACAGGCCTCTTCAATCTGCGCAGCAATAACCTGAGCCTGCTTTGCAAAGATCAACGGGCCCATCTGTCCCTGATCTGGATTGGGAAAACTGAGTTCAACCTGCTCTGCCTGCCTGACCAATTCAGCTACGAATGCGTCATGCAATGATTCATGCACGTAAACGCGTTCCAGCGACTGACAAGCCTGGCCGGTCGCCTGCACCGAAGCTCTCAGTATGATGCGCGCTGCAACTTCAATATTGGCATCGGGCATGACGATGGCAGGGTCTTTACCGCCAAGCTCCAGAAATGCAGGGATAAAATTTTTCGCGCAATTTTCTGCAACAAGCCGGCCTGTAGCCACACTGCCGGTAAATGCGAGCGCATCAACTTCACCAATCAAGGCTGCACCACTGCTGCCGTCACCTTCAATCCACTGAAACACTGCTGCAAGCTCAGGATAGGCCGCCAGGGATTCACGCACGGGCCTTATAAATCTTGGCGTAACCTCACTGGGCTTAACGATCACGCCACATCCGGCCACCAGCGCAGGAATCGCATCAATCATCGACAACAAAAATGGAAAATTCCACGGACTGATGATCCCGACCAGCGGATAAGGCCGGAACTGATGGCGCGTCATTACACCCTGCGTCATCGAGGACTGTTCTGCTGATTCTGACAGCAATCCGGGTGCACCTGCCGCCCAACCTTCGACCATTCCAACCAGTGATTGCACCTCAATGGCTGCAATAAGCTGGCGGCCTGTGTCGGTCGCCAACGCCTGAGTGATGGATTCAGCTTGCGCTGTCAGCGAAGCAGCCCAATCACGCAAAACCTCACAACGGTATTCAAGCCCGCCAGACAACCAGGCCGGTTGTGCAGCTCGAACCTGCTTCGCAACCTGCGCAACCTCATCAGCAGACAGCGTATGAATAGAATAATCAGCCTCACCGGAGCGAGGATTGCGAACCGGCATTTCATGACTCATAACTGGCACCTCTGTCCCGATCATTTTCCCGGTGCAGAATCATCGCAAGCTTCCTCGCCCATTAATCCAGCAGGCGATCAATTTTCGCGGCACAGATAAAATCATTTTCGGAGAGACCGTCTATGGCATGCGTGGTATATAAAACGTCGACCTTGCCATACAGCACCGTCAGATCGGGATGATGACCTTCAGACTCTGCGATCCAGGCCACAGCGTTAACAAATGAAATGGTCTGGCGATAACCGACAAACTCAAATCGGCGATGGATGGATTTACCGCCGCCAGAAATACGCCACGCTGAATCCAGCGCCTTGATCAACTGCTGCGCAGCTTCGGCCTCAAGCGGGGGCACCCCACCTTCGCAAGGCTCACAATGGCGTGTCAGCAATTCAGATTTTTTTGTCATAGCTTTTAGCCATATACCCGTCATGAAAGCCAGCCATTATAGCGCCGACCAGAACCGGCTGTTTCCTAAACATCAAAGTTGTCACGAATAATGGTTTACCATATGAAGCAATAAGCTGGATTAACAAAAATCCATCTGACTAAATGCTGCGTATAAACGCAAGAATCCCTATCCAGTAAAGGGTTCGCATTAATTTCTGATCGGAGACCCCATCAAATGGCGCAAGATCCCCAAGCCACAAGGCTTCTAGGCTACCTGTGGCTTCAACCAGGTTTGAGCAGAAAAAATGGCATGACCATGCTATACGCCTGTCTCACCGGCATCCCTTTCCTGGTTGTGATCAACTTTATTCAGCCCTACATATTGACCGCCATGCTGAATCTTCCGAGCGATCAGTATGGCTCGACCTCCGGCAATCTTGCCGTATTACATGAATTGATCATGATCCTGCTGACCGGCCCCGCCGGCGCTCTGGCGGATCGGATTGGCCGGCGCCGCGTGCTTACCGCCGGTTACCTCATAGTGGCCGTCGGACTCGCCGTATATCCCTGGGCGACTTCTGTGACCGGTCTGATATTGATTCGCAGTGTTTATGCGGTCGGCGCTACCGCTATCATTGGGTCATTTTCCGCCCTGATGGCCGACTACCCGCAGGAAAAATCGCGCGGAAAATTTATCGCAATTGTGGGCGTCCTAAATGGCCTCGGCATCATTATTCTGACAAGCATCGGCGGTAATCTGCCCAAGTGGCTGGTTAGCGCAGGCTTTGAACAAATCCCGGCCGGTCGGCTAGCTATGTTTGTCATCGCTATCACAGCAGTGATCAGCGCATTAATAGTCTGGATAGGCTTCGTGGGTGGCGACCGGGGCGCTGGCAATGAGCAAAAACAATCCTTAGTGGAACTACTAAAAAAGGGCATGGGTGCTGCGCGCAATCCGCGCATCGCTGTTTCTTATGCTTCCGCGTTTGCTTCCCGTGGTGACGTGGTCGTCATTGGCACCTATGTCTCACTCTGGGGCACGCAAGCGGGTATCGGTAACGGTATGGTTGAAGAAGACGCCTTGAAGAAGGCCACGCTGGTCTTCGTCGTTGTGCAAGTAGCCGCTTTGTTAGCCTCCCCTTTTATTGGCATTCTTAACGACCGTATTAATCGTGTCACAGGACTCATTGTTGGCATGGGCCTGGCTGCAGCGGGCTATCTTGTGTTTGGCCTGCAAACTAATCCGCTTGGTTTTAATGCAATGTTTATTGCCTGCATACTCGGTGTTGGCCAGATCAGCGCCATCCTTGCGGGCACAACGCTAATTGGTCAGGAAGCCGACCCAAAAATTACCGGGGCCACAGTGGGCGTCTGGAGTTTCTTTGGCGCGGTCGGCACATT
>Ga0224504_10000669_pt1 | contig 15259 bp, 20 predicted proteins | sample SF_Oct11_sed_USG_3_FD_170160 | JGI IMG/M metagenome (GOLD analysis project Ga0224504, IMG submission 170160) | Sediment microbial communities from San Francisco Bay, California, United States - SF_Oct11_sed_USGS_24 | ecosystem: Environmental > Aquatic > Marine > Sediment | place: USA... | reverse complement strand
GGGGGGGGTGGGGGGTGGGGTGGGGGGTGGCCCGATCGTGTCCCCACTTCCACTTCCACTTCCGCCACAGCCTGCGACAACCACACAAACGACGATCAAGCACAGCAATCTGCGTGAATGGCTTAGCTCAGCCATATTCATTAATCCCAAGCAACCCAGGACACAGCATAGCAAGAGTGCCGACTAGGTCACGAACGTGTCGATGCAATCGACCTATACTGCAAACCTGTCGAAAATGTGCAGAAATTTCGACATATCGTTCGAAAAGCTTGATCAGATCGACATATACTAAAGACGTGTCGATTTTTTTGCTCTTTTTCGACACATTTGGCTGATATGTCGATTTCACGTACCTATTTATGAATTATCAAGGGAGCTTCCAAGTGACGATTTTTGATCCATCTTTACCCTATAACGAGCTCCCTGACCTGCCGCCGCCCATCGATCAGATCGAGTCGACTCCGATATTAAAACGCTGTATCGAGGCCCGCGTGGCCCTGGCAGAGCTCAAGCAGGCAGCCGAATTAATTCCGAATTCAGCGGTTTTGGTCAATGCGCTTCCACTCCTCGAAGCTCGGGCCAGTTCCGAAATCGAGAACATCGTGACCACCACCGACAAACTATTCGAATTCGCCGATATCGCCGAAGATCGTGCCGATGCCGCGACCAAGGAAGCCCTGCGTTACCGCACGGCCCTTTACGAAGGTGCGAAAATGGTCAAGCGGGGCATGTTGACGACCGACATGGCCATACATATCTGTAGTACTATCAAGGGACTAACACTTGATATTAGAGCGGATTCTGGGACTACGCTCAAGAGCCGCATGACCGGAGAGGTGATCTACACGCCCCCGGTCGGTCAGCAGCTGCTTATTGAGAAACTCGATAACTGGGCCAGCTTCATGCAGGACTCGACGGACATCGACCCCCTCGTTCGCATGGCGGTGCAGCATTACCAGTTCGAGGCCATTCACCCGTTCGTAGACGGCAACGGCCGAACCGGCCGTATTCTCAACATTCTGTTCCTTGTAAAGCACGGCCTGCTGGACTCGCCGATCCTGTACCTGAGCCGCTACATTATTCAGAACAAGGCGCCCTACTACCGGCTCCTGAAACAGGTAACCCACGAGCAGGACTGGTCGTCATGGATCATGTATATCCTCGACGGCGTCGAGGAAACCTGCAAATGGACCACCGAGAAGATCAAATCGATACGCGAACTCATGGAACACACTGGAGAATTCGTCCAGAGCCGACTGCCCAAAACGTACTCCTGGGAACTCGTTGAGCTGCTGTTCAAGCAGCCCTACTGCCGCATCGGCAACATTGTCGACGCGGGCATAGCCAAGCGTCAGACGGCGTCTGTGTACCTCAAGCAACTGTGCGAAATCGGTGTACTGAGAGAGGTGAAATCGGGCCGCGAGACGATCTTCGTGCATCCGAAGTACATCGAATTGTTAACGGGCGAGGAAAACGTCTGGGTCTACTATGCCGGCGTCGAAACCGACAACCTGGATGAAAACACCGGGCTTGTCTGAAACCTGACAGGCCACCCAATTCGCTTGGCAATGGTAGCCACCCCGCATAGAATCGACCGACCTCAGGGGGTATGGCAATTTGAACGTCAACAGTAGCTGGCTGTTCCAGCTCTTCAAATACGCGGTCTACGCGCTACTCGCGTTCAACGTTTATCTGTTTTTTGATGAAGAGTTGGCAGCTGCGGCGGTACAGTTTCCTGACGGCATCGCGCTCCTCGACATAATCGAAGCTTATTCGGCGACCATCGATACTTTTGCATGGGTGGTTCTCCTGCTCATGTTCGAACTCGAGACCTACGTGCTGGACGACGAGCGATTTACGAGGCCCGTCACCTGGACACTGCACAGCCTTCGGGCGATCTGCTACGTATTCATCATCTACGCCTTTTACGGCTACATGCAGAATCTCGCTTTTGTCAGAGACGTCTTACCTCTGGCGGGGGTGACCGACCTGTGTGCCCTGTTGCCGGGTGAATGGTCCTGGGCGGCGACATTGGACGAGTACTGGCCGATCGCCGCTGAGAATTGCGGCAGCTGGTCAAATGCGAGCGCATTTGTGCAGTTTAGAGATATGCCGGCAGTCGTGGACGCAGCCGGTCATATCGAGATTGTCAGACTTGCCTGGGTGGACGTCATTAATGCTGCTGTCTGGCTGCTGGTCGTTGTCGTGCTCGAAATCGACGTGCGACTCCAGGAGCACAATCGCTATGAGGGCCTGGCGCTCAGGGCCAGCAACGGTATCAAGTTCGTGCTCTACTCCGCGCTGCTGATCGCCGCGATCTACTGGGGCTTCAAAGGCGACTTTGTGGATTTCTGGGATGCCTTCCTGTGGCTCGTGGCTTTTGTGTTCATCGAACTCAACGTATTCGAGTGGCGGGAAGAAGAAAAAGCATCGCGCGCTGCCCATCAGGAAATAGTCAGGTAAGGATCACGGCTTGGTCATGATCCTGACCGGGCGATACGCCAAGCTTCAGTCTCACACAACGAGCAGGAGATTGAGGCCATGACTTACGACGAAAATAACCGCGAAAACCTCGATATAGATCCGACGACAATCCTGTTGGGCCTGGGTTACGCAGCCAGCCTGTGCGTCGCTATCGGCTGGGTCGCAACGTTTCTTATTTGAGATCGAGCGCCGCGTCGTCCGCTTTGAGCGCGTGCATTTCCAGAGCTTCCGTCAGATGCATGAGGTAGGGGTGCCAGCGACCATCTTCGCTGCGACGGTAGTGGCCGGAAACCGCCCAACCCGGCGTTTCGGCGTACACGTAGACCTTGCCGACCTTGCGATTGGGAGACAGCGGGTCGACGATCTCAATATTCTCCTGTCCCACTGCCTCCCGGAGCAGCACGCGCGACGCCTGCACGGCCTGTTCCTCCGCCTGGCGCCGGGCCCGTGGTTCAGGATCAGTAATCCACTGAAACGCCAGGGTGGCCACGACCAGACCGACACCCAGTGCAAACAGGCTGCGACCAATACGATGATTCATCCCTAGTCGATCCCCAGGACTTTGTGCGTCTGCATACTTAACCTCCATTGTGGGTGGGCAAGGCAATACTCCACCGCAAGCCGGGTGTTTGCATCCCGCTCCGGACTGTCCAGCGGCTGCAGAAAAAAGTGCTGGAACTGCAGTTCGGCAAAGCGCTCTGGTTGCACGTCGTCCTCTGCCTGCGGGTAGACCAGTTTCAATTCATGCCCCGATGTCTGCACAACAGGCGCTGTCCCTTTTGGGCTGATACACAGCCAGTCGATCCCCCTCGGGGCCGCGACCGTCCCGTTGCTTTCCACACCGACTTCGAAGCCCGCCGCGTGCAGCGCTTCAATCAGGCTGGTATCGAGTTGCAGCAGCGGCTCCCCACCAGTGCATACTACATAGGGCCTGTCGATTGACGAATTGGCAGGCCAGGCGCTCCGCACGGCGACGGCTAACTCGGCTGCAGTCTCAAACTTGCCCCCACCGGGACCGTCTGTTCCCACGAACTCGGTATCACAGAAACGACATACAGCGCTCGCCCTGTGTTCTTCACGGCCAGACCAGAGATTGCACCCCGCAAAGCGCAGGAAGACCGCAGGACGCCCTGTCTGCGCCCCCTCTCCCTGGAGGGTGTAATAGATTTCCCGGACCGAATAGGTCACTGGGGGGCCGTCAGCGGGTCGTCAATTCCAGCCTCGGCGAAGCCTTTGGCGCGCAGCTCGCAAGCTGCGCAGCTGCCGCAAGGAGGACGTTTGCCCTCATAGCAGGTGTGGGTGAGCGCCATGGCCGGCAATGCACCCAGATCGCGTGCAAGCATTACCGTTTCTTTTTTCGACAGGTGCATCAATGGTGTATGGATCGTGACATCGCTTTCCATCCCAAGGCGCAGGGTTCGCTGCAATGCCGAGATTGTGGCCTCTCTGCAGTCCGGATAGCCGCTGTAATCGGTTTGCGCCACACCTGTCACCAGGTGCTCAATGTTGCGCTGGTAAGCGTACGCCGCAGCATAGGTCAGGAAGATCAGATTGCGGCCGGGCACAAAAGTATTCGGCAGCCCCGTCGCCGCGTCTGTTCCGTCTTCAATATCGATATTCGAGTCCGTCAGCGCATCGCCGCCCAAGGCGCCAAAGGTGTCAATCGGCAAGCAGGTGTTTCCGATCCCGGCGAAGTCGGCAACCGCTGTCGCGCTTTCAAGTTCGACGCGATGACGCTGGCCATAGTCAAACGTGACTGAAGTAAGAGCCTCGGCGCCAAAACGGTCGATTGCCCAATACAGGCAGGTCGTCGAATCCTGACCGCCGGACAGGACTATGAGTGCTTTCTTCATGTCACTTCGGCTCTTTGAATTCGACCAGCCAGTCGGCCGTCAGGTCAATTGATGTCTGCACCAGTTTTTCCGCCATGGCCAAATTCTGCATGTGTCCTTTGCCCTGGATTGTAAAGGCATTGCAGTCTTCAAAGTAACGACCGCTGATATTGCCAAGATCCTCGCTGGTCGCGACATGGCAGGTCGTCGCAGCGCCCTCCTCGATGGTCTTCCCGCTAAACTTGACGTACGCGCCCCAGGCAAATCGCGACACCGCACTGAGATTTCTGTCGAGTTCTGTCTTGATCACGCCAGGGTGCAGCGCATTGCTCGTTATCCGGGTACCGCGAAGCAACTGACCAAGCTGCAGTGAGAACAGCGCATTGGCGAGCTTCGAATGCCCATACGCCAGCGCGTCGCGATAGGTTTTTGCCATTCCAAGGTCGTCGAACAGAATGCCCTCCTCCGGCGCATCGCGGTAAGCCGCGCGACTGGATACGGTGACGATTCGTCCCTGCGAAGAGCGGTACAGGCGATCCATGAGGCGATTGACGAGTATGAAGTGGCCAAGATGATTGATTACGAAATGCTTCTCGATGCCGTTGATAAGCTGCCGTTCATTGCCACCACCCCGGTAGCCGGCGTTGCATATCAGCATATCGATCGGTTGCTGCAGAGCACGGATGACATCGGCGCACTGCGCGACGATGTCAAAGTCGCCCAGATCCAGACGCACCGGCATTGTGAGGCCATTGACCTGGCTGCAAGCCTCTTTGGCCCTGTCAATTGAGCGACTGGTACCGACGACAAACGCACCGCGCATGGCCAGGACCCGCATGGTCTCAAAACCAATACCAGCCGTGCATCCGGTCACCACTGCGAGCTTGCCCCGCAGATCGAGACCCGCCGTCACATCCTCTGCCGTCGAGTCGGCGTTAAATACGCTGGTCGGCACGCCCGATGCCGGTAACTTTTCAATATCGCTGCATGCAGACAGCTGAGGCAGGAGCAGTCCGGCACCCGTAGCATGCAAAAAGTGACGACGGTTAATGGTCATCGCCGAACAACGCCGCAAGGGCGTCCTGGGCTGCCAGCGCATCGGCATTGGCGCCTGCGTCAAAGGCCTTGTTGGAGGGCTTGAACCAGTCACAAAAATTTGGCCGGTCCTTGTCTGTTACATCGTCAGCGCCGTCTTCACGGCACTGACGTGGAACGGTTTTGTCAAAGTAAACACACATTCTGCATACATGCAGATCAGCGCTACACTCCGGACATTGGTCGCGGCGCGATAACGGCAGTGACAGCGTGGATAAAGCTGCGCCGCAGCGTAAACAGACCAGGTTGTGAGGCATGCGAGCTCCCGGTTTTCAGGAAGCTCGCAGTATAACGCCTCAGTTCAGCTGGCTCGGCACGAACTCGCTCATGACCGCATCCTTGAGGATATCCGGCGGCAACAAACCCTGCGCCAATACGAAGTCATGGAATGCCTGCTGGTCGAACGCGTCACGAAGCTTCAGCTCGGTCTGCGCCCGCAGGGCCTGCATTTTGTTGTAGCCGTAATAATATGCCGTGGCCTGGCCAGGCATTCGATAGGTGTAACGCTCGACTTCGTTCTGTGCCCAGGACTCACCAATTGCGACATCTTTCATGATCAGGTCTTTCGCTTCTTCGGGCGTAATCAGGCCCAGGTTGAGCATTGGGTCGAGGAACATGCGTGCCGCTCGCATCAGTCGGTATTGGAGGCTGATCATCTGTGCTTCAAGCGGCAGGTATGGGCGCATTATCGCTTCCGCATAAAGTCCCCAGCCTTCAACGTTGGCGCTGTTAAACGCGAACAAGGCACGCGTAATCGAAACACCGGATTCCAATACGCTGGAAAACTGCATTTCGTGCCCGGGACGCGCTTCATGAGCCGTCAGCGTCCATGCGCCAGCGGCGTACGTATCGTCCGTCTGCACCCAGCTGCCGTCATCGTTCTTGCCGAGTAGCGGAATGATAAAAGACGGGTACTCGCCGGTGTTGCCAATCATCCGCGGAATCTCAAGGTGTGGCGCTGGTTGCGCTGCCGTTTCCGCTTCCGTTGCGATGCGAATGCCCGCATCGCGCTCGGGTAGCGTAATGATATTTTCGCGAACGATGATCTCTTCGATGTCGCGCAAGACGGCATGGTAGTGATCGAGAAGTTTGTCGCCGTCAATGGGCCCCTCTTCCTTTAGCATTGCGATGATTTCCCGGTAGTCGCGCGTATCCCAGCCTTTTTCAGCCGCGATTTGTGGCGCCAGGGCCTCCATCTCGTTGCGAATATCCATGTAGCCCTTGGTCGCCTGTTCGATCAGGTCATACGGCGACGCGTCCACGCCCCAGTTACGCAGGGCATCTTCGTACACTGCAGCCGGCAGCCGAAAGTCGGTGCGGGCGCGCGGCAGGACTTCCGCCAGTACCCATTCGTTGTAATCGCGTAATTGCGTGGCCAGCGTCGCATAACTCTCTTCCCAGCCCTGCAGGTCGGTACCGGCAAGGAGGCCTTCGATCCCCGTAATGAACGATTCGGCTCGTTCGATATCCTGTTCGACTTCGCCCTTGTAAGGGCCAACCAGCCCGTCAATTTCGAAACGTTCCATCGTGCGCGCCTTGGCCTGCTCGGTAATCGCTTCGAAACCTTCGGTAAGGCCCGCATATTTTTCGATACGAACGAGCGCAGCGGGATACCGCTCGCGCGGGATCTGAGCGTCAATCAAGCCACGCACACCGAAAAATACGGTCTGGCTGACGGTGTAATAAGGCAGCATGTTGGCGCGATCAAGTTCCGACGTCTGAATATTGTCTTCGAGCGCCTTCACGAGAATACCGAGGTCCTGCTTTACTTTCGGGTGCGTTTCCGCGGCCTCGCGTTTCCGCAGTTCGGCCAGAACTTCGCGGGTCGCCTCGAGCGACCGCTCATAGATGCCACTGCCGAGGTCCGAAATCTGTTCGTCGAGGCCATCGATGCCCAGTCTGCCTGCCCCTTCCGGGCTGAATTTCGACATCACCTCGAGCACTATTTGCGCATGCTCGTTGCTTTTTTCTACCCAGCTGGGCTCTTCGCCAGCAGCCGTTCCTATCATGAATGTGGCAGCCAGCAGGCCTATACCCAGTTGCTTGCGCATGCGCGATTGCTCCCTCGAGTTTCAGTATCTTCGGGTTTAGATGCATGGGCCGTGGAAAAGGATTCAATTCTCAGCCGATATTTGTAGAACCTTTGCACCCCGAACATGCCCTGCTCGCAGATCAAGCAGCGCTTCATTCGCCTGCTCCAGATCATATCGCTGCACTTCCACACGCAATGGGATCGCCGCCGCGATTGGCAGGAACGCCTCAAGATCCCGGTGTGTGACATTGGCAACCGACTTGATTTCCTTTTCCATCCAGAGGTGATCTTCGTAGCGAATCGACCCCATGATGTCGCGATCCCCTGCTTCCTTGCGAATCGCATTGATCACGAGACGACCGCCGGGTCTGAGGCACTCAAGTGCCGCGAGTACGGGCTGCCAAGCCGGTGTCGTGTCGATGATCGCGTGGGGTGCGACGGGTGGCACTGTGCCGGTCTCGCCCGCCCAGGCGGCGCCGAGCTCGAGCGCGAAGCGCCGTTCGTGTTCGCTGCGGGCAAACACATAAACCTGGCCATTCGGGTACAGATAATTGGCCAGCTGCAGTACGAGGTGCCCCGAACCGCCAAAGCCGGTCAACCCAAGGGTTTGCCCGTTTTGTATTCCAGAGAGGCACAGCGATCGGTAGCCAACGGCCCCGGCACATAGCAATGGTGCCGCTTCAACATCGCTGAATTTATCCGGAATCGGATAGGCATAGCGTTCCGGCACGACCACAAACTCGGCATAACCGCCATCCGCGTCACGCCCGGTCGCACGAAAATCATCGCTCAGGTTTTCGTCCTGCGCCCCCGTGGACGAATGAATCCAGCCAACGCCCACCCGCTCACCCGGCTGATAGCGGCTGCAACCCGAACCAGTCACAACAACGCGACCAATAATCTCGTGTCCCGGAATAACCGGTAAGCGTGGCGGTGCCGTCCGCCCCTCGATCTCATCCAATTCCGTATGACATACACCACAAACGGCGACCTCGATGAGGATTTCACCCTGGGCGGGCTCAGGTCTGGGCATCTGAACCAGCGTTAGCGGGGCGGGATTCCGGTCAAGGCTTGCCGTCGCTGAGAGCACCATAGCGCGCATTAAATCGCTCCTTTACGACCCACGTATCAGAGTATATGGTGCACTCACTCTTGGTTGTTAGTTCCCGGCATGCGCAACACACATTTCCCGCCCAGCGTCCTGGCCGCCGCGCTCAGCGCATGCGCAACCGAGTCGGTTATTCTCAATAGTGAACGTATTGCGCATCAATTTGGCAGCTACGGTATCGAGGTGCTGGCGAGCGAAGCGGGACTTCGACGGTCGAGCTTGTTGAGCTACGATGGTGATACCGTGACCTGCCGTACGTACGCCGTCGTGCAGTTCGAGGAGCAGCACGACGAGCACTATGACGATGAGCATTCGAAAGTCCTGGCAGGCAATTCTATCGGAGCCACATTCAAGGAAAACGGGTGGGGAATTCGTAAAGACTCAATGTACATCGGCAGCATTCGTCTGCCGCAGTCTCGCACCGAGGTCGGCGAACTCATGCGTCTAACGGGCGCTCACGATCTCGCACTGCACGTCTACCGACTGGTGCTTGTCCGCGAAGGCGTCGCATTCGATTATGCGACTATTCTTGAGGTCCACCATCCCGAATACCTGTCGGAGCAGGATCTTCGGGGACTGTTCGAGTACGAAGCGAGCAATGAACTTCCTGCGACTGATCTGCAACAGCTTTCGGCACTGGTTTTCGGCGTATGAAACCGGAACCAGTCGTTTGTTGTACCCACTTGTAGTGACTACACTCGTCCAATAATTGGGGTAATTACGAGGCACTGTCGATGAACGTACCTGCAAAGCTACTGCTAGTCCTGTTTGGCTCACTCCTGTTTTCTGCCGTTGGCGCCCAGGACGCTTCAGACGATGAGGCCAATGTGCTGCTTGTGATCGAACGCGAATGGGAAGCCTCACAAAAAGGCGACCAGGACAAGGTCGACGACATGCTCACAAGCGACTTTATGGGCTGGGGCAGAGGCTCACCGGCACCACGCTCGAAAACGTCAACCTCCAACTGGAGTCGGTTCCGCTCTGAAATGGGCCGCGTCGTTCGTTACGAACTCTACCCTTTGTCGATAACCATTCACGACGACGTCGCGATAGCGCATTACCTGTATTCGAGCGCCTTCAAAGACAAGGAAGGCGAGATCGACATATCAAATGGGCGCTATACCGACGTCCTGGTACGCGCTGAGGATGGCTGGAAATTCCTAGCCTGGCACGGCGGAGACGATGACTAGTCAGGGCACGTAAGAGAAAGTTTATTAAAACTACCTTGTATATTGTTGCTTTATAAGTGGTTTTCTTCTAGCTCCGTAAGGCGTTCTGCTCGGGACTTCATCACCTGGTCTTCTTGTTGTTTCAGGTATTTTCTTGTTGTTATAAACACAGGACCTCGCGAACTCGCCCTGGATTCAAGCACAATTGCTCATATCGGTTAAGGGCCGGTTCAGCTTGTCGCGAGTAGTATGATGCTCAGGATGAACAGGTCCGCACCGCAGCGGACCAGGAGGCAGGAATGGACAAGCAACGATATGCCACCTTTGGACCGGCAAAACTGATACTTACATTGCTGGCGCTGCAGCCCCTGGCTGGCTGGGCCCAGGCACCTGTGGACGACGACGGCAAGGTAATCGGCGCGTACGAGCCTGTCCTGGCTGCCGAGGCGGAGAACCTTGGCGCGACCAATAGCAACGTGCCATTGATGTCCGCCGTCGATCTCGAGGAACTCGTTGGTCCGGTCGCCCTCTACCCGGACGACCTGCTCGCAATCATATTGCCGGCAGCCGCCTATCCTCAGCAGATCCTCGATGCCACGCGCTTTCTCGAAGAGCTTGAATCCAACTCGGAACTAAAACCCGATCCACAGTGGGACGATTCAGTCGTCGCGCTACTTAACTACCCCGAAGTTATCGAACTGATGAACGATGACATCGACTGGACCTGGCGTCTCGGCGAAGCCGTTATTGCTCAACAGCAGGATGTGCTGTCCGCAATCGAGACATTTCGCGATCGCGCTTACAATGCCGGCAACCTCAAGAGCGACGAGTACCAGACCGTTGCGCGTACTGGCGACCGTATCGAAATCTCGCCAGTCGCAGACGATGTCATTTACGTGCCCTATTACGAGCCGGAACGCGTCGTTGTCTACCAGCCGCAGCCGGTTTACTACTACTACCCGCGCTCCTACCCGGTCTACTACTACCCGTATTCGTCAGCGTATTACTTTGACAGCGGATACTTCTGGGGCGTGACGACAGCTTTCTCGATTGGCTGGTATACGAGCAGCCTGCATGTTCACCATCACAGCTATTACGGACATCCCTACTACGGACACCACTACTGGGATCACTGGTGGTACCGCCGTCCGACCATGACCCACTACCAGAACAATTACATTGGGAATACACGCGTAACGGTCAATAATTACTACAGCGGCGACCGCTGGCGTCCGCGGCATGATCGTCGCGACTCCGTTCGAACCGACGCGCGCGCCGCCAACAACCGTTATGTCGCAAATCGCGACGCGCAACGCCAAGTCAGCGAAAGGCGCCGCAGCACGGAACAGCGTGCCCGGACCCGGTCTGTCAATCGCCAGGAACCTGTCACGCTTCGAGAACGCCCTGTAGATTTTCAGGCCAGGACACAGGGTCAGCGCAGACGTGCCCAGGAACAACAGACCAGCGAACAACGGGCTCAACAGGGCAGTAACACACGCCAACGCCGCAACGATGGAGCAGCACGCCAGAATCAAGATTACGTCGCCAACCTGCGCGAGCAGCGCCCGCAAACCCAGCAACGTCGTGAAGTGGTTGCACAGCAGCGCAATACAACGGCGCGAACTTCCAGGCAACAACGCCGTGCACCGGTTCAGCAGGCGGGTGAGCAGCGCCGTGAACGCGCTCCATCACAAGCGCAGCGGCGTGAGCAGCGTGTGACCCCGGCACCTCAGCGGCAGCAACGCTCCGCTCCAGCTCCTCAGCGGCAGCAGCGCTCGGCCCCGGCTCCTCAGCGGCAGCAGCGCTCCGCTCCGGCTCCTCAGCGGCAGCAGCGCTCCGCTCCGGCACCTCAGGCGCCACAGCGCTCCGCTCCGGCACCTCAGCGCCAGGAACGCGGCAGCTCGGGATCGTCCAGACAGCGATCGGAAAATCGTCGCCGGAACAGGTCCTAGGAATCCTGCTCCCGGTCGTGCTCTTCAGGTGCGTCCGGGAGGTTCCCTTTCGAGGTCAGCTCGCGCGCTATATAGACGATACATCCGGCCGCAAACAGCGCCAGAATGATCGACACGATTGCGATCACGTTACCCATGACCCAATGATATCACCGTCGACTTTGCCAATGTTCGGCGCCGCCTGACGGCCCCCCTCGCGCGTTGCATCACTCAGCTCAGCGAGGCGAGTTTCTCTTCTATCTGGACCCGAAATCGCGCTGCGATTGGTGCCTCTAAGAGACGCCGGAGCTCCGCTGCATCGTGCTGCAGCCGGTATTTATGGCGGAACAGATCAAGTATCGAGACGTTGAATTCAGCGCTTTCGACCAGCGTCACAACATCACCTGACTGGATCTCTCCAGCGTTCAGGACTCTGAAGTAGATACCGGGCCTCTCCGCTTTGCGAAATGCGATTCCAAAACCGCGGTCTTCAATCCGTGCCGCCAGCGTGTCGCAGGGAATTCTCGGCGCTGTTGCCTCCAGTACAACCTCCCCGATTAACAAACGATCGCCAATGTTCATATCGGTGGGCAAATCGCGAATTGTCAGGTTTTCGCCGAACAACCCGGGAGACCAGTCAAGGCCAGCTTCCTCGGCCCACCAGTCGTAGTCATCGGTGCTGTATGCATAAATCGCCTGATCGGCGCCGCCATGATGCTCCGTCGCAATGATCGCGTCGCCTGGAAGACCCAGCTTTTGCACTCTCACAGGGCCTTCAGTCGGGTACTTGCAGATTCCTGTTTCAAAGGATTTGTTGCCATGGACGATGGTGGCCACTCTGCCCAGGTTAATACTTTCTAAACGCATAACACCCTTTATGGCTTTTCCAGACCTTGATCCACCCCAGCACGATTGCCAGGAGAGGAAATGCATTACGACCGCAGTATAGCGCCGCATTATCAGCGCACTCGCGATGCGCGACAAAATACATGCAAAATGCGTTACATTTTGGTCTTATTTAATATACAATGTAACGCATGGCTAAAACCAAGGTATCCACGTTGAACCTACGCATCGAGCCCGGCGTCAAGGAAGCCGTGCGCGAGGCCGCGGCACGTGAGCACCGGAGCGTAGCGAATATGGTTGAGATGTTGATTCGGCGTCACTGTGGCGAAGCGGGCATCACTATCCCAGAACAGAACGACCTTTTCCCGGGGAACCCAAATGGATGAACGCATGTTGAAAGCGATGGTCGCCGCCGGTGCCATCAAGAACATCAACATCATTGCCAGCGGCGCACGCTTTCATGTGGAGGCGAAAACACCCAACGGCCCAATTACGGCGGAAACACGCAAGGGCAAAGTGAGAACCTGGGTCACTCTGGACGCAGCCGCTCGCTGGGTACGCGCCCTCGGCATGGGGGGTGCGCACATCAATCTAACCCACTGGCAACCGGGCCAGCGCGAACTGTCAGTCTGATCTAATCCTCGTCAGTTCCGTCGTCAGGCCACTTGTTGCCAAACGGGAACGGACGGTCGTCCGTATTGAACGTAAGATACCGGACATTCTCGTAAATATAAGCGGCGAGGCTTTGCCCCACTCCACGAAGTTCGCGGTTCACCGCGCCGGTGAACAGTACCCAGAGGAATCCAAAGATCACAATAAACGAGCCGACAATACTGGCGAGACATATCAAAAGGTAACTGATGAACATGAACAAGAATCGCGTCCAGGTTGCGCGCGACTTCAGGTTCTGCTCAATGGGTTTTCCCGGCTCTTTATTATCAACAAAAGCATGATCTGCCGGAGGGTTGGTGTCACTCATGATCTTCTCCTTGCACCGTACCGTCTATCTATTGTTACAATCTTCGACCCCGTGGGCCAGTGAATAATTCCCCAATGACAAACAAACTCCTGCTATTAGCCGCGGCCGTGGCCGCGACGCTGTTCGCCGCTTGCGGCAAAGAAGTCACACCGGTTGAAGAACCCGTTCTCGATCTCGCGACTGAAGCACAGCGAATCACCAGGTCCAGTATCGTTATCGATTCCCACATCGATGTGCCGTATCGGCTCGCACGTACTTCCGAGGACGTTTCGCGGGCCACCGAAAGCGGTGACTTCGACTATCCGCGAGCGTTGCGTGGCGGACTGAATGCGCCCTTCATGTCGATATACACAGCGGCCGAACTGGAGGCCGAAGGTCTCTCCCGGGAGGCTGCCGACAAGCTGATCGATTCAGTTGAGGAAATCGTTGCGGGTGCTCCGGATAAGTTTGCGATCGCGCTTACGCCTGCCGACGTCAGGAAACAGTTCGATGCTGGCATCATGTCGCTGCCCCTAGGGATGGAAAATGGCTCACCGATCGCGGGTGACCTCGCTAATCTGCAGCACTTCTATGATCGAGGCATCCGCTATGTGACTCTGGCGCACAGTCTGTCGAATCACCTTTCAGACTCGTCATATGACACCAACCGCCAGTGGGGCGGCCTGAGCGAGTTCGGCCGCGAGGCGATCGCCGCAATGAATCGCCTGGGCATCATGGTCGACGTCAGCCACGTGTCCGACGATGCGTTCTGGCAGATCATGGAGTTGTCGGCAGCGCCTGCCATCGCATCGCACTCGTCGGCGAGGCATTTCACCCCTGGATTCGAGCGCAATATGAGTGACGAAATGATTGTTGCACTGGCGAAAAATGGTGGTGTCATTCAGATCAATTTCGGCTCGACGTTTGTAAACCAGGTTTCCCGTGATTACGGGGAGGCACGCATGGCTGCCGGTCGGGCGTATATCGCCGAGAATCCCGAACTCACCGAGGCCTTCCTCTACCGCGGCTACGGAGAAATCTACGAGAAAGACCACGGACCGCTGCCGTTCGCATCGATCGACGATGTGCTGGATCACTTTGACCATGTCGTAAAGCTGACCAGCATCGAGAACGTCGGTATTGGTTCAGACTTCGACGGGGTCGGCGATTCGCTGCCAATCGGGCTTAAGGATGTATCCCAGTACCCAAATCTGGTCGAGGGCCTGTTGAAACGGGGTTACAGCGAAGAAGACATCCGCAAGATTCTCGGCGAGAACCTGCTACGTGTCTGGGAAGCTGTAGAGGCCTACGCGGCTACCAGGTCAAGTAGCACGTAACGCAACAGCACTTCGTAACTGGTGCGGTCGAGCTTCATTCCATCGGGGAGCTCGAGTGTATGGATATGCGTATCCGCATCGTCACGTATTTCGAGGAAGTGCTTGTTCTGTTCCCGGTAAACCTGGTACTTCACGTCGCGATGCTGGTCGAATTTCAACAACACAACGCTGTCCGTCCAGTCCTGGATCGTCGCTCTTGCCATGTCAATCTCCGTTTTCCTGTCTGAATCAATGTACGCCGACGTTCGGCTGCTACAGATACAGTTGCAAACGGTGTGCCAATTGTATTGGCGAGAGAATTTTCTTCTTAGTCTTTTATTATCAAAGTGTTACGACCATGCGCCTGGTAAAATACGCGCCCTGCGTGGACGTTGCGTGTCAGGTTTTGCCCCACTTTGATTGCGAATGGCGACAAGCGGTTTACATAAGTTGAAGTCTACAATGGCCAGAAAAAAACGAGGGCAGGT
>Ga0224504_10000668_pt1 | contig 15270 bp, 13 predicted proteins | sample SF_Oct11_sed_USG_3_FD_170160 | JGI IMG/M metagenome (GOLD analysis project Ga0224504, IMG submission 170160) | Sediment microbial communities from San Francisco Bay, California, United States - SF_Oct11_sed_USGS_24 | ecosystem: Environmental > Aquatic > Marine > Sediment | place: USA... | reverse complement strand
GGTCTCGCCGACAGGCAAATCGGCCAGCGGCTTGTCCTACGACCCCCGCACCGATTATCTCTACGCCGCGACAGGCTACGGCGACTTTACTGATATGGGCGTCACCGTCTATGACGCCAGCAGCGGCGATGTCATCACGGAGATTACGTTCGGCGATGGCACTGGCATTACCATAAACGACTGTCTGGTCACCAGGACGGGCGTGTACTGTACGGACTCGATCAATGCCGACTTGTACAAGATAGTCCTTGAAAAGGGCGGACGTCTTCCCTCGACCCCTGTGGTCGAAGTGATCCCCATGTCTAACTTCGAGATGGTGGAGGGTTTCAACGCCAACGGTCTCGTCGGAGATTTTGACGGCAGACAACTCGTGATCGTGAATATTTCTACCGGAGTTCTTTACCTGGTCGACACGGAAAGCGGTGAGGCATCTCCCCTCGTAATCGAAGGCGATGAGCAACTGTTTTGGAACGGCGACGGGCTCTACCTGGACGACCGAACTCTTTACATTCTTCAGAACTTCTCCAACAAGATCGCTGTGGTTCAACTCTGGGAAGACCTCAGCGGAGGCGAGTTCATCAAGAATATTCCGGGCGAGGGTGAAATCAATCCGTTGAGAACCGCCACGACCCTCATTGGTTTCGGCAACAGCCTCTATGCCATCAATACGAACTTTCTTGATTGGTTTATCTTCGGCACGCCGCCAGCCGAAGTCCAATCGCATGTTGTGAGACTGAGGAAGTAAATGCCTTCCCCTTTCGGTCGATGCGCCCAGGAGCCTGCCGGATGTTGATCTGTGCCATGAAGGAGCAAGGACAGCCACGACTCTAGAGTCGTGGCTGTCCTTGTTGGAGGCGAGAGTAAGCCAACTGGGCCTAATTGGGACTGGAGAGCGTACCCAACCGCTTCTGATCAGAGGTATCGCGTTCATCGAGACCGGTGCCGGGGTCGGGCCGGTACCGAGGGGTGTGAATGCAGACTCATTGTTAGTGCAGGGTCTTTGATGCCGTTCAGTCTTCAAGGGAAGGGTTCATGGCCGAGGGGCTTTATCAACTCTACGGGCTTGATGCCCCGCGCCTCAAAATCACAGCCAATGACACAAAACTTACCTTATTAGGGGTTTTCAGCCAGTTCATCAGCAAGTCTTCAACAAATTTTCCGTGCTATCAGTTGTTTAAGTTGTTGTAAAGGTGGTAACCGCAAATCATTCCAAGTCATTTATTGGGTGTCGTCCCAATATCAATGAGAGCGAAATAGTTTTCACACAGCCTCGGCCGAGAGCCGCCCTTAGCACCTGGGTTAGGTGAGCGTCTGCTCCTGAGTGCAAAGCTGACCTTCATCAAGCAAAAAATTCAGCAACCCAAAGGTCTGCAAACGGCCAACAGCCGTCACCGTGTGAATATCGTATTGCTATGTTAGTGTCCGGTCAGACCTGGCTCAATATCACAAAATGAAACAGCCGACCCAATGTTGAGCCGGCTGTTAAAAGAACAAATGTAAGTCTATAAAAAAATACTACTCGATGATATCTACGTCGAGTATCGAGCCTTTAACTGCCCGGACTTGTTGTACTGTGACCATATATTTGCCGATAAAGGCATTGGCATAAGCACTTCCAGTGACCGTGCCGCCCTCCTCGACTGATACCTCATCGATATCGACCGCGACATCTGCAGTAGTCATGAAATACGCCGTAATATCGTATTCACCCTGATCCATGTTCGGTAGTACGAAGTTAAAGTGGTGGGACGCAACGGTATCAAGCATTAGGCCGATCTCTTCATCGGTGACCGCACACTCTGTCTTTACATCGATCACACCGTCACCGTTAAGGTCTTCGCAGTTTTCAATTACACCACCCAGAGTAGCGGAAAGTGTCTGTATTCTTGAAGAAAGAGTGACTGGACCAGGCGCCGCACAAGCCGCGACCGTAGCAGTTCCCGCATGCAATGCACAAACTTCTACAAAACCTGCAGCGCCTGCGATTGACTTGGCTGTACCACCATTCTTTCCTTTGATAGAAGTATCCGTCGTTAAACCGACCTCTGCAGAAACGCCAATCAATAGTTCCTTGTCTTGGGGCACTTTAATCGTGGCAAAGGTGTAGCCAGAGTTTGAACCAGAATCAACTGTATCCTCAGTTGCATCTGTTATGACTGCTGTAGAAACCACATAAGGACCGCCGTCCCCATATACCGCAGCAAATTTAGCAGACGGTGTGCCTGCAGACGCGCTAATGGCGAATCCGACGCTTATCATGGCTAATAAAATTTTAGAACTTTTCATGTCAATACTCCATTTGAAAAAAATTCAATCTGAAAGGTCAGGTATTGATTTAGGAGTGCGACACTGTTCCCTTAGTCATATCGTGCTCCCTGCGATACTCTTCCCCCTGAATAATCGCCAACCCTCCCAATCTGTGTAACAAAAAAGGTTTGCACATGAATCAACCTTCTAGCCGATCCTTGGCTAACCAACTTCCTGAATTTATGATGGTGGTCGCTAGAAGTCAATTAATCACTTCTAAATTAAACATTAACAAATTCAAGTAAGTAGTAACTATGAAATAAATCGTCTGCCCGACGGGCTGCTCCTGGCAGGTTAGCGACCTTTAAGCTTATCCAAAGCCTCCTTCGGAGAAGGTCTCTTTACGGCCAGGTATAGTTATTTCGTTCCGCTTTCAGCGATACTCACTGCAACTGACAGGTACTGTCAGTGAGAGCGGAACATGATCGCTAGCGCAACCCGGCCACAGACGCCGCACTATGTTACTTTGAGTCGAACCAAAGGTTGTCGAAGACATGGCTTCCCCTGGCCGAAATAGACAGTGGGTTGCCAGAAGCCTGGTCGTATATGCCCACACCCTGATTGACGCCCCCATCAAAATGAAATTCTTGCATTAGTTGATTGAGACCCGGTTCGGGATGGTCAGCGCACCCCAAATATCACCGCGCTTGGCACTTGAAGGTATCGCCGCTCACCTGGCACCCCGGCGGCGGGCCCAGTTCACGCCAGACTTCGAATGCGCCATAGGCTTCAAGCTCTGCCATGAAGCGAGGATCCCCGCGCAGCTCTGAGTAGTGATCAGCCCATAAATCCCTGATCACGTTATTCTGAAGTCCGTCTTGTGTGAGTCTATGCAATACAGCTTCCGTCTCTCCACGGAAAAGCAGAACGCGTTCATCCACCGTAGCCAGTTGCTCCTGGGTCAATGGTTCACCGGCATCCTTACCCTGCCAGTGCGCAAGCAGCGCGGCATAACCTTCGTTCTGTGTCTCAAACTCTTCAACATAGTGAAGCAGATGACCCAGTGCCGCGGCACGGTCGCCGCGTAACTCTTCAGCCACCACGGTCAGTATATACCCACCGGGATTGCCCAGGCCCGGGCCGCGCTCTGCCAGTTCGATGGCCCGATCGAAATCTTCGGGGCTCATAAGCAGGCAGTTTGCCAATGCATAATGAACATTCGGATTTTGCGGGTCCAGTTCGAGTGCTTTCTCCGAATCCTGGCTGCAGCGGTCACGATAACCCAGGGTGGTGTAGATCAATCCGCGCCAGTGATATGGCCTGGCTTCCTCGGGCTCCAGCCTGATAGCCTGTTCATAGTATTTGAGCGCGGCCAGAGGATCGTTGTTTTCGTTAGCAATATTGCCGAGGATCATGTCGATGCCACCGAGACCAATATCCAGTGAACGGGCCAGGCTGGCATGCATGTTGGCCAGGGCAAGACCAATTTTGGGCTCCACAAGCGCACCTTCACCGGTATTCAAGAGATAACATTCGCCGAGCAGGATATGAGCACGTGCGAATCGCGGCTCTGCTGCGACCACGTCGATCAACAAACGGTTTGCCTCCTGCATATCCGCCGCATGACGGCGTCGTAACAAGTAGCGTGCTTCGAGAAAGCGGGTGTAAACATCGGGATCGATCGCCTCGGCTCTGACCTCGTTGCCTTCATCACCGAGAAGGCGAACCTGCAAGGCCTGACCAATCGCGGCTGCAATTTCATCCTGGATGCTAAAGATGTCGCGCAGGGTCCGGTCGTAGGTGTCAGACCACAGGTGGCGGTCGGTCTCGGCATCGATCAACTGCGCCGTGACGCGTACCTGTTCGCCGGCCTTACGCACGCTCCCCTCCAGCACATAGCGAACATTGAGCGCCTTGGCGATTTCCGGAATTGGTAAAGTCTTGCTCTTGTAGGCAAAGGCCGAAGTGCGCGAAGCCACCGACAACCCACTGACATCTGCCAACAGGTTGAGAATCTCCTCGCTGATGCCATCGGCGAAAAATTCGTTCTCTGCATCTGTACTCATGTTCTGGAAAGCCAAAACGGCCACCGAAGGAATTGCACCATCGTCCTGGGCCTGCTGAACTGGAGTTACAGCTGCCGCAGGTGTGGTCGTGTCGCGGGCAATAAACCGGTCGAAGGCGACCATACCAATCGCTATGACCAAAAGAACGATCACCACCAGGTTCAGTTTCCTTGCCGTATGGCTGGTGATAGAGTTCTCGGACTGGATTTCTGATTCCTTTTTCAGACCCTCCGGAGTCAGTTCGTAAACCCAGGCGAAAACCAGCGCCAGTGGAAAGCCCATAATGAGCAGGGCGATAAGTACCTGCAATACCCATCCCGGTGCCTCAAACGTTGGCAACACAACTGAAGCCACCTCGGTAAGCAACCACCCGGCCACGCCATAGGCGACCGCTACGCGGGTGACATTACGACGGTTGAGTTCGTTGAAAAAAGACAAATGGTTGATTCCGCGCTGAGAGTAGGCAACATTTAAGCTTTATTGCTAAGAATCTGCAAGTTTTAAGCCATGGGGTCAGGAAGCCATGGGGTCAGAGTCAAACGCCAGGGTTAATGTTCCCGCTGATGTAGTTTTATTCTGGTAGTTGACTCTGACACCGTCTTTCATTACCCACACGTCATGCCGCACCCTTATCAGAAGTAAAAAGAGCCGGCAATTCCATGAGGCCGGAAATGATCGCCGTTGGAACATGACCCCACGGATCGAATACGACTTTTGGGTTCCGCTTCACCCATACAGTGCGCCATCCGCAGGCTTGGGCGCCAATCACATCAAATGGATTGCTGGAGACGAGCCAGGTCAGGTCGGCCGTTGACTGAGTTCGTTCAAGAAAATGCGCGTAGAAACGCGGATCAGGTTTGAAGGTATGCACTTCATCAGCACTAACGATTGACGAAATCCTGTCACCAAGTCCGGCATGGTTCAACAGTGCAGTAATGTCGTCTGCAACGCCGTTGGAGAAAGCGTGTAGCGCAACACCCCTTTGCTGGAGGGCAGACAGAGCTGTCGCTACATCCGGAAACGCATCCAGTGCCCGGTAGTGGTTCATCAGTTCATTCTTGTCGTCATCTGCAATCCTGGCACCATGCATTTCACAAGCGTAGTCGAGGGCAGCTCGTGTGACATGTGAGAAATCGCGATAGACGCCCATAAGACCTCGCCGAAAACTGTACTCCAATTGCTTTGTGCGCCAGGTTTCGGCAAATACATCCGCCTTATCGCCGACATGGTCAATGAGTGAGGTCTTGATGGCGAACGGGTCAATCAAAGTACCATAGACGTCGAGGGCGAGAGTTGTAGACATGATGCTATTTCCTTTGATTTTTCCGGTGTAGATAAGTGTTCAAACCAGCCAGGAGCAGAATAATCACCGTCAAATAAGGAGGTTTAGTTCCTAATGGTAATGTCTCTGCAGGTACATCTGGGTGGAGATGCATGTAGATTGCAACAATCATAATAATAGCGATAAGTAAATTTGCCAGTTAGAAGGAATTTATTCACAAGAAAAGCAGAAAGTTTCTTTCCAAATATCAACAGTGCTAGCAGCGTTATCCCGGTTGAAATTTCTCCCAGTTGCCCTGCCCACTTGGAAAGGGTTGGAAACGGAACTCCACTCAATGCAATTTGATTGGCAAACATGGTGTTAAAGGGTTTGAAGAATTTCACCGTCCCGCCCATAAACAGAATAGTAGCTGCCGGCCACAGGTGGTAGTTTATCGACACACATGAGACCTTTTTTACAATCAGCTTCGAGGTCAGCCGATTCTTTTGTCGTAGGCATGTTTATTCAATTTTTTGTCCTGTAATCGAATAGACAAGAGGTACATCGTGACCCTGGTGAGTGATGTAGTATCGTCCGGGCTCGCGCTCTGTCATGCCTTTAAAACACTGGTATGGACTGTACGAAAATTCATTAACGCGCCTAATTGCGATTCCAGCGCCCACCAGGGCATTCAATATTCTGCTCATTGGATGGGACCAAACTGCCACTGGAGTTTTCAAGTCGCCGCTGTTTTCTGTATAAGTTTCTTCTTCCTCAACATCAGGTTTTTCAGTCCCAAAATAAGCATAGCCTGTCAAAAGGTCGTAAACCGGGTGGAAATCCGCCATGTAGAAGGTTCCGCCCATAGTGAGGTTTGACGACACAATCTCCGCCCACTTGTCCAGATTGGGCAGCCAGCAGATAGTCCCGTAAGAAGTGAATACGATGTCGAACGGGTCAGCATCGCCGCGCAAGTAGCTGTAGACGTCGGTACACTCAAATTTTGCGTTGAGCTGGGTCTTCTCATTAAGCTGCCGTGCTTTTTCTATCGCAACTGGAGATATATCGACTCCGGTACACTCCGCGCCAAGCCTGGCCCAGGAAAGTGTGTCCAGGCCGAAATGACACTGCAGGTGTAACAGCCTGCGACCGTTCACCTGGGTAAGTTCAGCAAGTTCGATCTCGCGCAGGGATGTATTGCCGGAAAGGAAACTATCAACATCGTAAAACCTGGATTCGAAGTGCACCTCAGCGCGCTGATCCCACGACTCACGATTCATTTCAAAGTAATCCATTGTTACCCTCAGTGAAAAGTATGTTACAGAGTATAAAGAACCTAAATGATGGAAACCATCGCACACAAAACAGCGGGTTAAAGGCAACAGGTACACCCGTATCAGCATCCAAATCTGTTTCCTCTTCTATTCCCGGGAGAAGATTTATTGTTTTCCCGGCTAACCTAAACCGAACCCCTGCCGTCTATACTTCTGAAATGACCCGAATCGAACAAAAAATTATCCGTAAGGCAGCCAAGGGCGACCGCGCAGCGTTCCGTGAACTGGTGCTGGAGCACAGTCATGCGATGTTTCGACTGGCCTGGCGCCTTAGCGGTGATCAAAACGCGGCTGAAGATATCGTACAGGAGGCCTTTATCAAGGCCTGGCGCAAGATTGGCGAATTTCGTATGGATTCCAGTTTTAAATCCTGGTTGCATCGGATCACGGTGAATACGGCCATGGATTACCTTCGTAAACACGTCAGGCGCAAACAGTTTGAGACGCCTGAGCCAGAATTTGAAACGCTCGACCGGGCGGCAGATGTACCGGATACGGGTACGCAAATCGACATCAGCAGACAAACACAGGTCGCCATGATGGATCTGAGTGAGGCTGAGCGAACCGCCCTGCTGCTCAAGCACTACGAAGGCCATTCCATCCAGGAAGTTGCCCGGATCATGGAAATAACCACGGGCGCCTGTAAACAGAACATTTTTCGCGCGGTAAAGAAAATGCGCATTGCATTAAGACCACTGGTGGCAACATGAAACATATCACTGACGAAGACCTGACCCTGCTTTTTTACGGTGAGCACGATGATCCGGAACTGGCTGTGAGGGTTGCTGAATCAGAAGAGCTTTCGGACCGTTACGACGCCTTGTGCGCAGAGCTCAAGTTGGCCGATGCCTATCAGCCACCTCAGCGCGGGGATGATTATGGTGCAGAGGTCTGGCAACGGATTGAGTCACAACTTGTTGCACCAGGAGTAGGCGCCTTCAGGCGAGAATCGAAGGCCGGTGGCCGACTGGGTGATTGGTTGGCGTCCCTGGTTCAACCCAGGTTCAGCTTGGCTGGCGCACTTTCCATCGCGCTGGTAGCAGTGCTGGCATTTACCCTGGGTCGCAATGGCCCACAGGAAGCAATTATCAACCCCAACGCCCCTGCAGGAGCGACCCCGGCGATGGCAATGGCGGATATAGACTCCAGTCGACTTTTGACCCACTCGGTATCTACCCATTTAGAACAGGTGAACCTGGTACTCACGCAGTTCGTCAACACCTCGGAGACAAGCTCAAACGAAACTGAATATGCCACTGACATGCTGGTTGCCAACCGTTTATACCGGCAGGCAGCAGTGCAGCAGGGCAATCATAAACTCGCCGCATTCCTGGCCGATCTCGAACCATTACTGATCGAACTGGCCTACCAGGCCCAGTCAGGCTCACCGGCTACCCGTGAACGTATGCAGCAAGAGGTTAAAGATGGCCTGTTGTTCAGGGTTCGCGTGATGAACAAACAACTTAACAAACCCGAAATATCGGTATAAGGACACCACTATGGTACATAGAAACTATTTGAGAACGCTGACGCTGACCGCTGTACTTGTCGCGGCAACGGCGCTGGCACAGACACCCTACGATGAAGGCCAAAAGGCACTGCGTGAACAGAACTGGGTAGTTGCTGCCGATTACTTCAAGCGGGCTGCCAAGGAAGACAAGGAAACTGCAGATGCCTCCATGTACTGGCGTGCCCATGCACTATATAAAGCCGGGCGCAAAAAGGAAGCCGAGCGTCAGCTCAGCACCCTGGAGCGAAAGTATCCTGATAGCCGATGGGTAAAAGAAGCACTGGTACTGCAAATTGAACATGACAGCGCGCCGGCACTGGCTGATGTTGTGGATGAATCCGGGATAGACGAAGATTTACGTATGTTTGCATTGGCTCAGCTCATGGATCGTGATCCTGAGCGTGCCTTGCCGCTGGTGCTGGATATGCTGAAAAGCACTGGCTCGGAAAACACGCGAAACGATACGCTATTCATGCTGGGTATGAGTGATGACCCCAGGGCGCAGGAGGCCATCGCCCAGATAGCGCGGAACAGTAAGGACCCGGAATTACAGGCAAATGCCATCCACATGCTGGGTATCTCTTCCAGTGAACCCTCAATCGACCTGTTGGCAGAACTTTACAAGGAATCCGATAACATCAAAGTAAAACAGGCTGTTATTCATGCCTATATGATCGGTGATGAATCGGGTGAGCTGGTGGAAATCCTGAGTGGTCTTCTCAAGACGGAAGAAAGCCCGGAACTGCAAAGGGACATCATCCGTACGCTGGGTTTGATGGACGCGACGGATGAGCTGCGAAGCATTTACCCAACGCTGGAGAACAGTGAAACCAAAGCCGCTGTCCTGGAAGCATATTTTCTGGCCGGTGATACACAGATTCTGCGGCAGGTGCTTGAGACAGAGACTGACCCTGCACTGCGTAAAGCGGCCATCCATGGCATCGCGATGGAAGATGATGAAGGGGCGGCAGCCTTGCTCGAATCGGTTTATGACAACGCGACCACGATTGAAGAGAAGAAAGTCATCCTCGAATCACTGGCGATGATGGATGATGCGCAGGACCTCGCCCTGAAAATTGTACGCACCGAAACCGACGTTGAGCTACAGCGCGAAGCGATTCACATGTTGGGCATTATGGAAGCCACCGAGGAAATGGGTGCGTTATACGCAAACATTAAACAATTGGAGCTGCGCAAACTTATTCTCGAATCTATGATGATCGCCGATGATATCGATGGGCTTCAAAAGGTGTTGCAGTCAGAGGAAAATGAAGAGCTGAGGGCCCAGGCAATTCAGATGCTGGCGGTCAGTGATGATGAAAATGCCGGCGAATACCTGGTCGGACTTTACCCCCAGGCCTCACGCTCAGAAAAGAAGGCTGTCATTCAATCAATGATGATTATGGATAACGCCGGTGGCCTGATTGAGTTACTAAAAACCGAAACAGATCCTGAGCTCAAGCGGGAAATGCTGCAGATGCTGACCATCATGGATTCGGAAGAATCCGACCAGTACCTGTTCGAAATGCTGGAGAAAAAAGGATGAAAACTTATTGGTTGAGTTTGGCGCTGATGGTTCTTAGTGGAAACAGCTGGGCGCTGACAGGTGAGTTGTATAACGCTGATGTGACCGACAATACGTCAGTCACCAATCCTGCAAGAGCAATGCAGGAAGCGGAAGGACAGTGGTTGGCATTCAGCCTGCCGGCATTGGAAGGGACACGCTCGCCATGTTGCTGGAAAGGTAAGTGGAGCGGTATGGGTGAGGCCGGTTGTAGCCTGGAAAGTAAACATCAAAGCTACGGTACAAGATCTGACTCGCCGTTAGCAGAGAACGTGATCGTCTTCAGCCAGGTACGTGATGGAAAGGTAGAGGATCTTCGTGTCGTCGGTGAGTCATGTCCAGTGGACGCGAATGGTGCAGAAGTAACCTGGATCGGTAGCGTGGATGAGCGCGCGGGTCTGGATTGGCTCGAGGCAGTAGCCCGATCGGGCCAGGATGACTCCGCCCTTTACGCACTGGCTCTTCACAAAAGCCCAGACGCCGGTCAGCGGCTCTACACATTGGCGAAAGATACCGAAGGTGAATTATCCGAAGAAGCCATTTTCTGGCTGGGGGAGAGTCGCGGTGATAAGGGCTTCAGTAGTCTGAAGCAATTGTTGGCAGAACTGCCCAGGGGTCATGTACGGCGTTCGATAAATTTTGCGCTGGCGCAGAATAGTTCAACCGCAGCTGCGGACCTGCTATTTGAAGTTAGTCAATCGGATTCAGACCCCGAGCAGAGAGGCGAGGCGATGTTCTGGCTCGCTGAAGGGTACCCGCAGCAGGCACAAGGCTGGTTGCTGGAACTGGTCGAAACAGAGAAGGATGAAGACGTTCTGGAACAAGCTGTATTTGCGATCTCGCAATTGCCCGATGGCGCTGGTGACCAGGTCTTACTGGAACTTGCAAAAGATAGCCAAACACCAAGGGCTGTGCGGCGCCAGGCCATTTTCTGGCTGGCACAGTCTGATAATGACAGCAGCGTGGCTGCATTGACGGAGTTGTTGACCCGTTAATGATCGTCGGAGAATATTGAAAAAAGGGTCACATCGGTGGCCCTTTTCTTATTGGGGGCTACCAAAGCGCTATACTGGATTCCTGATAACCAAGGGAGGTAATGATGGATATTCAAACACTCACTTCATTCTTCATGTGGTGCACCATTATCAATATTGGCTTTTTGCTTTTCCTGGCGCTGGTTTATCTGCTGATCCCAAACCTCACTTATCGTCTGCAAAGCAAGTTTATTCCCATTTCACGGGAAACCTTCGATATTGTCTTTTACTCTTTTATCGGCGTATTCAAGGTATTGGTACTGGTGTTTTTTGCGATCCCCTGGATCGTGCTGCTTATCATTGGATAAAATTCGACGGTGAATTATCAGAATTAGTCGTATATCTTTCATTGTCATAGACCAGCTAGAGTAGCAACCAATTGAGCAGGAGAACATTTGAAGCATCAGGTGACACACCAAGAGGTTATTGGATTTTGGTTCGAAGAGATCGAACCGCTGTCATGGTGGAAAAAAGATGATGCGTTTGACGCGCTCCTGGTCGAACGGTTCTCAGAAGTTCACGCACGTGCCTGCCACTGCGAATTGTTTGAGTGGCGCAGGGAGCCGGAGGGCCGACTGGCCGAAGTCGTTGTTCTGGATCAGTTTTCTCGTAACATGTTCAGGGATTCTTCACTGTCTTTTGCAAACGACGCCATGTCGCTGACACTGTCACAGGAAGCCATCGCCTGTGGCGCAGACCAGGCCCTGACACCAGTGCAGAGAAGTTTTCTTTATATGCCTTTCATGCACAGTGAATCGCTGCAGATCCACGAAGTTGCGGTGGATTTGTATCGCAGGAACGGTATCCAGAGCAACCTGGACTTTGAACTCAAGCACAAAAAAATTATTGAAAAGTTTGGCCGCTACCCCCACCGGAACAAAGTGCTCGGCAGGCAATCGACCGCAGAGGAAATTGAGTTTTTGACCCGCCCCGGTTCAAGTTTTTAATCAGTATAATGAACCGATAGCTGCTGTCGGGAAAATGTCCATATGGAAATGCTATCCGCATTAGATGCGACTTTTATATACCTGGAAAGTGAACATAGCCCGATGGCTATCGGCGGTGTATATGTTATTGACGCAAATGATGCACCCGATGATTTCTCTTACCGGGCCTGGTTTTCTCTCGTAGAAAACCGTTTGAAGCTTTCTCCGGTGTTTCGGCATCGATTGGTGGAAGTACCGCTTGATCTGTCATTCCCCTACTGGATCAGGGATCCGGGGTTTGACCTGGGCAATCATTTACCCGCCATCGACCTGCCGGAACCAGGCGGAATGACTCAATTGATGCAGGTAGCGGCGGATACCTGGGGCCGGGTGCTCGATCGTGACCGGCCACTTTGGGATATCACATTTGTCACAGGCATCGATAGTATCCCCGGTATATCCAAAGGTTCATTCGCCTTGATTACCCGCGTACACCATGCTGCGGTGGATGGAAAAGCCAGCACGGAAATGATGACCGCGCTGCTAGACCTTACAGCCGATATCCGGAAAATTGAGGGCGAAGATGACTGGAAACCGGAAAAGCTGCCATCTGCCTTGAATGTCATTGGCCGTTCCTGGTCCAAAGCGGGGCAAAAAGCACTCGACCTGGCAGAGTTTGCCGGCAAGGCTGCGGTGGGTGCGGCGCAGTTGCAGGGTGACAGGTGGTTGAGAAGAATTGAACCTCCACCAAGAATATTGAGCGCCCCAACAACGCCATTTAATCAGGCGATCGATTCACCCAGGACATTCTGGGGCAAGAATTTTGACTTCGAGCGCATCAGGGCAATTCGTAAAGCCGTACCCGGTGTCACCATCAATGATGTGGTACTCACAATCTGTGCTGGAGGCCTGCGCCGCTACCTGTCAGAGAGGGACGAGTTGCCTGTAAAGCCATTGGTGGCAATGGCTCCGATATCTGTCCGGGGAGAAGAGGAAGGCACCGGTAACCAGGTATCGGCAATGCTGGTCAGCCTGGCAACCGATGTAAGCAACGCGCTCGACCGCCTGGTCCATATCCGGGCGAATACACAGAGGTCGAAAATTCACGCGGGTGCACTGCCAGCAAACAGGTTAACCGAGTTTGTGCCGTCGGAAACCCTGGCGGCGGCAGCACGGGTCTATACAAGAACCAGGCTTGGCGGATATCACCGGCCGTTTTTCAATGTAACCATTACCAATGTTCCCGGGCCACCGGTTCCGCTCTATGTTGCCGGCGCCCGTATCCACAGCGCCTTTGGAATGGCCCCCATTCTCGATGGACTGGGGTTGATCCTGGTGGTACTCAGCTACCATGGAAGAATATCCATCGGTATCAGTTCCTGCGAACAAATAGTGCCAGACCCTGACTATATGGCAGAATGTATGGAAGGTTCCCTGGAAGAACTGGAACATGCGATCAGCCAGGCAGGGTCAGCCCTTGAGATCGCCGGGCAGCCAAAGGCTGATCAAGCACTGCCTGAAGCCGAACCTTTGAAGAAGTTTCATGACGCCAGCCGGGCACTGGAAGAGGCCATTAAATCATTCGGGGACTAAATGAGTAGATCACAAGTAAAAGAAAAAGATCTCATTGACCATTCACACCGGCCTTCCAAGCTGTTGTTGATGGCTGAGGGCAGGGCGGTCTATGACGCTGCTGCCATGATACCAATGCTGGCACTGAAGAAATTCTTACCCCAGGGTGATAATCATCCGGTGCTGGTGTTCCCCGGCTTTCTTGCCAGTTCACGCTCCACCAGGCCATTACGCCAGTATATTGCCGACCTGGGTTACCGGGCACACCGGTGGAAACTCGGCTACAACATGGGTTACAGCTACAAACTGCACTATGGTATGCGTGACCGGGTGACCGAACTGGTTGAGCGTTATGGTGAGAAGATCAGCCTGGTGGGTTGGAGTCTTGGTGGTGTTTACGCGCGTGAGCTTGCACGTGAGATGCCCGATATCGTTCGCCAGGTAGTGACCATGGGCAGCCCGTTTCGTGGTCATCCAAGCTCCAGTAATATCCACAAGATTTTCAACATGTTTACCGAAGTTCCCTATGACGAAATGCCGCGGGCATTTCTTCAGCACATGGCACACCCGCCGCCGGTTCCCACCACCGCACTGTACACACGTGGTGATGGAGTCGTTGCATGGCAGTCTACGGTCGAATTATCTGATCGACGTGATGTGGAAAATATCCATGTTGGAGGTGCACACATGGGGCTCGGGTTTAACCCAAGGGTGTTGTTCGTGCTGGCTGATCGACTGGCCCTGCCGGAAGGCCAATGGAAACCTTTCAAGCCGCCTTTTTGCTTGAAACCACTGTTCCATAACTGGTATCCCGACTGGCTGGTACACGGTAGAGAAAACCCCCTGAAAGTCGGCAGCTAGGCTGCAAAGTATTCAACAACGCAGCCCGCTCTGGATTTGTCGCTAAAGTGAAAAAGCAATAGAAAAATGACCACAACCAGGAAGCCACTTGACCGCGCGGGACTACTCAAACTGGCCAGTATTGCCTCGGTTTTAACCGCCGGTTTTCTGATTGTCGCCAAGCTGGCAGCCTGGTCAGTGACCGGTTCTGTGAGTCTGCTCGCATCACTGGTTGATTCGGTGATGGACAGTATTGCATCGCTGATCAATCTTTTTGCTATTCGCTATTCATTACAGCCTGCCGATGAACACCATCGATTCGGTCATGGCAAAGCAGAACCCCTGGCGGGTCTCGCACAGGCAGCATTCATCGCAGGCTCCGCGATTTTCCTGATTTTTCACGCCATTGATCGGTTGCGTTTCAATCACCCGTTGGAGCAGGTAGGTATCGGTCTCGGTGTTATGGTGCTGGCCATCGTTATGACTTTGGGCTTGCTTGCAATCCAGCGTTATGTCATCAAAAAAACTGATTCAACCGCCATCCGTGCCGATTCACTGCATTACCTGACTGACTTATTGACCAACATGAGTGTTTTACTGGCACTGTATCTTTCCACCCTCGGCTGGACCTGGGCAGACCCGGTATTTGCCATCGCAGTAGCTGTTTATATTTTCTATAGTGCTTTTCATATCGGTCAGGAAGCCTTTCAACAACTCATGGACCGGGAGCTACCCGCAGAGATTCTCGAGCAGATTCAGGCGACCGCAATGAGCCACCCTGAAGTCAAGGGCACACATGAAACACGGACACGTCAGGCGGGCCACACACGTTTTGTACAGCTTCATCTGGAACTGGATGAGAACCTGCCGTTAAAGCAGGCACATGCAATTGCTGACCAGGTGGAAGCTGAGATTC
>Ga0224504_10000667_pt1 | contig 15271 bp, 14 predicted proteins | sample SF_Oct11_sed_USG_3_FD_170160 | JGI IMG/M metagenome (GOLD analysis project Ga0224504, IMG submission 170160) | Sediment microbial communities from San Francisco Bay, California, United States - SF_Oct11_sed_USGS_24 | ecosystem: Environmental > Aquatic > Marine > Sediment | place: USA... | reverse complement strand
TGGCCGCGTAGGCGATATGTTTCGTGCTGCCTCGACTGCTGACGTAGTCACCTACGTGAACAATGTCAGCATAAGTTGCCGATGTGGAAGTGAGCAAGGGAGCGAGCCCCAGGTTGATCTGGTAGGGCGCATTCACGTGGACCTGCATCATGCGCCGCATGACGTCACCGGGTGCCGGTTCAGTTTGCGCATCGACTGAATCGGGCAGCCAATCCGATGCATTGTGAATAATAGCCCTCAGGCCGGAATAGCGGGCCTTGATGTTCCGGATCAGGAGGCCGATTTGCGGATCATCGAGGAAATCACAGCATTGCAGGTCTGCGCCCTGGGCGCCCAGGCCGGCAAGGCTTTCTCTCTCCGTGAGAAACGTACCGACGACAGGAATACCCCTGTCCAGGAATGTCCGGGCAAGATGCAGGCCAATCCGCTTTCCGATCCCCGTTATGAGGATGGGGTCCTGGTTCACGGGTTCAGGAACTCGGCCCGTGTGTGAATGTTCTCCCTGAAGCATCCGCCCAGGGCGGTGGTGCTGGTCTGGGAATTGGTGTCCATGACGCCGCGGGACTTGACGCAGTAATGGGTCGCTTCGATACTGACCGCCACGTCTTCAGTGCCGAGTAGCGCCTGCAGCGCAACCAGGATTTGACGGGTCAGGCGCTCCTGCACCTGCGGCCGCTGACCGAAAAATCGGACGATGCGGTTGATCTTTGACAGGCCGATGATCTTATCTTTCGGAATGTACGCAACCTTGGCCTGGCCATCAATGGTGACGAAGTGATGTTCGCAGGTGCTGGTCAGGTCAATCTCCCGGATTTTTACCATCTCGTCAGCGCCCATTTTGTTATCAATCAGGGACAGTTTGGGAAAATGGCTGTAGTCGAGACCAGAAAATATCTCGTGCACGTACATCTTGGCGATGCGGTGGGGTGTTTCCGCCAGGCTGTCATCGCTCAGGTCCAGGCCCAGGGTTGCAACCACGTCGGCCATCAGGTCTTTTATCCGTTGATACTTTTGTTCGGGGGTCAGGCCGGTGTCAATCATGGGGGTTTCCAGGCCATGCTCGATCAGCGTATTCCGGACCAGGTTCGCCTCGGGGCTCAATTCGGGCGTATCAAGGCCGGTGTTTTTTTTCAGGTAAACGGGATTGGGGCTCATGAGGCTTTCTCCAGTAAATTCAGAGGTCTGTTGGTTTTCGAATGATATTCGAGTGTCAGAGATACAGATTCAGCAAATCTCAGCGCATGCGGTTTGTCGATAGTTACGCGCGCATGGGTCACCTCGGGGTGATTGCTGCAGGAGGCCAGGACGTCAGCGGCCAGTTTTTCCAGCAGCAGAAAGCGGCCTTCTTCGACCTGCCGTATGACGGCCTTGGTAATGGTTTTGTAGTTCAGTGCGCCTTCCACTTCGTCATTGAATACCGCAGGATTGGTTCGATAACTGATCTCGAGATTCAGCACGACGTCCTGTTTCTTTGTTCTTTCCTCGTCATTGAACCCGATGTAGGTTCTCAGGCGCAGGTTTCTGATGTTGATGGTGGCTCGTTCGAACAGGTCGCCCGGTTTCATTTGGTGCCCCTTTTGTTGCATGAGTCGATCTCCAAAGTGTAGGTACAAATAATTTGTTCCTTTTGCTGCAATTAACTGTACAATACTTATACGCAACGTACAACATTTATCACGGTGTTTAGGAAACATGGATATGCAAAAGGCAAATAATCGCAGCAGCAGGTGCCTCACAGAGCGGCCCCTGGTGCGTGATCTGATGGACAGGCTGGTCTTGCCGGGTGCACTGGGATTCACCCGCTTCGGTTACCAGGTCAGGCAAGGTTCCTGGACTGCCTTGCCGGAATTCCCGGAAGAGCGTGTGGCAGTAGTTACCGGAGCTACCTCCGGCCTTGGACGGGTTGTCGCCGAGCAACTGGCGGCATTGGGCGCCCGGGTCATCCTGGTGGGGCGAAATTCAGAGAAACTCGATGCAGCAGTTGCGGAAATTACACAGTTGACGTGCAGCCGGAAACTGGAATCTGAAGTTGCCGATCTCAGCCTGAAAGGCGAGGTCCGGGAACTGGCCGGCCGCTTGCTACAGCGTGGAATACCGATACACATCCTGGTAAACAACGCGGCAGTGCTTCCGCTGGAACGGCAATTAACCTCGGAAGGACTGGAAACCGCCTTCGCAACCGATTTGCTTTCACCTTTCATGCTGACTGGCTTGCTGATGCCGCGACTGCGCGGGTCGGCGCCTGCCCGGATCATCAATGTGCTTTCCGGCGGAATGTATCTCAGTGGCATCGATGTCGATGACCTGGAAAACCGCAAAGGCAGGTATGATGGCAGCCGCGCTTACGCACGTGCCAAACGTGGCCTGATGATGCTCACCGAGCACTGGGCGAAGCAACTGGAGGGCACCGGAGTGACCGTCAACGCGATGCACCCGGGGTGGGCTGACACGCCCGGCGTGCGTCATTCGTTGCCGGGTTTTCACAAACTGACACGCGCCATTTTGAGGACACCGGAGCAGGGCGCTGATACTATCGTCTGGCTGGCCGCTGCACCAGAAGCTGCCGAGCATTCCGGAAAGTTCTGGCTGGACCGCGAGCCACACCTTTCCGCCATTTTCCCCGGTACAGCCGGAAACCAACAACAACGTCTACACTTAATCGAAGAGCTTGAGCGCATGGCCGCCTAGCTCGCAAAGGAGAATCTGATGAAAACTTTACTCGCCCTTGTGACCACCCTGATCTGCCTGCCGGCGTTCGCTTGCGACAGTGATCTGCTGGACCAGGATTTTCGCAAGCTCGCTTCCAAAGATGAGGTTAACCTGTGTGAAGCCTATGAAGGCCAGGTTATCCTGGTGGTGAATACCGCGTCTAAGTGTGGCAACACACCCCAATACGACGGCCTCGAGGACATGTATGAGAAGTACCAGGACCAGGGATTTGTCGTCCTGGGCTTTCCTTCCAATGATTTCATGGGCCAGGAACCCGGTTCCGAGGAGCAGATCGAAGAGTTTTGCCGGCTGACATACGGGATTGAGTTTCCCATGTTTGAAAAAACATCGGTCAAGGAAGGCGATGCTCATCCGTTCTATGCCGCCCTGGCGGATTCCGCAGGCACTTACCCGACCTGGAATTTTCATAAGTACCTGATCGGCCGCGATGGCAAGGTGATCCAGCAGTTCAGCCCCAGGACAAAGCCTGATAACGAGGAACTGGTGGCGGCTGTCGAGAGTGCTATCGGAAACTGAATCCACAATCAAAGGCAATTCATGTGAACAGAGCAGCCCCGGTCAGCGTCGCGGGTAGGCGAGCAGGGAGGCGTTCGGGATTGTGTGCTGGTTGACAGCAGCGGCCAATTGCGCCTCACAGTCCGTGCTGATTTCAGGCATGTTCCTGGCCAGGGAGCGCATGACGCTCCCTGCCTGGGTCTTGAACGCGGGTGACACGGCCAGGCCCGCGCTTTTCAGCCCCCGCGCTGTCCAGGTGTTGCAGGTGTTAAACAGGTAATACTCGCCGGTACCTTTGAAAAACAAGCTGTCTTCGACCAGTCCGTCCTGGGAAAAAATGATCTCCCCTTTCTCGTCCCGGTAAAAGCTGCTTTCGATGAAACTGACCAATAAGGCAAAAGCCCGATCTTCCAGGCACAGCGTTTCCACTTTGGAGCCGGTAAAAAAGAGGTCAGCCTCGAACGGGATTGCCCTTGTATACACAATGGTATCGGTGGGCCAGAGAACGGCCCGGAGCGTCACTCCAAACGTTTTGTCACTGGTTTGATAATAAGCCCGGTCACCCCAGCCAAATTCCAGATACGGTGTATTGCCAAAACGCGAGGCCAATTCAGGAATGCGGGACTGGATGATTGATGAGGGTATCACGAACCCGGTATGCCAGCCTTGCCTGACCACGTACACCCGGGTTGTTTCGGCGACCCTGACGTCGGATTTTTCCACCACGCGGGGTTCGGTGGAACAAGCGGAGACAATCAGCAAGACACCGATCCAGCGAAAGCAATTCGTGTTGATTATTTTCTGCAAACCAGAGCGATTCCTTGTCGCTTGGAGAAAGTATAAGTCACACCCCGGCATTTCGGTATCTCATCAGGTAATAGCTGCCGTTCGTCCGATTGAGACCTTACCGGGGTACAAGGTTTGCTGCGGCGGGAGTAGACTGCAGGTATTGGGCAAAATTCTGGAAATTTCTGATGAATATTCCTGACTTGTTTCGTCACTGGGAACATACCGAGGAATATCCAGCCGGGACCACCCTTTTTTCCAAGGGTGATCCGGCCGATGCTTTGTATGTGGTGCTCTCCGGTGAGGTTCGTCTGACCCTCAACGGCAGTGTTCTGAGTGTTGAAAACGGCGGGGCGGTGATCGGCGAAACAGCCATGCTCGAATCAGCCATTCGCAACTGTACCGCTACGACAGTTTCTCAGGTCAGGCTTGCCAGGCTCAATCGCACCGAGCTTCGGGAGTTGTCTGTCAGTAACAGCGAATTTTCTCTGCATGTCATGAGCGTGCTGGCCGACCGCTTGCGGATCGTTGACAACTACATTGGCGAGAAAATCGATCCCGATTAGAGGTCAAGCCATGAACCTGCTGGACGTATTCAAGCATTCGGATGACCTGGTAGAGTTTCCTGCCGGAGCCGTGATCATCATGGAAGGGCAGGAAGGGGATCACATGTATGTCGTGATGGAAGGCGAGGTGTCCATCTCGCTGAAGTCAAAATTGCTGGCGACGGCACAGCCCGGAGAAATCGTCGGTGAAATGGCCATGGTCAGCTCCAATCTGCGCAGCGCAACGGTTACAGCCAACACCGACTGCGTGCTGGCGATGATCGACCAGGCCAGTTTTGAATCTCTGTTGCAGCATGTGCCGGAATTTACCATTCACGTCATGAATGTGCTGGCCAGCCGGCTGCAGAATGCCTTCGATATGATCGAGTAAAAGGAGTCTCGCTTCCCTGCTTCCGGCTGCGCCGGAAGGCGGCTGCGCTCAACAGCTTAGTTGGGCTGACCTCTGGCTGACGCCAACCGGTCAGCACTTTTGAGTCTCGCTTCCCTGCTTCCGGCTATTGATCACCAGCGCCGAGGCGGTTGAGCCAGTTGTTGGCCAGGGTTAGCCACTGGTCAGTGCCGTCTTCTTTTCGACCCGGGCCGAAGCCGTGTCCTCCTCGCGCGAACAGGTGCAACTCTGCATTCACCCCGTTTTTCCGCAGCGCTTCGGCGTACAGCGTGGATTCACTGAAGTGGCAGACATCATCATCGTAGGCGTGTACCAGGAATGCGGGGGGAGTGTTGGCGTCGACCCGTTCGAGGAAGGTTTGTTCAGTAATTTCATCGGCGGTCATTGCCCGGTGATACAGCGTATCTTCGAGCCATTTCCTGTTTTCCGGCGTGAGACGGGTGACGCCATAGATCAACATTGCGAAATCCGGGTTTTCCAGGGGGCTGGGTGATTGGCCAAGGCTTACCGCAGTGGCCAGGTGGCTTCCTGCCGAGAAGCCCAGAACGCCGACCTTGTCGGCTTTGAAACCCAGCTCCTGCTGATTTTCGCGCAGTATTTTCAAGGCACGGCGAACGTCGACGCCCGGCGTCAGCTCAGGCCTGGTCGAGATTTCTGGATTGGGTAATCGATACTTGAGTACGGCTGCCGTCGTTCCCTGCCGGGAGAGGGCCTCGGCAATTTCGTACCCTTCGTGGTAGACGGCCTCGGCTTCATAACCTCCCCCGGGAAGGATTACAACCGCCACATTGTTGGGTTCGCCGGCCGGCAGATAAAGTGTCAGCGTGGGATTAACCACCTGGTATGCGCAGATGACCTCCCAGCAGGGCTCCTCGTATTCCCGCAGTGTGTGCGGCCTGGAAAACGGAGCAGGTTGTTCGCCCCAGATCGGAATGACCTGTTGGGCCGGCAGAGTTTCACAGGCAGCCGCAAAACAAATACAGGCCAGGATGGCCACCAGCCGCCCGCTGCTGATCCTTTCAGAATTTTTGTGGAACGACACTGCGTTCAGCCAGGTTCAGCTGATCGTCATAAGCATTGGTCATGTCCCGCTCACCCAGCTCAACTTCTTCGCGCTCGAGGTCCTCGTAGGGAATGATGCTGAGAAAATGCGTAATGCAGTTGAGGCGGGCGCGTTTCTTGTCGTCCGCTGGAACGATGTACCAGGGCGCATGTGGCTTGTCCGAGGCCAGCAGCATATCGTCACGCGCCTGGGAATATTCAAACCAGCGATTGTAGGAAGCCACGTCCATGGGGCTCAGTTTCCAGATTTTCCGCGGATCTTTGATCCGGTCGCGGAACCGCTTCTCCTGGACCTCCATGCTGGTATCCAGCCAGTACTTGATCAGGATGATTTCAGAGTTGACGATGGTGTTTTCGAAACTGGGGACGAATTGCAGGAAACGAACGTATTCCTTCCGGGTGCAAAACTGCATGACCCGTTCAACACCCAGCCGGTTATACCAGCTGCGATCGAAAATCACGACTTCACCCGCACTGGGAAAATGGTTGATGTACCTCTGGACATACATCTGGGTTTTTTCCCGGTCGGTGGGGGCGGGCAGGGCGACTACCCTGAATACCCGGGGACTGACCCGCTCTGTGAGACGTTTGATCAGGCCTCCTTTACCGGCGGCGTCCCGGCCCTCGAACACCACGATGACCTTGAGTCCTTTTTCCTTTATCCACAGCTGGAGCTTGACCAACTCACCCTGCAGCCGTTCCAGCTCGGTTTCGTACACTTCCGTCGAAATTTTGGGAAGCTTGTCTTTGCCCATTATCAGGGTCTCCAGGTCACTTGGATAACCTAAAGGTACATCAGGCTCCAGTGAACGTACAGTTGGCTCACCAGATCAGTGTTTGCATGGCATGCGCCGGAATGGTCAGCTGTATCTCGCTGGGTCCGACGATGAAGTTGTAGTCAATATCCAGCTCGCTTTGGTTCATGACGATGGTGGCTACCGAGTTGTCAGGATTGATGAACGAGGTGGCCAGCAGGTGGCTGCGACTGCTGGTCGTACTGACGCGTCGCGCACCCGGCCGGACAAATTTGGAGAAGTGACCGATATAGTAATAGGTCGGTGTATAGATCAGCTCACCCGTTTCCGTATCGCCATGTACCGGTGCAAAACAGAAATTTCCGACATGGTTGGGCCCGCCATTCTGATCCAGCAGGATGTTCCAGTCGGTCCAGGCGACTGTCCCCGCGTTGAAGTCATTGATCATCGAGCGGCCGTATCTTTCGGCGTTCGGCCAGTACTGGTAGCGGTCTGCGGAAAACTTCTCATTGGTCCCTTCCGTGAAGATCAGTTTCTTGTCCGGAAAAGACTGGGCCACATTACGGAGGTTCTCGTGCATGGTTTCACCGCCGGCCCAGGTCTCGTACCAGTGAAAACCAATGCCCCAGGCATACTTCGCCGCTTCAGGATCTTCAAAAATCGTGTTGGCGCGGTGGCTGATCAGGTCCCGGTTATGGTCCCAGACGATGATTTTCTTATCGCCCAGGCCTTCGTTGGCCATGGTGGGTCCAAGGTGGTCGCGCAAAAAGTCCCGCTCTTCCTCAGCGGTGTAAATCGAGGATTCCCATATTTGTACGGCCATCGGTTCGTTTTGGATGGTAATGCCCCAGATGGGGATACCTTCCGCTTCATAGGCCTTGATGAATTTCGTGTAATACAACGCCCATGCTGCCCGGTACTCCGGCAGCAGTTTGCCACCATGAAGCATATCGTTGCTGTCTTTCATGAAAGCGGGAGGGCTCCATGGGCTGGCGTAGAGTGGCAGCTCACCGCCTGCAGCTTCGGTGGCTTTTTTGATCAGCGGGATGCGGAATTCGCGGTCATGATCGATGCTGAAGGTGCTCAGGTCGGCATCACCTTCCTCGATGTAGGTGTAACTGCCGCTGGAAAAATCGGCGCTGTGAATGGTGGTCCGCGCCAGCGTGTAACCGATGCCATCTTCAGGGTCATAGTAAGCTTTCAGCAACTCGGCCTGCTTATCCTCTGGTAATTGCGCGAAAACCTCGGCACTGGCGTCGGTGATGGCGCCCCCAATACCGAGGAATTCCTGGAACCTTTTGTTGGGGTTCACGAACACGGAAACTTCGCCCTCGCTGGGCTGGTCGCCCTGCTCAAAGGAATGCGGGCCGGTTCTTGCGAGGCGGTGTTGCGTGTCCTTTGCCGTCATGTAAACCGTCACGGTCCGGCCATCGGTAAACGTCTCCAGCGGGTGCTTTTCTGCAACGATGTTCTCGGCGTAAACAGCCGGGCTGGCTGGCAGGAGCATGGCGAGCAGGACAGTGCTGAATAATCTGTTAATCATGGTTGATTCCCGAATTCTGATTTATTGCTGATGTGGGTTTGCTTTCCAATTATTACATGGGATTATCCCCGGCAGTCCAGATTATCATTTAGACTTCGATTAACAACGACAACGAGGAAATTAGGCACGACTGCCCTGATGAAAAACCTGGCAAAACGTAATTTGCTCTAAACCAAGTGGAAAAGCAGAAACATGATTAAGCTGCACCAGAAATCCTACATCGCCGGTGAATGGGTAACACCCGACGGCACAGAGTTCCTCTCCATCAACCCTGCAACCCGCGAGGTTCTGGAGACTTACCACAGTTGCGGTTCGCTCGAAACGAATGCGGCGATGGCGGCCGCACAGGCGGCATTTGCGGAATACCGGCAGTGCGACAAGGACCAGATCGCTGATTTCCTCAATACTGTTGCCGACGAAATCGAAGCTTTGGGTGACCAGCTTCTGGAAACAGCGGATGCAGAGACTGGCCTGGGGCTGGTTCGCCTGACCGGTGAACGCGGCCGCACCTGCGGTCAGATCAGGGCTTTTGCGGCCATCGTCGCAGAGGGTCACTGGGTGCAGGCCAGTATTGATACGGCCCAACCGGACCGGACGCCGCTGCCCAAACCGGACTTGCGCCGTATGATGATCCCGGTCGGGCCGGTGGTCGTGTTTGGTGCCTCCAATTTCCCGTTCGCTTTCGGTTCGGTTGGCGGCGATACCGCTTCGGCATTGGCGGCCGGCAATCCGGTCGTGGTCAAGGGCCACCCTTCACATCCGCTGACCAATGAACTGTTCGTCCATGCTATGGACCGGGCCATTAACCACCGCGGCATGCCCAGCGGACTGTTTTCGCTGTTGCAGGGTTCCACCAACGAGCTGGGTGGCGACCTGGTCAGGCATGATCAGACCCGGGCCGTCGGCTTTACCGGTTCGCTGGGTGGCGGCCGGGCGTTGATGGATATCGCGGCTGCAAGGCCGCGGCCGATTCCGGTTTACGCGGAAATGGGCAGTATCAACCCGGTGTTCATCGCCGAGGATGCGATGGCGACACGGGGTGATGAAATTGCTGCGGGGCTGGTCGCATCTGTCACCATGGGGACCGGGCAGTTCTGTACCTCTCCCGGCGTAGTGGTGACGACGCCCAATGAAGGGTTCAACCAGTGGGTCGCCAGGGGCTTGAGCGAAGCGCCCCGGGGCTTGTTGTTGAATGAAAAAATAGGCGAGGAATTGCGTTCATCTCTCAGGGCCGTCGCCGGCCGGGATGACGTGGAATGGCTCAATCCGGTGGAGGAGAGTGTCGAAGATACCCTGGCGCCGCCTAATTGCGCGCTGCGAACGTCAGCGGCCGCTTTCGTGGCTGATCCCGCATTGCAGCAGGAGATTTTCGGGCCGGTAACCTTGATTGTCGAATGTGACGACACCGTAGAGATGAAAAGAGTCGCTGGCGCCCTGGACGGCAACCTCACCGCCACAGTGCACGCGACAGCGCAAGATGCCGACCAGGCAGCCGCCCTGATTGAACATCTGGACGAAGCAGTAGGCCGGGTCATTTACAACGGCTTCCCAACCGGCGTGGAAGTGTGTCCCTCGCAGCAACACGGCGGTCCTTATCCGGCTTCTTCGGCATCCGCCACGACCAGCGTCGGCGCCGACGCCATGGTAAGGTTTGCCCGCTTTGTCGCCTACCAGGATTTGCCCGACGCGCTGTTGCCACCGGCGCTGCAAAACGCCAATCCTTATGGCCTGTTGCGCCGCGTCAATGGCATATATTCGGACGCATCGATTTGACACGTAACTGCTTTGAGCATGATAAATAACCGCGTTCACACGCGGCATTCACCGGCGCATCTGTCGGAATAGCCTGCCGGGACCTTGTGCTGCTGGCAGCATCGGAACAGGCGGACTGAGTCAGTCCAGTAGCAGTTCCTGCCTCAGGCTGTAGGCCTGAGGTTTTGCCTGAAACCAACACTTGGCCTGGCTCCAGGCGCTCTTGAACAGGTCACTCTGGCGGTATGTCTCCAGTTCATCCTCGCCATCCCACTTGCTGTAGGTGTAAAAAACGTTGGGCTGGCTGGCGTCCCGGTGCAGTTCCAGGAGCCGGACGCCAGGAAACTGGCGTATCTGCCCGGCAACACCCCTGAAATGTTCCAGGAAGTCATCGGCGTGCGCGGGCTGAAAATCCATGCGTACAATTCGAGTAATCACTGACAGTATGCCTTCGTCTAATTGCATTCCCGGCGGGCCGGCGTGACAATGGCCCGCTGTGGGAGAGTATATCTGAGCTGGCCTGGTTGAGCTTGCTCGTAGATAATGGATTGCGAAAAAAATGAGCAAATTCCCCAAGAAGACACTTGCCGACTGGCAACAACTGGCCACCCGTGAACTTAAGGGCAGGCCACCGGAAAAGTTGACCTGGGATACTCCCGAGGGTATCCAGGTCAAACCGCTGTATACCTCTGAAGACATCGCTGGCCTGGATCACCTGGATTCATTGCCTGGTATGGCGCCCTTTGTACGTGGCCCCAAGGCGACCATGTACGCTGGCAGGCCCTGGACCGTCCGTCAGTACGCAGGTTTTTCCACGGCCGAGGAATCCAACGCCTTTTATCGAAAAAACCTGGAAGCCGGACAGACCGGGCTCTCCGTGGCCTTCGACTTGGCGACTCACAGGGGCTATGATTCCGACCATCCCAGGGTGGTTGGAGACGTGGGCAAAGCCGGCGTGGCCATAGACAGCGTGGCCGACATGAAGATCCTGTTCGATGGCATCCCGCTGGACCGAATGTCGGTTTCCATGACCATGAATGGCGCCGTGCTGCCGGTGATGGCCATGTACATCATTGCGGCGGAAGAGCAGGGCGTTGCACCCGAGCAACTGGCCGGCACCCTGCAGAACGATATTCTCAAGGAGTTCATGGTCCGCAACACCTACATTTACCCGCCCGCCGCTTCCATGCGCATCGTGTCGGATATCATTGCCTATACCTCGGCCCACATGCCGCGCTTCAATTCGATGTCGATTTCCGGTTACCACATGCAGGAAGCAGGCGCGACTTGCGCCCAGGAGCTTGCCTACACCATTGCCGACGGTATTGAGTACGTGCGAGCGGCGATTTCAAGTGGTCTCGAAGTGGATGCATTCGCGCCACGTCTGTCGTTTTTCTTCGGGATCGGCATGAATTTTTTCATGGAGGTGGCGAAACTGCGAGCCGCACGCCTTTTGTGGGCCACGCTGCTGGAAGAGAACTTTTCTCCCAAAGACCAGCGCTCACTGATGCTGCGGACTCATTGCCAGACTTCCGGCGTCAGCCTGACGGCGAAAGACCCTTACAACAACATCATGCGGACCACGGTGGAAGCCATGGCTGCCGTGCTTGGTGGCACCCAGTCGCTGCATACCAACTCATTCGATGAGGCGCTGGCGTTACCCACCGAGTTTTCTGCCCGGATTGCCCGCAACACCCAGCTCGTTTTGCGAGAGGAGACCGGAATAACACGGGTTGTCGATCCGCTGGCAGGCTCCTATTACGTGGAAAGCCTGACCGGTGAACTGGTGGCCGAGGCGCGCCGGATGATCGATGAAGTGGAAGAAATGGGAGGCATGACCCGGGCCGTTGAAACCGGCATGCCGAAGATGCGGATCGAGGAAGCTTCGGCCCTGCGCCAGGCCCGCATCGACCGTGGCGAGGAAGTGATCGTCGGCGTTAACCGCTATCAGCTGGAACAGGAACCGCCGGTCGATATACTGGATATCGATAATACGGCTGTTCGTGAAGCGCAGATCAACCGTTTGAAGAACGTCCGGGACAGCAGGGATGATGCAGCATGCATGAAGGCCCTCGATGCGTTGACACGGGCAGCCTCAGAGGAAAACGGCAACTTGCTGGCTTTATCGGTTGATGCTGCCAGGGCCAGGGCCACCGTAGGAGAAATTTCAGATGCACTCGAAAAAGTGTACAGCAGGCATCGTGCCGTGACTCATTCCATCTCTGGCGTATACGGCTCTGCCTACGAGAACGATGATGATTACGCGTCAATACAGAAGGCCGTGCAGGACTTTGCCAAGGTCGAAGGCCGGCGTCCGCGGATGCTGGTGTGCAAACTGGGCCAGGACGGCCATGACCGTGGCGCCAAGGTGATTGCCACGGCATTTGCAGACATCGGGTTTGATGTGGATATCGGTCCGCTGTTCCAGACACCGGACGAAGCTGTTCGCGAGGCTATCGAAAATGATGTGCACGTGATCGGAATATCGTCACAGGCGGCCGGACACAAGACGCTGGTTCCGCAGGTGATCGAAGGATTGAAGAAAGAGAACGCCGAAGACATTATCGTCATTTGCGGCGGCGTCATTCCTCCACAGGATTATGATTCCATGCTGGCATTGGGTGTCTCGGCTGTGTTTGGCCCTGGCACCAATATTCTGCTGGCCGCTCATGAAGTGCTGGATTTGATCCGGAAACGTTAAAGGAAGTCTCTATGCAAGAAATCGTTGACCAACTGGAAAAGAAACGCGAAGCAGCGGCGCTGGGTGGCGGCCAGGCCCGGATCGACCTGCAGCACAAACGTGGCAAGCTGACTGCGCGCGAACGCATCGAATTGTTGCTGGATGAAGACAGCTTCGAGGAATGGGATACCTTCGTTGAGCATCGCTGCAATGATTTCGGTATGTCGGACAAGAAGATCCCGGGCGATGGCGTGGTCACCGGTTACGGTACCGTCAATGGCCGGGTGGTTTTCATATTCAGCCAGGATTTTACGGTATTCGGGGGTTCATTGTCCGAAGCTCACGCGGAGAAAATCTGCAAGGTCATGGACCACGCAATGAAAGTGGGGGCGCCGATTATCGGCCTGAACGACTCCGGCGGCGCCAGGATCCAGGAAGGCGTGGCATCGCTGGGCGGTTACGCCGACGTTTTTCAGCGGAATATGCTGGCTTCCGGAGTGGTTCCACAGATTTCAGTGATCATGGGCCCCTGCGCCGGTGGTGCAGTCTATTCTCCGGCCATTACCGATTTCATCTTCATGGTGAAGGACAGTTCATACATGTTCGTGACCGGGCCTGACGTGGTTAAAACCGTGACTCATGAGCAAGTGACCGCCGAAGACCTGGGTGGAGCGCTGACTCATTCGACGATTTCAGGAGTTTGTGATCGTGCTTATGAGAACGATGTAGAAACCTTGTTGATGGTGCGTCGCTTTATCAATTATCTGCCCGCTAACAATCGCGAGAAGGCTCCATACAGGCCAACGCCCGACAAGGCAGACCGCAAGGAAATGTCTCTGGACACGCTGGTTCCGGATAACCCCAACATGCCCTATGACATGAAGGAGTTGATTTACAAGATCTCCGACGACAATGAATTCTGGGAGTTACAACCGGAACATGCTCAGAACATTGTTATTGGTTTTGCTCGCATGGACGGCCACCCGGTAGGCGTGGTGGCCAACCAGCCGAAAGTCCTGGCGGGCTGCCTGGATATCAAGTCGTCAATCAAGGCTGCCCGCTTCATCCGCTTCTGCGATGCGTTCAATATTCCAATCCTGACCTTTGTCGACGTACCGGGCTTCATGCCGGGCACGGCACAGGAGTTCGGCGGCATCATCAAGCACGGCGCAAAACTGTTGTTTGCCTATGCCGAAGCCACGGTACCAAAAATCACCGTGATTACCCGTAAGGCGTATGGCGGCGCTTATGACGTTATGGCGTCAAAGCACCTGCGGGGCGATGTCAACCTCGCCTGGCCGAGCGCGGAAATCGCGGTTATGGGCCCGAAAGGCGCGGTGGAAATCATTTTCCGTGAAGACATCGGCGATGAAGAGAAGATTGCCGAGCGCACCGAAGAATACCGCCGCAAGTTTGCGAATCCGTTCATTGCGGGCAGCCGGGGTTACATCGATGACGTGATAGCACCCCATGCCACCCGCAAGCGTATCTGCCGCTCACTTGCCATGCTGCGCGACAAGAAGCTGGAAAATCCGTGGCGTAAACATAACAACATTCCGCTGTAATAACTGAGTACCAGAGGGCCTGCGAGTGTTTGACAAAATCCTGATCGCCAATCGCGGTGAAATCGCCTGCCGTGTCATCAAGTCTGCTCAGAAAATGGGTATCAAGACCGTGGCCGTCTATTCTGATGCTGATCGCGAAGCACTGCACGTTCGGCTGGCTGATGAGGTGGTACGCATCGGGCCACCGCCTTCGACCGAGAGCTACCTGCTGAAGGAGCGGATTGTCCAGGCTTGCCTTGATACCGGTGCCCAGGCGGTTCATCCGGGCTATGGCTTCCTGTCGGAAAACTCGGAATTTTGCGAAATGCTGGCCCAGGCGGGTATCGCATTCATCGGCCCCAAAACCAGGGCCATCGAAGCCATGGGGGACAAAATCACCTCCAAGAAACTGGCCGATGAGGCCGGCGTCAACACCATTCCCGGCTTTACCGATGTGCTGCGTGATGCGGAGCACGCGGTGACCATTTCGAACGAGATAGGTTACCCGGTGATGCTGAAGGCAACCGCTGGTGGTGGCGGCAAGGGCATGCGCATTGCGCGCAACGATGATGAATGCCGTGACGGCTTTGAACGTGCCGCCAACGAAGCGCGCTCGAGTTTCGGTGACGACCGGATCTTCGTGGAGAAATTTATCGAGGAGCCGCGACACATAGAAATCCAGATCATGGCGGATAGCCATGGAAATATCATTCACCTGAACGAGCGTGAATGTTCCCTGCAGCGCCGCCATCAGAAAGTCATCGAGGAAGCGCCGTCGCCGTTCCTGGACGAGGCGACCCGCCAGCAGATGGGCGCCCAGGCCGTGGCCCTGGCCAGGGCGGTTGATTATGAGTCCGCCGGCACCGTCGAATTCATCGTCGATACACAAAGAAACTTTTATTTTCTCGAGATGAATACCCGCTTGCAGGTGGAACACCCCGTGACCGAACTGATCACCGGCGTTGACCTG
>Ga0224504_10000666_pt1 | contig 15272 bp, 10 predicted proteins | sample SF_Oct11_sed_USG_3_FD_170160 | JGI IMG/M metagenome (GOLD analysis project Ga0224504, IMG submission 170160) | Sediment microbial communities from San Francisco Bay, California, United States - SF_Oct11_sed_USGS_24 | ecosystem: Environmental > Aquatic > Marine > Sediment | place: USA... | reverse complement strand
TTTCCCGCATCCCGGGACCGCCGCGCGGGCCCTCGTAACGAATCACGACGACATCGCCCGCCTCCACCTTGCCATCGAGAATGCTCTGCAGGGCCTCTTCCTCGCCATGAAAGACCTTTGCCCGTCCGGTGAACGAAAGACCCTCCTTGCCGGTGATTTTCGCGACTGCGCCATCCGGTGCGAGGTTGCCGCGCATTACCACCAGGTGACTGTCGCGCTTGATGGGCTCGGCGATGGGTCTGACGATGTCCTGGTCATCCGGATACGGGCTGACGTCAGCAAGTGACGCGGCGAGGGTCTCGCCCGAAACGGTCAGGCAGTCACCGTGCAGCAGCCCCGCATCGAGCAGGGTTTTCATCAGTGGCCGGATGCCGCCTATCGCGATCAACGCGGACATCGAGTAACGACCGCTTGGACGCAGGTCGGCCAGCACCGGCACGCGCGCACCGATGCGATTGAAGTCCTCGAGCTCGAGCTCGATGCCGGCGCTGGAGGCAATTGCCAGCAAATGGAGCACCGCGTTGGTCGATCCGCCAAGCGCAATGACGGTTGTGATCGCGTTCTCGAATGCGTCCCGGGTCAGAATGTCCGACGGCCGAATGCCACGTTCGATCAGGTTCATAACGGCCTGACCGGCGCGATAACAGTCATCGAGCTTGGTACCCGATATCGCCTCCTGAGCGGAGCTGTTCGGCAGGCTCAGCCCCAGCGCTTCGATCGCGGAGGCCATCGTGTTGGCGGTGTACATGCCCGCGCATGATCCAGGACCGGGAATCGCCGTACGCTCTACTTCCGCCAGCGCCTCATCGCTAATCGTTCCCTGAGCATGCGCCCCTACCGCTTCGAAAACCGAGACTATGTCGCGCTCCTTGGCGCCAGGTTGAATCGTGCCGCCATACACAAAGACCGCCGGCCGGTTGAGGCGGGCGATGGCCATCACGCACCCGGGCATGTTCTTGTCGCAGCCGCCGATTGCGACGACCCCATCCATGCCTTCGGCACCGACCACCGCCTCGATGGAATCCGCGATGACCTCGCGCGACACCAGCGAGTAGCGCATGCCGGGCGATCCCATCGAGATGCCATCGGAAACCGTAATCGTGTTGAACACGATACTTTTGCCTCCCGCGGCGTTGGCCCCGTCGGCAGCGCGCCCGGCAAGCTTGTCGATGTGCATATTGCAGGGCGTGACCATGCTCCAGGTCGACGCGATGGCGATCTGCGGGCGCGTGAAATCGTCATCGTCAAAACCAACCGCGCGCAGCATGGCCCGGCTCGGAGCCCTCTCCGGGCCATCGACGACGACGCTCGAAAATGGCCTGTTGTCCTTGTCTTTGTTCATTTGGGTTTGTTATCCAGCGGTTCCTGCCGGTCGCGGCCGGCGTGGAGAAAATGGGTTCTGGCGCGGTGGCCGGGCCTTTCCTGGTGCATGGTTTTCAGGGCCGGAGCCGCGCGCCGCAGCGGTTTTGGCCGCTGTTGACATCCGTGTGCAGTTGCAACAATATCGGGCGGCATGTCGATTGCCAATAGGAAGTACGCGTTTCCGACCCAGGGTCTGGCCGGGTTCGCGTGGACGCCCGCCGACACGCTTGGCCTCTCCCTCATTCTCCTTGGCACCGCGGGGTGAAGGAATCGGGCTTGTAGCTGAATACGATCTCCAGAACCCCGCACCGACGACAGGTCGCTGCGGGGTTTTTGTTTAAGGGACACAACGCATTCAATTTTGGATCCAACTGACTACACAGGAGTCGCCAATGAACCTCTACACCGAAAAGGATGTCGATCCGCAGGCGCTAAAGGGCGCTCGAATCGCCGTACTTGGCTATGGCAGCCAGGGACGCGCTCACGCGCTTAATCTTGCCGATAGCGGTTTCGACGTGGTTGTGGGTGTCCGCGAGGGCGGCAAGGGCTGGGCCAAGGCTACGGCCGACGGATTGCAATGCGCCGAGCCGGCCGAGGCAGTCAGGGGTGCGGACCTGGTGGCCATGCTGGTTCCCGATATGGCGCAGCCGGAAGTGTTTTCCGCGGTTGCCGGCAACATGCGCGCGGATGCGGCGCTGCTGTTCGCGCACGGATTCAATGTCCACTATGGTCAGATCACGCCGCCCGAAGGGATGGATGTCATCCTGGTTGCGCCAAAGGGTCCCGGCGACCTGGTGCGGCGCCAGTACGAACAGGGCCGCGGAGTGCCGTGCCTGATGGCGGTGGCACAGGATGCCAGCGGTAACGCGTCGGCCAAGGCGCTCGGGTACGCCCACGGTATCGGCGGTACTCGCGGCGGTGTAATGGAGACCACGTTCAAGGAAGAAACCGAAACCGATTTGTTCGGCGAGCAGGCGGTACTGTGCGGCGGGGCGACCGAACTCGTCGTCAGGGGCTTCGAAACGCTGGTTGATGCCGGTTATCAACCCGAGGTCGCCTATTTCGAATGCATGCACGAGCTCAAGCTGATCGTGGACCTTCTGCACGAGGGCGGGATCAGAAAAATGCATGAGTTTATCAGCGAGACTGCCACCTACGGTGACCTCACCCGGGGCAAGCGGGTCATCGACGAGTCTGCGGCCGAACGCATGCGTGAAGTGTTACAGGACATCCAGGACGGGACATTCGCCCGCCAGTGGATCGACGAGAACGCAAAGGGTCTGCCCGAGTACAAGAAGATGCTGCAGGCCGATTTCGATCATCAGATCGAGACTGTGGGCGAGCGCCTGCGCTCGCGCATGTCCTGGCTGCATGAGGAAAGCGACAAGGGCAAGAAATCGTCCGAGGCGGCCTGAGGCTGCCTGGCGGCGGCTGCGGCAAACCGAGATAGCGCAGAGGAACATGACAAATGACTGACCAGGATCGGGTAAAGATCTTCGATACCACGTTGCGCGACGGCGAGCAGTCGCCGGGATGCAGCATGAATCTTGGAGAGAAGCTTCGTATCGGTCAGGCTCTTGCGGATCTCGGCGTGGACATTATCGAAGCCGGCTTTCCGGCCGCATCGCCGGGTGACTTCGAGGCGGTGGAGGCTTTGGCCGAGACGATCAGGGGCCCCGTCATCTGCGGTCTCGCCCGCTGCAATACAGGCGATATCGAGGCAACGGCGCGGGCGATAAAAGGCGCCGAAAAAAGCCGGATTCATGTCTTTGTCGCAACCAGCGCGATTCACCGCGAGCATAAATTGCAGATGGCCAAGGAAGAGATCATCCGTTCCGCGGTCGAGGGCGTGCGATTGGCGCGCAGTTTTTGTGACGACGTGGAGTTTTCGCCCGAGGATGCGTCGCGAACCGAGCCCGAATACCTGGCCGAAGTTGTTGCCGCGGCAATCGAGGCCGGTGCTACGACGATCAATATTCCGGATACCGTCGGTTATACCGTACCCGGTGAATTCCTCGAGCTGTTCCGATTCCTGAAATCCGGCGTTGCCGGTATCGACGACGTTACGTTGTCGGTTCATTGCCATGACGATCTCGGCATGGCTGTTGCCAACAGCCTGGCCGCGGTCGAGGGTGGAGCGCGCCAGGTCGAATGCACGATAAACGGTATCGGAGAGCGGGCCGGCAACTGTTCGCTGGAAGAGCTGGTGATGGCGCTGCGGACGCGCGAGTCTTATTTCGGCTTGAGCTGCGGGGTCAAATCCGAACGGCTTTACCCGACCTGCCGGCTTGTCTCAACGATTACCGGCATGCCGATACCGCGCAACAAGGCGATTATCGGCGGTAATGCATTCGCCCATGAGTCCGGTATCCACCAGCACGGCATGCTGCGCAATTCTGCCACCTACGAAATCATGAGTCCGCAGGATGTCGGCCTGAATCGCAGCAACCTGGTTCTCGGCAAACACAGCGGGCGGCATGCATTTCGCGATCGCATCAGCGAGCTGGGTTTTGCCCTGGACGATGTCGAACTGAACCGCGCTTTTGCCGAGTTCAAAAAACTCGCCGACCAGAAAAAGGAAGTATTCGACTCCGACATCGAGTCAATTGTGTTGCATGCCGAAATCGAAAGACCGGGACCCTGGAGTCTCGCCGACCTGCGAATAGCCAGCGGCAAAGGAGCGTTCGCTTCAGCCGCTCTGGGGCTGACCCATGTCGACGGGCGAACCGTGCGCGAGGCCGGTGTTGGCGATGGGCCGATCGATGCTGCATTTCAGGCTATCGAGAGGGCAACCGGAGTAGACGTAACGCTGCTCGATTTTGAAGTGCGCAGCGTGTCTGTTGGCGAGGACGCGCAGGGTGAGGTGGCGGTACTGGTTCGTTTTGAAGATCGCGATTACCGCGGTCACGGTATAAGCACCGATATCACCGAAGCCGGCGCGCTGGCATTTCTCGACGTGATCAATCGGGTAGTGCGCGCGCGGGAGCGTAACGCCATCGCTGCGGAAACTACCGCCAGTCGTGCGGCCGGTTCGATCTGAGCGCAGCGGGATACCGATGTCACGCAGCGCGTTGATCGCGATTTTGCCCGGCGACGGAATCGGCCCGGAAGTGACGCAGCAGGCGGTACGGGTGTTGCGCGAGGTCGCCGCGCAAGGGGGGCACCAGCTGGCATTCGAGCAGGGTCTGATCGGCGGGGCCGCGATCGATGCCGAGGGCAGTTCGATGCCGCAGCAGACTGTATCGCTGTGCAGCCAGGCCGACGCAATTCTGCTGGGAGCCGTCGGAGGTCCGAAATGGTCCGACCCGGAAGCGCTGGTCAGGCCGGAGCAGGGTCTGCTGGCGCTGCGCAAGAAATTCGGCCTGTTCGCCAATCTGCGGCCGGTTTGTCCTAATCCCCGGCTGAACGATGCCTCTCCGATAAAGCCGGAATATCTCGACGGCGTAGATCTCCTCGTCGTGCGAGAGCTGACCGGGGGGATTTATTTCGGCGACAAGGAACGCGGCGAGGCGCATGCGAGCGACACGTGCCGTTATGGTATCCATGAAATCGAGCGCGTTGTGCGGCTCGCTTGCGCCCTTGCGCAACGGCGCCGCGGCAAACTGACCTCTGTCGACAAGGCAAACGTTCTGGAGACGTCACGCTTGTGGCGCGCGACTGTCGATCGAATTTGTGGCAAGGAATTTCCCGAACTCGAAGTGGAGCATCTGCTGGTCGACGCTGCGACGATGCATTTGCTTACGCGGCCTCGCGACTTCGATGTCATTGTTACCGAGAATATGTTCGGCGATATTCTCACTGATGAGGCTTCGGTCCTGGCCGGCTCGTTGGGCCTGCTCCCGTCGGCATCGCTGGCGCAGTCCGATGGCGACCATGCCTTTGGACTGTTCGAGCCGATACATGGCTCCGCTCCGGATATCGCCGGTCTTGGTGTCGCCAATCCTTACGGGGCGATTTTGAGTGCAGCGATGTTACTCAGGCACTCGCTGGGGCTTGATGCCGAGGCGCTGCGAGTCGAGGCCGCGGTCGATGCGGCGATTGCTGCCGGGGCGCTGACCCGTGACCTTGCCGGTCCAGGCGGGGTAACCACCGTCGCCGTGGGCGACGCGGTAATCGCTGCGCTGTGATCACGTGTTTCGGCGCTCGCCGATCCGGCGCGCGCTCCCGGTTACCGATTGTGGCTTATTCGCCTTCAACTTCGTTATCGAGGTCGAGTAATTCGATTGCGTATTGCAGCGCCTCGGCGCGGCTTGGATAACGCTCGATCTCGCGAATCAAATCGAGAATACCGAGCCGCGCGAAGGTCCGTGCAACCGGCGTTTTCAATCCGACGAGGATCACGATGTGATCGCGCTTGCGTGAGTTGATGATGATGTTTTCGAGCGCCAGCGTCGCACTTGAATCGACCTCCGGCACGTCGGTCAGATCGAGCAGGACGCAGTCGTAATTCTGGTAGCCGGAGATTCGCCGGTGCAGGCGATTTGCCGCACCGAAACTGATAGGGCCGGAAAACCGGATCAGTATCGCGCGATCCTTGAGACGCTCGATCATTGCGCTTTCCCCGGGCGCCAGTCCGGGTTCGCCCGACGGGTTGTCGACCGCATGCACCGAGTCGAGTTGCAGATCGGCCATGCGCTTGACGAACATCAGGCTGGCCAGAACAAAACCGACCGCCGCGGCAACAATCAGATTGAATACAATGGTCAGCACCATCACGGTAAACATCAGAACGACGCCGCTGCGCGGTGCAGTGCGAAGCCGCTTCAGATAGCGCCAGTCAATCGTGTCGAGTGCGATCTTGATCAGGATGCCGGCGACCACGGCTTCCGGAATCGCGGAGAAAAACGAGCCGAACGCGAGCACCAGGAGAAGCATCGCCGAGCCGCAAATTACGGCTGACCAACGGGTTTTACCGCCTGCCGAGACATTGGTCATCGTTCGCAGCGTTGCGCCGGCACCGGCTATGCCGCCGGCAAACCCCGCAAGCAGATTGCCGATACCCTGTCCGATCAGCTCGCGTTCGGAGTCGTGAAAGGTGTTGGTCGCATGATCTGCCGCCATTGACGCCAGGACGCTGTCGATCGAGCCCAGCAGCGCGATCGACAATGCCGAGACGAACATCGTGCTGGCGTCCGCAACGGTAAAGGCCGGGATCTGCCAGTTGGGCAGTCCGTTGCCGACCGAGTTCAGCGTCGGCGCATCCTGAAGCCAGAAAACGCCGGCCAGCGTACCGATTGCCAGCGCGAGCAGCGACGGCGGAAACCGTCGCGCCAGCATCTTCGGGCTCAGCAAGGTAATTGCCAGTGCGCCGAGTCCGAGTAGCAGAGTGTCGCCTCGCAGGGTCCCGAGATATTCCGGGATTTGCAGAAGCGCGGTTGTCGGATGCATCTGGGTCGGAAGACCAACCAGCGGCGCCAGCGACATCAGAATGATCGTGCAGCCGATACCACTGGCCCATCCCGACATCACCGGGTAAGGCAGCAGCGTAATGTAGCGGCCCATTTTCATCATGCCGAAAAGCACTTGCAGCAGGCCCGATAGCATTACCACGGTGAATGCCTTGGCCGGCTCCCCTGCAAACTGCGAATAGAGCGCCACCATGACCAGCGCGGTTGGGCCTGTCGGCCCGGCAATCTGCACCGCCGTGCCGCCAAACAGAGCGGCGCCGAGGCCGACGCAGGCAGCGGAGTAAAATCCCGCCACGGGTCCGGCGCCGGAGAGCTCGCCGAACGCAAGCGCAAGAGGCAGTGATAACACCATTGCCGACAGGCCGCCGGCGAGATCGCCGGGCAGAAACTTCGGTGGTTTCAGTGCCTGCATCATGCTGCGTGCTTCAGCGATTTCCTTTTTGTCAGCGTCGCGTCGCCGCGCCGTACCGCGGTGAATAATAGCGCTGCGCCGCCACGGCAAGCTTTATCTTTCTGGATCGGGTTTGCAATCGTGCATGTTCGATCGGCACACTGCCGCCTTGCGCCGCACTCAAAACGGGAGAGAGCATGTCGGGAAACAATGCCAGTGGCCTGAGTGACGCAGCCTATGTTGAACTGAAAGAGGGCGAAACCTATCAGCCGTATATTGCGGCGAGCGAAAGCCCTGCCGAATTCACGCTTCGGGCAGTTGGTCTCGGCGTGTTGTTCGGAATCGTTTTCGGGGCCGCCAACGCCTACCTGGGACTGCGCGCCGGCCTGACGATCAGCACCTCGATCCCGGTGGCGGTAATGACCGTCGCCGTTTTCCGCATCCTTGCGGCCAGCGGCCGGCGCGGTACGTTGCTCGAGACCAATCTTTCGCAGACCACCGGTTCGGCATCGAGTTCGCTTGCGAGCGGCGTAATTTTCACGCTGCCTGCTCTTTTTATGTGGGGCCTGCCACCGACCCTGGCGCAGATGAGCTTGCTCGCTATGTGCGGCGGCCTGCTCGGAATCCTGTTCATGGTTCCTCTGCGCCGCTACCTGATCGAGCGCGAACACGGCCGCCTGCCCTACCCGGAAGGTACCGCTTGTGCCGAAGTGCTGGTTGCCAATGAGATCGGCGGGAGCAAAGCGCGTTTCGTTTTCTATGGGCTCGGTGTCGGCGCTTTTTTTAAATTGCTGACCTCGTGGATAAAGATCATACCGGACGCTGTTCACACCAAGGTGCCGTTGCTGAAAAAAGGCGAGCTCGGAATGGACATCTCCGCAGCGTTGTTTGGTGTCGGCTACATACTCGGGCCCAGAATCGCGAGCGTAATGGTGGGCGGCGGCCTGCTGGCGTGGCTGGTGATCATCCCGGGGATTGCGATCTGGGGTGATGCCCGGCCCGACCCTCTATACCCCGAAACCGCGCAGTTGATTCGCGATATGTCGCCTTCCAGCATCTGGACGCGTTACGTGCGGTATATCGGCGCCGGTGCGGTCGCGGCAGCGGGCATCATGACGCTGATACGATCGATCCCGGTGATGATCGAAAGTTTTCGGGTCGGCGCGGGCCAGATCGCGGGTCAGGTCGGCGCTGGAGCACAGGCAGTCGCAACGTTGCGTACCCAGCGCGATCTGCCGCTGAAATTCGTCGCCATCGGGGTACTCTTCATCGCCCTGGTGCTGGCGCTGTCGCCGGCGGCGTTCGGTGTTTTGGGCGGCATGGGGGCGCGGATCGTGGCGGCTATCTGCGTGGTTGTTTTTGCGTTCCTGTTCGTTACGGTGGCGTCCCGGATCGTGGGCCTGGTCGGAGTCACGTCGAACCCGACCAGCGGCATGACCATTGCCACTCTGCTCGGAACCGCCGGAATTTTCCTCGCGCTGGGCTGGACGGACATTTCGGGCAAGGTAGCGGCGATCACTGTGGGATGTGTCGTGGCGATTGCCGCTTCCATCTCGGGCGATACTTCGCAGGATCTCAAGACCGGCTTCCTGGTAGGGGCAACGCCGCGTTACCAGCAGACCGCGGAACTGATCGGCGTGCTCACATCCGGCGTATTCGTGTGCCTGGCGGTGATGCTGCTCGCGGATACGTTCGGGTTTGGCAGCGAAGAGTTGCCGGCGCCGCAGGCGACGCTGATGAAACTGGTCATCGACGGTGTGCTCGATCAGTCGCTGCCGTGGGGGCTGGTGGCGATGGGGGTGACAATCGCGGTGGCCTGTGAGCTTCTCAGGATCCCGTCGCTGCCGTTTGCGGTCGGAGTCTATCTGCCGGTAGCGACGATGACGCCGATCTTTGTCGGCGGCATGCTGCGGCACTGGCTCGAGCGGCGCGCCGCAAATGCCGAAGCGCGGGCGGAGCGGCGCGAGCGGGGTGTGTTGCTTGCGTCCGGATTCGTCGGCGGGGAGGGCTTGCTGGGAGTCGGTATTGCCGCGGCCGCGTTCATTCAGGGGCACAAGCCCGACGGGTTCGGTACCGACTGGACCGGGTCGGAGGCAGGCGCAATGCTGGCCGGTCTCGCCGCGTTTATTGCCTTGTGGATCTGGTTCGCGCGAATGGCAACGCGTAACGCCTGAACCGGGCCCCGATTTCGACAACCGGGGGCGGGCGGTGGCTAGTGGAGGTTTGCGCGATCGCCGATTTCCGGCATCGGCTGGAACAGCGCGTAGTCGAGTGCGGTAATCAGCGTATCGGTGTCCTGAACTCCGGCTACCGCGACGCGTGCGTTGAACACGTAGTGAGGAACGGAAAGCACGCCTTGCAGACGATGATTCGTATCCATGGCCTGCACCGTCATGTTGTTTGCATCGCCTCTCAGCAGGGCGTCGGTCCGGGCGAAGTCCAGACCGCTTGAGGCGGCAAGCCCGGTCAGGGTTTCCCTGTCGCCGATATTGAGACCTTGCGCGAACACCGCGCGATAAAGCCGGTCGATAAAATCAACGTGTTTGCCCTGGTCCTGGGCCAGCAAAACGAGACGATGTGCGTCCAGCGTGTTCGGTACCTGGCTTATCCGCGCGAAATCGAAGGTAATTCCCGACTCCCGGCCCAGTTCGGTGATTTGTGCAAGGGCGGGCTCTACCTGGTCGCGACTCCCGAAGCGACGGGTCAGAAACGAGTCGAAATCGATACCCCAGTGCGGAATATCCGAGTGAAGCTGAAACGGCAGCCAGCGAATGACGTGCGGCTGCCCGGTTTCCAGTTGCGCCAGCGCCTGTCGCAGCCGCGTGAATCCGAGATAACTGAACGGGCAGGCGAGGTCGCCGGCGAATTCGACATGAAGTGCGTCGGTGGCGGTCAGTTCCACCGCGTTGGTCAGGTTGTTTCGCAGTCGGATTTCCATAGACAGTGAGTTTGAGGCAAAACCGGAGTTTGCAAGCAGCGCGCAGTTCACAAATTCGGGATTATGTGAATACGATGCTTGATTATGGTCGAATCGGACCGTATTACCGCGCTAGACCAACAGGAAGACGGTCGCCAGGCCCAGAAAGATCAGGAAGCCCATGCTGTCGGTCGTAAAAGTCAGCAGCACGCTGGATCCGTAGGCGGGATCGCGGCCCAACCGGTTTAGCAACAGCGGCACACCGGTCCCGACCATTGCAGCGACCACGAGGTTGAGCAACGTCGCCACGCCCATTACCGCGGCCAGCCCGGTATCGCGGTATAGCAGGAACGTGATCAAGCCCATGACGCTGCCCCACATCGTGCCGTTTATCGCCGCGATGCCGATTTCCTTGAGCGCCAGGTAGCGAACGTTGCCGGCGCCGAACATGCCGGTAGCAAGGCCGCGTACTATCAGGGCCACGGTCTGGTTGCCGGTATTGCCGCCGATGCTGGCGACGATAGGCATAAGAGTGGCCAGTGCAACGAGTTTTTCGATCGATCCTTCGAAAAGTCCGATCACCCGTGAAGCGACAAGCGCCGTGGCCAGATTGAGGCCGAGCCATAGCCAGCGCCTGCGTGCGCTGGTCCAAACCGGCCCGAACAAGTCCTCGTCCGCGTGCAGGCCCTCGCGCAGGAATGCGTCCTCCTCCGCTTCCTCGCGGACATAGTCCATTACGTCGTCAACAGTCAGACGCCCGATCAGACGGCCGCGCTCATCGACCACCGGCGCGCTGACGAGGTCATATCGCTCGAACGCCTGCGCCGCACTTGCGATGCTGTCGCCAGGCTCGAACGCGATTGCGTCGGTCGATACGGCTTCGCTTATCGGGTTGCGCGGACGATGCAGCAGCAGGCGGGTCAGAAGCAGTTCGCCCAGCAAGCGGTGTCTTTCGTCGACGATGAACAGTTTGTCGGTCTGGTCCGGAAAGTCGCCCGCCTTGCGCAGCATTTTCAGAATGGTTTTGAATGTTGCCGTGGCCGGAGCGACCAGCACGTCCGGGCTCATTAGTGAGCCGACCGTGTCTTCCGGGTACGTGATCGAGGCTCGCAGCCAGCTGCGCTCTCCCGGGTCGCGTGTTCCCAGCACCGCGTCGAGAACGTCGCCTGGAAGCAGGTCCGCGAGTTGCAAGAGATCGCCAACTTCCAGTGGCAAACAAATCGCTTTGAGCCGTTCGTGCGATGTTTCGCTAATCAGCGTCTCGGCCACACCGTCTGCGACCTGCCACAACACGTCGCCGGCGCGCTCGTCGGCAAGCTGGCGCCAGACGAAATGCCGGTCGTCCAGAGGCAGAGTCTCGAGCAACCTCGCTATATCGGCATTGTGTAGTTTGTCCAGCTTGTTCGCGAGATCGGCCAGGGTCTGCCGCGCGATCAGATCGCTGACCAGTTCCTTCCTGCTCGAATCCGGCGTTACTGATAACTTCTCCAGCAACTCGCGCCGGCCGAGCAACTCCCTGATGGGCTGGAGGTTCTGTTCCAGATGCCGTTTGTTCGCTGGGGTTTCACGCACTGGGAACTCCCGAAATTCCGGCAAAGCACATCCGCTGGTCGCGGCTGCGAAGCGCTACTCTTCGCCAGATTCGGTGTCCGGCTTTTTCCTGCGCCTGCGCCGGCCCTTCGCGGGCTGCTGCTCTTCGACGAACTCGAGTCCCAGCTGGAACGCTGCTTCCGTCAACTTCATGACCTTGTTGAAAAGTTCGTCCGACAATTCACGGGCGTTGTCGTGACGACGCAGAATGTTGACGAATTTGCGTTCTCTTTCGAACTGCTTGGCGAGACGGCTGGCGCCCCAGCTCTCCCCGAGTTGCTCGATCCTGGGGTTGTATGTGCGAGCGAAACGAATGATGAACGGCAACGGATCATGGCGTGCCACCAGCGCCGAGATGCGCAATATCAGGTCAAACGACAATGTCGCGGTGCCGTTTTCTACCGCCTCGAGCAGCGACGTGTCAGCGAGCTGAAGCGCGTCCGCCAGATCCTTCAACGTCAGCCCGGTGGTTTCCCGGATGTCATGCAGGTACGACCCGGCTTCTTTCATTGCTTCCAGTTGCTCGGGACTCATGACGCCGGAGGCGCGGCCGAGCAATAACGAGGAGCCCATACGGAACGGACCCTCTCCTTTGCGCAATGCGAGTTGCAGCGCGTTGCTGGTCAGATCGCCGGTGATTTCCTTCGCCTTTTTCAGCCACGGAAAGTCCCCGAGGTCGAACAACGTGCCGGACTCCTCGGTCGGTGCCGGTTCGGTTGGCGTCGCTTCAACTGGCTGCTCTGGTGCTACAGGCTGCTGTCGCGCCTTCGTGACCCGCGTCTTCTTTTTCGTGCGCCGCTTGCTTTTCTTTTTGCCAGTAGACCCTGTCATCACGAGCCTCCATGCGATCGTCTGGTTCCTTCCATGCTAGGTCAAGCCCCGCCCAAAGGCCAGACCGGACCAGCCGAAACCGTGTGCCGGCATCTGCCTGGACTGCCGATGCGAGCGCCGGTAGGTCGCGGCGCAACGGCGCAGACCGCCGGTTGGCCGATGGCGAAGCAGGCTGGTCGGAAGAGTTTGGCCGGGCGGCACTTTAAGGCGCGGTGGCTGGCTGACTCGCGGCTGTTGCGGCAACCGTGAATAGAATCAGGCCCGTTACCGCCGTAAACGCCCAGTTCTTTTGTGCCAGGGATTTGGATGAACAGAGCGTGATCGGCCTTATGGCGGGATGGAATGGCAGTGCCGGCGAGTACTTCGTGCCTGCTCAGTCCGCGGAAGGAATACCGCTAACCCGAACTCCCGGAGATTTGCTATCGGTATCGCTGCGAATCAGGATGAGTGCGGTTAGGATCAGCACCAGACCTGGTGCCGCGGCGAGCTGGACGCCTTGCCAGCCCCAGGTATGGAGCACGCTGCCAGCGGCGAACGAACCTGCGGCGGACGCAGAGAAAACGGCAAAATCGTTGGCGGCCTGGACCCTGAACCTCTCGCTTCTGTTGTAGCAGGTGGTCAGCATCGTCGTGCCGGCGACAAACAGGAAGTTCCAGCCGATCCCGAGCATGACCAGAGCGCCCCAGTAGTCATGAATGCCGCGACCGGTCAGGCCGAGCGCGATACAGGCGATGTTCGCGGCGATACCGGCAAGCATCATCCGCCGCGGGCCAAAACGCCTGATCAATGCGCCGCTGAAAAACGACGGCAGGTACATCGCCAGTACGTGACTCTGGATTACCCATGCCGTGTCGTCGAGACTGTGACCGTCCATCACGTGCATGCTGATCGGGGTGGCGGTCATGATGAAGCTCATTACACCGTAACCGACAGCGGCGCTGATGACGGCGACGAGGAAGCGTGGCTGCGACACGATTGATCGCAGCGGCCGCGTGGGCTCACTGCTGAGGTCTGCCGGTTGAGTTGCAGGTGCGGCAAACTGCGCCAGTATCGCCGCACCGAGCGCGAGCAGGCTAACGACCAGAAATGATGCCGAGTAACGGCTGGAAGCTATCCAGTCCGAGCTTTGCGTTGCAAGGCCGGGTGCCAGCAGCGCGGCCAGCAGGGTGCCGAGCAACACCACGGAGATAGCCTGACTCACCCGTGCCGGAATTACGCTTTCGGCTGCGGCGAAACGGTAATGCTGGGCAAACGCCATATGGGCGCCGATACCGAACCCGGCGCAACAAAAAAGCGCGAAGTTCCCGGCCGCAATGGCAGCGGCGGCCAGCAGCCCTGCCATGGTGGCGATAATTCCACCAACGGCAAAAGCGCGCGGTCGTCCCAGTCGCTGCATTAACAGGGCGGCAGGGATGGTCGTGATTGCCGTACCGACGATGCCGCATGAAACCGGCAGTGTGGCAAGGCCTGCGCTGGGGGCAATCGCCGCGCCGATAATGCCACCGAGCAGACCGAGAAAAAGCGTGCAGGACACGGACAGCGACTGGCAAACGGCCAGGACGTAGACATTGGCGGGAATTCGGTGGGTTCGAGCCATCGGTGCATGCGTCCTGGCTATAGCCGAGTGGCTGCCGCTGCTGTAAGTTCGGGTGGGGAAAGCTTACCGCAGGGGCGGCCGACACGCCCGCGAAGCGAGGGAATGACAATGAGTGACTGGCCACTGAATCTTGCCGGGTTCGAGAGCGCGGCGCGCGATCGCCTGCCGCAGATGGTCTACGACTATTATGCTGGCGGCGCACTCGACGAGATCACGCTGCGCGCCAACCGCGACGCCTACGATGAGATTGCGTTGCGTTACCGGGTACTGGTGGACGTTAGCCGGCGCAGTCTGGCGACCGGTATTTTCGGCCGTTCCCTCGAGACCCCCATTCTCTTTGCGCCGACCGCATTCCACAGGCTCGCCTGCGAGGAAGGTGAGATGGCGACCGTACGCGCAGCGAAAGAGCTGGGTACGCTGATGGTGTTGTCAAGCCTTTCGACGGTGCCGATGGAACAGGTGATCGCCGAATACGAGCACGTCTGGTTTCAACTCTATGTCTACCGCGATCGTGGCCTGACCCGCGAGCTGGTCGCGCGAGCCGAAGCTGCCGGCGCCGCGGCGATCGTGTTGACCGTGGATGCCCAGATCTGGGGCCGCCGTGAGCGCGACGTTCGTAACCAGTTTCACCTGCCGCAGGGCATCAGCGTAGCCAACGCGCTGCCGGGGGGTTACGGCGACATGCCCGAACGAGAAGGGGATTCCGGTCTCGCCGCCTACGTCAACTCTTTATTCGATCCGGCGCTCAGTTGGGAGGACATAGCGTGGCTGAAAAGCGTAACGTCGTTGCCGGTTCTGTTAAAAGGCATCGTCCATCCCGACGATGCGCGTCTTGCCGTGGAGCATGGCGCCGACGGAGTTATGGTGTCGAATCACGGCGGGCGCCAGCTCGACACTGCCTGCGCAACTATCCGGGCGTTGCCTGACGTTGTCGCGGCGGTGGAGGGCAGGGCGCCGGTTTTTGTCGACGGCGGTATCCGGCGCGGCACCGATGTGATCAAGGCGCTGGCCTATGGCGCCTCCGCGGTGTTCGTGGGGCGGCCGGTCCTATGGGGTCTGGCGGTCGGTGGCGATGCCGGAATTGTTGCGGCGATACGTTCGCTGCAACACGAACTCGATGTTGCGCTGGCGCTGTGCGGCGCAGCTACGCCCGCGCAGGTTACAGCCGATATCCTG
>Ga0224504_10000663_pt1 | contig 15305 bp, 16 predicted proteins | sample SF_Oct11_sed_USG_3_FD_170160 | JGI IMG/M metagenome (GOLD analysis project Ga0224504, IMG submission 170160) | Sediment microbial communities from San Francisco Bay, California, United States - SF_Oct11_sed_USGS_24 | ecosystem: Environmental > Aquatic > Marine > Sediment | place: USA... | reverse complement strand
CCCGCTGATAGGCATCAACGTGGCCTACTGGATTGGCGCACACAATGATGTCCTGCCCTCCTGTATTCCGTACCTGGACGGCTGCACGTCGATCAGTTCTACGGGACGATACCCGCCCGGCGATCGGCTCTTCAGAGCTATCCTGTTGCCGCAGGCGACAGTGCTTGCATTGACCTGGTATTTCGCCGTCCTCTGGCTCAAGTCGCTGAAGCCGGCTAGCCGGGCCGGGCCTGTAATCATCATCTCGGGTGTTGTGGGCGCCGTCGCGCTGGTGCTGTATGTCTCGTACCTGGCAAGCAACGATCCGTTCTACGAAATCATGCGCAGCTATGGTGTCTATTTGTATTTCGGTGGGACGGCGTTAGCCCAGTTGGTGCTGTCGCTGTCGCTCGACCGCTCGCTGATGCAACGCGCAATGGTATGGATCACGGTGACGCCGTGGGCCCTTGGCGTTATCAACCTTGTTCAGAAAGCCGTCTTCGGGAGCCTGAACAGCAACGAAAACCGCATCGAGTGGATCGCCTCACTCCTGATGCAGGTGTGGTTCGTACTCTTGTGGGTCACCTGGCGAAAGACGCGGCTGACCGTCGAAGTTGCGACCGGCTAACGAACAAACGGGTTCGAGAACCTCGGATCAGTCAGCACCGAATCGTCGGTTAACGACTCCAGGAAGGCGAGCAGGTCCGCGCGCTCCCCAGCGCTTAGCTCAAAACCCGAAATGAACTCCGATTTGTATGGACTCAAGCGGCCATCACCAGCCTGTTCGCCGTCTTCAATACGTCGTCCGCCGCGTTCGTAGTTCGCGATGACATCCTCGAGCGTCGCAACACTACCGTCGTGCATGTACGGCGCGGTGACCGCAATGTTGCGCAGCGAGGGCGCCTTGAACCGCCCCATGTCCCGCGGCTCACCGGTCATGTCGAACAAGCCTGTATTGTCGGCCGGATAAGCACCGACCCCATTCAGGTTGTACAAACCCGTGTTGTGGTAACCGACGCGATCTACATCGTTGCCGGCATGGGTCGTGCTGTCTGTAAAATTGAACCCGCCATGGCAGTGGAAGCACTCGAGGCGCTCAGAAAAAAACAGATCCATACCCCGCTCTGCCGATTCGCTCATAGCTTGTGCATCACCTCTCATGTAGCGGTCGTACGGTGCATTGAAACTGTTGATAGTCCGCACAAACGCCGCTATTGACCGCACGCCATTGAGCATCGAGTGTGGATCCGCATCGCCCGGGAACGCTTGCCGCACCAGTTCGCTGTAGTTGGGCTCCGAACGGAGCAGCTCCCCAAACCGCTGCACTCCGTTCCTCAGGCCCATTTCGATGGGCCTGTCGCCGAGCAACGGCGTGAGCGCCTGATCTTCAAGCCGATCAAGCAATGGGTTTGCCCATGTCAGCCGGCTCGCGTACGCGACGTTGACGAGGCTCATCGAGCTGCGGGGGTGTGCAACCCCGGTTGAACCGATCGAACGCGATACACCATCTGTAAACGCCAGCGCCTGGATATGGCAACTTGCGCAGGACATCGTTTCATTGCCGGACAGACGGATGTCGTAGAACAGCCAGCGCCCCAGTTCCACTTTCGCGGAACTCATCGGGTTATCCGCAGGCACCTGCGGAGCTGGCACCTCGCCTGGGAGACTCCAGTCCCACGCGGGATCGCGCGCGAACCACACGAACACCAGGGCCGCCGCAACCACGGCGGCGATTAGAGTAAACGTCCGTTTCATTGCACCGAGAATACGCGCTGTGCGCCGTTTTGTTCACCTGTCGTGAAGTCGATGCCAAGCGCAGCAAAGGGTGCGAGGCACGATTCTTCCGGCGGACCCGAAGAACAATCGCTTCGAGTTGCGTCATCAAGATCGACGCCAGTGAGCAATTCAGTCAGGTCAATGCTGACCGCATCCTCGCCAACGACAAAATCGGGCAGGACCACCTCGATGCGATTTGGGAATGTACAGCCGGTGATGTTCCCAACGGTCCCCTGACAACCGGCGCTGCCAGTATGAATCCAGAATCCATCATCGTCGGTTCTGACGCCGGCGCGAAGAAACTTGTATCCGGATCGCCAGTGCCAGTGCATGTCGGGGTCATCCAGAGGTGGTTTGGCCGTCAGGGGATTGGTGTGATTCAGCTTAAATGGCACGCCGACGGTGAAGCGCAGGCCGTGGTATTCCCTGACACCTGCAACCCCGAGAACATGGTCATACGTATCTGCGGTGCCGTTCTGGCAGGAGCCCGTTCCATCCTCGAGGTCGATATATGCAACGGCGTCGTTCTGCCAGGTCATTTCTGTTGCGAATCTGACGTCATGGCCCTGACCCTCAGCGTCTACCAGCTGGACGTTGCTGACGTAAAAACGCAGGTCGGTAAGCGCAGACTTCTCGCTGCTGCAATCGATTGGTTCGCCCTGCCAGGTGGCAATGAAAGGAATGTTAACGGGTTGGTCCCACTGGCTGCAGGAGGCGCAGATCGTGGCCGCCGTGAGCGCGGCGAAAGGTCTTACCAGCAAGATCAGGTCGCCGTCTTGCTGACTTTGGCCGGCTGGTTCTCGTTCATCGGGGCGCCGCCGTCTTCCTTGTCGGGTGCGATTGAATAATCCAACACGCCGGTCGCTATCAGATCCGTCGAGGCCTGGGCAACAGACAGCTCCGTCTCGACTTCTCGGATCTTGGCTTCGGCATACACGTTTTCAGTGGCTCGTTCGGTGAGTTCAGACCGCAATTCTCGCGTCTTTATCACCGATTCCTTCAGGTCCATCTGCGCACGGTCGAGCTTGACCGCTTGATCTGAAATCACATTATCCCGACGCTCTATACCAATCGTTGCCTCCTTAAGCTGCTCCTCAAGGCGCTCGATCTGGCTGATGGTCTTCTCGGAACTGCCCTGTGCAATGCGTAATTCAGCTTCCAGTTCTCGGATCCGATCGTCGCGAGGATCACGCTTGCTCACTCGATAGCGAGAACCCAATCGGGAAAAGACTGACGACAGCAGATATCCCAAGAGGAAGGCGCCGATCGTGTACAGATTCAGTTCTTGAGGAAGGTCGACAAACATTAGCTAATGATTATTCGGATTCGTCATCTATGAAAGGACAGAGATCTCAATGCAGAAGCACCGCCCCGATTCACAATGACCATAAATGGTCGCGGCCCAAATTTCAATAATTTAATAATATGTAAAAAAAACAATAACCTATTAACTCTTTATAATACTATTTCTCACTTAGCGTCGGCACCAGTGGAGTAACGCTTGTGCGGCGAGGAACTGCTCAGCCTCCGTGCCCCGCAACATCGCCAGCGTACTCATCATGCCCGCCTGGGTGCAGGTATCCGCCGCGACCGTTATCGAGGCGGGCGCGTCTGGCACCGACCATCCGGTCCTTGGATCGAGAATATGGCTGTAACGCACCCCATCGTGCAACAGAAATCGCCGCGCATCCCCGCTTGTAGCCAGCGCGCCCTGCCGCAGATCGACCCGTTTCCCAGCCGCATCGACGCCTGGCCCCTCAATGCCTACCTTCCAGGCCTCCCGCGTAACCGGTGGACCTGTGACTGCCAGGTCGCCACCGAAATTAATCATGGAGGGAACGTTCGTAGCGGAACGGGCCATTGCAATACATCGATCCACAGCGTATTCCTTGCCGATACCGCCCAGATCCACTTCCATACCGGGTTGCATCGTCAGGCGCAAATCGGCCCAAGTGACATGCTGCCATCCGACTCGCCCCAAGATGTTATCGATGTCCGCCTGGGCCGGAATATTGTCGGTGCCATCAAAAACCCAGGCTGCGCGCAGCACGCCCGAGGTGATATCAAAGCCGCCAGCACTGATATCAAAGAGGGTCGCCGCGAAATCGAGCAGATGGCCGGTTTCAGCATCGACTTCTACCGGATCACCCTGTGACGTATTGATTCGATGGATAATATTGCCGTCTAAATAGCGACTGAATTTGTCCTCGATGCGCCAGGCTTCTTCGGCGACAAGCAATGAGACCCTGCCGGCGAGCTGCTTGTCGCCGCCATCTGTCAGGACCTCACAAGGGCTGCCCATGGCTGGAAAGTGCCCTGCCCAGCCATGCTCTGTGGCCACAAGCTGGACATGCCTTTCGGGCCTGGGATGCGTCACGTCAGCGCAAGAACCGGTAGCTGAACTGGACGATCAAGGCATTGAGGTCGGGGTAATTGTCCCGCGACGCCTGGTTGCCGATGAGTTGTCCTGCGGGAACCGTGCCCGACTGTGTGTACCATTCGACGCGAATACTCATGTCATTCTCATTGCGCGTCTTCCAGCCGTACTTCAGGCCCACCGTGATCGCATCGAAATTACCAAGGCGGTAATCGGACGATGCAAATTGCGGCAATGGGGCAGAATCATCCAGGCTCAGCCGATAGAATTCGGCCTCCGTCTGCGTGTAGTAGCGAACGTGGGGCTCAATATAGCTTGAGCCCCCTATTGGCCAGCGATAGCGCACGTCGAGCGTATGCGAGTCGATCTCCCAGTCATCTGTCATGTATCGATAGGAGGCATCCAGCACTTTGCCGTTCATGTAGTACTTGGCCTGGGTATAAAGACTGTGCTGCGTCCGCTCGTCCGGCCTGCTTTCAAACAGGAAGACGCCGCTCGGACCGCCCTCGTTTCCCGGAATGCGCGGCAACGTGTCACCCGTTACGCCATCGACCAGGCTCAGCACCTTGTAGGGGTTGTTGAGATAACCGTCCGCCTGGCTGAACGAATAATTGGCCTGCACCAGGAAGTTCTTCGAGATCACCTGTGACACGCCGAACACCACATCCAGCACGTCCTTGTCCTGATCACCCTCCCGGTTACTGATATCGCCCACGTCCAGCATGCTGGTAAGCGGGATCGGTGCACCTCCCACCGACTCGATACTGTCTTTGGCGAACGCAAACCCTGCAGATACCGTCGTGTTGCGGTTGTTGAAGTCGTGCGCATAGCTCGCGTTGACGCCGGTGTGCAGGTAGTCGTATTCCTTCGATGCGCTGAAGCCGGCACTTAGCAGTCCTTTCTCACCAGTGGGCTGCTGCCAGCCGGCGGTTATGGCCAGTCGCGTATCCTTGAATGTGTCATCCAGCGGTAAATCACCGGCAGGTACGACGTAGGAGCCACTGCCGGAGGGACGCGTAAACGACTGCGGCACATCCTGCCGAATCGCGCCACTAGGCGTTGCCCCCGTCAACGAATCCACCGTCAGACCGAACGTCAGCGTGCGGTCATCGGCAAACAGGCGACGAATAATGGACTTCAAACTCAAATCCTGGACACGGTTTTCATCCTCGCCGTAGTACAGCAGTGACGTATTGAAATCCCACTTCGGCTCTTCCTGTGCATCGACCGGCGTCATTGCGGTGGTACCGAGCAGTGCGCAGGTCGCTGCAGCCAGTGTTGCGGAAACAGAGCGCTCATTTGTCCTTGTTGTCGCTGTCATGTCAGTTACACCCGCAGCCACCGCCGCCGAATCCGCGACCGCCGCTAGAAGCTTCTTTACTAAAATAGATGTGATCGTCCGTTGCCGCCTCAAGAGGGTCGGTCGTCAACTGCATGTCCTCGCGAGCCAGAATCTCGCGCTCCCAGGGTTGTACGCCCATTGATGAACATCCTGAACAAACCAGTAGCAGAGCAATTGCGGCGTTTCTCATTTTCACGGTTTATCTCCCAGCGCCTCTACCAGGATCGCTTCATATTCATCCTGTTGTTTGACCTTAAACCCACTGTGGCTGGCCCTTATCTTGCCGTCGCGTCCAATGACCACTGAACTCGGCATCGCCTGGATACCGTATTGGAAGGCAAGCGTGGCATCTGTATCGAAGTAAATTTTGAATTCGGCTGGATAGTCCTCCAGGAACTCCGCCGCATCTTCCTGTCTGGCGTCGAGATTGACACCGATCACGACGAGTCCGTCCTGTTGGTACTTGGTATGCATTTCATTGAGCCACGGAAACGACCGCCGACAGGGACCACACCAAGAGGCCCAGAAGTCGAGCACCACGACCTTACCCTGATACTGACCAAGGTCAAATGCCACTGAGTTGGCCTCTTCAGCCATTGTCGTCGCCGAGCAAGTCAGCAGCAGTGCCAGTAAAACTGTTCTAATACGGGTCATTTTTTTCATCATTTGCATCCCTGCATCACCGGACTCCTGATATCTACACTCGTGTAAGAGGCGGCGTGTCAGGAAATCCTTCGGAGGAATCGAAATACCTTGTCCGGAAAATCTGTAAACAGGCCATCAAGCGCAAGCTCATTAATGCCGAAATCAAGGAGTTCGTCGAAACTGTCAAAACCGGGCGGCATCGCGTCACTACGAAAGGTGTATGGATGTACGACCAGCCCTTGCTCGTGGGCCCGCGCCACGAAGCCACTGTCGCTGATTCGGCCGTCACGCTTGCGGTGTTTGTACAACCGGTTGAACCAGGGCCCGACGCCATCCACGGTGCCGGAGAGCATGGCGAGCCCCTTCTTCGTTCGCATTGCGGCGAAATTGGTCGGTTCGGGGCTCCAGTCATCCTCGCCGATAAGTTGCACGAGCTTCAGGCGGCAGCCGAGCTGGTGGCGAATTCGCCGCAACTCGTTCTCGTCAAAGCACTGCAGGTAGGCGGGAGCGGCATGATCCTCGTAACCGAAGCGCGCCAATGTCTCGAGGACGAGCAGCGAAATATCAACGCCCTCCTGGCGATGCCAGAACGGGTCCTTGATCTCCGGATAGATACCAACGGGACGGGCGCCGTGCCGGGACAGGTGGGCGACGAGTTCGAGTTCGCGTTCCAGCGAATGGACCCTGAAATCCTCGCCAGCAGAGGGGAAGCGCCCGGGAAACGCCGGCTTGCCCCTCTCGTCCGTCCGCTCATGCGCCTTGAGCGTTAATATTTCGGCAAGATCGAAGTCGCGTGCATAGTAACGGCCATCAGCACGGGCCCTGCCCGGAAACCGCTCGGCTACATTCGTGACGCGATCAAGATGTATGTCGTGTACAACGATAAGCCGGTCGTCGCGCGTTGCGACGATATCCTGTTCAAGATAGTCAGCGCCCATCGCATAGGCCAGTGCCTTGGCGGGAAGCGTATGCTCGGGCAGGTAACCGGAGGCCCCCCGATGCGCTATCACCACGGGCCTCATTCGATGGGTCCGTTCTCATCAAAGCCTGGAAAGTCGAGAACTTCCCAACGTGCCGTGTCTTCGCCACGCGCCTGTCGTCTGAGGGCGTCAACCATCTCCCGGTCATTCCACTCGATGTGCTCGGCGCAGCGCTCAGCCAGTTCGGGCGGTGTCTCATGAATGCCGCCAAAATGACGGATCGTGATCATCCGGATGTTGTTGGCCTCCGCCACATCCATCATGAAGTTGGTCATGTCCCTGTTTTGCTCGAACGTGGATGGCAGGACGATCATCGCCTCAGACGCCTTGATCTGCTTGATCAACTCGTCCCGGATTTCCTGTGCCCCACCGGTTGTCGGCAGGTTTTCAGGCTGGCTGACATTGACGTAGTAGAAGCGTTCCACGCTCTCAAGAAATTCGAATATGCGCAGATAGTCATCGGTTTCGTCAAAACAATGCGTCGCGAATACGCGGATCGGATTACTTTCAGACAAAAAAAACTCCTTTCCCTACGGGTTTAGTCAAGAGTTTAGCCGTTTCATGACGCTGCCGCCCGGACCTGTTCCCATAGTATGGACGTTTCGGTATCGTAGCGCCGCATGCGGCTTCTTTTATACAACATCCGGTACGCAGTCGGCGGTGGTGCTAGCATGCACATGCCGATTCCTGGAGCTGGCTATGTATTTGGCAATCAGGCGGTTCTTCCCGAGATTACCCGCTTTATTAAATCTGTCGACCCGGATGTCGTCGGGCTGATCGAGGTCGATACGGGCTCCATCCGCAGCCGCAATGTCAATCAGGCTGAGAAGATTGCCGCAGACCTCGGAATGAACTCCTCGTACGAGACCAAGTACGGTGAAAAGTCGTTTAACCAGATACTGCCGATCGTGCGCAAGCAGGGCAATGCGTTTATGGCCGCGCCACGCGTGCACGGCGAGCGTTTTCACTATTTCGATACCGGCATAAAGCGACTGATCATCGAACTCGAAATGGATGACTTTGCAATTTTTCTCGTGCACTTATCCCTCAAGTATCGTCATCGGCATTTACAGCTGCGCCGCCTCTATGACCTGATCCAGCAAACGAAGAAGCCGGTCGTGGTCGCGGGTGATTTCAACACGTTCTGGGGTGAGAATGAGATTTACCTGTTCATGAAAGCAGCGGGTCTGACCTCCGCCAATACCGACAGCATTCCGACATACCCGAGTCGAGCTCCGCGCAAGGAACTTGATTTCGTGCTCTACCAGGATGGCATCAAAGTAACGGGGTTTGACGTCCCCGACGTTCGCCATTCAGACCACCTGCCGCTCGTTTGCGATTTCGAGCTGGCCTGATTCACGAGAGAACCATGATGCAACACTGGAAACTGGAAACCGACGAGGCCGGGATTGCCTGGCTGTGTATAGATAAAGCGGAGGCGAGCGCGAACGTTCTGTCATCCGAGGTCCTGACGGAATTCAACGAGGTCATGGATACGTTGGCTGCAGCGCCACCGCTCGGTCTGGTTTTGTACTCCGGCAAACCCGGCAGCTTTGTAATGGGGGCCGATATAACCGAATTCACGAGCATCAAAACGGCGGAAAAGGCCTTTGAACTCACGCGCCTTGGGCAGCAGTTATTCGATCGTCTCGAGGCTCTCCCCTGTCCCACGGTAGCGGCCATCAATGGCGTCTGCCTTGGCGGTGGGCTGGAACTGGTGATGGCCTGTGACTACCGCATCGGACCGGAAAGCGACAGCCGCATCCTGGGCCTTCCGGAGGTGAAACTCGGACTGCACCCAGGGTTTGGAGGCACCGTACGCGCCGTGAACTTATGTGGCGTGCGTGCAGGTATGCAGCTGATGCTGACTGGCAATCCCGTCAATGCTCGCAAGGGCCTGAAGATCGGTTTGCTCGATCGTATCGCAGGAGACGATGGCTGGCGCGACGTGGCGGTGGATTTGATTACGACGAAGCCTCCCAAACGGCGCGCACCGTTTGTAGATCGCCTGATGAGTCTGCGACCACTGCGGCCCGTCGTACGCAACATGCTCATCAAGCAGGTTTCCGGGAAAGCGCGGAGAGAACATTATCCGGCCCCGTACGCAATGATTGATTTGTGGACCAGGCACGGTGCCTCGACAAAGACCGGCTATGTCGCGGAAGCAAAAAGCTTCGGCGATATGATGATGACGAGCGCATCGCGCAACTTGATTCGGGTCTTCTTCCTGCAGGGCAAACTCAAGAAACAGGGAAACAAGACCGATAAAAAGGTCAAACATGTGCATGTTGTGGGAGCAGGTGTAATGGGCGGCGACATTGCTGCATGGTGCGCACTCCGCGGGCACACCGTTACTTTGCAGGATCGTGAGCAAAAATATATCGACCCGGCACTCAAACGCGCACAGAAACTGTTCAGTAAGAAAGTACGCGACCAAGAGCAACGCGAGGCGACGAGCGGCAGACTACGAGCCGACGTCAGTGGCGATGGCGCTGCAGAGGCAGATCTCGTCATCGAAGCCATCTTCGAGAACCTCGAAGCAAAGCAGGATCTTTATAAAACTCTGCAGGCGAAGATGAAACCCGGCGCCATGCTCGCAACGAACACGTCGAGCATCCGCCTCGAGGAATTGCGCTCCGTCCTGAATGAGCCGACCCGTTTCATCGGACTGCATTTCTTCAATCCGGTGGCAATGTTGCCGCTGGTAGAGGTCATTCGCTGCGTGGATACCGATCAGTCTGCAATGGATATCGGATTCGCGTTTACCAAGGGTATTGGCAAGTTTCCGCTTGAGTGTATGAGCGCACCGGGATTCGTCGTTAACCGTGTTCTCGCGCCGTACATGGGCGAAGCCATGGCGCTGGCAAAAGAAGGTGTGCCGCTCGCCGAGATCGACAAGGTTGCAGTCCGGTTCGGAATGCCCATGGGGCCTATCGAACTGGTCGACAGCGTTGGACTGGATATCGCGCAGCATGTCGCCGGGATCCTGACGACCGAATCGAACCGCACGATGCCCGACACGGATATTGCGGGCATGGTCGAGAATGGTCACCTGGGGCGCAAGTCGGGTCAGGGCTACTATCGTTGGGAAGATGGCAAGGCGGTCAAACCCGCGTCCGACGGCTCGAAAGTGCCCGACGATCTCGAGGATCGTCTAATGCTACCGATGATGAATGAAGCAATGGCCTGTCTCAGTGAGGGGGTTGTCGCCGACGCCGACCTGCTGGATGCTGGCGTTATCTTTGGTACGGGATTTGCGCCGTTTCGTGGTGGCCCACTGAATTATGCGCGCGAACGCGGCGTTGATTCCGTCGTGGCAGCACTAAAGGCACTTGAGGCACACTACGGTGAGCGATTTAGGCCACACAGTGGGTGGGCCGACCTGTGACGCCGGTCACACATGCTTAGGAGGCGATCAGGAAACTGTGCGGTGCTTCACGATGCTTGCTACAGAAGGTACCGGAAGTCGTTGAATTGAAGGTAGAATGCGCTCTTGACGTAATACCGACTCAAAGAGCGATACTCAGGGATCTCAACAGGATGACTAATGGCGAGTGAGCAGGTAAGCACAGAGCTGCTCAGAGGTTTTTCACCGCTTGACGGCCTTAAGCGCGATAACCTTGCGGCGTTAGCCCGCAAGGTGCAAATCCGTGAGTTATCCCCCGGCCAAATGCTGTTCAAAGAAGGCGATACCGAGAAACGCACCATCTACGTGGTGTCGGGCGTTTTGGATCTGGTGGACCAGGCCAAGATTGTCGGCAAGATCGAAGGCGGCAGTGAGCACGCGCGCAATCCCGTTGCACCTGTCTATCCGCGCCGTGTGACCGCGAAGGCGCGAGACCGTGTGCAGTTTATCTCTATCGACAGCGATCTTCTTGACGTCATGCTGACCTGGGACCAGACCGGCACCTATGAAGTCTCCGAGTTGCAGGGCAAGTCAGACCAGGGCGGCGAAGACTGGATGACAATGCTGTTACAGACGAAGGCATTCCACAAGATCCCGCCTGCCAACATCCAGGCAATCTTCATGCGCATGCAGCAGATTAACTATCGCTCCGGCGATGTGATTCTCAAGCAAGGTGCGGAAGGTGACTATTTCTACGTTTTGATTCGGGGTTCCGCACTGGTTACGCGCGAGACGCCACTGAGCAAGGAAGGTATCAAGCTGGCGAAACTGCAGGTTGGCGATACCTTCGGTGAAGAAGCGCTGATATCTGAAGCCAAACGCAACGCCACCGTTACCATGCAATCAGACGGGGCCGTCATGCGGCTCGGCAAGGATGACTTCAAGAAACTGCTTAATGAGCCGATGCTGGACTGGCTGTCAATCGCGCAGGCTGAGGATATCGTTCGAACCGGTGGTCAGTGGCTTGATGTCCGCTTGCCCAGCGAGTTTGAAAACCAGCATCTCGATGGCGCGATCAATATCCCGCTGTATTTTATTCGACTGAAAATATCCACGCTCGACAAGAGCAAGAAGTACGTTCTGTGTTGCGATACCGGGCGCAGAAGTTCAGCAGGCGCCTACATCCTCAGCGAACGTGGCTTCCAGGCCTACGTGCTGCAGGGCGGGATCAACTCGGCAAAAGCCTGAGGCACTTCTACATCGTGTGGGTCGGCTTGTCTCCACCCAGCGCGCCGGCTAGGTAGGTTTCGATCTTCTTCTGTGTGTTGCCCTGATCCTGGTCCGAGAACTGGACGCCGATACCTGCTGTGCGTTTGCCCTGCGCACCCTTCGGCGTCATCCAGATGACCGTACCGGCTACCGGAATTTTTTCCTCCTCCCCCATCAGGTTCAGGAGCATGAAAACCTCGTCGCCCAGTCGATACGAACTGTTGGTTGGAATAAATAAACCGCCATTGATCACATAAGGCATGTACGCGAGGTACAAGGCGCTCTTGTCCTTGATCGTCAGTGTCAGCAGTCCAGGTTTGTTCATCTCTCTACCTTATAGGGGTCTATCGGCCGGCCAGCATTAAGTTCATTCCATCCATGGGCACATTCGGTCCGCAGTCCTGCAGACCATCGGCCCAGTCAATTAGCAGCGCCTCAAGCGTCAGCTGGACGTTGAACGAGCCACCCGACTGCCCGCGCAGCCCATTGATTATGTCTAGATAGCAGAAGAGATTTCGCCTGTCCATGCGGCGGACCACAGAATCCTCAATTGCCAGCCCCGGAGCCTGCTCACGCCCTGCAGAACAGGCGATAACGCACAGTTTCACCTGTTGCGCGAGCCAGTTCAGGACGAATCCAGGCCCTATCTTGGTCCAGCGTGCGGCAACCTCGACCGCGGATCCCATCCCTTTACCCAACGCGTTCAGATCCCGCGCCATGCTTGCGCTGGTTTCAAGGTCGTCTGCCACTGCGATAGCTGCCAACGGCCCTCCACCGGCCACTCGCAGCGCCTCGGTCCAGGGTGCTCCGGGCTGGACGCGGTCGAGCCAGGCGAGCGCCACCGTTTCCGCAGGTGCCGGCAGGTCAATACGCTGGCACCGGCTGAATACAGTGGCTGGCAGCTTACCGACCCGGTCTGCTACCAGGACAAGCAACGCATCGCCCGGCGGCTCCTCCAGGGTCTTCAGCAGGCTGTTCGCAGCACTCACCGTCATGGCATTAGCGGGCTCTATAACAGCGACCTTGCCGCCGCCTTCGTAGCTGGTCAGCGCCATCGCATGCACCAACTCACGAATTTGATCGATGCCGATGGATTCCTTGTCCTCGAGCGGTGCAACCCAACGCAGGTCCGGGTGCTCGTCGGCAGCTTGCGGATAGACCGGTAGCCGCGACGTTTTGATTCCCAGCGTGGTTGCCGCAATCCAGTGTGCAGCCGCCCGCTTACCGACGCCAGCTGGCCCCGCCAGCAACACGGCATGAGGAACACGGTCATGCAAAATCCGGTCCTGCCAGCTATCGACGAATTGCTCCAGCCAGTCTAGTTCCATGCGATCTTACCCACGGAGAAGTTCATCGATCAGGTTGGCCACGTCGGTTCTGACTGCGGCGATATCAGCGGTCGTGTCAATGACGACGAAGCGGTCGGGCTCCCTCGCTGCGATCTGCAGATAGCACTCGCGCACGCGCTGAAAAAAGTCATGTCGTTCCTGCTCAAAGCGATCCGGAGCGCTACGCTTACCGGCTCGTTCCATACCGACCTCGACCGGCGCGTCGAGCAAAATCGTTACGTCCGGCCACGTGTCCCCGTGAACCCAGTCCGCAACCCTATCAATGGTCTCCATAGGAATACCGCGGCCGCCGCTCTGGTAAGCCCGGCTCGAGTCGGTAAAGCGATCGCAAACGACCCAGGTACCTGCCTCAAGTGCCGGCACGATGACGTTGTTAACGTTGAATGAGCGCGCTGCAAACATCAGCAGCACCTCGGCTATTTCGGGAATCGGCTCGTCATTCCGATTCATCAGAATCTCGCGAATATCTTCAGCGAACGGCGTGCCCCCGGGCTCTCGTGTTGTCAGAACCTTGTGGCCTGCCGCTTCGATGCGGCGGACAACGACGTCGATGTTGGTCGACTTGCCAACGCCTTCTATGCCTTCCACGCTTATGAATTTGCCTCGCTCCATGTCAGCGCCCTTCCCTGCGTTGTTGTCTTAAGCGCGCCAGGTACTCTGCCACCGCAGCATCGTGTTCGTCTTTGGTTACTGAAAACTTATGGCTGCCATCACCGAGACCCGTTGCCACGAAAAACAGCTCCTCGCCCTCTGCCGGGTGCAGCACCGCATTGATAGCTGCGCGCCCGGGCATCGCGATTGGCGTCGGCGGCAGTCCATATCGTGTATAGGTGTTGTACGGTGTATCGGTTCGGAGGTGCTTACGCGTCAGGTTGCCATCAAAGCCGGCTCCGACCCCGTAGATCACGGTCGGGTCAGTTTGCAGCCTCATGCGCTTCTCCAGCCGCCTCGCAAACACTCCGGCTATGCGCGGGCGCTCATCGGCACGAGCCGTTTCCTTTTCGACAATCGACGCCAGTACCAGCGCTTCGTAAGGTGAATCGACGGGGGCGCCCTCGCCCTTTGCCTGCCACTCCTCGGCCAATACTGTTTGCATCAACTCATAGGCCTGAGTGAGTAGTTGCTTGTCCGTTGTGTTGCGGGGAATGCGGTAGGTTTCGGGCAGGAACAACCCTTCCGGGTGCGTGATAGCAGCGCCAAGCGATTCAAGAAACGCTGGCCAGTCCTCATCGGACAAAGACTGAACGATCGCTTCGTTCGCATGCAGTGCCTGCAGCAGATCGCGATGATTCCAGCCTTCAATAATAGTGAAAGAATAAAGCCGCACCGAACCGCGCAAGAACTGCTCGAGCATGCTGCGCGGCGTTGCGCCCTGTTCGAGTCTGTATTCGCCTGCGTGGATGCCGCCAGCCTTCCCGCTTTGACGCGCATGAACTCGATACCAGAAATCGTCATTGATAATGCCCTGCGCAACCAACTCGGCAGCAACCGTTTTGAATGAACTGCCCGGAGCAATGTCAAACGTTACTCCTTGCTGCGGAAGCGTAACGGGCGTATCCAGGAATCGGTTCATTTTGTATAAGCCTGCCCCACCTACTACCGTCGCCAGTATGAAAACAGACAGGGCTATCGGGACTGCGCGTTTCATTCCCGACACTCGTCGATGCCGTTATTCGCAAGCAGGCGCATAACCTCACGCGTCTGCTCCCCAATAGACCATTTGTAGTTACCGCAGCGATGCACAGGCACGGCGCCCATTTGGCTATTGGTTATGAACACCTCGTCGGCGCTGGCCAGATCCTCCTCGATGAGGTCGCAAATCTCGACATTATGGCCTTCCTGACCAAGCAGCCTGATGACCAGGCGCCGCATGGTGCCTTCGACGCCACAACGGTCGAGGGACGGCGTGCGCACAATCTTGTTTTTCACAATAAACACGTTGCTGATGGTACCGCAGATAAGGCGATCTTCGACGTCAAGCGTGAACCCTTCAAACGCACCCGTCGGCAGGCACTCCGAACTCGCGAGTACCTGCTCTATACGGTTCAGCGTCTTTATGCCAGCGACGGGAGACCCTGTGGCAAGCCGGGTTTCACAGAGCATCGTCGCTACCCCGTTGAGATAGGCCGGCTTGTTCAGAGGTGTCGCTGAAAACACACCGATATAAACCTCGCCCGGGGTCGGCAACATCCGGCCGTAGCCCCGCACGGAACTGCCCGAGGTCACGATGATCTTCGCGATA
>Ga0224504_10000661_pt1 | contig 15317 bp, 14 predicted proteins | sample SF_Oct11_sed_USG_3_FD_170160 | JGI IMG/M metagenome (GOLD analysis project Ga0224504, IMG submission 170160) | Sediment microbial communities from San Francisco Bay, California, United States - SF_Oct11_sed_USGS_24 | ecosystem: Environmental > Aquatic > Marine > Sediment | place: USA... | reverse complement strand
GCCCCAGCTGGCGGCGGCGGGCATTGCCAATGTCCGCTTCGTATTCCCTCACGCGCCATTGCGACCCGTCACCATCAATGGCGGCATGCCGATGCGAGCGTGGTACGACATCGTCTCTTTCGATGCCGGTCCGCCCCGCGACCAGGAGGGCATCACCGCGAGCCGCCTGGCGGTCGAGAGCCTGATCAGGCGTGAGGAGCAACGCGGATGCTCTTCACAGAACATCATCCTGGCCGGTTTCTCCCAGGGCGGCGCCATGGCGCTGTACACGGGACTGCGGCTCGACCGACCTCTGGCCGGGATCATGGGCCTTTCAACCTACCTGTTGATGACGTCGAGCACAGAGGCTGAGCGCAGCGGCGGAAACTCGGCCACGCCCTTGTTCCTGGCGCACGGCACATTCGACCAGGTCGTGCCGATGGTGGGGGGCCAGCGCGCGGCAGAGCTGCTGGGTCATCTCGGTCACCAGGTCGAGTGGCACGAATATCCGATGATGCACGCCGTTTGCCCCGAAGAGGTGGGGCACATCGCTGCCTGGCTGAAAGAGCGCCTCGGATTGTGAACCGGCCCGGGCGACGCGGTTCGCTATGTCGGACTGTCTTCGGACCGATCCATGCCGAAAGTGAAGCTGACTGACCCGGCAGGCCGGCCGTTGCCGTCGAATGTCCGTTCTTCCAGGAACGCCTGCCCGTCCATCGAAAGCATCATGACGGTTGCCGATCGCGTTCCGTAAATCGGGCTGCGGATGAAAACAGGCGAGAGCAGACGCTCCCATTCACGGGGCACACCGGTATCCGGCAGGCGGTCGTCCGGGACCATCTCCTCATCAAGCAGGATGCTGAACAGGGCCTCGACGTCCGGGGCCTGCTCCCCGATGCATGCGCGCAGCCCCTCCCTGGTCCTTGTCACTTTTGGCCAGGACGTGTTCAACAGGTGATTGCTGAGTCCGTATACGCCCGGGGGAAGCGGGCCACCGGGCGGGCCGCGGTTGGTCATGTACCGGATGTCGGAGGGATCGCCGAATATCAGGTTGAATGCGCCGTATGCATCGGCTTCCACCGTGTCCTGCCATGATCGCGGTGGGCGCCGCGAGCCCAGGAAGTCACTGACCAGCTTGCCACGGCTGCGACTCTCCGGCTGTGGATCCGGCGGCTCGCGGAAGTTGGTCACCACGGCAAAACGACCGCTACGGGAGAAACCCATCCAGGTGCCGCCTGCCTGCAGGTCTCTTCCGGCAAGAATGTCGGGAGCGTCGTCCCACCAGCCGGCCGGTGCCGCGGGCCGGCGGTGGAATTCATCACGATTGCCGACCAGTATCAGCGGGTAACGCACGTGCTGGTGCCAGGCGAAGGCGAGAACACACATGCTTGCGAAGCCGGGTCAGCGCCAGACCGGCGGCCCGGACTCTCCCTGGCGGTCAAGATCGAAGCCAGGTTCCGCATTGAACCACTCCCTTACCAGCGCGTAGGCAATCGACACCGGGGGGGGAAGTAGTGTCTCGCCCTTGACGATATCCTCGCGGCTGACCCAGCGGGCTTCCGAGAGCTCACCGTCAAGCAGCTGTATCTCCTCGGTCCGGGCTTCAGCGAGGAAACCCAGCATGAGTGATGACGGGAATGGCCAGGGTTGAGACGAGTGATAGATGACGTCAGAGACTCTGACACCCGTCTCCTCGTAGACCTCCCGCCGAACCGCATCCTCCAGGCTTTCGCCCGGCTCGACGAAACCCGCGATGGTCGAGAACCGTCCTTGCGGCCACGAGGCCTGCCTGCCGAGGAGGCAGCGCTCGTCGTGTGCCACGAGGACGATCACCGCAGGGTCAACTTTCGGAAAGTGCCTGCGGCCGCATTCCTCCGAGACGCAGACTCGCGCGTGGCCCGCTTCGGCCAACTCCGTACCGCTGCCGCAACGGGCGCAGAAGGCGTGGTTACGGTGCCAGATCGCCATTGCGCGGGCGTAGGCCAGCAACGAGGCTTCCCAGGGCTCGAGCAGGCCGGCCAGCGGGCGAAGATCGCGAAACTCGAACGAGGCCGGCAGCGGCAATTCCTCGCCGACAGGGACGCTGAAGAAGTATCGCTGCTCACGGATGCCGAGCAGTACGGGTGCCGCAATGCCGGCGCCGAGTTCGCCCAGCTCTTCCGTGCTCAGCAGGGCGGGACGAGGTGGATCGGTGACATGAACCAGACTGCGACTACCCTGGGTCGGAAGGAAACGCGCCGCCCCGGAGTACAGCACTTCCTCGATCCACTCACTACGGTTCCGCAGGTGGGCCAGTCTGTCGATCGGGCTATGGGCCAGCAGGTTTACATAGGGCGAGCGACTCAAGGGGTTCACGCATCTCCGTGCAGCGCGCGTGCCGCGATAACCCAACCGTCCTCGTCAGCGTACAGGTATTGCCCCGGACGTATCGTGACCCCGGCAAAACTGACCGAGGTCCCCGTGTACCCGTCGCCGTTCTTCTTGCTCTTGCGCGGATGCGTGGCAAGTGCGATGACACCGAGATCGATGCGGGCTATCTCCGCGCTGTCCCTTATGCATCCGTTTACGACGACACCAGACCAGCCGTTTTCGGTCGCCAGGGCGGCGAGCCGGTCTCCAAGAAGCGCCCGGCGAAGAGAGCCGCCACCGTCGACAATCAACACCCGGCCGTCCCCGGGTGATTCGACAGCTTTTCGCACGAGCACATTGTCTTCGTGAACTTTCATGGTCACGGTTTCCCCATGGAAGCGCTTGCGACCTCCGAAGTGACGCATGATCGGTTCGGCGACTTCGATATCCCCTGGGTGGGCATCGCAGATATCTGCGGTCAGTACTTCCATGGCTCGGTCTCGTTAATGGGCTTGCAGCTATTCTATGTCGGCGCAGGCCGCAGGCGCACCCGGAGTCAGACATGTGTGGCGGTGCTCCGGGTGCGACTCAATCGGCATGGCGGGCATTCGGCACGATCCAGGGCGAGCGCATCCTGGACGTAGATGTTTCCGCAGTGCAGGCAGTCAGCAAGCAGCGCGTCCTTTCTTGAGGTGATCGCCCGATAGAGGTTCCAGGAGCGCTCGAAACTGATCGTCGTGCGCGGGTAAAGTGATGTGTAGGTCTCGTAAGCGCGACATAACAACTCTCCGAAGACGACGCCCGAGCAATCCCTACTGGGAAGCGGGTCGAGGCGCTCGGTGATCTCCAGTATCCCGAAGAGTCCGAACAGATAAACGAGCGTAGACGCTTCTGCCTGCACGCTGGCATTGCGCACAAAGAACGCCACATTGGTCGGTGACTTGCCTCTCTGCCGGCGGATCGTCGACCCGTCGGGGCGGCGAAAGTACGTGGCGTACAGTTTGCGGATCCGGTCTTGGGAGAACCCGGTCAGCGCGGCGATTATGTGTGTCCTCGCCTCGTGCGCGATGAGACGCACCGCCAGGTCGAATTGCTGCCGTTCCCCGGCATATCGATCGTCTGTGAATCGCATGTGAGGCGTCCCCTTTTGATGAACCTGCTGCCCAAATATGGTATTAAAATACTACATCTGGTCTAAACAGACCATATTCGGTATTATATTCCCAATATTGAATCTACTGGCTGGACATTTTTGCCGGCAAAAGCGAGATATGAGCGAGGCCAGCGCCACTGGGAAACTGAATACTGGCGGGTAAACCGGGGGAGGGAATAACAATGCTCAACACAGGAGTAAGCCAGCAGGCGTTTGAAGAGGTGGCGGGTCTGAATCAGGCGTTCTTCAGCCTTCTGAGGACATGTTGCGGGGATGACACAGGGGCATGGCCGGGTCTGCAGCCGGCGACGCTAAATCGTATCTGTTTGCTCGATGGGGAGTCCGTGCAGCGGTTAAGTCGGCTTCCTTTCGCCCTGTTCAGTCTGCGGCTGCATGATCTGCCGGTCTGGGAGTCGGTGACAGAGTGTGGCGTCAGCGAGGCGTCCGGTCCTGGCGCATGGCCGGACGATGGGTCCAGGCGACAGCAGTTTCTTGTCGTCGCGCTGGGTACCTTGAGAGACATGGCGCGCGCGGAGCCCTTGTCGACCTCGCTTCTGTTCGGAATTCCGCGCGACTTCGCAACCGCGATCTCGCGGACGGAACTCGCCTGGCTACCCGTCATCGCTGACGCCATCAAGCCCTGGCTGCGTGTGCGTCATGCGGATCGCTGGGAGTGGTGGGAAGCGATCGTCACCGACGCGGCCCTGTGCCGGCCCGGCGTGGCCCAGCGCCATGTGGGCGTACACCTGTCCTTGCAGCGAGCCTTGAGCCTGCAGAACGCCCGCTTGCCTCGCGGACGACTGTGTCGCAATCGATAGGCGCTTGCATGGCCCCGCTTGTCCGGGGCCTAGTCTGAGATGCTCGAAAAGAACGGCTGGCAGGCGGCGAGCACCGAGTCAGGGTCCTCAAGCTGGGGGTAATGACCAATCCCCGGCAGGGTCTGGACCGGCGACTGGGGCAGCAATTCTCGCCAGCGGTCCACCATGTGGGCGCCGGAAACCGGATCGAGCAGGCCATTGATAAACAGTAGTGGGATCGGACTGGCCGCGAGGGCGCCGACCCAGCGTTCGCGATTCAGTTCCCGCTCGCGGATGTAGCTGAGCAGTTTCGGCATGACGCGGCGACCTTCATGTGCGTCCATGAGTTGCCAGAGCACTTCCTGTTCGTGCGAGTCTGGACGGGTGTCCGGGCCGAATACAGCGCACAGGCTCTCCATAGCACGTCCCTTGCTCATCAGGCCGGCCAGCAGCGGGCCCATACGGCTGGCAAGCAGCGTCTGTATGACACGAGGCCTGTGCCGCTCCGGGAAAACACCCCCATTGAGCAGGCAAAGCGAGCGCATGCCATCCGGCTGCTCGCTCTCTATCCGTCTTGCCAACAACTCCTGGGCGACCGTATCACCGTAGTCATGCGCGAGGACATGGAATCGGGAAACACCGGCGTCAGCGATGATCGCTTCGCAGAGATCCGCCTGAGCCGAAATGCTGTACGGAAAACGCCTGGGTTTGGCGGAGAATCCGTATCCGATGAGATCCGGCGCGAGCAGCCTGTAGCTGTCTGCAAGAGCAGGCCACAGCCGGTGCCAGTCCCAGGCCGCCGTGGGAAATCCGTGGATCAACAGCATCGTCGGCCGGTCCGCTCGGCCACCCTCGTAGAGTGCGATGTCATGACCGTGATAGTCGACCCGCCGTCCAAGTTGTCGCCACTGTTCAAGATTCACTGCCGGGTTCCACGGGTCATTACGTCTAGTCCGCTGCAAACGCCACGGAGAAAATTGTACTCCGCAAGGTGATCCTGCGGCCGGGCCGCCGCACTTGATAGAATGCCGGGTTTCGCCGATCGCCGATTAGCGACAAGAGACTTCGACATATGCGAGCACTGCAGATCCGCGGCCTGACAAAGGTGTACGACAACGGGATGCATGCCCTCAAGGGCATTGACCTGGACGTCGAAGAAGGCGAGTTCTGTGCCTTGCTCGGCCCTAACGGTGCCGGCAAGACCACGACCATCGGGATCCTGACGTCCCTGATCAACAAGAGCGCGGGCAGCGTCGAGATCTTCGGCCACGATATCGACCGCGATCTGACCCTCGCCAAGGCGTGTCTCGGTCTGGTTCCGCAGGAGATCAATCTCAACCTGTTCGAGAAGGTGCTGAACATCGTCGTGACCCAGGGGGGCTACTACGGGATTCCGCGTGATCTGGCGATGGAGCGCGCGGAGAAGTATCTGCGCCAGCTGCAGTTGTGGGATCGACGCGACGAGGTGGCCCGCTCCCTGTCCGGCGGGATGAAGCGCAGGCTCATGATTGCGCGGGCTCTTGTGCACGAGCCACGATTGCTGATCCTGGACGAACCCACTGCGGGCGTGGATATCGAGATCCGTCGATCCATGTGGAGTTTTTTGAGGCAGATCAATGCTGCGGGCACGACGATCATTCTGACTACCCATTACCTGGAGGAGGCGGAGACCCTGTGCCGTCATGTAGCGATCATCGACGAAGGCAGGATCATCGAGAACGACCGGATGAGCAGGGTGCTGCGCAAACTGTCCGTGGAGACGTTCGTCCTCAATCTGGATAGGGAGATTCAGGCGCCGCCCCGACTGCCGGGATACGAGGTCCGGATGGTGGACGCCTCGACGATAGAGGTCGATGTTCAGAACAACCGGGACATCAATGATCTGTTCGCCGACCTGAGCGGCAATGATCTGCGCGTCGTCAGCATGCGCAACAAGGCCAATCGGCTGGAGGAATTGTTCCTGCACATCGTCGACAATAAAGCCGCGGCGAACCGAGGTGCGTCGTGACCGGGAATCGCGTCAGGGTGCGCCAGAACGCGACGGCTTTGTGGACGCTGGTCACCAAGGAATATTTCCGTATCGTGCGCATCTGGGTCCAGACGCTGGTGCCCCCTGCTATCACGATGAGTCTGTATTTCGTCATTTTCGGCAACCTCATCGGCCGCCGTATCGGTGAGATGGACGGCTTTGGTTACATGCAGTTCATCGCGCCCGGTCTCATCATGATGTCGGTCATCACCAATTCCTACGGCAATGTCGTGTCCTCGTTCTTCGGCGCCAAATTCGCCAGGCACATTGAGGAGATGCTGGTGTCGCCAATGCCCGCGTCGCTGATCCTGCTGGGACACGTAGCCGGCGGTGTCATCCGCGGCCTGCTGGTAGGCTTTCTGGTGACGCTCATCGCCCTGTTCTTCACGGAGCTTCGCCCAGAGCATCCATTCGTCACGATGTCGGTCGTTTTCCTGACCGCCGTTGTGTTCGCTCTCGCCGGGCTCATCAACGCGATATTCGCGAAGAAATTCGACGACATTTCGATCATTCCGACGTTCGTGCTGACACCGCTGACCTATCTGGGCGGTGTCTTCTATTCCATCAGCCTGCTGCCGGATTTCTGGCAGAAGGTTTCGCTGGCGAATCCCGTCCTCTACATGGTCAATGCGTTCAGGTACGGCATACTGGGCGTGTCGGACATACCCATCGATTACGCCTACTTCATCATCGGCGTGTTCATCGTGTCACTCTACAGTTTCGCCCTGCTGCTTCTGAAGCGCGGTGTCGGTATTCGGGAGTAACTTCCTATGTGCGGGCGCTTCGTCTTCTACTCTCCGGCCGAGGCTGTGACGCGTCTGTTCGGAGTTGAGTTCGAGCAGGAGTTCCAGCCACGCTACAACATCGCTCCGACACAGGTTGCGCCGGTGTTACGCAGGGATGATGCCGGCAGCCGAAGGCTCAATCTGCTGCGTTGGGGGCTGGTGCCGTTCTGGGCCAAGGACCGCGCGATCGGCAATCGCATGATCAACGCGCGCGCCGAGACGGTCGCGGCGAAGCCCGCTTTCCGGCAAGCCTATCGGCGCCGCCGCTGTCTGGTCCTCGCTGATGGCTTCTACGAGTGGCAGCGGAAAGACGCAGGCAAAGTGCCCTGGTATATCCACTCCACGGCCGGAGGCCCTTTCGCGATGGCCGGCCTGTGGGAGCGCTGGCGGCCCGAGGGAGAGGAATCCCTGGAGACGTTTACTATTCTCACCCGGGAAGCTGATCCATGGATGACGGCAATCCACCATCGCATGCCGGTCATCGTCGACGGCGATACGGCCAGCCGCTGGCTCGATCCCGCGACCGGGGAGCAGGCCTTGAACTCTGTGTGTGAGGGGCCCACCGGGGTGGAACTGGAGGCGACACAGGTGAGTCGACAGGTGAACAATCCCGGCAACGAGGGCCCTGAGTTGATTCAGCCGGTGGGCAACTGACCCAGCGCCTGTTCGAGATCACCGATGAGGTCGTCCGGACTCTCAAGCCCTACCGAGATCCTCAACAGGTTGTCCGGCGTAGTGGTTCCCGGTCCTTCGATAGACGCCCTGTGCTCGATCAGACTCTCCACCCCGCCAAGACTCGTGGCTCGCGTGAACAGCTCAACCCGGGCGGCAGCTTGCATGGCCTCCTCCAGTCCTGATCGTAGCTGGAAGGAGATCATGCCGCCGAATCCGCTCATCTGAGATCGAGCGACAGCATGATTCGGGTGCGATTCCAGCCCGGGGTAATGAACCCGTTCTACCTTCTGATGCGTGGAGAGGAACGCCGCGATCTTTGCGGCGCTGTCCGATTGCCGCCGGACCCTGAGCGGCAGTGTCGGCAGGCTGCGCTGGTATAGCCAGCAGTCGAACGGCGAGGGTGCCGCGCCTGCAGCGCTGCGGATGTGGCCTATCTCATCCATCCAGTCATCCTCTCCGCCGACGATGATCCCGCCCATGACATCGCTGTGCCCACCCAGGTACTTGGTCGAGCTGTGCAAGACGATGGATGCACCGTGATCGAGCGGTCGCTGCAGCACCGGGGTCGCGAAGGTATTGTCGCAGGCGAGCAAAGCGCCGTAGCGACCTGCCATCCTCGCCAGCTCACCGATGTCAGTCACGCCCATCAGCGGATTGGAGGGGGTCTCCACGAACACGAGGGCGACACTTTCATCCATCGCGCCTTCGACGGCGGGCAGCGAGGTAGAATCCACCAGCCTGACCCGCCCGCCCATGGATGGCACCAGTTCGCGTAGCTGGCGCAGCGTCCCGTGGTAAGAAGAATCAGTCGCCAGGATGGCGCCACGGCTGGCGGCGACCTGAAACAACGCGAGGGTTGCCGCCGAGCCGGAACTGAATGCGACGCCCGCAGCGGCCCCCTCCAGCGCGGCTATGCCCTCCTCCAGGGCTGAGCGGTTCGGGTTGCCGTCACGCACGTATTGGTAACCACGCCGATACTGGCCATCCACGTCCCTCTCGTAAGTGGTGCTGACGTGGATCGCGGGTGTGACGTCGCCGGTGGCGGCTTCCCCCGGTCGCGCGGCGTGTACCGCGAGTGTGTCAATCGAGGTCGCCGATTTCCTGTCTTTCAAGCGCACTCCTGGCGTCAATGGGCCGACCATCCGCAGGCGACATGATAGCGCCCCGCAGGCGATAGGCCGCCGGCGCATCGCTGAGCCGGACCTGGCCGGACCGATAGTCGATGCCCAGCCGCGTGTTTGTTGGACCCAGGTCAGGAAAATGGCTGGACTCTGCGTGTTCCTCGTACAGTTCCATGAATACCGTTTCGGAGGTGAGGTCATCGAGTAGTCCGAACACTTCGCTTCCGGTCCACGCGCGATCACTCGGCAGGCAACACTCCGCCAGCGCGCCGAGTGCTGTATCCAGAGACTGCTGTCCCCGGGAACGCCGGCGCAGTTCGACGTCGGCCATCAGTGCGATCGCGGCCCCGCTCCAGTAGACGCGCATATAGGACCCTCGCTTGCGCATGTCGCGACTGGCCTCGACCAGGCTAGCGCCACGGGTGCCGTCCCGGCCACGCTGGAAGCCGTCATAGAGTTTTTGCCACGCCGCTTCCCGGGTCAGCATGCCGGCACGAGCCCGCAGAATATTCTGGTAGTAGCTGGCGAAACCCTCCGACAGCCAGGAGTCGTCCCTGAGGACGTAGGGCAGCAGCATATGACTGAGTTCATGAGCCGCGGTCCAGTCCTCGCGGAACTCATCGAGGGGGCGCGTCTGGTCAACGAAGAAATGGGCGGCTGCCCCGCCCCCACGGAGGACCTGTGCCCATGGCACCGCTTCGCCGGCCGGACCCTGGGGGACGACCAGGATCTGCGGGGACGGCACCGGAAACCGGCCGTAGAGGGTCGTGATGGCATCCGCCGCTTCGCGGATCCATGAGGACATGTCCGGCTCGCTGATCGCAGGCTCCGCACCCAGCACGGCGACTCGCAGACGGGCACCTGCCACCGGGATCATGTCGGTTCGGAAGCGTCCGACAGCGACCAGGTCCGGCCAGTCCGAGGGCGACCCACTGACCGTGTAGGCAAGGTCCCCGTCCGATCCGTCAAGCGGCTGCCACGGCACCGAGACTCCGTGACCCTCGGGCAGATCGAATGCCACCCGGATGGACGTCTCCGCAGGTTGGGAGGTCGGCCGCCATAGCCACAGGCCCGACCTCATCAGGACCGCTTGGTGCTGCTCGCGCACGAGTCGGGAGCTGTCTGCGCCGCGAGCGGCTGCCAGGTCCACCGCATAGTCGAAACACTGTCCAGCGCCTCCTTTGTAGCGGATGCGCCCGTGGCGAACCTCGATGAGCCCGGGTGTCACCCGGCGATCCGGAACGACAAGGAATTGCCCGGCCTCCGCCGAGTGGCTACTGAACTCCCTGATCACCCGGCTACCCTGGCAGACCTCGACCGACAATCGATCAAGGGACTCGGGAACGCTGACGCGGTAACGCAGTACATCGCTGCCCGCTGCAGCCGGCGCAATCGCAAGCAGAATGGGTAGTGCCAGTCTCCCCGGCATCGTCACCGCGCTCCCTGAGCCACAAATCGCCCCAGTCTAGTGCGACTGACGGCACTACCGAGGGTTCCGCTCATCGTTCCGGCGCCCCTATCGGAATATCTTCCTGCAACGCAACGACAAGGGTACCCGGACCGCCATGTGCGCCCAGGGCCGTTCCGACCTCGGTCGTGAAGTGGCTGCTGACGGAGGGTAGCGAATCGCCGAGGATCTGCAGCAGCCGGTCTGCTTCGTCTGGATTGTCTGCGTGGCCGACACCTATCCGGTAGGTCTTCCCGACATCGGTACGCGCCGCGATGAAGCGGGCGAACCTCTCAACGGACCGGTGTCGACCGAAGATGAATCCGCCGGCGGCGATACGTCCGTCCGGGAAGTTGGTGAGCACCGGATTCAAGCGAAACATGTCGGCGATGACCTTCCTGTATCGAGGCACCCGGCCGCCACGCACGGCATAGCGCATGTCCTGCAGCAGACCGAAAGTGCGCGTCCTCGAGATGACTTTCTCCATCCGGATCACGATCTGGTCCAGGTCGAAACCCGCCTCGGCCATCTCGGCCGCATACAAGGCGATCATCCCCTGACCGAGTGATGCATTGCGTGAGTCGATCGCTACCACCGGTCCGCTGTCGCTGCTTCGATTAGCCGCTGACTCGGCCGCCTGTAGCGTACCGCTTACCTTGGCGCTGACGTGTACCGACACCACGGCCTGGTGATGGGAGCCGAGAAACTGGTAGAGCCTGCGGAAGTCACCGGGGGGCGGTTGCGAAGTCTTGGGATGATGCGGATTGCTCTGCAGTTCCGCGTAGAACTGTTCGGGGGTCAACGTAACCTTGTCGAGGAAGCTCTTGTCGCCAAAGTGGATATGGATGGGTACGACAAAGATGCCGTATCGCTCCATATCGCTCTCGGCGATGTCACCGGCAGTGTCCATCACGACCGCGACCGCCGGTCGATCGCCCCGCGCGGCCCGTTGCTGAAGACTCATGTCGTCAGCTTTCTGTCCGCAGATCGTGCCGAAGCGACGTGTGATGACGAACAATGCCTCCGGATCGTCCACGTGCATGTGGACGCGTATTTTGCGGGCGGTACCCGCGAGCACCAGACTGCTGCCCAGGCTGGATAGTTGTTCCCGCAGCGCCCGTCGGTCGATGGACTCGCCGGTCAATGTGCACTCGGTGCAGAATCGATGCTCACACGTCGACTGCTGCAGACCATGGTCGATGCGTGCTTCGGCGGCAACGGCCAGCGGGGACTCCGGGACGTCCTCCAGAGAGCCCTCGTGCACGAGGGCGCAGATACCCTGGAGCAGGTCCACGAAGCCCTGCGCTCCGGCATCGACGACCCCGGCCCGGCGAAGCACGTCGAGTTGGTTGGTGGTTTCGGCCAGCGCCTGGACGGCTCTTCTTAATCCGGCATCGAGCAGGGTGACGAAATCCTGTCCGTTCTTGCGGGACACATTGATGGCCGCGGCAAACTCGGCCAGGACCGTAAGGATGGTGCCCTCGCGCGGCTCGCTCAGCGCCTCGCGCGCGTATCGGGCGCCCTGCCGTACGGCGTCGACGAACGGGTCCGTGGTGATGGTCCGCAGTTGCCCGCAGGCATCGCCCAGTCCATGGAAGAACTGTGCGAGGATCGCTCCCGAATTCCCTTTCGCACCATCCAGCGCCGCGTCAGCCACGAGTTCCAGGACGCGTCCGGCATGCTGATCGTCCGACCTGGCGAGGGCGGACAGGATGGACTGCATCGTCATCGCCAGATTGGTTCCGGTGTCGCCGTCGGGTACCGGAAAGACATTGATGCGGTTCAGCCTCTCCTGATCCGCCATGACACGATGGATGCCCGCGCGCAGGCCGCGGATGACGCGTTTTGCGTCAAGGTAGGCGATGCCGGGGACAGCCTCTGTCAAGAAGTCCCCCGGCTAGTTCGGCTCGAGTAGGAATCGACGGCCGCGATCTTCCATGATGACGCCCTCTGGCACGATCTCACGGACAACCGCGCCTCCGCTGACGCGGTCACCCTCCCGGTACTTGCTGCCGCTGATGAACACCACGCGTCTCTGCTTGTCCGGGTAGTAGACATGCAGGTCCAGGTGTAGCGGTGGTCCGGTCAGGAAGCCCTGCAGGCGCAGGTCGTTAGCGGTGGGCAGGCCTTCGTTTGTCCCCGCGGGGGCCCTGGTGGTTGGCCCGTCTGTGCCGGACCGGGCGTGTTCAACAGACTGTTGCGGTGCGGCCTCCGCAGCAGGAACCGGCCTGTCTGGGCTCGAAGACTCCCTGATTGGTACAGCCGCCTCCGTCGTCGTCGAGGATTGCGTCTCCCCCGACAGCGGCCGCACCTGTCTGCTGGCTGGCGCGGTCTGGCGCTCATCCGCGGTCGGGGCAGGTACCTGTGGAGGGGTCGATCGGTCCGTGGGCTCCTGCTCGACGACGGCCTGCCCGGCGGTTGCCGTCGGCCGCGTCGGAACCGGGGACTGCTTGTCCTGCGCTACCGCGGCAGGCGCCGCAGGACTTTCGACGATACCTGTTTGACGCGCGCCGCCCGTGTCCCCGGTCATGGTGGCCGGCTGCGGTTTGTCACGCAGCAGGACGTAGGCGACGACCACAAGATTCAGGATCAGCAGCCCGGCGACCACCAGCGGCCAGCGACCGCGCGGTTTGTGCCCCGGGGTTTCCGGTAAGGCGGCGAATCCCGGGCCGGCCTGCCGTTGACGCTCGTTCTCGGACTTCTTCAGCGCCTCCAGGATGAAGGACATCGGCTCAGCCCTCCGGTCGCAGGCGCGGCCTGTCAGGCAGGTCGAGCGCTGAGTTGAGGGTGATCAGCGTCCGCGCGCCGGCGACGCCGTCGGGCTGCAGTCTGTGCAGCCGTTGAAAGCCCTGGACGGCTGCCTTCAGCGCGCCGTCGTAGTTGCTGGCGGGCTGGCCGGGTATGTCGATATCGAGGGTCTTCGCCAGCGAGTCTCGAAGCCAGGCAACGTCCGCTCCGATTGACCCCTGCCTCAGAACGCGACCGTTGCCCACAGCCGGTCGCCAGACCAGGAGAAAGTCGCCCAGCCACAATGGCATGATCTCCGCCAGGCTCGCCGTGTATTCCTCGTCTCCGAATCTCAACAACGCGTCGCCTTGCGGCGTGACCCCGGCGAGGACGACCTGGTGGGGGGCGCCTTCGAGGGTACTCAGAGAGAGGACGGCCGGCCGGTCGAGGTTGAGAAGGTATCCCCAGGTGCCCCGCTCATACAGACAGCGGAGGCCGTTCTCCTCAGCGACACCGCAGGCACGGCCCATGCCCGCCGTGTAGTCCACTTTCCAGACGCGGAGCAGGCTTGCGAGCGCAGCGTCCGTTCCCGTCTGCGCCGCGCGCTGCGAAAGGACAGCGCTCAGGGACGCGGCTGTTTCCGGCGGCACCATCTCTACGACGTCCGGTTCCGCAACCGCCGGGCCCGGTTCCACAACAGCCGCTGTCTGCGCCAGCGCGCTGCCTCCGTCGTTGCCGGCACCTGCCGTTACAGGTGCCGCAGCCGGTGCTACCCGGGGCGCCTGTTTCGTGTCGGTGGCCGCCACGTTCGCGGTCGGCTCAATGGCGCTGCGGTTTGCTTGCCAGGCATAGATCCCGCTAGCGGCCACCAGCAGGACGAGAGCGGCCACCCACGCCAGCCTGCGGCTGCTCTTGACCCGCTCACCGCCCCCGGCAACCTCGTCGGCCGCACGCAGGGCGGTCAGTCGAGAGACCCGCGGTTGTTCCCTGGAATAGGCGCCCAGCAGGGCGCGATCGCAGATCACGTTGATAAGTCTCGGCACGCCTCGAGCCGAATGATGGATCGCACTGGTCGCCCCGGGATTGAATATCTCGCCCCCGCCACCCGCCACACGCAGGCGGTGCCGGATGTAAGCCCGGGTCTCCTCCGGATCAAGCGGCTCGAGGTGGTAGCGGCCGGTGATGCGCTGTGCCAGCTGGCGAAGGTCCGTCCTGGACAGCAGCTGGCGTAGTTCGGGCTGTCCGATCAGGATGATCTGCAGCAGCTTCTGCTTCGCGGTCTCCAGGTTGGTGAGGAGCCGGATCTGCTCGAGCACGTCGGGGCTCAGGTTCTGGGCTTCGTCCACGATCAGAACGACTCGACTGCCATTGGCATGAGCATCCAGCAGATGGCGGTTGAGGCCATCGACGATGGCCTTGGCGCTGTTGCGTTCTTCGATCGTGAGCGGGATATGAAGTTCTTCACAGATGGCCAGCAGGAATTCGTGTGGTGTGAGTCGCGGGTTCAGGACCAGCGCCACCTCAGTGTCCTTGGGTAGCTGCTCGAGCAGGCTGCGCACGATCGTGGTCTTGCCGGTGCCGACCTCGCCGGTCAACTGGATGAAGCCGCCACTCTCGGTGACACCGTATAGCAGGTGAGCAAGAGCCTCCGCGTGCCGCTCACTGAGAAACAGGTAGCGGGGATCCGGCGTAATCGAGAACGGCTTTTCGTTCAGCCCGAAGAAGCTCGTATACATCGTTTTCGTCGCGCTTTCGGGGTTTGGTCCGGTACATCACCGGAGCGGAAACGGTCTGGAATGATGCCTCAGGGGGTCCTCCCCTGTATACCTCAGTCCCCTTCCCGGCTTCTGCCGGTGCCCATCGCCGCTTGTCCGAAGCGGTCCCGGATAGTGTCCAGCGTGCTCCCCAGCCGGTCTGACGACTCACTGAACAGGCCCAGCTGGGCCGCGTCGCTCAGGCCTGATACCCCGACACCGAGCAAGCGGAGTCTCGCGCCCGGATTGTCCGTTAGCCAGACGGACAGCAGATCGACCGCGACCCGGTAGACGGTCGCTTCATCACCGATAGCCGGGGTCACTCGCCGTTGCCTGGAGAAGGTCTGGAAGTCCGACTTGCGGACTTTGATGATCACTACCGAGGCCTGCAGGCCCTTGGCCCTGACCCGCGCTGCGACGCGTTGCGCCAGGCCGGCCAGCTTGCGTCGCAGCGCGGCGGGCTCGGCAATATCGGTCGAGAACGTCTCTTCCGCGCTGATG
>Ga0224504_10000660_pt1 | contig 15331 bp, 15 predicted proteins | sample SF_Oct11_sed_USG_3_FD_170160 | JGI IMG/M metagenome (GOLD analysis project Ga0224504, IMG submission 170160) | Sediment microbial communities from San Francisco Bay, California, United States - SF_Oct11_sed_USGS_24 | ecosystem: Environmental > Aquatic > Marine > Sediment | place: USA... | reverse complement strand
AATTAAAGTTCCTGTTTTAGTGTTTACAATTGCAGCTTTAATACCTGTTCCGCCAATGTCAATTCCTAAAATATCCATAATTTAAATAAGTTTCTTGTCAAGTTAAATATATTTAAAATAATTTAATTTAAATAATAATTTGTTTTATTAAATTCTGTCTTCAATCCATTTTTTAAAATCGAAAAAGTTTTTTGGAGCTACTCCATGGCCAACAGGGTATTCCTGATAACAATGTTTAATGTTTAATTGTTTCAAAAAATCAGGCGCTTTTTTTGCCCATTCAGATGGGATTACTTGATCAACACTTCCATGTGAAATAAAGAAATCTAAATTAGCGTAATCATTTATATTTAGATTTTTAGTGAGTAATTCAGTATTTATATACCCGCTTAATGCGATTACCTTTTGAACTAGCTTCGGTTGATTTAAAGCAACCGCATAACTTAATATAGTTCCCTGACTAAATCCTAAAAGAAACGTTTTTTGTGGTGTAATTTTGTATTTTTCTTGTACTTCTTTTATAAAAGAGGCAATTATATCTCTAGCTTTAATAGCTTCAGGAATGTCTGAGAATTTTCCTTGAGTACTGTTAAAGTTTATGGTATACCAGGCGTAACTTCCAAAACCTAATTCTTGTACGGCTCGAACACTTATTATTAACAAATCTGATGGTAATTCGTTGGCGAAAGAATACAAATCTTCTTCATTACTCCCGTAGCCATGAACCAAAATAAGCATCGATGTGTTTTCGGTTATTTCTTTTGGTTTTTTAATAATATATTTTAATGATAATTCTTCCATATTTTATGATAGTGGTTTAAAAAATTCTTGAAATATGTTACCTATTATTGGGATTTCTTTAGCTTCACCTTTAAAAGCAGTAATAATTCCTAATACCCAAAGAATAAATGAAATAAACGCTAAAGTTAATCCGAAAAATGAATTCATATAATTGTACATAAAACCAGCAGCCAAATTTAAAAGTAAGATTCCAAATGATTGGCGTATGTGAAATGATGTGAATGTATTTTTATCTTTATTATTTATAAAAATAGCAAAAATTAATCCTAGCCAAAAAACATAAGCTAAAATGGCCACAGTTTTTCGGCTTTGTATTATTTTATTTTGCATAACTGAATTTAGTTTTATAATAATTTTAAAGTGTTATTTTATTTTTCACAATAATACCATAAACTTTCCCATTCATATTTTTATTCAAAAATATGGAGTTTTTTGAAGTGGATGATATAGATTCAGAGGTGAATTCATATTTAAAATCCGGATTAAATAGTGTTAGGTCAGCAGTTGTACCTACATTTATTGGGGAACTTTTAATTTTAAACCTAGTTTTAGAATTGGTTGTTAAACATGCAATTAATATTTCTAAATCAATTATTTTATTTAATGCTCCAAATAAACTTTCTAAGCCAATAGTTCCATATTTCGCATTGCTATATTCTATGTTTTTATGGTCAATATCAATGGGATTATGATCGCTTGTAACCATATCAATTACCCCTTCCTTTATACCTTTACGTAGTGCTTTAGTATCTTTCGAAGTACGTAAAGGTGGCAATACTTTGGTGTTTGTATTGAAATGCTGTAATTCATCGTCATTTAAAACTAAATGATGTGCGGCAACACTACAGCTTACATTTAGTCCATTTTTTTTAGCTTCTTTTATGAGTTTTACTGATTTTTCTGTTGAAATTGTAGGAATGTGAAGTTTTCCACCAGTATATTCTAGAATAAACAAATCGCGTGCAATTTGTAATTCTTCAGCCAAAGAAGGAATACCCTTTAGGCCAATTTTGGTGCTGTTAACTTCTTCGTTTACCAAACCGTTTCCAGCAATAGAATTATCTTGTGGAAAGCTCATTACTAATCCGTCAAAATTTTGGGCATATTGTAGTGCTATTTTTAACAAATTAGGATTGCAAATAGGTTTGTTGTAATCTCCAAAAGCAATGGCACCTGAATTTTGCATATCATAAATTTCGGCTATGTCATTACTTTCTGCACCTTTTGTTAAGTTCCCTATTGGGTACAAATTGGTTGTAAACCCTCTTCCTTTATTTTTAATAAATTCAATGATTGATTTATTGTCTGCAACTGGATTTATGTTTGGATTCACAGCAACACCTGTAAATCCACTTTTTGCAGCGGTTTGCAATCCATTTTCAATGGTTTCCCTTTCTTCAAAGCCAGGTTCTCCAAAGCAAACACTCGAGTCAAACCATCCTTGAGAAATGTGAAGGTTTTTTAGTTTAATTTCAGTGAAACTTTCATTTGATTTTATATAATTATCAATTTTTATAATAATACCATTCTCAATTAAAAGGTCTTTTTTTTGTTGATGAAACGGACTTGTTTTGTCAATTATAGTTGCAGATTTAAGGAGTATAGTCATATTTTGAAATATTTTAATATAAGCATTTCAATGAACAAAAATAGTACAGAAAATGCTAAAAACCATTTAAAAAGCCAATTGATTTTTTGCAGGTTGTTTATATCAGCAAAAAATTTATCTACTGAAGTTGAAATTGTTATATTTTTATTAGAATCAATTAATGATTTAAGGTGAGTATATTGTAAATTACTTTCTTTATTGTTATAGTTGAGCGCAATTGTTTCTATAGGTGTGGTATTGTTTAAAATGGTATAAAAGCCATTTTTAGAAATGGTATTTTCAAGATTAATTGTTACCTTGTTTTGTGAAATAGTTTGTAGTGGAATATTTTCAAAGTAACCATTCGAAATTTTTAAAACTTCATCTTTGCCAACTGTTGCTTTTATATCAAATGAAGTTTCAGGATTTATAGTGTAGTATAATTTTGAAGCTTTTAAACTGTTTTTTGCAAAATTGTAAAAAATTGGGACTACTAATGATGATTGTGTGAAATTGGTAATATTTTTATCCAAAGGTGAGGCAACCCAATAGATTGTATTATTTTTATTGTTTATCGAAGAAATAAAAGATTGATTGTTGTCTAATTTAAGAATTGAAGACGCACTATTTAGTAGTGTGCTATAATAGATATTTGTTGTTGGATATTGAAAATTTGTTACTTTCTTTTCAAAAACATTTTTTATTAATGGATGATTATAATTAATAGATGTTATTTGATGTTCTCCTTCTGTTTTTGATTTAATTTGACCAATTTTTAATTTGTAGAAAAGTGCATTAAACGAATTAAAATCGCAATTTTCGGAAGGAATTATAACAATATGTCCACCATTTTTTAAATAATTAGAAATGGCGTTAATTAATTCAGTTGGAATTTTGTTGAGTTCATTTAATATAACTAATTGTTGATTCTGTAAAATATTGTAATTTAAGTTTTTGAGAGAAGAATACTTGTAGCTAAATTCATTTTCAGTGTAAATTTTAGCTAAGTATGCACTGCTATCCCCAATACAAAGTACCTTTGTTTTTGTTGGGCTTGAAATACTGAAATAAAAGTCGTTATCAAAGGTTATAACATGGTCGGTTATAGAAATTTTACCATCAAATTTGTTTGTTTTTGGAATGCTAAATTCAATAGTTTTTTGATTGCTGTTGTCAAATTTTGCAGTTGTTTTACCTATTAATTTTGTGCCGTTTGTGAGTGATATAGGAATACTTAGGTTGGTGTTTTTAACACTTTTAATAGATACATTTAAGATGATTTCTTGGGTTGTGTTGGGCGTTAGATAAACACTGTCTATATAAATATTGTTTTGGTTGTTTGGTGTTGTTTTTAAAAGATGCGTTTCGGTATTTACATTTTTAAATACATCATTATTGTTAAAGTTAATGGTTTGGAAATCTGAAATTAGTAGGTTTTTGTTTACGGTATTTGATTTTTTAGGTTTTAGTTTGTCAAGTCTAAGTAAAATAGTACTTAAATCAACTTTGTTAGAGGAATATTGAATGTTAATAAGTTCATTTTTTAAATTTGAAGCGTCTAAATTTATAAAAGAATCATCATTGGTAACCAGTGTAATGGGGTTGTTATGTGTTGTTGAGTTTTCAATGATCTTTTGAGAAATACTTTTTAACAATTCACCCTGATTTCCTTTGGCCTGCATGCTAAAGGAATTGTCCAAATAAATGGTTGTATGAAAATTTTGCTGGCGTGTTTTTTTTGAAAAAAATGGTTGTGAAAAAGCAATAATTAAGCAGGTTAAAGCCATCATTCTGGTGGCTAATATTAACCATTTTTTTAAACGAGCACTTTTGCGGGTTTGCTGCTCAATATTTTTTAAAAATTTCACATTGGTAAATGGAACCCTAACAAAGCGTTGTAATTGAAATAAATGAACTAATATCGGAATGATAAGTAGCAGTAATGCATATAAAATTTCTGGGTATTTAAATTGCATTGTTCAAAGTGGTTTTTCAAAGATATGAAAATCAAGTTTACTTATCCAAAATAGTTTTTTAAAATACCAAGCGCATAGTTACTAGCAATTGAATGTGAAAATTTTGAAAAATCAATGTCAGCATTGTCATTTGCGTTATCTGAGATAATTCGAATTATTGAAAAGGGTATGTTATATTCGTAACATACTTGTGCTACTGATGCACCTTCCATTTCAACGCACGTAGCGGAGGGTATAAGTTTGTTTAATTTTTTAATTTTTTTTATGCTTGAAATAAACTGATCTCCGCTCGCAATATCACCAAAAATAACTTGAGGTTTAGTAATGTTAAATAATTGAGCATCATGTTTATTTACATAGTTATTGTAGGTTTCCAAAAAAGTGTTGGTTGCTTCCAACAGACTTGTAGCGTTCGCTGTAATTAAGAATTTTTTCTTTAAAATAGGAATTTCTAATTTTTCGTAAAACGGACTGGCATTTAAATCGTGTTGATATAAATTTTTCCCAATTACAACATCTCCAATATTTAATTTATCAATAATGCCTCCTGCTACGCCTGTAAAAATAATTTCAGAAACATTAAAATCGTTTATAAGTTGTGTAGTTGTTACCGCTGATGCTACTTTTCCCCATCGAGAGAAAACCAATATAACCTCTTTGTTAAATAGGTTTCCTTTGTAGTATTTTCGCATTCCTTTTTCAGATACTGTAACATTTTTAAGCTTGTTCAAAAGAGCTTGAATTTCTTCCTGCATTGCACTAATAATTCCTATCATATTAAATAAATTAATTTATAATGCAGCCATCTATCATTTCTAATTTTCTGTCGGCCATGTTTGCTAATTCTTCATTATGAGTTACAATTACAAATGTTTGATTGAATTTATCTCGTAAGGTAAAAAATAACTCGTGTAAATGTTTTGCTGAAGTAGAATCTAAATTTCCGCTTGGTTCGTCAGCAAAAACAACATCAGGGTTGTTTATCAAAGCTCTAGCTACCGCAACACGCTGTTGTTCTCCACCCGATAATTCATTTGGTTTGTGATGCATTCTATTTGAAAGGCCTAAAAATTCAAGTAACTCTTTAGCTCGTGTTTCTGCTTCTTTCTTAGATTTATTAGCAATATAGGCAGGGATACAAACATTTTCAATTGCAGTAAATTCAGGTAATAGCTGATGAAACTGAAAAATAAAACCAATATGTTTATTTCTAAATTTTGATAATTCCTTATCTTTTAATGCTAATAAATTTTGTAAGTGAATTGAAAGTTGTGAGTTTTTATTTTTGGTAGGAGAATCTAACGTTCCAATTATTTGAAGTAGTGTTGTTTTACCAGCCCCTGAAGGGCCAACAATGGCTACAATTTCTCCTTTTTTTATGTGTAAGTTTACGCCTTTTAGAACTTCTAAATCGCCGTAAAACTTATGTATGTTTGTTGCTTTTATCATGTTGTGAAATAGTAGCGTGAAATTAAACAATTAAATGAAAACAACAACTAGATTTTTAGTTGATTGTAATCTAAAAAATAAATAAGTTTAAGTGAAACTACATTGTTTATGGGTTCATCAAATAAATAACTTAAATTGTCTCTAAAATCTATATAAGACAAATCATCTTCATTAAAAATAGAATTTCTATATAAGGCTGTTAAAAAACTTCCAGGAGCAAATTGCCAAGTATAATTTAAATCTAAATTCCAAATATTGTAATTTATATCGTTATTTTCAAAATAGTCATCAACGCTTAAAGTCCCGTCAGTATTTAAAACATAATATTGGTCTTCATATTGTACAGGAGACCAATAATGTCTAAATGAAAGCGATAGGGAAGATTTTGTGCTAAAGCTGTATTTACCACTAAGTACGTTTATTATATTTTTAACATCTCTTGTTCCAAAAATAATATCTCCGTGTTCTTGCTCGGATACATACCCTTTTTCGTTTATTAATTGACTGTATTCAATTTCGTAAATCATTTGAAATTTATCGGAAAAACGATAGCGAGGTTCAATTTCAAATCCGTAATAATAATTATTCAAAGTGTATCTTTTGGCTAATTTTCCGCTTATGTCTATGGCTAATTTTTTTCTGTAATCTGTTGAAATCCATCCACCAAATGAAGCCACACCTTGCTGTTTAAAATACCATCCATCGACTCTTGGTTCAAAATAATCATATTGATCACCTATATTTACTTCGATATTGGTTCCAAAAGCAAGTCTATTTATGGTTATAAAAAAAACATCAAGTTCAAGGTCATTTCCAGTATAAACATAAGGGGAGTTTAAGTAAGAAAGACGTGTTTTAAATAGAATTCTATATTTTTCAAAGTGTTTTGTTGGTTCAAATATTTGGTATGAAATTCCAGCTCTATAGCTGTTGTAGTTGTTTCTGTATTGAAAACCAAAATCTTTAATATCAAAATTTTTGTCGCTACCAGAGTAACGGAAATAATATTGATAATTTCCCGAAATTTTAGCTAATTTTAGATATCCCTCAAACCCATTTGTATTTAATCCGTCTTCATGAACATTACTCATCTTTACATTTCCTGAAACATTGTATTTGTTTTCTTTGTTTGAGATGTCAAAAAGTAATGCGGAGGTATTGGCATCTCTAAATCCACCATTTCGTAACACATTGGTATTAATAAAACTTACCGATGAATTTTTGTTAAATTGTTTATCAATTACAAAAACATTGTAATTGGTCAATGGTTCAGTTACTTGTTTACGAACCTCACCTGTTATGGTGTCTTTTATTTTAGCTTCAGTTTTTTCGGTAATGGCATTAAAAAAACCTATACCTAGGCCATTTTTATCTCTTCCAGATAATTTAACGGCATTTATCATATTAACATTTGGTGGGTTTTCTAGTATTTCTTCGTTTTCTTGTAAATCTTCTTCAACATCATTATGGCCAACGGGTGTATTACCTATTCTTCTCGAATAAAATAAATTTCCTTTACCAAAAAGTTCAGTTCCTTCAGTAAAAAATGTTCTTTTTTCAGAATATTGTTGTTCAAATGGGCCTAAGTTTAAAACGGCTTCATCAAAGGCTGTTTGACCAAAATCGGGGATTAAAGTAACATCTAATGTATAACTTTCATTCAAGCCATATTTTATATCCAATCCAAAATTTGCGTCGAACCGTGTGTCGTTATTGAAAGATGATACTGTTCCGGAAGCATACGGATAAAAACTCAATCGAGTAGGAGGTTTAATATTTTCAATACCTGTTAATAAACCCGCATATTGTGAGATTTCGCCTGTTGTTTTGTCAATATAATTCCAAACATACTGTTCGTTTAAATAATTTATTTTTCTATGAAAGTTAATTCCCCAAGTTTGAACAGGTGTATTTGCAAAACGAAGTTGTGAATATGGAATTTTAACTTCAACTACCCAATTGTCTTTGTTTATCTTAACTTCGCTATCCCAAACGGCATTCCAACTAAAATCTTCATTTCCATCCGGAAAAACTTTTGCATCGGCTTGGGCATTTGTACTCATCACAACAAATTCATAATCGTTTTGACCATCATTAAATGGGTTAATACTTATTAAAAAAAAATCAACATTTCCAAAGTTATCTCTGGTTGTAAATTGCTTTGGAATTTTATTGGGGGTATCATCGTATAAAACAGCGCTAAAATAAATGGCTTCATCGTCATAGGTAACCTTTACCTCTGTTCTTTTATTGTCTCTTTCTTTGGTTCCATCACCGGGTCTAAACATCACAAAATCTTTTGCAAGGTCAGCATTTTTCCATGCATCATCATTTAGAACACCATCAATATTAGGTGGGTTTACAGATTTTAGAGCCTCAACAGTTTTAGGTTTTTGTTGTGCTTGTAAAAATGAATGAAGAGAGATAAATAAAATAAATATTTTTTTTTTCATTTGAAAATAGAGGGACTCTTTTTGTAGAGCTAAAATATTTAACATAAAAATGGGATCATCTTAAATATTTGTTAATAAAATGGAGGAGTTTTAATTTAAATTTTAGGTGTAATAACTTTTTAAAAATTTCAATTAAAATTTAAGTTATATTATTACATTTGTTGTAATTAAATTAAATTAAAACTTCTAATGAATTTACACGAATATCAAGGAAAGGAATTATTAAACAGTTTTGGAGTTAGAATTCAACGTGGAATTGTTGCAGATAATCATAAAAAAGCAGTGGATGCTGCAAAACAATTAGCAACTGAAACAGGAACTGATTGGTGGGTTGTGAAAGCTCAAATTCATGCCGGTGGACGAGGAAAGGGAGGTGGTGTTAAATTGGCTAAAAATCTAGAGGATGTAGCTTCTATTTCAGAAAATATAATTGGAATGATGTTAAAAACGCCGCAAACTTCAGCGGAAGGTAAAAAAGTACATCAGGTTTTAATAGCTGAAGACGTTTATTACCCTGGAGATAATGAGCCAGAAGAATATTATATGTCTGTTTTATTAAATAGAGCAACTGGTAAAAATATGATTATGTATTCTACTGAAGGAGGTATGGATATTGAAACTGTTGCAGAAAAAACACCACATTTAATTTTCACAGAAGAAATTGATCCGTTATTAGGATTGCAAGGTTTTCAAGCTCGTAAAATTGCTTTTAACCTAGGTTTGTCAGGTGGAGCCTTAAAGGAAATGATTAAATTTGTGAGTTCTTTATATGCTGCCTATGTAGGTTCTGATGCTTCGTTATTTGAAATAAATCCGGTTTTAAAAACTTCAGATGATAAAATTTTAGCGGTAGATTCTAAAGTAACATTAGATGACAATGCATTATACCGTCATAAAGATTTAGCTGAGTTAAGAGATTTGCGAGAGGAAAACGAAATTGAAGTAGAGGCAAATGCAGCAGGTTTAAATTATGTTGATTTAGATGGTAATGTTGGATGCATGGTGAACGGTGCAGGTTTAGCAATGAGTACCATGGATTTAATTAAGCAATCTGGTGGAGAACCTGCTAACTTTTTAGATGTTGGTGGAACTGCAGATGCAAAACGTGTTGAAACTGCTTTTAGAATTATCTTAAAAGATTCAAATGTTAAAGCTATTTTGGTAAATATATTTGGAGGTATTGTGCGTTGTGATCGTGTTGCTCAGGGAGTTATAGATGCTTATAAAAATATGGGAGATGCCATAAAGGTACCTATTATTGTACGTTTACAAGGAACCAATGCTATTGAGGCTAAACAATTGATTGACGATAGTGGTTTAGATGTAATATCTGCTACGGAATTTCAAGAAGCAGCCGATAAAGTAAAAGAAGTATTAGGATAGATTTCTAATTTATATGTAGAAAAACCGATTTTAAAAAATCGGTTTTTTTTATGTTATGGTTTTACTATTAGGAAAACGGAATAATATAGGGATAAAAAAATATTGATTGCCTGTATAGAATCTAATGCCTTTCTTGTAGATGTTGAATTTAACGATTCTAAGTGTTTCTTGTGGAAGTGTTTATAAAAAAAAACACCTCAATTGAGGTGTTTTTTGCAAGAAATTTAATTTTTTTAAATATCCTCAAATTTAATATCTGTAAAGGTTTCAGTTTTTACTGTTTCAGCAAGATTATCATCTGAAGAAGTTCTTTTAAAATCTTTTTGGTGACGTTCAGAAATAACTTCTTCACCTTTTTCACCTAGAATATAATCAGTTGCAGATTTAAGCATTTCATTAAATTCTGAAAAATCTTCTTTATATAAATAAATTTTGTGCTTTTTGTAATGGAAAGACCCATCATCATGTGTGAATTTTTTGCTTTCTGTAATTGTCAAGTAATAATCTTCTGCTTTGGTAGCTCTTACGTCAAAAAAGTAAGTTCTTCTCCCGGCTCTAAGAACTTGAGAGAATATTTCTTCTTGTTCTAAATGTTCTTTGTCATTCATAATTAACTTTCTATTTTTATTAATCTTTTTATTCGATTTATGGACAAATCTATAAAATAATTTTATTTTTTTAATCTTTTTTATATTTCTTTTTCTAAAAGTTGTTGGTCATATAAATCCTTGTAGTATCCACTTGTATTAACTAGCTCATTATGTGTTCCTTGTTGAATTATTTTGCCGTCTTCTAAAATAATAATTGTATCGGCATTTTTTATTGATGATATGCGGTGACTTACAATTATAGTTGTTTTATTTTTACTAATGTTGTTTAAATTATTTAAAATTATTTCTTCAGTTTCAGTGTCGACAGCTGACAGGCAATCATCAAAAATTAAAATTTCAGGATCCTTAATAATTGCTCTAGCAATAGAAATTCGTTGTTTTTGCCCTCCGGAAAGAGTAACGCCACGTTCCCCAACATAGGTGTTGTAACCTTTATTAAATTTAATAATATTGTGATGTATATAGGCGTCTTGTGCCGCTTTTTCTATTTTTTCATCTGTTGCATTTTTATCCCCAAACTTTATGTTGTTTTTTAAAGTATCGGAAAAAAGAAAAGCTTCTTGAGGTACAAAGCCAATACTTTGTCTTAAGTTGTTTAAGTTTAAATTTTTGATGTTTGTGTTGTCAATTAATATTTCGCCAGTAGTAACATCGTATAGGCGTGCAATTAAATTTATGATGGTTGATTTTCCAGAGCCAGTATTTCCTAAAATGGCCAATGTTTTTCCTTGTGCCAATTTAAAACATATATTTTTTAAAGCTGTTATATTGGTGTCATCATAAGTAAAGGTTACATTTTTAAACTCAATAGCACCCTTAATTATGGATTTATCTGGTTGCTTATTAGTAATTTCAGGTTCAATTTTTAAAAACTCATTAATTCTATTTTGAGAAGCTTCGGCTTCTTGTATTATTGATGTTACCCAGCCCACTACAGCAACAGGCCAAGTAAGCATGTTTACGTACATAATAAATTCGGCTATTACCCCTAAAGAAATTAGTCCGTCCATATACCGCAATCCACCTATATAGATAACTAAAATGTTACTCAAGCCTATTAATAACATCATTAAAGGATGGAATAAGGCGTTGGCTTTATATAAATGAATGTTTTTATCTTTTGATTTATTACTTAGATTGTTGAATTCTGCAATTGCCTTGTCCTCAATATTGTAAGATTTAATAATGCTGATTCCAGAAAATATTTCTTGTGCATTTGCTGTTAATTTAGAAAGGTATTGCTGTACAATAGTACTTCGTTTATGAATTATGCTGCTTAATAAATATATTGAAACAGATAATAAAGGTAGTGGTAAAATAGTGTATAAGGTTAAGGTAGCATCAATTGAGTACATTTTTAAAATAGCTACAATAAACAGTACTAACATATTTATAAAATACATAACGGCTGGTCCAAAGTACATTCTAACCTTGGTAACATCTTCACTAATGCGATTCATTAAATCACCGGTTCTGTTTTTTTTGTAAAAATTTAGAGAGAGCCTTTGGTATTGCCTATAAATTTCATTTTTTAAATCAAATTCAATTAATCTTGATGTTACAATTATAAGTTGTCTCATTAGAAAAGTGAAAAACCCAGCTAATAAGGCAGCACCAATAATAAACATTATATTTCTTAGTAAATCTGCTTTTACCAAGGCCAAATCATTCACAATACCGTTTTTATAATCTTCAGAAATATTTACTGATTCTCTAATAAGCTGAGGCACTTGTAACGCTAATATATTAGAGCAAATAGTAATAAAAATACCTAATAGGAGTCGGTATTTATATTTTAAAAAATATTTATTTAGGTATTGTAAGGCTTTCATAAACTATTTAACTGCAATCAATTTTAAATGGAGCAATATACTGCAATAAAATTTTAATAGTACTATATTTTAATAGTTTTAACTTTGTTTTAAAAAAAATATAACTAGCTGTTTTTTCAAAAAAATATAGTATTTTTGCCTCGTTAAAAACAAAGTTCTTTAGATGATAAATAGAAGACATATAAGAGTTAAAGTAATGCAGTCAGCTTATGCATTTTTACAATCTAAAAGTGATAATCTTATAAAGGAGGAGAAATTTTTATACTATAGTATAGATAAAATGTATGATTTATATGCCTTATTACTTCGTTTGATTGTTGAAGTAAGAAATTTGGAAAGCAATCATATAAATATTTCAAAAAAAAAGTTTTTAGCTACACCAGAAGAAAAGAATCCAAATACTAAATTTATTAACAATCAATTAATTCAATTAATTGACGAAAGTGTTTCATTAAAAGATTACTTGGATGTTAATAGTTTAACTAACTGGGAGCTAGATGATGAATATGTAAAGGAAATCTGGAAGCTTACCAAAGAAAGTGAAATTTACGCTTCCTACATGAAGTCTGAAACAAGTAATTTTCAAGAGGATAAAGAGTTTGTGGTGGCGATGTTTAAAACAATAATAGCCCCAAATGATAAATTAGCCGAGTATTTTGAAGATACCACTATTACTTGGGTTGATGATATTCCTTTTGTAAATACTTGGGTTGTAAGAACATTAAACTCATTAAATGTAAATCAACCTTTAATATTAGGGCGTTTATATAAGGACGAGGACGATAAGAAGTTTGTGGCTGATTTGTTTAAAAAAGTGGTTTTAAATCATAGCGCGTTTGAAAAGGACATTGAAGAGAAAACACCTAATTGGGATACTGATAGAATCGCTGAGATTGATATGATTTTAATTAAAATGGCCATTACAGAGTTTTTAAAATTTCCTTCAATACCAACAAGTGTAACCATTAACGAGTATATTGAAATTTCTAAAGATTATTCAACAGAAAGAAGTAGCTTTTTTATTAATGGAGTATTGGATAAAATTTTAAAAGATTTTACGGTTTCAAAAAGATTAAATAAAATAGGTAGAGGATTAATATAATATTATATTTTTACAAAATAATTTTATGAATATGAAAAAAATAGTTTTTGCAACAGTTGTTTTTATGAGTGTTTTAATAAGTTCTTGTAATAATAAACAGGCGTCATCAAAAATTAATGAATCCAATTTAGAAATTGCTAAAGAACGTGATGCTAAATTAAGTTTAGGATTGCCAATTATTGAATTTGATAAGACAGAATATGATTTTGGAACCATTATTGAAGGCGAGAAAGTTTCAGGAGTTTTTAAAGTTACAAATGCTGGAAAAGTAGATTTAATTATAACAAGTGTAAAACCTTCGTGTGGGTGTACCACCCCAGAATGGACTAAGGATGCCATAGCCCCTGGTTCTTCCGGAGAAATTAGATTTGAATTTAATTCGGCGGGAAGAGTTGGAAAACAAAATAAATCGATTACAGTAAAATCAAATACTGAAAAAGCAACGGAAGTAATTAGAATTAAAGGTACAGTTACTGCCAAAAGTTAATTAATATTTACCCTTAAAATAAATCAATGTATACAGCAATTTTTTTACAAGCAGAAGGTAGCTCATTAACAAGTATGTTACCGTTTTTATTAATGTTTGTGGTTATTTATTTTTTCATGATAAGACCGCAAATGAAAAAAGCAAAAAATGAAAAGAAATTTCAAAGTGAAATAGCTAAAGGAAATAAAGTAATTACAACAAGTGGTATCCACGGAAAAATTGTTGATATTGTAAATAGTGATAATACAGTAATTATTGAAACAGGAGCTGGGAAAATTAAATTTGAACGTTCTGCTATTTCAATGGATTTAAGCAAGAAATATTTGAGTCCGGCAGAAAAGAAATAATAAAAAAATACTTCAAATAAAAAAGTGAGCCAGTAAGCTCACTTTTTTTGTACATTTATATTTTATTAATTGTATGAATACAACTGCAAGAGCATCATTTTTTTCATTAAGAAATAATAGAAAAGTAAAAATATTTCTATTTTTTTTAATTTTAACTTCTATCATTTGGTTATTGATAGAATTGTCTAAAAGTTATACTAGTATTACAATGTTTAAGGTGCAATATGAAAATGTGCCCACCGATAAACTACTTCAAAATAACTTAAATTCGCAAGTTGGTGTTGTATTAAAAGCACCTGGTTTTTCACAACTTAGATATAAGGCCAAACAGCATAAAATAAAATTTAATTTAAGTAATGTTTCAAAATATAAAGAGCAATATTATTTTTTACCCAACACTCAACTGTCTTATTTAAATAATCAATTTGCTGCAGAAGTAGAGGTGCAAAATGTGCTCACAGATACTATTTTTGTTGATTTAGGTCGCAATATTTCTAAAAAAGTTCCAGTGCGTCCGAATGTTGATGTTAAATTTAAAATGGGGTATAATTTTGTTGAAAATTTAAAAAGTAAGCCAGACTCTATTACTGTTACTGGTCCTGAAAAATCTATCGACTCAATTGAAGAGATTGGTACTTTGCCTTTAAAAATTGATGATGTTTACGAAACAATAAATACTACCCTAAAATTGGTGTTGCCAGTAAATAAAGAGCTTGTAAAATTATCAGCAGAAAGTGTTCAAGTAGAAGGCAAAGTAGACAAGTTTACTGAGGGTAATGTAAGTATACCTGTTATTGTTATTAATATTCCAGAAGGCGTAATAGTAAATCCTTTTCCTAAAAAAGTTCAAGTTATTTATCAAGTAGGTCTTTCAAATTTTAGTAAAATAAATAAAGATAGTTTTACAGTTGTATACGATTATGACCAGTATATGAACGATTCGTTAACGAGGTATTTAACCCCAATAATTTTACAAAAGAGTGACTTAATTTACTCGATGAAGTTAGTTCCTAGTCAAATAGAGTTCCTTATACAAAAAAATAATAAATGATAGTAGTTGGGCTAACCGGTGGAATTGGGAGTGGTAAAAGTACCGTGCTGGAAATGTTTGGTAATCTAGGTGCGGCAGTTTACATTGCTGATAGTGAGGCAAGAAAATTAATGAATACCAATACTACACTCATAAAACAAATTTTGACTTTATTTGGAGATTTGGCATATGTTAATAATAAACTTAATACTAAATTTATTTCATCAATTGTTTTTAACGACAAAAATAAATTAGAAGCATTAAATGCCTTG
>Ga0224504_10000657_pt1 | contig 15356 bp, 11 predicted proteins | sample SF_Oct11_sed_USG_3_FD_170160 | JGI IMG/M metagenome (GOLD analysis project Ga0224504, IMG submission 170160) | Sediment microbial communities from San Francisco Bay, California, United States - SF_Oct11_sed_USGS_24 | ecosystem: Environmental > Aquatic > Marine > Sediment | place: USA... | reverse complement strand
GCCGGAAATGTGACGTAATTAGCAGCCTCGGCAGTACCGGCACGACATAGTATAGCAACGCCTTGAAAGTACGGGCCTAAACCGAATTGTTTGTAGGGAGTCCTCGCGACATGTCACTCAGCAACACTAGCCTGAAATCCAGCCTTCGGCTGACCGCTGCCACACTGGCCCTGACATTGGCCGGTTGCGGGGGTAACCCGCCCGCATACGAGAGCAGCCAAGCCGCTCCGACACCAACCTCCGGAGGCACTTCGCTGGAATCGGCGCAGGGCAGCTATTCCGAGCCCGCGGCTTACGAGCCCGTTCTCGAGCGCATCAACGAGCCAGTGCCGCTCGCCGCAGGTCATCCTAACGAGTATGTCGTGCAGGTAGGCGACACGTTGTGGGATATCGCAGGGACTTTCCTCAAAGACCCCTGGTATTGGCCCGAAATCTGGTATGTCAATCCGGACATCGTGAACCCGCACCTTATTTATCCGGGTGATGTGCTTGGCCTCGTATACATCGACGGCCAACCGCGCATCACGAACGTCCGCGCGTCGACCTATCGCATGTCACCGCAAGCACGCGTAACGCCCTTGACGGAATCGATCAGCAGCATTCCTTATGAAGATATCGCTGCGTTCCTGAGCTCGGGCGTAGTTCTCGAGAAGAACCAGGCGGATTCGCTGCCGTACCTTCTGGAAACTCGTGGTGATCACCTGATTGCAGCCGCTGGCAATGAAATTTATGTTCGTGGCATTACTCAGGACACACCGGGAGTTCGCTTCAGCGTCGTTCACGTTGGCGACCCGCTCTACGATCCCGACGACAATCGGCTGATCGGTTACCAGGGTATTTCCGTTGGTGAAGGGCGTCTGCGTCGCGGTGGCGACCCGGCCACGGTCGCTCTGACAGACACGAAGATGGAAGCCAAGCCGGGCGACCGTCTGCTTCCCGAGGAAGTCGACATCCCGCTGAACTTCTTCCCACGCTCACCGAGCAGCGCCATTGATGGCCGGATCATTTCGGTGGTCGGCGGTGTAACGCAGATCGGCCAGTACATGGTCGTTGTGCTCAACCGCGGCTCGAGTAATGGCCTGTCCGTCGGCGATGTGCTGACTGTCTTCCAGACGGGCGAAGAGGTTGATGACCGCTTCGGTGGCGGCACCGTGCGCCTGCCGGAAGAAGAAGCCGGTACCGTGATGATATTCAAGACCTATGATCGCATCAGCTACGGTCTTGTCATGGAAGCCACGCAGGCCATCCATATTCACGACATGGTTCGTAACCCGACTTAAAACTCTTATCTTTCGCAATTAATACCGCGCGGCGCTATGCGCCGACGCGGTATTATTTTGTGATGCAACAAGACCGCCGCCCCTGGCTGATACTCGCTCACGCGCACCTGCGTGTATCCGACCTGCACGCATTGCTCGATCTGTTCGGAACGGCGGAGGCTATCGTCGACCAGCCGCGCAGCCGACTCGCCGAGGCGGGGCTGTCAGACGCGAAATGCACCGCCATCACATCGCCGGACGAGCGGGCCATCGCAGAAGCCCTGTCCTGGCTCGACCACGCCGGGCACCATCTCGTTGCCTGGGGCGACGGACTTTACCCCGAGATGATCGCGCAAATACCCGGACCACCACTGGTTCTGTACGTTAATGGCGATATCGATGCCCTGCACCTGCCCGCCCTCGCCATCATCGGCAGTCGCAACCCGACAGAGGGCGGCAGCCGGAACGCGCACAATTTTGCGCAGCACCTGGCGGGCCGCGGCTTTGTCATCGTCAGTGGGCTGGCTCAGGGTATCGACGCTGCCGCGCACGAAGGCGCGCTCGATGCGGGCGGCAAGACGGTCGCGTTTCTCGGCACCGGCATCGACCGCATCTACCCGGCTACCAACCGCAATCTCGCACACGCCATCGTGGCTAACGGGGCGCTGGTGAGTGAATACCCTTTGGGCGCAGCACCCGAGCGCTGGCACTTTCCCGAGCGCAACCGGCTGATCAGCGGCTTGAGCCTGGGAACGCTGGTGGTCGAAGCGGCTCGCCGCAGCGGCTCTCTGATTACAGCGCGACTCGCCGCCGAACAGGGCCGCGAGGTATTCGCGCTCCCCGGTTCTATCCATAATCCACTGGCCCGCGGCTGCCACGCGCTCATTCGGCAAGGTGCGAAACTCGTCGAAACAGCTGGCGATATTCTTGCCGAGCTGAGTCCATTGACCGGGCACATGCTGGAAACCGCAGAGGAATCAAAGGCAAACAAGACCTCGCCCGACCTGCCCGATGACGACTACACGGAACTGCGCAGAGTCCTCAGCCACGACCCTGTGAGCATTGACGACCTCGAAAAACAATCTGGATTGACGATCGACCAGCTTTCCTCCATGCTTCTGATCCTGGAGCTCCATGGAGAAGTGGAGTCCTTGTCCGGCGGACGATATGCCCTAGCGGGCTAGGCCGGACAGCTGAATATCGAATGTGCAAGGAGCCGCTCCAGGCATGAAAGAAAACGTACTCGACGTGCTTATGTATCTCTTCGAAACGTACGTCGACGCAGAAGAAGACCCCGAACCCGATCAGAGCGAATTGCGCATCGAACTCTCGCGCGCCGGCTTTGGCGATGCGGAAATCGAGCGCGCTCTCGAGTGGCTGGACGGCCTGACCGACCAGCAGGAATGCCTGAATTATGGCAACCAGACGGCGCACGGCACCCGCATATATAACGAGTTCGAACACGAACGGCTCGATGCGAGTTGCCGCGGCTACATCACTTACCTTGAGCAAATCGGCATCCTGTCGCCACCGCAGCGCGAGATCCTCGTGGACCGGCTGCTGGCGCTTGAGACGACCGATATCGATGTCGAGCAGATCAAATGGGTCGTGTTGATGGTCCTGTTCAGCCAGCCTGGACAGGAGCTTGCGTATGCGCGCATGGAAGACCTCGTTTTCGAGGAAACTTCGGACCTGCTGCACTGACGCCCAAACCCGATTTCCTTGACACTCAGCGGTCAAGCATGTAATTCAACCGCGGCACAGACCGCGGTTTTTCTTTTTTTGCACTTACACCTAAAGGGTCGTACCTGACAGATGTCAAAGAATCTCGTAATTGTTGAGTCGCCAGCCAAGGCCAGCACCATCAGCAAATACCTGGGCAAGGATTTCGACGTCTTGGCCTCCTATGGCCATGTGCGCGATCTCGTCCCCAAGGAAGGCGCCGTCGACCCTGATAATGGCTTCGCGATGAAGTACCAGGTTATCGAACGCAATGAAAAGCACGTCAATGCGATCATTCGTGCACTCAAGAAGGCTGACGCTTTGTACCTCGCAACTGACCCGGATCGCGAGGGCGAAGCTATTTCGTGGCACCTGATCGAGCTGCTCAAGGAGCGCGGTGCGCTCGATAACAAGGATGTGCATCGGGTCGTTTTCCACGAAATCACCAAGCAGGCTGTCAACGACGCGGTGGCGGATCCACGCGGCCTGTCCGCAGACCTGGTTGGCGCGCAGCAGGCACGAAGGGCTCTCGACTACCTGGTGGGCTTCAACCTGTCGCCACTGCTGTGGAAGAAGATCCAGCCCAAGCTCTCTGCCGGGCGCGTACAAAGCCCGGCCCTGCGAATGATCGTCGAGCGCGAACTCGAGATTGAAGCATTCAAGGCGCGCGAGTACTGGACGATCGAGGCTGACGTCAGCAAGAAGGAGCAGCCGTTTGCCTCGCGACTGGTCAGCTACAAGGGCGAAAAGGTTGAACAATTCAGTTTCGAGAACGAAGACGCTGCGCGCGAAGTAGAAAAAACACTGCTTGATGCCGCGGGCGGCGAGTTCAATGTTATCGGCGTGACCAAGCGTCAACGTCGTCGCAATCCTGCCGCACCATTTACAACATCGACCCTGCAACAGGAAGCCTCGCGGAAACTCGGATTCAACACGCAACGCACGATGCGCGTTGCGCAAAAGCTCTACGAAGGTATCGAGCTTCCGGGTGAAGGCCAGGTCGGCCTGATCTCCTACATGCGTACCGACTCGGTAACCCTGGCTGAAGTTGCCGTGGCCGAAATCCGCGACATCATTGCTGAGCGCTACGGGAAGCAGAACGTTCCCGAAGAGCCGCGCAGTTTCAAGAATAAGTCCAAGAATGCCCAGGAGGCGCACGAGGCCATTCGCCCCACCTCTGTTGCGTTCATACCTGACGAGATCAAAGGCTCGCTCGACGAAGATCAGTTCAAGCTGTATTCCCTGATCTGGAAGCGCACCATGGCTTGTCAGATGGTGCCGGCCGTCTTCGATACGGTCGCAATTGAAATGGCTGTTGGTCCTGAAGAAGCAGGACATCGTATGCGCGCCAACGGCTCTGTGCTGGTTGAGCCCGGCTTCATGGCCGTGTACCAGGAAGGCAGGGACGACTCAAAAGATGACGATGGCGATCGCCTGCTTCCCGAGATTGAAGAAGGCGACACGATCAAGCTCGAAGAACTGCGTCCCGAGCAGCACTTCACCGAGCCGCCCCCACGCTTTACTGAAGCGAGCCTCGTAAAAACACTCGAAGAGTACGGTATCGGTCGTCCTTCGACCTACGCGAGCATTATTGCAACACTGAAATATCGCGAATACGTGGAATTGGAATCGAAGCGCTTCACACCAACCGACATTGGTCGAATCGTTAACAGCTTCCTGACGGAACACTTCACGCAATACGTCGATTACGACTTCACGGCGAAACTCGAAGACGATCTTGACGAAGTGTCCCTGGGCCACAAGGACTGGGTGCCATTGCTCGACGAGTTCTGGGGCCCGTTCCACCAGCTTTGTGAAGAAAAAGAAAGTCTGACGCGTGGTGAGGTAGCCAAGGAACGTGAGCTGGGCATCGATCCTAAAAGTGGCAAGCCGGTCTCGGTGCGTATGGGGCGTTATGGGCCGTTCGCACAGATCGGCACCAAGGACGATGAAGAGAAACCCAAGTTTGCCGGACTGCGACCCGGTCAGAAGATGAACGAGATCGACCTGGCAACGGCGCTGGAGTTATTCAAGCTGCCACGCAAGCTCGGCGAGACGGCCGATGGCCTGCCGGTGTCCGCCAGTGTGGGTCGCTTCGGTCCGTATATTCGCTATGGCGATAAATACGTTTCGATGAAGGAAGATGATCCGTATACCGTCGAACTGCCGCGCGCGCTTGAATTGATCGCTGAGAAGATCAAGGCGGATGCGGAGCGGCTTATCCTCGACTTCGAGGAACAGGGCATCCAGGTGCTCAACGGGCGCTACGGCCCGTACATCACGGACAAGCAGAAGAATGCCCGTGTGCCGAAGGATCGTGAACCCAAGACACTGACGCTCGAAGAGTGCATCGAACTTCTTGCCGCAGCACCAGTGCGTGGCCGCCGGGGCAAGAAGAAGGTCACCAAGAAGGCGGCAACGAAGGCTGCGACGAAGAAGAAAGCCACCAAGAAAAAAGCCAAGAAGAAGGCGAAGAAAAAAACCGCCAAGAAAAAGGCCACAAAGAAGAAAGCGGCCAAGAAAAAGAGCAGCTAACCGATGATGTCCGTGTCACTCGCCGCGGATGTCCTGCTGCGCGGTGGTGTCATCGCGTACCCGACGGAGGGCGTCTTTGGCCTTGGCTGCCTCCCCGACGATCAATCCGCGATCCAGCGCCTGCTCGACATCAAACGGCGCGACGCCACCAAGGGTCTGATCCTTATTGCCGCAAACGCCGGCCAGTTTGACGGCTGGATAAGCCTTCCGGAAAGCGCGGCGCTGCCCGATCCTGATCCGACACACCCGGTGACCTGGATTGTGCCACCGGGTCCTCGCGTAACGCCGCTTTTGCGCGGCACACACGCGAACCTTGCCGTGCGCGTTACGACCAACCCAACGGCGGCTGCCCTGTGTCTGGCCGCCGACTCGCCGCTGGTTTCGACCAGCGCCAACCTGAGCGGCAAACCTGCGGCGCGCAACCGAAACATCCTGCAACGTCAGTTCGGCAGCGTAGTAGACTACGTCGTCCCCGGAGACTGCGGTCGGGCATCCGGCCCGTCCGAGATCCGGGACTATACAACTGGCGACATCCTGCGACCCCGAATTCCATGAGCAACATCGACGACGTAAAAAGCTACCTCACGAGCCTGCAGAACCGCATCTGTGCGGAGCTCGAGACTGTGGACGGCAAAGCGACCTTTGCCAGGGACGCCTGGGAACGACCGGGCGGCGGCGGCGGCGAAAGCCGGGTGCTGTCGGATGGCGGCGTATTCGAGCAGGCTGGCGTCGGCTTCTCACATGTGTTTGGCACACAGATGCCCCCGTCGGCGACCAAGAACCGGCCGGAACTCGCCGGCAAGGCGTTTCAGGCCGTCGGCGTGTCGCTGGTTCTACATCCGCGTAACCCGTACGTGCCGACAACACATGCGAATTTCCGCTTCTTCTCAGCCGGCAATCGCAATCCTGTCTGGTGGTTTGGCGGCGGCTTCGACCTTACGCCTTACTATCCATTCCACGATGACGTCGTGCACTGGCACACCCTGGCGAAATCGGTGTGCGATCCGTTCGGTGAGGACCTGTACCCTCGCTACAAGCAGTGGTGCGATGAGTACTTTTACCTGAAGCACCGGGATGAGCCACGCGGTGTTGGCGGCCTGTTTTTCGATGACGTAAACGAAATGGGATTCGAGAAGAGCTTCGAGTTCATCCGCTCCGCCGGCGACAATTTCCTGAAAGCTTACAGGCCGATTGTCGACAAGCGCGTGTCACACCCTTACGGCAAACGGCAGCGCGACTTCCAGCAGTATCGGCGCGGCCGCTATGTCGAGTTCAATCTGCTCTACGATCGCGGGACGCTGTTTGGTCTACAGTCAGGAGGACGTACCGAGTCGATCCTGATGTCATTACCGCCCACTGTTCGCTGGGCCTACAACTGGGCGCCGGAAGCTGGATCCCCCGAGGAAGCCCTATACACCGATTTCCTGCACGCGCGCGACTGGCTTGGGCAAGGAAATACCTGATTCGACGCAACTTTTCGTGTCCTCCAGGCATCCAACACTACAATCACAAGAACCGCCTTGTTTAAGGGAGATTAGGGCATGAAACCTGCGCACCTGTTGCATCACCGCATTATTGCCGCCGTTGTCGGCGTCACCGTATCAATGCCGGTCCTCGCAGAAAAATACGACGTTGGTGTCTGGAACAGCGGGGCGACCGCGACACCTGTCGAACAGCTGGCGCCGGCGTTCCCCGACGGGCAGATGAAAACCGGCCAGGAAGGCTGGGTCAGGATGCATTTCGTTGTTTCTGCTGAAGGCGACGCTATCGATCCGATCGTGGTCGACTCAAGTGGTGGCCCCGCCTTCGAAGCAGAGGCCGTGAAAGCCGCCTCCGCCTGGCGGTTCGCCCCACCCGCATCGGGTGAGGAGGATGCGCATAACCTGGTCAACATTCGCTTCGAGGTAAGCGGCAGCCGTGATTCGGCCACGAAGAGCTTCCGTCGCGAGCACCAGCGCATCGTTCTGGACCTCGTCCACGAAGAAAATGAGGATGCGCGCAACAAGATGGACGAACTCTACGCATCGGGCGGCTTCAACACCTACGAAGCCACGATGCTGTGGCTCATGATGGGGCGCGTTGAGGGCGTTGAGAATAACGACGCCGGCAAGCTCGAAAGTTATCGCCGGGCCCTTGCGGTTAGCACGCCCCGCACCCTGCGCGTCGAGAACAAGCTCGGCCTGCTCGAGAGGATTTTCGAGCTTGAGGACCAGTTCGGTCATTACGCTACGGCGCTGCAGACCTTCCGAACCCTCAAAACGGCGAGCGGCAAAACCCAGGTTGACGAAGAATTGTCTGCGCGTGCCGCGGAAGTCCAGGCGCTTGTCGACAGCGAAGCGGATCTCATCGCGCAGGCAACCGTCTACAATCCCTGCGATTGCGATGCGGGTACGCCGCTCTGGTACTACAAGCCGGCGCGACGGACATTCTCTTTTGCCAACCTGAGTGGTAACGTCGAAAGCTTTGAAGCACGGTGCGAACATCAGCGCGTCCAGGGCCCGGTTGAAGCCGGCACCAAATGGACGCTGGCACCAGAGTGGGGCAGTTGCCGCGTCTTCGTCTTCGGCGATGACGGCGCAACGTTCGAGTTCGTCGAACACCCGGCTGGGGCTGAGGATGGCGCGCCAAATGCGGTGGCGGAAGACGATGTCCTGGATCGAAGAAGTCGAGGTCAGCGAAGCTGACGGAAACCTGGCAGAAATGTACGCGCAGCTCGAGAAGCAGCGCGGCAAGGTCTCCAACATACTCAAGGTTCATAGCCTGAACCCGGCTGCGCTGGGTAACCATCTCGATCTTTACATGACGCTGATGTTCGGTAAGTCCGGGCTCAGCCGCATGGAACGGGAAGCGATTGCCGTTGTCGTTTCAGCGGACAACGAGTGCGAGTATTGTGTCAATCACCATATCGAATCCCTGCGCCATTACATCGACGATGAGGAGACACTGAACATGCTGGCGACAGCGGATGGCCTCGAGACCCTCGAGCCGCGGCTCAGTAATATCGTTCGACATGCCGAGAAACTCACGTCCGCGCCGGGCGCCATGACCGAGAGCGACCTCGGCGAGTTACGTGCCGAGGGCCTGTCCGACAAGGATATCCTCGACCTGACCCTGATCGTCGGCTATTTCAATTTCGTGAACCGTATTGCGATGGGTCTGGGCGTCGACTATTCAGCGGCCGAATTGAGCGGCTACCACAACGAATAACGCCATGACTCTTACCCGCCTGATACTACTGAGTGCCCTGCTATCGATCTGTGTCGACGGGCTGGCGCAAACCGAGTCTGCGCTGCGCGATGCAGGCAATGTGCCGGTGCGGCTGGCAAGTGAGAACAACGCGGACGAGACCAGGGTCTATATCGTGCAGCTGCAATCGCCATCGGCGGCGGAACGCCAGGCAGCACTGGCGATGCCGCGTATGAAGTTCGACAAGACCAGTGCATCTGCCAAAGCCTGGGTTGCCGACATCGAGGCAGAGCAGGAGCGCGTGCTTGCCAAGGCCGGGCCCGGCGTAAAACAGATCTACAGCTATCGATTCGGCCTGAACGGATTCGCCGCCCGCATGCGCGTCGCGCAGGCGCAGAAGCTTGAACATCTGCCCGAGGTGCTGCACGTCTGGGAGGACGAAGTACGCCCGTTGGCTACAAGCCACAGCCCCACATTTCTCGGTCTGTTCGACGCCGATACCGGTCTACGCAGCGTGGAAGGTCTCGATGGTGACGGAGTAGTCATAGGTATCATCGACAGCGGCGTTGCGCCGGAGCACCCCGCGCTGCAGGACACCCGTGTGGCCGACAAGCCGCGCGCCTGTCGAAGCAGTTGGGGCGAGACAACGATTCTCGGCAAATGGCTGTGCCGTCGGTACACGAAACTACCCGATGTCCTGGCCTTCGAGCCGCCGGAAGGCTGGAATGGCGATTGTATCGGCGGCGACCGGTTTGAAGCGACCGACTGCAACAACAAGCTGATCGGTGCGCGCTGGTATATCAACGGCGCACTCGAAACCGGCCCGATTGACGCTGATGAAATTCGCTCACCGCGCGATGCGGATGGGCACGGTACACACACGGCAACAACAGCGGCAGGCAATCGCACGAGTGCGTCGCTGTTCGGAACGCTCGTTGGTGACATCGAGGGCATCGCTCCCAAGGCCCGGGTTGCCGTTTACAAGGCATGCTGGCTCCGCCCTGGTGCGTCAAGAGCCAGCTGCAATACGTCTGACCTGGCCAACGCGATCGATGCGGCTGTTGCCGACGGCGTCGACGTCATTAGCTACTCGGTCGGCAGCTCGCTGGCACGAACGACCGCGCCAGACGACCTCGCGCTTCTCGCAGCGGCCAAGGCCGGTGTTTTGGCCGTCGTGGCCGCGGGCAACGAGGGCCCGAACCTTGGAACCATTGGCTCTCCCGCCGGCGGTCCCTGGGTAATTACCGCGGCCGCCTCCACGCGCGACGGCGAGTCCAATGTAGAGGCTATGGAGATCACTGCACCGCCGCGGATTGCGGGCAAGTACGCCGTGAAGGAAGCGAGTTTCACGCCGCCGCTGCAGGACGTTGATCCGATTGAGGCGAGCCTCGTGGCCGTCGATGACGGTGACACCTCGCTCGATACCGGGGAAACCGGAACGGAGGCCGACGGCTGCCAGCCACTGCTCAACGGCGACGAGGTCAGTGGCAACATTGCGCTCCTTCAGCGGACCGGCTGCCGTTTCGACGAGATGGTCAGGAACGCTGCCGATGCCGGCGCCGTTGCTGCCATTGTCTACAACATCGCCGGTGATCCCATTGTCATGAGTGGGGACTCCGGACTCTCGGATATTCCGGCACTCATGATCGGGCAGGCGGATGCCAGCCTGATTCTTGCCGAGTTCGACGAAGGCATCGCCGTCACCGCCGTGCTCGACAAGGGTTTCCTGCTGACGTCGAATGATGCCGGCAACTCGATGGCCACGTTTTCAGCGCGTGGTCCCGGGCCGGTGCCGGACATCTTGAAGCCCGATGTGACCGCGCCAGGTGTAAATATTCTCGCCGGCTTTACGCCGGACTCGGCGTATTCGGCGCCGGGCGAGTTCTATGCGTACTTAAGCGGCACATCGATGTCGACGCCACATGTCGCCGGCGCAGCCGCGCTGCTTCGCCAGGCGCACCCCGAGTGGTCGCCCGCCGCCATCAAGTCCGCGCTCATGACATCCGCTCGCCAGGACATCACAAGTTCAGCCGGCCTGAGTAACGCCAGCCCGTTCGACTTCGGTGCGGGCCATATCGCGCCCAACGACGCGCTCGATCCGGGTCTCGTCTATGACGTCACAAACGCCGAATACGATGCCTACGTTGCGGACATGTCCGGGCTCGCCAGAGATCTCAATCTGCCATCGATCGCGATGTCGAAGCTGGCCAGCACACAAACGGTTACGCGACGCGTGACCAATGTCAGCGATGAGGCGGGCGCCTACACGGCGGAGATTACCGCCCCGCCAGGTATGGGCGTCGCTGTTGTACCCAACAGCATTTCACTGGCCCCCGGCGAATCGACAACGTTTGACGTGACGATCACGTATTTGTCGGGGCCGCTCGACCTCTGGCGCTTCGGTTCGTTTACGTGGCGATCCGACGCGCATGACGTTTACAGTCCGATAGCGGTCAAACCGACATCGATTCTCGCGCCTGAGGAAATTACGACCTTTGGCGGCACCGGTACGCTGGACTTCGATGTTGAGTTCGGCTATTCGGGCGGCTATTCGCCACAGGTTCACGGGCTGAATCTGCCTCTGATTATCAACGGCTTCGTCGACAACGATCCGACGAAGACATTCTCATTCCGCACGGACTCCGGTGTCACGCGACACATAATTTCTGTGCCCGCGGATCAGCTGTACGCGCGCTTCGCACTGTTTGATGCATTGACGGATGGTGACGACGACCTCGACATGTACGTCTACTACTGTGGCGCCACAGGCGCCAGTTGCACGAAACTTGGCGAGAGCGGTGAACCGACCTCGCAGGAACGCTTTGACGTTTACCGACCCGCCGAGGGTCTGTATGCCGTATTCGTGCACGGCTTCGAAACCGATGAGGTCGCGGGCGGACCGGGTTCCAACTACCAGCTGTTGGGATGGTCCATTGGCATCACCGACGACAAGGGCAACATGACGGCCAGCGGTCCGGCATTTGTCAGTGCCGGCACCTCCGGCACGGTGACCGTCAACTGGTCAAACCTGGGCGCGAATACGATTTACCTCGGCGGCATCTCGCACAACACCCCGCAGGGCCTGTCCAGCCTCACCCTGATCACGATCGGTAACTAGCTCAACCAGCCTTTCGCTTTTGCGGCACGCGAATACCAGATCTCGAAGACACAGATCACGATGACAACTATCGGAAGCGCTAATCCGGAAGGACCCCACGCTTCGATGGCATCGCGCAGTATGATCGCGTCGAGATCCTGAACCAGCACCCCGACCAGCGAGATCACGAACAATGGCAGCGCCCACGCCTTGCGCAGCAACAGGAGAATTGCGCCGAGCACGCCTGCGTTGACCGCGAACGCGTAGCCAGAATGTCCCCAGGCCGGCGTGTTCGTTATGTGTGCCATCTGCTGTGGCGTGAGGCCCAGGTCCATCATGATATCCGGGGTGAGCGTCGACTGCTGGTAGTAGAACATCAGGCCAATGACGTTCCATACCAGCAGGGCGCCAGCAATAACCCAGTAAGCGGTTGACGGCTTAGTTGTTGATTCTTCTGACATTTTCTTCCCCTGAGGCAAAGTTTTGGTGCAGCATCTATACTGGATTGTAATCGGTAATTCTGCCGGGAATGCAAGAATTAATGTGAGAACAAAAATATGAAGAAGAAGATTCTCGCGGCGCTCACCGCTGCAACGCTTGTCCTTTGCGGCTGGACCACTGCATTTGCTCAGGAAGAAGAACAGTCACCATACGTAGTTCCGGTCGATACGTTTACGTGTGACTACAACGAAGGCAAGGGCCCGGCCGATCTCAAGAAGGCAATCGCGAACTGGAACAAGTGGATGGACGACCAGGGTACCGACTCCTATGGCGCGATGGTTATTACGCCCTATTACTACGGCGAAGATTCGTTCGATATAGGTTGGCTCGGATACTGGACCAGCCAGGAGGCGATGGGGGCCGGTATCGACAAATATTTGGCTGAAGGTGGCGAATCCGCCGAGGGCTTTAACGACGTCCTGACCTGCGCGTCACACAGCCACTGGGCAACGATCCAACTCAAAGCACCTAGCGAAGAGCAGCAAGAACATGGCGTGTTGATGTTCTCGGACTGCAGCATTGCGAGTGAAGACGGATGGGATGACTTATACGCATCGCTGAAGAAGTCCGCGGCTTACATGACCGAGCAGAACTACAACAATGGGATGTGGATGATGTGGCCAGTCTTCGGCGCTGGCGGCGAGTCAACGTACGACTTCAAGGCTGTAACTCACTGGAACAACTACACGGACTTCGGCAAGGCCTACCAGCACCGTGCCAATGGTGGTGGCCGCCAGGCCCTTAACGAAATCATGGGCGAGCGGCTCGACTGCGATACGTCTCGAGTCTACAACTCCAAGACCGTTCGCAGGGTTCCTCCCCCTGAGGCTGACTAGGGATAGTTCAGTGCGCTAACTCAACATCGCGCACGGCGGGTAACCCGACCGACACCTGCCGTGCGCGACATTGCATTTCGTGAACACTCGCACAATCAGAGCTTGAGGTCGCCGCTCGCCCTCAGCTGCTCGGCCCGTAGGAACTGGGCGGCCATATCGTCACGGATGATCTGCCGCAGGCTCTGAAACTCGGGCTCATCACGGAGCGAATCGAGGTTCGGATCGTGATCAAGGTAGAGCCAGGCAAACAACCTCCAACCCTGATCGATCGCTTCGCGCAACGCCCCCAGCGCCATTTCCGGCCGATCCTGCAACGCATAAACCTCAACGTCGAGGATCCGGTAACCTTCCGTACCCAGCCGCGGCATTGTGTCAACGACGGCGAGCGCTCCTTCGAGAAGGTCGTTGGCCCGTTCGGATTGGTCCAGATGCATCAAAACGAGCGCCAGATCCACCGCTGAAACGTAATTACTGCGATCAACGAGCGGCTCTTCATTCTCGGTGAGCTCCCGAAATGCTCTCGCATATCTTGATGCGGCGGCTTCATACCGGCCTTCAGCGATATCGACATTGCGCAGGTGCTTAAGTGCACCCCAGTTCCTGGGATAAACCTCGAGCAGCGTATGGGCGTCTCGGTCTGCTGCCTCGTCATTGCCCACATACAGATTAAGCAGCAGACTGGTCCACAGCGGCCAGAAGGTCCGCGGGCTCATTTTCAGCGCACGCTCGACAAACACGCGCGCAGCCTCGGCATTTCCCATTTCAAGATAGGCTATCGCCTGCGCGGCCGCCAGGCTCGGGCTTAGCGCGTCATGCTCGACCGCTTTCTGGTACCAGACCAACGATTCATCGGCTTGCCCATAGACCAGGAAATGGATGGCAGCGATGTAGACATAAGCAAAAGCATAGTCCGGCTCGACTTCAATTATCCTCCGGTATCCAGTCAGCGCACTTTCGAAATCGCCGATGCTGTCATGATATCTCGCTATGTCGAAGTTGACGGGGACCGAGTACGGATCGATCGCCAGCGCTCTTTGCAACAAGTCGTAGCCTTCCTGTTGAATTCCCTGCCGCAATTTGAGTCTTCCCAGAAGTCGAAAAACCCTCGAGTAGTTAGGCCGCAATTTCATCGCCTTGCGATAGGCTTCCTCGGCGGCTTGGGCGTTATTCTGCAATTGTCTGACCAGTCCGAGTGAGGCATAGGCCTCTCCCAGGTCAGGCTCGAGAACAAGAGCACGCATTAGCAACGGTTCCGCGCGCACGGTGCTTTCCGAGGCTTCCATACCTGCCAGGAAATTAGCGCTTAACGTCAGGTACGCATCGGCGAGACCAACATGTGCCAGCGCAAACCCGGGATCGAATTCGATCGCTTTCTCGAAGTGCAAAACAGACGCCGTCAGTGACTCGACGGACTCCGATTCGGCCAGTCGTCTACCTTTCAGATATTCGGTGTAGGCCGGCATATCCTCTGTTGGCGTCAACGTAAGCTGTCGCGTTTCCATTGGCGTAATTGTCGCCTCAAGTTGCGCGGCTATCGACTCGACGATTTCGGACTGTATATTGAAGACGTTGCTCACCGTAAACTGCCGATCAAATGATTGCGCCCACTCGTGTTCATCTTTCTCGGCGTCGATAAGCTGCACGTTGACGCGAATTTGATCACCTGCCTGCTGAATTCTCCCTTCCAGGATCTTCGCCACGCCGAGCTCCCTGCCGATCGTCGGAATGCCCGCCTTTGTACTTCGATATCTTTCGACAGACGTGCGAGATGTCACCTTCAGCGCGCTGATCAGGGACAGGCGTGTGAGCAGCTCATTTTGTATTCCGTCTGCGAGGAACTCGATTTCGCCGTCGCCGGCGCTATCGATCGAGAACGGGAGGACCGCAATTGATCTGGGGTCAGCGCCCTCGACGTCAGCCCGGCCCGACACCAGCCCTGAATCGGGTTCCGTAACGCCTGTTATTTCGGTGCCGATTCCATAAATCGCTGCGATCACGATCGCTACAACCGCTGTCAGTATCGCGTAGTCGACAAAATGAAGTGACGGGTCTTCGGATGATACGCCGGCAGCAGTTCGAACGACGCGGCCACCCACAATGTCGAAGCGCCACCCAAAGAACAACGCCACCGGCAAACCGACTGTTGCGGCGACCCAGACGTAACGAATCGTGAATTGCTCTATTCCCCAATTCTCAAATGCAAGGTCGGCAACCTGTAGC
>Ga0224504_10000656_pt1 | contig 15376 bp, 12 predicted proteins | sample SF_Oct11_sed_USG_3_FD_170160 | JGI IMG/M metagenome (GOLD analysis project Ga0224504, IMG submission 170160) | Sediment microbial communities from San Francisco Bay, California, United States - SF_Oct11_sed_USGS_24 | ecosystem: Environmental > Aquatic > Marine > Sediment | place: USA... | reverse complement strand
TTTGGAAAAGGAGACGCTTTTTGGGGCTAAAACTGCAAAACGTTGACAAGCTCTTAGGCCGCGAGATCCATCTCAAAGATATCAACCTCGAGTTTGAGTCGGGCTCCCGCAACGTCCTTTTGGGCCACACCCTGGCCGGCAAAACATCGCTGCTGCGGATTATGGCCGGCATCGATCGTCCCACTCACGGAAAAATTCTGATCGCCGGTCAAGATGTCACCGGAGTATCGGTGCGCAAACGCAGCGTCGCCATGGTCTACCAGCAGTTCATCAATTATCCATCCCTCAACGTTTATAAAAATATTGCCTCGCCCTTAAAAATTGCCGGTGTTAAAAAATCGGAAATCGATCGGCGGGTGCACGAAACCGCAGAAATTCTCCATATCGAGGATCTGCTGGATCGTATGCCCGCAGAGCTCTCCGGTGGTCAGCAGCAGCGTATCTCGATTGCGCGAGCATTGATTAAAAACGCCGACCTCCTTTTGATGGATGAACCTCTGGTGAATCTGGATTATAAGCTACGCGAAGAGCTACGAATTGAGCTTCAAGAGATTTTTGAGCGGCGCGAGGCGATCGTTGTTTACACAACCACAGAACCGGCAGAGGCGTTAATGCTGGGCGGCAATATTGTGGTCATTGATGAGGGACGTATTTTGCAAACCGGCCCCACCTCCGACGTCTATCATAATCCCACGACGACCAAAGCCGCTGAAGTATTTAGTGATCCCCCAATTAACTACCTCGCTGGATCCGTTCAGGGCGCGAAGGCGCACCTCGGCAAGGGGATTCAGTTTCCTTTGATCGACCATATGCAGGGGTTGCCTCCCGGTCAATACACCTTCGGGGTGCGCTCCAATCATCTATTTATAAACCGAACGAGCACCGAAGATACCGAACTCCGTGGCAAGGTGGCATTGGCGGAAATCAATGGTTCGGAAACCTTTATTCATGTTCAATATGACAATTCACGACTGGTGGTGCAGAAAGATGGGGTGCATCCCCATCGGATCGGATCGGAAATATCAATATTCGTCAGCCCGTGCTGCTTTTTTGTATACGATGCTGACAGGAAGCTGGTGGCATCCCCTTCCCGGGCGAGTATCGCAAATTGGCTTAAATAGGAAACCGTAATGGCGCGCATAGAATTAAAGGAACTCGCTCATAGCTATTTCACCCATCCCAAGGATGAATCAGATTATGCGCTCAAACGTATTCATAACGAATGGGAAGACGGCGGCGCCTATGCCCTGCTCGGTCCTTCCGGATGTGGCAAAACCACCCTGCTCAATGTCATTTCCGGTTTGTTAACACCCAGTAAGGGAAGCGTGTTTTATGACGGAACGGATGTCACCGGTCTGCCCCCGGAAAAGCGCAATATTGCTCAGGTATTTCAGTTTCCCGTTCTGTACGACACGATGTCGGTGTTCAATAACCTGGCATTTCCGTTGCGCAATCGAGGAATTAGCGAAAGCGAAGTAAAAAAACGTGTCCTGGAAGTGGCCGAAATTCTTGATTTGACGCCTTTTCTCCAAAAGAGAGCCGCCGGATTGGCGGCCGATGCCAAGCAAAAAATATCATTGGGAAGAGGTTTGGTCAGATCCGACGTGGCGGCAATTCTGTTTGACGAACCGCTAACGGTGATCGATCCCCATCTGAAGTGGCATCTCAGGCGCAAGCTCAAGGAAGTCCACGACCAGTTAAAGTTGACCCTGATTTACGTTACCCACGATCAGGTGGAGGCGCTGACGTTTGCCGATCAGGTCATGGTCATGTACGAAGGTGAACTGGTTCAGATCGGAACGCCCCAGGAGCTTTTTGAAAATCCAACCCATAAATTTGTCGGCTATTTTATCGGCAGCCCCGGGATGAATTTTTTAGCGTGCACGCTTGATGGCAATACCGCACGGGTTGACGGCGCCGGCATCGTGCTGGATGACGAAATGGCGGCATTGGGACAAAAAGCGCAGGGAAAACTGGAGCTTGGCATCCGTCCGATGCATCTGGAGGTACACGGAAAGCCCGTTGACGGCGGTGTACCGGTAAAGGTTAAAGCGGCGGAAGACCAGGGAAGTTTCAAGATCATTACCCTAAGCCTCGCTGGCCATACCTTACGCGCCAGACTGCCCGAGGGTCATACCGTGCCGCAAAATGAAGCCTGGCTTCGATTTCCAACCCGGTGGACCAAACTGTTTGCCGATGGGCGCCTGGTGAGCACGTAACCTAACATTTAAAATTGAATATTGAGAGCATCTCCAGGTGCGAATATGGCGATAGATAATGCACCACGATAACGAATAATTTCCGGTGCGTGCAGGAGTCATTCTATGGAAAAGTGGGAAAACAACAAAGCCTGGTTTCTGGTTCTGCCGGTTTTTATCATCGTCGCCTTCAGTTCCATCCTGCCGATCATGACGGTGGTGAATTATTCGATCCAGGACATCTGGGGACCGGGCCAGAGCGTTTTCGTCGGTACCGAGTGGTACGAGGAGATGTTGGCCGACCACCGCCTGCGCGATGCCCTGTGGCGTCAATTCCTGTTCTCCGGGCTGGTGCTGTTGATCGAGATGCCGCTGGGTATACTGCTTGCTTTGGCAATGCCGAAACGCGGTTGGGGAGTCTCCGCCTGTCTGGTTACCATATCGCTGCCGCTGCTCATTCCCTGGAATACGATCGGGACGATCTGGATCATCTTTACCCGGCCGGATATCGGTCTATTTGGTGCGGCCGTCAACCAGTTCGTAGAATTCGATCATACAGCGCGGCCACTCGATGCTTGGATCACCTTGATCTTGATGGAGGTCTGGCATTGGACCCCGCTGGTTGCCCTGCTGGCCTATGCCGGACTGCGGGCGATCCCCGAGGCTTATTACCAGGCAGCCAAAATTGACGGGGCGTCGGCCTGGTCGATATTCTGGTACATCCAGCTGCCGAAGATGCGCGGCGTGCTCACCATCGCATTTTTGCTGCGCTTCATGGATAGTTTTCTGATCTACGCCGAGCCCTTCGTGCTGACCGGCGGCGGTCCCGGCAATTCGACCACATTCCTTTCCATTTATCTGGTCAAAATCGCCCTTTTACAATTCGACCTGGGACCGGGCGGTGCCTTCTCGCTGATCTATTTTGTCATCGTCCTGCTATTCAGTTATATGTTTTACCAGGCACTTCAGAGAGTCGGACGGGGAGAAAAGATATGAAGTTAAAGAAAAAAACAGTCGGTCTGGTTATATATTTCGGTCTGTTGTTGATGCCGATATACTGGATGCTCAACATGTCCCTGCGGACCAATGCCGACATCCTCGGGTATTTCTCCCTGTACCCCAAAGACATAACATTCGTAAACTACATTAAAATTTTCACGGATTCATCCTGGTATTCCGGTTATATCAATTCCATTATCTATGTCAGCATCAACACTTTTATTTCGTTGGTAACGGCACTGCCTGCGGCCTACGCCTTTTCACGCTATCGGTTCCTCGGAGACAAGCACATGTTTTTCTGGTTGCTCACCAACCGGATGGCGCCGGCGGCGGTTTTTGCACTGCCCTTTTTCCAGCTGTATTCCTCAGTCGGTCTGATGGATACGCACATAGCGGTCGCGCTGGCGCATTGTCTGTTCAACGTGCCCCTGGCGGTGTGGATATTGGAAGGCTTTATGTCCGGGATTCCCAAGGAAATCGACGAAACCGCCTTTATCGACGGGTACAGCTTCCCGCGCTTTTTTATAACCATCTTTATCCCGCTGATCCGGGCCGGGGTCGGCGTAACGGCCTTTTTCTGTTTTATGTTCAGCTGGGTCGAATTGCTGATTGCCCGCACCCTGACAGTAACGAACGCGAAACCCATCGCGGCAATCATGACGCGCACCATCAGCGCCACCGGACTTGACTACGGCCTGCTGGCCGCGGCAGGCATGCTCACGATTGTACCGGGTATGATGGTGATCTGGTTTACACGCAATCATATGGCCAAGGGCTTTGCCCTGGGACGGGTCTAATATTGAATATTGAAGACTGCAGATTGAATATTGAGGAATTCTATCAATTTAATTTTAAAATATTAATATGAAGATCCAATTTGTCGGCCGTGAACATGAACAGTGAGGAGTTAATAACAAGGACCAAAGAATTTGCGCATCGCTGCGTTAAGCTGGCGATGGCCTTGCCGGAAACTGTTTTAGGCAAACATATTCGAGGACAGGTTATCAGGTGTTCTACGTCAGTTGCTGCAAACTATCGAGCAACATGCCTTTCGCAATCAAAGGCCAGCTTTGTCGCGAAGATAAGTATCGTTTTGGAAGAAACCGATGAGGCTGCATTTTGGCTGGAATTTATCATGGATGAAAAGCTTTTGAAAAAGAATCTAGTTGAACCATTGCTAAAGGAAGCAGAAGAGCTGACCGCAATTTTCGCGTCTTCCAGGAAGACGGCAAGCTTAAAAAATTAAAATCGACAGAGTTCCATAAATATTCAATTTTCAATCTTAAATATTCAATTCAAAGGGGCAAACATGACGCTGACGCTGGAATGGATGGAGTGGACACTTCCGACGGCAATTTTTTTCAGTGCCATTTTCCTGATCCTGGTTGCCATGACCATATGGCAATCCATCTCGCCCTCCATCGAGCGCCGCGGTTTCCTGCCGATTCCAACCACTCCCGGCGACCGGCTCTTTATCGGTTTGCTGGGCAGTGTTTACCTCTTTCTGGCATGGCTCGGATTGACCGATTTCACCCTTTGGATCATGCTTGGCATTGCCGTGGTCTGGATGATTGTGGTGATGCGTTGGGGGTAAACGGAACAGCAAAACGCGTTTATCTGGTTTATATCGTGCGGTGTTTACGGCCTTCACGCCGGCGATACAGGCCGGAAAGTAACAGACAACAAATGAAGGCCGACAGGAGGTGAGCGCATGATAGAAATGATGTTGAAAAGGAGAAACAGGATATTACTCCTGGTTGGCGTTGTGGCAGCATTGCTCGCGTTCTTGGCTGCTCCTGTGAGTGCGGACATGGCAGCCGCCAAGAAGTGGGTTGACAAAGAATTTCAACCGTCGACGTTGACAAAAGAGCAACAGATGAAAGAAATGGAGTGGTTTATCAATGCAGCGAAACCTTTTAAGGGGATGAACATCAAGGTCGTTTCCGAGACCATCCCGACTCACGAGTATGAAGCAAAGGTGTTGGGAAAGGCCTTTGAAGAGATCACCGGCATCAAGGTCTCCTTTGATCTGATTCAGGAAGGGGATGTGATCGAAAAGCTGCAGACCCAGTGGGCGTCCGGCAAGAACGTCTATGACGCCTATATTAACGACTCCGACTTGATTGGCACCCACATGCGTTACGGGTTTGTGGTTCCCCTGGACGACTTTATGAAGGGTGAAGGCAAGGATGTGACCCTGCCCACGCTCGACGTCGACGATTTCATGGGTAAATCTTTTACCACCGGCCCGGACGGCAAGCTTTATCAGCTTCCGGACCAGCAGTTTGCCAACCTTTACTGGTTCCGCTACGACTGGTTTAACCGCGCGGATTTCAAAAAGAAGTTCAAGGAAATCTACGGTTACGAGTTGGGCGTGCCGGTCAACTGGTCGGCCTACGAGGATATTGCCGAATTTTTCAGTGAGCATATCCAGGAAATTGATGGCAAAGCCATCTACGGCCATAATGATTACGGCAAAAGGGCCCCGGACCTGGGTTGGCGCTTCACCGATGCCTGGCTGTCCATGGCCGGTGCCGGAGACAAGGGGATTCCCAATGGCAAGCCGGTTGATGAATGGGGCATCCGCGTTGAGGGCTGTCGCCCGGTAGGGGCGAGCGTAGCTCGCGGAGGCGCCGCCAACGGCCCGGCCGCCAAATACTCGCTCAGAAAGTACATGGAATGGCTCCGTAAATACGCTCCGCCGGGTGCGCTGGGGATGGATTTCTACACCTACCTGCCGGTCCTGGCCAAAGGCCATGTGGCGCAGCAGATCTTCTGGTATACAGCATTCACCTCCGATATGGTTAAGCCGGGCCCGACGGTCAATGCGGACGGCACCCCGAAATGGCGTATGGCGCCTTCGCCTCACGGTCCCTACTGGGAAGAGGGAATGAAGCTGGGCTATCAGGATTGCGGGTCCTGGACGCTGATGAAAAGCACGCCGCTCGAGCGCCGCAAGGCCGCCTGGCTCTTTGCGCAGTTCTGCGTGGCCAAGACCACGTCGCTGAAGAAGACCCACGTGGGCCTGACGCCCATCCGCGACAGCGATATCCGGCACGAGTCATTCACCGAGCGGGCTCCCAAGCTCGGCGGTCTGGTAGAATTCTACCGCAGCCCGGCGCGTGTCGCCTGGACGCCCACCGGCACCAACGTGCCAGACTATCCCAAGCTGGCCCAGCTGTGGTGGCAAAATGTGGGCGAGGCGGTCTCCGGTGAAGTGACCGTAAGCACAGCAATGAACAATCTGGCCCGCGAGCAGGATCGTGTACTACAGCGTATAGAACGCGCAAATGTACAGGGCGACTGCGGACCGAAGCTGAACCCCAAAAAAGACGAGTCCTATTGGTTGAACAAACCCGGCTCCCCCAAGGCCAAGGTCAATGAGAAGCCAAAAGGCGAGACCGTCGACTACGACAAGCTCATTCAGGCCTGGCGCGAGGGACGCGTGAAATAACCGCATCACTGTTATCGGATTTGTTTGGCAGTGATACAAACGATCGTACGCGCCGGCCGGCAAGCTTTGGAAGTTTTGGCATAACGCAAAGCCTTTCTGCGCCGCGCGCACGAATTGCAGCTGAACCTTCAGGGGGCTAAAGTTGATGCTTTAGCCCCTTGATTGCTATGGAGAATGAAACATGGCCAATTATGTGGGAGCTTTGGATCAGGGCACAACCAGCAACCGCTTTATCATTTTTGACCATAGCGGGCAGATCGTCGCTGTAGACCAGAAAGAGCATGAACAGATTTTTCCACAGCCTGGATGGGTAGAACACAATCCTGCCGAGATCTGGCAACACACCCGGGACGTCATCCGGGGTGCCTTGGAAAAATCCGGTCTGGCCGGATCTGACCTGGTGGCCATCGGTATTACCAATCAACGTGAAACCACGGTTATCTGGGACAAAAATACGGGCAAGCCCTTCGGCAATGCCGTTGTCTGGCAGTGCACCCGTACGGATGAAATTTGCAAGGAACTCATGCGGGATCACGGACAAAACCGTTTTCGCGATAAAACCGGTCTGCCCATTGCGACCTATTTTGCGGGCCCCAAAATCAAATGGGTTCTGGACAATGTGGTTTCAGCCCGGGAAGCGGCGGATAAGGGCGAGGCCCTGTTCGGCACCATGGAAACCTGGATCATCTGGTGGCTGACCGGCGGACCCCATGGCGGGTCGCATGTCACGGATGTGACCAATGCCAGCCGCACCCTGCTGATGGATTTACAGACGCTTAAATGGGACGAACAGATCCTCAAAACCATGGACATCCCTTCCCAGATTCTACCCCGCATTGTGCCATCCTCTGATATGAACACCTGGGGCACTACCCTGAAGGACGGCCCTTTTGAGGCTGAAATACCGGTTTGCGGGGCGCTGGGGGATCAGCAGGCGGCCCTGGTCGGACAAACCTGCTTTGATATGGGTGAAGCCAAAAACACTTACGGCACCGGGTGTTTTCTCCTACTGAATACCGGTACCACCCCGACTGTCTCCCGCCAGGGCCTGCTGACCACCCTGGGGTATCAAATCAACAACCAGGCGCCGATATATTGCCTGGAAGGTTCCATCGCCATTACCGGTGCCCTGGTTCAGTGGGTGCGGGATAATCTCGGCCTGATTGCCAGTGCGCCGGAAATCGAGGATCTGGCCAAAACCGTCGCAGACAACGGCGGCGCATACTTCGTTCCGGCATTTTCCGGTCTTTTTGCCCCTTACTGGCGTTCCGATGCAAGGGGCGTGATCGTGGGTTTGACGCGCTTTGTTAACAAGGGACACATCGCGCGAGCGGTTCTGGAGGCCAGCGCCTATCAAACACGCGATATCGTGGACGCCATGAACAAAGATTCCGGCGTGGAACTGAGCAAACTCAAAGTTGACGGAGGAATGGTAGTCAACGAACTGCTGATGCAATTTCAATCCGATATCCTGAATGTGCCGGTCATACGTCCCAAGGTTTCGGAAACCACCGCTTTAGGCGCCGCATATGCCGCCGGTATGGCGGTGGGGTTCTGGCAGGGACTGGATGAACTGCGCCGCAACTGGGAAGAAGATAAAACCTGGCAACCCGCAGTAGACTCGGAAATCAGGGAAAATTACTATCGTGAATGGAAAAAAGCCGTTGATCGGACTTTTAACTGGCTGGATTAAACAAACTTGCCGATACAAATAACTCTGACTTTTCAAAGACAGCCAATCCTATTTTTTCAGAGCCACTAATCCTTTCACAAGCCAGCGGTGTCTTCAAGGCATGGGACCGCCAGTTTTTTTAGTAAGGACATCGTTTTATTCTGGAAGGGATATTTTGGGAGTTTAAATTAGACGCATTCAATACCGTTTCGGTTTCCCTGGTAAATATCAGGACAAAACCACACATTTTTGCGGATCTAACAACAGATAGAGTTCCTGTCCCTCTTCTTGCGGCAGGTCATGCGGAGCCTGCACCCGGATCATGGTCTCATTGACGCTGATAAAAAAGAACAAAAAGTTCCCCAAATAGGCCTTGTGGACAATCTTGCCTTTGAACACGTTTTCGGTGGCTTGGGGGGGCTCCGTAAAAACTTCCACATCCTCGGGCCGTATGGATGCATACACTTCAGCCCCGGCTGTTATAGCGCTGCTGTCAGGCGTCATGCAAACCATCTTATCGCTAAATTCGGTGCGCACGTGAGCCGCATCCTTGTCCGGAAGGGCCTCGACGATCTCCCCGGGCATAAAGTTCATGGTACCGATGAAATCGGCCACAAAGCGATTCGCGGGCTTTTTGTAAATCTCCTGCGCTGTGCCGATTTGCACCACGTTGCCCGACTCCATGACGGCGATGCGATCAGAAATCACCATGGCTTCCGCCTGGTCGTGGGTAACGTAAACCGCTGTGATGCCCATGCGCCTGACCAGGCTTTTGATTTCAAATCTCAATTCTTCCCTGAGCTTGGCATCCAGATTGCTCAGGGGTTCATCCAATAGCAATACTTTGGGATGGGTGACCAGCGCCCGCGCCAGCGCCACCCGCTGTTGCTGGCCGCCGCTCAATTGGGCCGGGTACCTGTTCTCCAGGCCGGCCAAACCCACGAGTTCCAATACCTGCTCGGCCCGTTCACGGATTTTTGGCCTGGGTATCTTCTGAAGTTTCAAACCGTAAACGATATTACTGAATACCTTCATGTGCGGCCAGACGGCATAGTTTTGGAACACCATACCGATTCCCCGTTTTGCCGGCGGGACAAACCCTTGCGAAAGCATCGGCTGGCCGTCAATAATGATGTCGCCCTCTTCCGGTTTCTCCAATCCGGCGATGCAGCGCAAGGTGGTTGTTTTACCGCATCCGCTGGGCCCCAGCAGGGTCAGCATTTCTCCTTTTTCGATTTCAATGTGTATGCGATTAATGGCCACAACATCATTAAAGCGCTTGAACAGGTTTTGGATCTCGATAAATGCCATCGTTTTTTACTCCTTGAACAGTCTTACCAAGGTTCAAAATTAGAGGTTTCAGGTGTCGGGTGTCAGGCACTACGGGTAAAACCGAAATCTTAAATCTCTCCGGGACAGCTTCGAGCCCATAGGCTTCAGTGCCAACGCAGGCCCTCCGGGCTGAAGACTGACACCTGAGCACTGACCCCTGAAACCAACTTTTTCCTGACACCTGAAACCTGACACCCGACACCTTTACTTTTCCCCCGCCCCCCAGGCGGCCTTGAGGACGCCTCCGCCGATTCTGGATATGATCAGCAGAAGGATAAAGGTGATCACAATCATCAAAAAAGCCATGGCAGCGGCAATGCCGAACTCCATGCCGCGGTGCCAGTTCAAATAGATTCCGATGGGCAAGGTTTCCCATCCGCCTTTATAGAGAAATACCGCGGTTGAGATCTCCTGGAAGGCCATGATGAAGAACATCACCACACCCACCAGCACCCCTTTGAGCAGCAACGGCAATGATATATTGAAAAAGGTTCTAACTTTACCCGCGCCCGATACCTCGGAGGCTTCCTCGAGCGAAGGATCCAATTGCAGGTAAGAGGAATGCGCCATCCGCAAAAAATACGGCAGCCGCCGTGCAAACAGGGCCAGGGGCATGATGATCCAATAGTGGGCTAAGGGTATGCCTTTCCAAAATGCCAGAATATAACTCACACCGATGGCGATACCCGGAAACGCCAGCATCAGTGTGATCACAAAGTCGAGCGCATCTTTGCCCGGGACACGGGTGCGCACGATGAGATAGGCGACCGGAAGCCCGAATGCGATCCCGAAAATCAGGGCGATCCCGCTGAAGAGGAAGGAGTTTTTGATCAGGCCCGGGCTTTCCAGCAGGATTAGCCTGAAATTTTCGAGCGTCCAATAGGTTGGAAATACCTCAAAGGTCCATCTTCTGGAAAAAGCGGCCAACCCCAGCACGATCGGAATCAGCAGGACGAGGATGGCGATAAAAATCATGTACACATACGCGCCCGATTTCACCCACACGCTAGGCTCAATCACTCTGCCTTCAGAGGTAGTCCCTTTTGAGAGACCGGTATATTTTTTCTTCTCGACCCACCACCTGGCGAGCAAAAAGAGGGAGATGCAGACGATGGAAGAAACGACCACCGCCACGATCCCCATGTACTTGCGGTGCACATCAGTAAAGTGATAGGAGATGTTGATGTACGAAACCGATGGGAGAAAGTCCACCTGCCCCAAAATCAATGGCGTGAGCCAGTCTGTAAAGGGCCACAGGAATACGAGAACGGCGCCCGCCAGATAACTGGGGGTGCAGAGCGGCAAGGTGACGGTGAAAAATCTCCTGAAGCCGCTGGCGCCCTCAACTTCGGCGGCTTCTTCAAAGGAGGGGTCTATGTTGGTGAAACCTGCCGAAAGACCGAGGACGATAAAAGGGAGCATATGCAGAGATTGAATGAATACCAGCCCCTGTAAACCGTAGATGAAGTTTATGGGTTGCTCGGTCAACCCAATCTCCATCAAAAGCAGATTTACAGTTCCATACTTTCCGAAAAAGATGATGAATGCAAATACGCCGGCAAAAGCGGGCAAAACAATCGGCAACAGGATCAGGGCTGTGAAAACGGTTTTTCCCCGGTGCCTGTATCTCGCCAGAATGTATGCCAGGGGCACCCCGAACACGGTGGTCGTCAGGAGAACCAGCGTACTCAGAAACAGGGTGTTTACAAAGGTTTTAAGATAATACGCGTCCTGGAAAAATTCTATGTAATTGCCTATGCCCCAGCCGCCGGTTTCGGCGATTTTGAAGCTTTCCGCCACCAGAATTGACAGCGGATAAAGCACAAGAAAGGCAATCACCAACCACAGGAGTGCTGCCAGAGAAATACTGCCGCGTGACATATCAGATCCTTTTGAATTTGCTGCGTGATGTATGAGCAAGCGATGGCCTGCCCTGCTAACTGCTAAGTCCCCGTTAAGGATCGCAGAGCGATATTTAACAGGGCAGGCCCGGATATCAAACTCTGAGCTTGTTTGGTCGAGTGGGTCAATTTGCTACCCGGTTCGCCGTCGTAACGCAATGATCACTGCTACCACTGAAACCAAAAGGGCTAGTATGAGTAAAACGATAATTCCAGTTGGTATCTCTGCTTTAGGAGCGGCTGCGGGTGCAGCAGCGGCAACGGCAGCAGCGGGGACAGCGCGGGCCTCCGCTGCAGCCAGACGGGCTGCCGCATAGGCACCATCTATCTCGAAAAGCTTTCTAGCTTCATTTATTTTCGCTTCAGCCTTTGTCACATCTTTCTGCTGGCCTTTGGCGACCTCAATTTCTCCCTCAACTTCCTCTATCAGGAACAGACTGCTTTTCAACTCTCCCCACTTGCGGTAGATCTCGTACTCGTATTTCTTGTTGACGTCGTCCCATCTCTTTGTCGCCAGATCCAGGTCGTATTCGATGAAGTCGACATTCAGATCCCAGAACGAATCAACGCCCAGCGCCTTCTTGGCGTGCGTGGCCATTTCGACACCTTCTTTCTCCAACACCGAGAAATTAATGTCCGTCCTGGCCGGGAAGTACCGGCCCTCCAGCACGTATTTTTGTCCTTCCATGCTGAACAGCCAGTCCAGAAATATTTTGCCGACGGCCTCGTTGGGCGCGCCCTTCAGCAACGCCACGGCTTCCGGGGCCAGAACCGTTTTTTCCGGGAGCAAATCGCGTACCGGAAAGCCGTCTTTGCGCGCTGCCATAGCGTTCATTTGCGGCTGGGCAACCCCGATGGGAACTTCGCCACGCGCCACAAGTTGGGTCGTATCCGTGCTGCCGGTGGAGAAACGGGCCAGCTGCGCCGCCAACAATCTGAGATATTTCCAGGCTTCCTTCTCTCCAAATGCCTGCAGGTGGATTTCAATGGTTTCATGCATTGTGCCGGAAGCGTAAGGCAGCGTATGCACGATGTTTCCCCTGTAAATGGGGTTGAGCAAATCCTGCCACGTTTTGGGCGGCGGCAGCCTCAGCTTTTTCAAAACCTTTTCGTTGTATAGATTGGTGTTGATCCAGGGCGCGAAACAGGTCCATAAATCACCCTCATCTTTGACCTTCATGCCGTGCCATTCGGCGGGAACTTTGTCCCAATTCTTTGGCCGGTATGGGACGATCAGCCCTTCTTGCTTTAAGACTTCATGCGCCGGAGCACCTGCACCCAGAAAGATGTCGGCATCCGGCTTGCCGCCCCAGGCTCTGACTTTGTCGACGACGACCGGCCAACCACCCGGTCGCACGAACGTGATGTCCACGTCCTTACCATAGGTCTTCTTATAGTAATCTTTGAAACCTTTGGTCAGACTGGCGGACAACTCCTTGTAAATGGGACCGATCCAGCCGATTTTGTCTGCGGCCTGCGCTTCTGTCGCGAAAATCGGCAGCAACAGAGCCATTGAAAAAACAGCGAAGATTGTTGTGACCAAGATTTTCTTTCTCATTTCGACCTCCTTTTTGGTGACATTGTTACATTTGAACGCTAAAAATCTCTTTATCCTCAATCACCACCTACTGTATAAGTGCCTTACAGTATTATATTTATCCGACACACCGCCACCAATCTCTTTCTGCCACCACCTCCCTTCATCATGTTTCGTCGGTTAGGATGAGCGCATCAATGAGGTTTCCTTTCGATAACCTGGAAAAAGAAAAAAATTCAATTCGTTATTAAAAATAGGGAGGCGTATTAAAGAACCATTAATTGCAAAATTGGTTAAAAATTCGACAATATCATCAAGAATTGAGCCTGCGACTTTTCTCAAAGCGCAGGCGTCGTTTTTGCAAGTTCAAAAATGAAGACTTCTTGGATAGGTAGGTAAGTATTGAAAATTGGGTGTTGAGTCAAGAACGAAATATGATTAGGTCAGGCGACCCGGATGAATTCCGGCAAATGCCATATTTTGGGATGGATCGGGCTGCAGAAAAACAAAAAGGGGGCAAAATGCCCCCCCCTCTTGATTAGATTTAGGTTTTTAAATCCTGGATTAATACCGGCAACCACCACCTGTGCCATAACCGCCACCGCCACCATACATTCCGCGACCCATTCCCCTTCCATGGGGTCCGTAGCCGTCACTTCTGTATCCGGACCGCGGAAAATCTTTGCGCATCTTGATACGATGATCAATGCGTTTTTGATCCAGCTGGCTTTCAAGGTTGGAAATTTCCTTCTGTATCCCGGCGGCCATTTTGGCGTCCGGTTCCGGTTTGGCCAGCTCGCTGCGCAGCTCGAGTTCCTTTTGATAAAGATTCTCTCTGAGATCGGAAGTGACTTCGAAAAAGGCCTGACGTTCTTTGTCCAGTTTGACGATGTCCTCGTCGCTCAGATTGCTCTGATATCCCTGTCCGCCATAGCCCCGGGGGCCTTGCCCCCAGCCACCATGCATCCCATAGCCGGGGCCCATATGATAGCCACCACCGCCGTATCCTCTGCTCCAGCCGGCGAAAGAAGTAGCGGCAATCGCAAAAACGGCCACAAAAGCCAATACCATAAAAATCTTTCCTGTTTTGCTAAAATTCATTTTTTTACCTCCGTCTTTCAAAATTTCATATGAAATTTTGAATTGTTATTTGTTATTGGTTATTGGTTATCCGTTGTTGGAATCTATGATTCAGATATTAAATTTAGCCATGCTTACCATGCTTATATGGCAAATCGCGTGCCATAATCGAATGTACAAAATAAAAAATTGTTTAACTTATTGATTTAAATCAGATTATTATTTAAAATCTCATTGACCGACGATCAATATTGAATTTTGCGGGTTGAATATCGTAAAATAATGGATACTATCTATCCAGTTCGAATCCATATATTGGGTATTTTCTATACAAATAACAAAAGCCTCTTGGCTTTTGGGTTTACCGGTTGGCCCGTTAGCCGGTTTGCCCGTATCAAATAGTAGTTTCATTTCAGTTGCTTAACGGATAAACCGGCAAACGGGCTAACCGGCAACCGGATAGTGGCACCTGATTTGCTTTAAGATTCCGCTATGTTTACACGCTCAAAAAATCGAAAATTTTGGACCGGGATCCCGCCATGGGTACTGATCGGGTCTGTGGTTGTGCTACTGCCGATTGTTGTTTTTGTCACCGTTGAAAACATCAACCGCCAGAAGGAAAAAAGCATCCACCTGCTGCTGGAAAAGGGGGCCGCCTTGATCCGGTCGTTTGAGGCCGGCACCCGCACCGGGATGATGGGCAGGCAATGGGGAGGATTTCAACTTCAGCAGCTGCTCGCCGAGACGGCCCAACAACCCGATATCGTTTATCTCATGGTGACCGATGAGACCGGTAAAGCCATCGCTCATAACAGCCCTGAGCTAATCGGCCGCATCCATGGCGCTGAATTGGATCTTAAACAAATATCCGGCGCCAAAGACTTACAATGGCGCCAGATCATCCAACCCGATGGTCAAAAGGTATTTGAGGCGTATCGAAAATTCATCCCTTCCGGCCCGCCGGGAGGAAGGGGCATGATGCGACGTCACATGCAGATGATGAGAGGCCAATCGCAATCAGGCTGGCGGGAAAATGAAAATATATCGGATCTGGCCCAGATTATATTCGTGGGACTGGACATGAGCCCTATTGAAGAAGCCCATAAGGCAGATGTGCGACACGCTGTAATTATGGGTGCTATTTTGCTGCTGGTGGGCTTTGCCGGATTCACGCTGCTGTTTCTGGTTCAAAGTTATCAGTCC